>Ga0207421_10000709_pt1 | contig 43162 bp, 40 predicted proteins | sample SodLakKL_010_SED_4_FD_187542 | JGI IMG/M metagenome (GOLD analysis project Ga0207421, IMG submission 187542) | Alkaline sediment microbial communities from Lake Tanatar, Kulunda Steppe, Russia - 8KL_010_SED (SPAdes) (version 2) | ecosystem: Environmental > Aquatic > Non-marine Saline and...
GCATATTTCAGTCCGGAGGGGATGGCGTCAATGATCATTTTTCTGAGTCCGCTCAATGTCAGCGCCAGAAAAAGGACCCCGCTGATGAATACGGCCGCAAGCGCCGCTTCCCAGCTCAATCCGTACAGTCCGACAACCGTGAAGGTGAAGAATGCGTTGATGCCCATGCCCGGTGCCAGTGCGACCGGATAGTTTGCGACCATGCCCATGATGACTGCGGCGATCATCGATGCCATGACGGTCGCGAAGAAGACGCCCGCAATCGGCATTCCGGTGGTGCTCAGCATGCCTGAGTTCACCGGCAGGATATAGGCCATCGCGAGAAACGTCGTGAGTCCCGCGAGCAGTTCCGTCTTCAAAGTCGAACCGCGTTCCGACACTTTGAAGAAAGTGATGACTCTTTCCATTAAAAAAGCCTCCCGTATTTTTTGTGTCAGTACGCATACAAAAATAGGGAGGCATCTCTCGTGTTTGATATTATGAGTACCGTAGTTCCAACATTTAAGGTGTCGGAGTAGAGACAATCAGACCCTATTTCTGATCATATACGTTACTAACCGTTTTAATTCTATGCCAGACGGAAGGGGAATGCAAGAGGTTGAAAACACTTACATTGTTAAGTGTAAAATTTATGTTTAAATATCGAAAAGCGTATGTGGTGTATTCCTTTTAATCAAATCGGGTGAGTCATGTTTCGGAGAGTTGACCTTCGTGCTGACCGGAACGCCGACCAGTGAAGGGTTCGTTGCGTCGATGAGTGCATGCAAGGACTCAATGGATGCGTCTTTGTCCATCCATCGTTTAGCGGCTTTGGCATCGAGGATGACGGGCATGCGGGGGTGGTGACCTTTGATGTCATTGTTGGCCGCTTTTGTCAGAATCACGGCGGTGTGTCCTGTATTGGAAGGGTGTTTGCTGTAAAGTCCTGCGTAGGCAAAGCAGGGAGAATGGTCCGGGGTTTTGAAATGATAGGGGTGTTTTGAGGTTTGGTCCCACTCAAAAAATCCATCGGAGAGTATAATGCACCGTTTGTGTTCAAACGCACTTTTGAATGTCGGCTTCTCGCTTACTGTCTCACTTCGTGCGTTGATGAGCGGTCGCATGGAAGAACTGGGACTCCACCACGGCGGCAAAAAACCCCATTCGAACGCATTGAAATCATAGCGTGAGGCATCGAGGAAGATGCCGAGCACACTTTGGGATGGTGCGATGTTGTAACGAGGCACCTTGATGGATTCGGGCAGGGTGTCAAGGTCGAAGTGTTCCATTGTGTAGTTGAGCAACGCTTCTTCATCAAGCGTCAACGTAAATCGTCCGCACATGGTATCACTCCTCGAAGGTGAGGTCTCTTAACGATTCAAAATCCTCATCATCTAAGGTGAACGACAGTTTTGTGTTGGTTTTGATGTGTTCGGGGTTGGCCGAGCGTGCGACCGGAAGGAGGTCTTGCTCAAGTAAGAACCGAAGCGCGACTTGTGCTGTGGACACATCGTGTTTTTGCGCGATGGCTCTGAGTTTGGCGTCCCCGAGGTGTTTGCCTCGACTCAAAGGCGAGTAGGCTTCCACTAGAATGTTTTCGCTCTTGCAGAAGTCGACAATATCCTGTTGCGGATGTCCCACATGAAGTTTGATCTGGTTGGCATGGGGTTTTTCCACGCCATGCCAGAGGATGTTTTTGATGTCGTCTTCGTCAAAATTGGAGACCCCGATGGCGCATACACTGCCTTCTTTGTAAAGCATTTCAAGGCCCTGCCAGGCAGCCATGTTGCCTTCGTTGTTGATGGTGCCTTGTGATTCGAAAGGCCAGGGCGCGTGAATCAGGAACAGATCGAGATAATCGAGTTCGAGACGTTCCATGGTTTTCTCAAACGCTTCAAGCGTCTGGTCGTAATCTTTGATGGAAGGGTCGAGTTTGGACGTGATGAATATCTCCTCACGAGGGATGCCTGAATCTTTGATGGCGCGTCCTACATCCTGTTCATTGTTATAGATTTGCGCTGTGTCGATGTGGCGGTACCCGGCTTTAAGCGCTGTCAAGACAGCGTTGTAGGCGTCTTCGCCTCTTAGTGGTGCGGTTCCGAATGCGAGTTTGGGGATCGGGACGTCGTTACTGAGGGTGAACGTTTCGTTGAGGATTGTCATGGCGATGCCTCCTTCTTTGTTTCTTTCATGATATCAAATTTAAGTACGCTTCGCACCAAGTGAAAAATGAAAAGTGAATTTTATTTTTGCTGTGACAATTAGTGGTAGAATAGGGAAAAGAGGTGAAAACCATGAAAATAATTAAGCTGATTGCCTTGCTTGGTGTCATATCTATGAGCATTGTGTTATTGAACGGGTTTTTGCGTGGAAGTTTCAGCGAGGACGGCGCGCTCTTGCTTTCCAATCCTTGGGGCATTGTCTCCATAGTGGACCTTTATGTAGGATTCGCGATCTTTTCAATCTGGGTGGTCTACCGTGAAGGCAAGTCTCTCTCGGCGTTGCTCTGGGTGATTTCGATCATGATTCTCGGTTTTTTCTCTGCGAGTGTCTATCTTTACCTGGCGGCAAAAAGAGCTCAAGGTGATACGCTTTCTTTCATTCACGGCAAAGAAGCCTCGCGCTACAAGGAGGTTTAATGAAAATGGGCATGTTTCATGATATCCGTGATGAACTGAGATTGGTTCTCAAAGGCAAGACCGTCGATGCAATTCTTACCCCTGGTGTGTTTGTAGGGGTGAACGCTTGGTGTTCCTTGCAGGCCGCGGTCATCGTTGCGGTCGGGCTTTCGATTGTGCTGCTCCTTTTCAGGGCGTTTCGCAAGGAGACCGTCCAATACGGCGTGTTCGGTCTGCTTGGTGTGACATTCGCCGCCCTTTTTGCGTATTTGAGCGGCGAAGTGGCCGACTATTTCCTGCCTGGCATCATCGGCAGTGTGGCATTGGTTTTCATCGCGCTTGTAAGCCTCTTTGCCAAGCGTCCGCTGGCCATGCTCGCTTCACACCTCACCCGGGGATGGCCGATTGGATGGTATACACGGCGCGATGTGTATCCGGCCTACAACGAAGTGACCATATTCTGGACCCTGTATTTTGGCATCAGGGCAATGTTCCAGGTGGTCTTTTTCATCACGGACAATGTGACGGGCCTCACCCTGATGACAACCGTATTCGGCTTGCCGACGACCATCGGTGTTCTGATTGCGAGTTATATTTACGGCATCGCCCGATTGCGCCGTCTGGGCGGTCCCGGTGTGGAGGAATACCGTGAAGGGAAAACCCCGCCTTACAAGGGGCAGACACGTGGCTTTTAACGCGGTATTTTATTCATGAATGGTATTTTTATCTCCCCATCGATGTGGTATAATTGCTAGTGAGGTGAAAACGATGAACTTACCCAATCAACTGACCGTACTCAGGGTCCTGATCATCCCTTTTATGGTCATCCTTTATTATCTGGACAAAGCCTACGGCGAGCCGCTTACGCTGAATGGTTACTCCATCGCGATCGCAGTGCTTTTTATTTTGGCTTCCCTGACGGATTTCTTTGATGGCTATCTGGCCCGCAAGTGGCAGGTGATCACCGTGTTCGGGAAATTTTTGGACCCTTTGGCAGACAAGTTGCTTGTCATGTTCGCTTTGCTGATGCTGCAAGACATCGGCGTCATCCCCATGTGGATCGTCCTGGTCATCCTCATGCGTGAATTCATTGTGACCGGCATCCGTCTGATCGCAGTGGAAGGCGGCAACGTCATCGCCGCAAGCAAACTCGGAAAATACAAGACGGCCTCAACCATGGTGGCGCTCATCATCCTGCTTTTCCATGTTGAAGCGATTGTTCTGGCAGGCGTTTCTTTCAACATCGGCATGATCATTTTATACATTGCGACGGCACTCACCATCATTTCCGGCGCGGAATACATCATCAAGAACCAGCACAGCTTCAAGGATACGTCGAATCACTAAAAGTAAAACACGCTGCTTTGACGTATCATGCATTATGAAGGAGGAATAATCAGTGGCTAAAAAAGATGAACGACAAAAAGCTTTGGACCAAGCAATGAAAGATATTGAAAAAACCCACGGCAAAGGTTCGGTGATGCTGCTTGGAGACGAAGGGGCACGCCGTGAGATCGACAAGGTGCCTTCAGGTTCCCTGGCGCTTGATTTGGCACTTGGAATCGGTGGCTATCCACGCGGAAGGATCATCGAAATCTATGGACCGGAATCATCCGGTAAGACGACCTTCGCGCTGCATGCCATCGCGCAGGCACAGGCGGCCGGAGGCTATGCCGCCTTCATCGACGCCGAACACGCGCTAGACCCCAAATACGCTGAAGCGCTCGGTGTGGATACCGACAACCTGATCATCTCGCAACCCGATACCGGGGAACAGGCGCTCGAGATCACCGAGGCGCTGATCCGGTCGAATGCGGTTGACATCGTGGTCGTAGACAGTGTCGCCGCCCTTGTTCCGGAAGCCGAGATACGCGGTGACATGGGAAGTTCGCATGTCGGCCTGCAGGCCCGTCTGATGTCTCAGGCGATGCGCAAACTATCGGGCGCAATCTCCAAATCGAACACGACCGCGGTATTCATCAACCAGATTCGTGAGAAAGTCGGCGTCATGTTCGGAAACCCCGAAACCACTCCGGGTGGTCGCGCACTTAAATTTTACAGCTCCGTACGCGTTGAAGTCAGACGCGGGGAACAGCTTAAGATCGGCAATGACATTGTCGGAAACCGCACCAAACTGAAAGTCGTCAAAAACAAGATCGCCCCGCCTTTCAAAACAGCGGAGGTCGACATCGTCTATGGCGAAGGCATCTCCAAAGAAGGGGAAGTCATCGACATGGCCGTCGACTTTGAACTGATCAAGAAAAGCGGTTCATGGTTCTCCTATGAAGGCGAAAAAATCGGCCAGGGCCGTGAAAACGTGAAAAAGTATCTAAAAGAAAACACGAAACTTTACGACACGCTTGTCGAACAGGTTCGCGAGCAATTGAACAAACCCGCCGCTTCATAAAAAAGAGGCTTCCGGAAATTTCCGGAAGCCTTTATTTATGGGATTATCCCAGTAGAAAACCGATGACGTTTTCCATCTTTTCGTTTGGTATGCCGCTGTATGGAACGACGATATCACCGGGCCTTTCCCGGAAAGTGCGGTATGTGAAATTGAGCTTGTGAAGACGGTTCAGAATTTGTTTTTTTGTCTTTTCTGTATTGGTCGAAATCACAAAATGCATGTTGCTTTGAAGTCCGTAAATCGAGTATTCATCATCGTTGTTCAAATATGGTTTGAGTGCGAATTTCAAGGAATCGTTTTTCTTTTTCGAACGATTCGCAAGACGTTTGAGGTGTCTTTGGTAATGTCCTTCGATGATGAAGCGGGCCATGGTGAGCTGGTCGATTTTGCTAATGGTCTGGGTGAAACGGTCCGGGTCGTACCTTTCCCGCAGTGTATCAGGAAGCACCATGTAGCTCATTCGGAAGGAGATGAGCGTGTTTCTGGAAAAAGAACCGACATAGATGACCCGGTTTCCCTTGGAAAGCGAGTGGATGGCGGGAATCTGATAAGCGTTATAGCGGAAGAGGAAGTTGTAGTCGTCCTCGACGATGTAGGCATCGTTATCACGGGCGTATTTTATGAGTTTTTGCCGTTCTCCGATGGGAATGACATTTCCTGAAGGGTAGGTGTTGGAAGGAGATAGGTAGATGAGATTCGGTTTCGCATCTATGAGGGCGTCAATGTCTTCACAGGCGTGCATGGTGTAATCGAGGGTCTCAAAAAGGGTAATCGCACGTTTGAAACCCGGTTTGAGATAAGCGGCGCTACGTTCGCCGATGAACGGTGTGATTTGAAGTAATAGCTGCTGAATGCCTGAGGCGACCACGATGTTATCCGTCTGCGTGTAGACATCCCGCATCGTTCTCAGGTGGTATTGGATCGCTTCTTTGAAGCGTCGCTCACCGGTGGAAAGGCAGGGTGAATAAAGGTCGCTTTCCTCGACGAACAGGGTGTTCATGATCTTCCGGTATGTGTCGGTGTCGAAAAGGTCCTCCGTCTGACGTTCGTTGGGGAAATGGTCCCGTTCCTTTTTGGCATCGCGCGGATTGTGAACATCATTCGTAGGCATGGCCTCGACGTCAAGCGAGAAGTAGCCTTTTTTGGGACGGCTCTCGACGTAACCCTCGATCAACAGTTGCTGGTAGGCGTTTTCGGCTGTTGTCGTGGAACATTGCTGCTTGAGGGAAAGTGCCCGGATGGAGGGCATTTTTGTTCCGGGCGGAATTTCGCCTGAAACGATGCGGTCGCGAAACGATTCGTAGAGTTTGATGTAAAGCGGTTTTTGGTTGTTTTTCTTCATTGGTCTGTCCACCTTTAAAAAGGGTTATTCTGTCCATTTAGAAATGGTCACAAAACCATTATAATGGATAATGGATAAAAGATAAACCAAAAGGGTGATAATATGACAGACAAACTACGTAAACAACTCGATGGTGGCGTCATCATGGACGTCATCGATGAAAACCAGGCGAAAATCGCCGAAGCGGCGGGCGCTCGTAGCGTCATGGCGCTGGAAAGCGTTCCGGCTGATATCCGCAAGGAAGGCGGCGTGGCCAGGATGAGCGACCCGGCACTGATCGAAAAGATTCAGAAGGCCGTGAACATCCCGGTCATGGCGAAAGTAAGGATCGGTCACCTCGGTGAGGCATCCATTCTCGAAGCGTTGAACATCGATGTGATTGACGAAAGCGAAGTCCTCACGCCGGCCGACCATCAGTATCACATTGACAAGAAACAATACAAGACCCCGTTTGTGTGTGGAGCGAGGGATCTTGGCGAAGCCTTGCGCAGGATAAGCGAAGGCGCATGGATGATTCGTACCAAGGGTGAAGCCGGCACCGGCGACATCTCCCAGGCGGTCAATCATATGCGCAAGATGAATGAGCAGATCGGTCATGCAAAAGGGCTTTCAAAAGACGCATTGTACGATTATGCGAAATCGATCGGCGCCCCCCACGATCTCGTGCTTTATGTGCATGAGCATGGAAGATTGCCGGTGCTTAATTTTGCGGCCGGAGGCGTGGCGACACCAGCCGACGCGGCTTTGATGATGAAGCTCGGGTGCGACGGGGTATTCGTCGGCTCGGGAATCTTCAAGAGCGACAACCCTGAGAAAAGGGCTCGCGCCATCGTCGAAGCCGTCAAACACTACGACGACGACAAGAAGGTTGCCGAACTGTCCAAAGGGCTTGGCAAAGGCATGAAAGGCATGGCTTACAACACACTTGAAGAGAAGTATGCGGACAATTGATCAAAGAGCGGATTTTTTCCGCTCTTTTTTCTTTTCCGCACGTGTTTTAAGCAATGAATAATGTTTGACTTTTACGCTTTCGACACTGTATAATGAAAGATACAATTTGTTGTAACTCATTGTTACTTTTATGAATGATGCATAGCCAGCCTAAAAGGCGTTAGATTGAAAAAGGATATACCCAACACACGAACGGAGGAATTAATATGGAAACGCTTATATTAATCGTCTCCGGTTTGCTACTTTTGATTGTGGGGATTTCCGCGGGTGTCATCATCCGTGCAATCCTTGTTGAAAAAGGCTTTGACAAAGCTCAGTCTGAAGCGAAACAGATTATCGACGACGCGGAGAAACAAGCAGAAAAGACAAAACGTCAATCCATCCTGGATACCAAACAGGAGATTCACGCGCTTAAAAATGAAACGGACAAAGAAATAAAAGAAAGAAAACAGGAGATTGCTTCACAAGAGAATAAGCTGTTTCAAAGAGAAAAAACTCTTGATAACCGAGCCATGAACCTGGACCGCCGTGAATCGAATATCGATCGCAAGGAAGAGCAAGTTGAACAAAAGAAAGAAGCCTTGGAAGAAAAGGACAGCAAACTAGAGCGTTTAATAGAACAACAGAACGAGAAACTGGAAGAAATCGCGAATTACACAGAAGACGAAGCGAAAGACCTGATTTTCAAACGAGTGGAATCAGAAATGAGCCAACAAATTGCACAGTACATGAAAGACGAAGAAGACAAGGCGAAACTCGAAGCGGACAAGAAAGCGCAACACATTCTCGCCTTCGCCATGCAGAAATACGCACAGGACGTCACTTCGGAACGTACCGTCAGTGTCGTCAACCTGCCGAACGATGACATGAAAGGCCGCATCATCGGTAGAGAAGGAAGAAACATCCGTACCATCGAAGCGTTGACCGGTGTCGACCTCATCATCGATGACACCCCCGAAGCCGTCGTGCTCTCAGGCTTCGACCCGATTCGTAGAGAAATCGCGAAACGCTCACTTGAAGCGCTCGTCAGTGACGGCCGGATTCATCCGGGCCGCATTGAGGAAGTCGTCGAGAAAATGCGCGAGGAAGTGGACCGTTTCATCCGTGACAAAGGAGAAGAGGCCATTTTCGAAGTCGGAATCGGCAAAGTCCATCCCGATCTTGTGAAATTGCTTGGTCGTCTCCACTTCAGAACATCCTACGGACAAAACGTCCTCAGACACTCCATCGAATGTGCCTTTCTCTCCGGCAAAATGGCCGCAGAGATCGGTGAAGACGAAATTTTGGCCCGCCGTGCCGGTCTCATCCATGACATCGGCAAAGCCGTCGACCATGAAGTGGAAGGCTCACATGTCGAAATCGGCTTCAATATCGCAAGCAGATACAATGAGCCCAAAGCGGTTCTGGACGCCATCAAGTCACACCACGGCGAGGTTGAACCTGAAACCATCATAGCCGTGCTCGTGGCCGCATCGGATGCATTGAGCGCCGCCAGACCGGGTGCGCGAAGCGAGTCGCTGGATAACTACATCAAACGTCTTGAACAACTTGAAAACCTCTCCAGCAAGCATGAAGGTGTTGAACAGGCATATGCCATCCAGGCCGGACGCGAAGTTCGCGTGCTTGTGAAACCGGATAAGATTGATGATACCATGGCTCACAAACTGGCCAAGGACATCAAAGCCGAGATTGAAGAACAACTCTCCTACCCGGGCACCATCAAAGTCACAGTCATCCGTGAGACACGCGCTCAGGATGTCGCAAAATAAACAACAAAAAGCCTTCCTTTTCGGAAGGCTTTTTCGAAGGTGATACCATGGAATATTTCGACCTCTATGACGAACAGGGAAACTATCTTCATAAAACCGCGATGCGCGGGAAAATCCTCAAAGACGGGGAGTATTTTCTGGTGGTGCATGTCTGGATCGAAAACGATGACGGTGAATTCCTCATTCAGCAACGCGCCAAGAAATCCGATCCCATCCCGCATCAGTGGGCGATCACTTCGGGCATTCCCGACCAGGGCGAAGGCCCCTTGGATGCCGCAGTCAGGGAAACCGAAGAGGAACTGGGCATCACACTGTCCAAAAAACAGCTTAACAAACGTGCGCAAATCGTCTCGGACCACAACCGGTACAATACCATTACGCATGTCTATCATACGTATGCGAACATTCCCTTGGATGCGGTCACAATCGACAAAAAAGAAGTACTCAGGGTCAAGTATGCGACGCTTGGCGAGATTCTCGCCATGAAGGAAGCCAATGAGTTCTGGGATTATTCACGGTTGCTTGGTGTTGAGGACTACTTTTCCATTTTAAGGACGGTGCAACGATGAGAATTGTATTTTTAGGTGACATCTACGGCCAAAAAGGCCTGAAAAGTGTGGAGAAGTTTCTGCCGAGGCTCAAATCGGATTTCCCGCATGACATCCTGATTGTGAATGGTGAGAATGTCTCCGATGGCCTCGGCCTCAGGAAAGACGACTACAAAAAACTGATGAAACTCGGTGCTCGCGCGGTCACGCTCGGCAATCACGCCTTCTCAAAAGACGAACTGTTCGACTACATTGATGAGGCGAACATCGTCAGACCGCTCAATTATCCCAAGAATACGCCCGGAAAAACCGTGATGAAAATCAACTTTAACGGCATTACCCTATGTGTGCTCCAGGTCATGGGGCGCATCTTCATGCACGACCCGCTCAACAATCCGTTTGAGACACTCGATGAAACGCTTGAGGAACTTTCCTGCGATTACATCCTGGTTGATGTGCACGGGGAGACCACTTCTGAAAAACTCGCAATCGGACATTATCTTGATGGTCGCGTGGACGCGGTCATCGGGACGCACACCCATGTTCCCACCAATGACGCCATGACGCTTCCAAAGGGCACCCTTTATCAGACGGACGCCGGCATGTGCGGCGTCAAGTACGGGATTCTCGGCGCCGACCGCGAGAGAGTCCTCAAGAAATTCCTCACCGGGATGCCGGTGAGGCTGCGTCCCCATGAGGACAATATCCTTCAACTCAACGGCGTTTATCTCGACGTTGAGACGCGCACGATCAAAACCATCCAATACACAGACTGACAGGTGATACCATGAGCAATCTCTATGACACATATTTTAAAAAACCTTCGTTGAAATCGGCGCGTAAGCGCAAACAAAAAGAGACACCGAACATCGATTTCAACGCCCACATAAACATCAAGGATGTCGGCCAGGGCAAACGCTACCTCATCCAAACCTACGGATGCCAGGGCAATGAGGCCGACACCGAAACCATGAAAGGCATTCTCGAAGCGCTTTCCTTCAAGGAGACCAATCGCGAGGAACGGGCCGACCTGATCATCCTGAACACCTGCGCCATCCGCGAAAACGCGGAAAATCGCGTGTTCGGCGAACTCGGACGCCTCAAGAAATACAAGAAGAAAAATCCGGATCTCATCCTCGGCGTTGCGGGATGCATGCCGCAAGAAGAGGATGTCGTCAACCGGCTGCTTGAGAAGTACCATCACGTGGACCTCATTTTCGGGACCCACAACATCCATAAGATACCCGAATATCTTGAAACCGCACTGATGAACAAGGAACGGGTCATCGAAGTGTTCAGTGAAGAGGGCGCCATTGTGGAAAACCTTCCCAAAAAACGTGAACATCCCGTCAAGGCGTGGGTCAATATCATGTTCGGTTGCGACGAATTCTGCACATACTGCATTGTTCCCTACACCCGTGGAAAAGAGCGAAGCCGTTCACCTGAAAGCATCATTGACGAAGTGAAGGGGCTCATAAGTGAGGGCTATCAGGAGATCACCTTGCTCGGTCAGAACGTCAACGCCTACGGCAGGGACTTCAAAGACCGTGCGTATACCTTCTCCAATCTGCTTGAGGCCCTTGGAAAACTTGAAATCCCGCGTGTACGTTTCACGACGTCCCATCCCAACGACTTTGACGATGCGACCATCGAGGCGTTGGCCACGTATGAGAACATGATGCCCCATATCCATCTTCCGGTCCAATCCGGAAGCAACACAGTGCTTAAACACATGAACCGCAAATACACGAAAGAAAGCTATCTGGATCTGGTCGGACGGATCAAGCGGGCGATTCCGGATGTCTCGCTCACCACCGACATCATCGTCGGTTTCCCGGGCGAATCCGAAGCCGACTTTCTCGAAACGCTGGATCTTGTCCGTCAAAGCGATTTCGAGGGGGCGTTCACGTTCGTCTTCTCCGCACGGAAAGGAACCCCGGCGGCCGCATACAAAGACGATACCGCGTTCAGTGAGAAAAAGGACCGTCTGAAACGCCTCAATGAAATCATCAACCAAGGCTACAAAAAAGGCCATGACCGCTTCATGAACAAGGCGGTCGAAGTCCTTGTGGAAGGACGCAGCAAAAAAGACGATGCCATCCTTGCGGGCTATACGCCCCACAACAAGCTCGTCAACTTCGCCGGCGATCCATCCCTGATCGGCAAGCGTGTGCTTGTCGATGTCACGGAACCGAAGACCTGGTTCATGAAAGGAGTCCTTCATGAAAAATCTTGAGGCGCTTAAAACGGCGCTTGAGGAGAATGAAACCGTCAAACAGTTCAAAATCCTCGAGCGTGCCATCTTCAACGACGACACGTATAAACGGGAATACGCTTCACTGCTCGAAGCGCAACAGCGCATGGTCAACGCGAAAGAGAAGAATCTCGCGAACTACGGGGCTTTGAAACGGGAATATGAGGCCAAAATGGAAAAAATGACCGAAAACCCGCTCATCAGCCAGTATCTCACCTTGCAGGAAACCCTCAACGAAGATGTCGGCATGCTCTTTTCGATCATCGAGGCCGGCGTCAACAGCGGTTTGAACCGCAAATAAAGTGCGTCGCATTGATTTAGCCGTTATACTGATGTATAATAAAGAAAACTCACCATAGGCATAGGGGGCATACCATGAAGAAAAAGGCCATCCGTAAAGATGAAACGATCGAGCTGAACAACAAAAAGGTCAAAGTCAGCAAGCTGATCGATTCGTTTACGGTCATACCATCCAGTGAAATTGTCAAGTATCTCAAAAACAAGGAAATCTTCTTGCCGAATTATCTCCATAAGGCCCTGCTCAGAAAAAACATCGCCCCTGTCATCGCCAACGCTGACAAGGACGACAAGTTTTCCGATGAGATGAAGCACCGGTTGAAATGGTTCGACCAGTTCACCATTTTTCAGCTTGAAAAACTCGCCGACAGCTACGGCATCAAAATAGATGTAGTGGAATATAAAAAAGATTTTTGGGACATCCTCATCCATAATCGCGCCGACCTCGGCATCAGCAATCTCGAGTTCATCAAACTCGAGAACCTGACCATGAAGTACCAACGTTCACAAAGCGAAGACTACGCGACGATGAAAGAAAATCTTCAGGATATCTATTTCGAACCACCGGGCTATTTCGAAGGATGCCTCATTACCCAGGCCCGTGAAGTGCTCGTTCAAGCCATGACCCTCTCAGACGTCCGCGAACTCGGCAAGAAATACGACGTCGACATTCCAAGACGCATCAACAAAAAACAGATGATCGAGATCATCTCGCTCAAACTCGACCTCAATGAAGCGGAGCAGGAAAAACTCGAGAAGAAATCGATTCTCGACCTGGAACGTTATGCGAAGGAGCAAAACATCAACATTTCGATCGAGCTCAAGAAGATTGACATGATCGAGTTCATTCTGCTCAAGCGCAAAGCTTCCTCCGTACCGGTGAAAGAGAAACACACCAAACTCTTCGAAGGCATCAACATCGAGGAATACCTCTACGACGCCAAGTTCGAAGAGATCGCCCACCGCTACAACGTGGAACGCAAAAAACGCCGAAAGACACTCCGTCTGCTGGTGATTCTTCTGATTGTGCTGGCCTCGGCCGCCGCGATCTATTTCCTGGAACTCATCTAAAAGGAGTCCGCCATGTCCAGAGACAAGACCGCCTACACACCCATGATCCAACAATATCTAGACATAAAAGAAGACCATAGCGACGCTATCGTCTTTTTTCGGTTGGGCGATTTCTATGAAATGTTCTTCGAAGACGCCATTCTCGCGTCCAAAGAACTGGAAATCCAGCTCACCGCCCGGGACGGCGGAAGTAAAGAGCGCATCCCGATGTGCGGCGTGCCCTGGCACAGCAGCGAATCCTATCTCGCCCGCCTGGTCGAGAAAGGTTACAAAGTCGCCATCTGCGAACAGACCGAAGACCCGAGCAAGACGAAAAAACTGGTGAAACGGGATGTTGTCCGCATTGTCACACCGGGCACCAACATCGACGACCCCGATGCGGAGGAACATTTCATCGCCGCCATCGGCTTGTCGGATTATTTCTACACGATTGCCCACTTGAACGCATCGACGGGTGAAATGTATTCGATCAAAATCCCCAAAGACATCAACGCCCTGCTTGGCGAACTCTCGACCCTTTCGCTCAAAGAAGTGGTCGTGTCGCATGCGTTCGACAAGGAATACATCAACGCGTTTTGCGAACACGAAGGCATCGTCATCAGCATTCAGCAGTCCACCGACATCGATGCGACCTTCGATCATCTTTACACGCATCTGCCCACCCCGAACGAACAAAAGACCGTCAAGCGTCTCCTCGCCTATGTCATGAAGACGCAGAAGCGGACGCTCTTGCACATCAAACCGGCTGAAAAACTCGAAAGCACCGCCTTCATGAAAATGGACGCCAACACCATCCGCCATCTTGAACTGACGCGCACCATGCTTAAAAACCTCGAGAACGGCTCACTTTTCTGGCTGCTCAAGTTCACCCAGACCGCAATGGGCGGACGGTATTTGAAACGCCAGATTCTAAGGCCGCTTCTCAACCCGGATGTGTTGAACAAACGGTATGATTTCGTCGAACGCCTCAACAAGGAGTTCATCACCGCTTCAGAGATGCGCGAGAACCTCAAGACGGTCTACGACCTTGAACGCATTGTCGGCCGCATCTCCTATGGCAACACCAACGCCCGCGATCTGGTCCAGCTCAGACGCAGCCTTTCGATTCTGCCGGCGTTCAAAAAACAGCTCGACTCGCTCGGGCTTTCCTACGCGACTTTTCTGAGCCGGTCGCTCGACCCATTGGGCGATGTGTACGACGAACTGGTGAAGGGGCTCAAGGACGACCCGCCCATCACCATCCGCGAAGGCAACATGTTCAAGGAAGGCTACGATGAAACCCTCGATGAACTGCGCGACGTCCACCTCGACATCTCCCAGTGGCTTGCCGATCTTGAAACAAGTGAACGAACCCGTACGGGCATCCAGAAGCTTAAAGTCGGATACAACCGTGTCTTCGGCTATTACATTGAAATCCCCAAAGGACAGCTCAAGCATGTCAGGGAGGATTTCGGCTATACCCGCAAACAGACCCTCGCGAATGCGGAACGCTATGTGACCGAAGCGCTCAAGGAAAAAGAGAAGATCATCATATCGTCCGAGGAAAAATCGATCGAACGTGAATACGAACTGTTCACCGATCTGAGGGACCGTGTCAAAAACCACATCACGAAGATTCAGAAAAACGCGGAAATCCTGAGCGAGATTGACATGTTTCTTTCTTTTGCGCGTGCCAGCGAGGCCTATAACCTGGTTCGTCCGGAACTCTCTGATGAACCGATTATCGACATCGAGGAATCCCGCCATCCCATTGTTGAGAAAATGCAGGGTGAATCCTTCATCCCCAACGACATCACCATGGACAGTGATACGGACATCTTTTTGATCACCGGCCCGAACATGAGCGGTAAATCGACCTACATGCGCCAACTCGCCATCACTGCCATCATGGCCCAAATCGGCTGTTTTGTGCCGGCCAGACGCGCCCGCATAAAATGTTTCGACCAGCTTTTCACGCGCATCGGCGCATCCGACGACCTGATCAGCGGGAAGTCGACATTCATGGTTGAAATGCTTGATGCCAACCACGCGATCAAAAACGCCACGAGCGATTCGCTGATCCTTTTCGACGAAATCGGTCGAGGCACTTCGACGTATGACGGCATGGCCATCGCACAGGCCATCATCGAATACATTCACGAGAAAATCGGGGCCAAAACCCTTTTCTCGACGCACTACCACGAACTGACCAATCTCGAGAACACCCTGAAAAGACTGAAAAACATCCATGTGGCGGCCGAAGAAGAAGATGGCACGATCATTTTCCACCATACCGTCAAAGAGGGCAAGGCCGACCGTTCCTACGGCATCAACGTCGCCTCCCTGGCCAAGCTTCCCAAAAGCTTGATCCGACGCAGCCAGACCATTTTGAATACGCTTGAGCAATCCGGAGGGACCGCGCCCGTCGAAAGCGGACCCAACCTCTTCACCATCCAGGAGGTTGAAGCACAGACCGACGAGACATCCAAAGAACTGATCGAAACCCTCGAACAGCTCGACCCCGACGCCCTTCGGCCGATTGATGCGCTCAAGACGCTTTATGATTTGAAAGACAAACTGAAAAACCGCAATTGAAGATTGCGGTTTTTCATTCGAAGATATGCTAAACTATAACTACCGAACAGAAAGCAGGGGATCCCATGGGTAAAATAATCCAACTTGACGAAAAACTCTCCAACATGATCGCGGCCGGCGAGGTTGTGGAGAACATGGCCAGCGTCATCAAGGAACTGCTTGAAAACGCCATCGACGCAGGCAGTGATGTCATCACCATTACGCTAAGGGAAAGCGGCCTTTCTTCCATCGAAGTGAGTGACAACGGCGAAGGCATGGACGAAGACGATCTGAAAAACGCCTTCAAACGGCATGCGACCAGCAAGATCAAGACGCATCACGATCTTCATCACATCGGTTCGCTCGGATTCCGGGGCGAAGCGTTGCCCTCGATCGCAAGCGTCTCGAAGATGACTGTGGAGTCTTCGACCACCAATCAACCGGGTCATAAGATTGAACTTGAACACGGCAACATCGTGGCGTTCACCAAAGGCCGGGCCAAAAAAGGCACGACAGTAAGCGTGGACAGTCTTTTTTACAACACCCCCGCCCGTCTCAAGCATTTGAGAAGCGAACAACGTGAACTTGCCCACATCGTCGATTACGTGAACAAGATCGCCCTGTCGCACCCCGATTTCGCCTTCGAACTGAGAAACAACCACAAACGCCTGCTCAAGACCACCGGCGATGGCGACCGACTTCGCATCCTTCATGAGATCTATCCGCTTGAAATCATCAAGAACATGGTTCCTTTCAAAAACAAGAACCAGTACTTCGAGATCAGCGGTTACCTCGCCAAACCGGCCTACCATCGCTCCTCCAACCAGCACATGAGCATCGCGACGAACCGTCGCATCATCAAGAATAAACGGCTGGTGAACGCCATCCGCGAAGGATACCGGACATACCTTCCGATGCACAAAAGCCCGATCGTCTTCATCGAGATCGATGTCGACCCGATCCTCATCGATGTGAACATCCATCCGCAGAAACTCGAAGTCAAGTTCAGTGAACAACACTCCCTTGAATCCCTGATCGCCTCGACCATACAAGCCACACTGAAACAGGAGAACCTCATTCCGTCGGCGAAAAAGGACCCATATCCTGAACGCCAGGAATCCACGCAACAGAAAATACGTTTTACCGAACCGAAAGAGACGGCGTCAACCGGTCCTGAGACAGCGCAGCCGTCTCAGGAAAGTGCCCCGGCCACGACCTACCGTCAAAGCGAAAACGAGATTCCACCACGTGATGCAAGTGCGGTCCAGGACACGCCTAGCCTCTATGAAACCCTCTGTGTGAAAAAAAGCGACCGTGCGTTCCCCGAGATCGAATACATCGGGCAATATCTTGGCACGTACCTGCTTTTTCAAAGTGAAGAAGGCCTATACATCATGGATCAGCACGCGGCCGCCGAGCGCATCCGCTATGAACGCTACTTGCAGCGCATGAGTACGGACCCTGGTACGAAACAGATGTTGCTTGCGCCCTTGGAACTGCATCTTTCAAGCGATGAAGTCGCGGCGTATGAAACGTACAAGGATACGCTCACGTCCTTCGGACTCAAGACGTCGCTCAAGGACCACGCATCGCTTAACATCGAGGCCGTTCCGGGATGGTTTCGCCGGAATCTCGAACACGAGTATGCCGAAAGCATGGTCCGTCATCTGCTTGCGGATGAATCCCTCTCGATCGCCACGATCATCGACCAGCTCGCCAAGGACCTCGCCTGCAAACATTCCATTCGCGCCAACAAATACCTTAGTCGATCCGAAGTCGACACGTTGCTCAAGGATCTCAAAAACGCCGACAATCCCTTTACATGTCCACACGGAAGGCCCACATTGATCACCATCACCGTCCGTGAACTTGAAACCATGTTCAAGAGGGTCCAATGATGGTTGTCGTCATCGCAGGCCCCACGGGTGTCGGGAAAACGGCGCTTTCCATCGAGGTTGCGAAGCATTACGACACCGAAATCATCTCCGGGGATTCCATGCAGGTCTACAAGACACTCGACATCGGCACCGCCAAGGTCACGGCTGAAGAGGCGGATGGCATCCCGCATCACATGATCGACATCCTCTCACCGGACGAACCTTTCAGCGTCGCCATGTACCAGCGCGAAGTGAGAGCTTTGATCGAACGCTTTCAGGCAAAAGGCAAGTTGCCACTGGTTGTAGGGGGCACCGGATTCTATATCAAAAGCGTTCTGCATGATTTTGATTTCGACGGGTCCGTGCGGGACGAAGATTATGACCGCCGTTATCGCGACCTTGACAACCAAACCCTCCATGACCGTCTGAAAACGATGGACCCTAAAAGTGCGGAAAGCATTCACCAAAACAACCGCAAACGGGTGCTTCAAGCGCTTATACGCGCTGAACAAGGCACGCCTAAAAGCGCACGGACAGAAGGGGAGACCCCTTTGTACGACTATTGCCTGATCGTCCTCAGAATGGAACGCACGACACTGTATGAGCGCATCAACCAACGAGTCGATGCGATGATTCAAGCGGGCCTTCTGAAAGAGGCGCGCGCCCTTTATGAAAAAGGCCCCTCATCCACCGCCGCCCAGGCGATCGGCTACAAGGAGCTCTTTGAATACTTCGAGGGACATGTCACACTTGAGACGGCCATTGAGACCATCAAACGTAACACACGACGTTACGCGAAACGTCAATACACCTACTTTTTCAACCAGTTCGACCCCCATGTCATCGATGTGGATGGAAAAGATATAAAAACGATTTCATCCGAAGCCATTTCCATTATAGACAGAGCGCTAAAGCAAGCTTGAGAGGCTTGCTTTTTTATTTGTAAAGCCGTTCAAAGAAATGTTATCCCGCGCCAAAAAACTATTTACTTGTATTACAAAATAATTTATAATACAAATGTAGTTTTTAACTGGAGGGATTGACATGAAAGAAACCGTTACAGACATTAAAGATTTAGACAAGGAACTACTTGGAAAACTCGACGAACACATTGCGACACTGGATTTGACGCGCAAGGAGGAATCTTTGATTCCTACGCTCTATAAAGCCCAGGAACTATTTGGTTATCTGCCGCATAACCTGCAATGGCATATCGCCCGACAACTGGATTTGCCCAGTGCGCATGTCAATGGCGTGGTAACCTTTTATTCCTTTTTTTCAGAAGAACCGATGGGCAAGTATACCATCAGTGTGTGCATGGGAACCGCTTGCTTTGTCAAAGGGGCGGACAAAGTGCTGGATAAAATACTTAAACTCACCGGTACCCAACCCAATGAAATGAGCGAGGACGGACTTTTTACCGTCAAGGATGTCCGCTGCATCGGCGCATGCGGCTTGGCGCCTGTGCTCACCATCAATGAAAAAGTCTATGGCAACGTGACACCCGATGATATGGATGAAATCATTGAAAGTTACCGGAAAGGAGCCGCCGATGATAAAGACAGCTGAGGCATTAAACAAATGGAAACAGACACTCATCAATGAGCGTGCTTATCGGTTGGAGCTGAAGATTTGTGCGGGTACGTCGTGCATATCTTCGGATGCGGACCTGATTGTCGAAATGTTTGAGAAGAAGGTCGCGGAACACGGACTGAACTGCGAAATTGAGGTCGTCAAAACCGGCTGTTTCGGTTTTTGCGGCCAAGGCCCCATTTTAAAGATCGAACCCGATAATGTGACCTACGTCCGGGTGAAACTCGCGGATGTCGAAACGATATTCAACGAGCATCTTTTGAACGGCCGCAAGGTATATGACCTCATGTACAAGAACCGTGACGATGAAGACCCCGCCGAAAGCGAAGCGGGGATGGCGTTTTATCAAAAGCAACTCCGTATCGCACTCAGGAACTGCGGTGAGATCAATCCCGAGAAAATCGAGGATTACGTTCGAAACGACGGATACAAAGCGCTTGCGGATGTGCTTGAACAAAACGACCCCGAAGCACTGATAAAGACGATGCGAGACTCCGGTCTCAGGGGGCGAGGCGGTGGTGGTTTCCCGACCGGACTCAAATGGCAGTTCACACGCGCCTCGAAAAGCGATGAGAAATACGTCATATGCAACGCCGATGAGGGTGATCCGGGCGCATTCATGGACCGAAGCATCCTAGAAGGCGATCCGCACAGTGTCATCGAAGCGATGATCATCAACGGTTTTGCGATCGGGGCTTCAAACGGCCTCATATATATCCGCGCTGAATACGGACTGGCGACAAGACGCCTGTTTACCGCCTTGCAGCAAGCGAGAGACAAAGGGTTGCTTGGCGAAAACATCCTCGGTAGCGGATTCGATTTTGACATCGAGGTGAAACTTGGTGCGGGCGCGTTCGTCTGTGGCGAGGAGACCGCATTGATCCATTCGATGGAAGGGCATCGTGGTGAACCCACGACCAAACCGCCGTTCCCGAGTGAGGTCGGCTTCCGTGGAAAGCCCTCGAACGTCAACAACGTCGAGACCTATGCGAACATCCCGGAAATCTTGAACAAGGGCGCGGAATGGTTCAAATCCATCGGAACCCGTCATTCCAACGGAACCAAGGTTTTCGCCCTGGCGGGAAACATACGCAACATCGGACTGGTCGAAGTGCCGATGGGTACAACCTTCGAAGAAATCATTTATGATATCGGTGGAGGCATTCCCGGCGGCAAAGACATCAAGGCCGTCCAGATCGGCGGCCCATCCGGCGGTGTCATCACAAAAGACAAATTGGATACCCCGATCGACTACGATTCCTTGCAGGAAGTCGGTGCAATGATGGGAAGCGGCGGAATGATCATCATGGATGAGGATACCGACATGGTGGAAATCTCCAAGTTCTATCTTGACTTCACCCAGGATGAATCCTGCGGGAAATGCACACCGTGCCGCATCGGAACGAAACGGATGTTTGAAATTCTCGAAAGGCTCACCGACATGGAAGGTACACCGTACGACCTCGAGCTATTGGAAACATTGTCGAAAAATGTACAATCCGCATCACTTTGCGGCTTGGGTCAGTCGGCTCCGAACCCGGTCCTTTCGACCATGAAATTTTATCGCAATGAATATGAAGACTACGCGTATCGACGCAAGAAGACGGCTTACAGCATCGATCCCGAAAAATGCATCGGATGTACGAAATGCAAACGGGTCTGCCCTGTTGATTGCATCGACGGCAAGGTGCGCGAAGTCCATGTCATAACCGAATCGAAGTGCATCGCTTGTGGAGCATGTTACGACGCATGTCCGGTCGATGCCATCGTGAGACCATAGGAGGCTTTCATCATGAAACTTATTGACAAAATGGTTACGTGCAAGATCAACAACATCGAAGTCACCGTCGAACAAGGTACGACGGTTTTGGAAGCCGCAAAAAAGGCGAATGTTGACATACCCACGCTTTGCCATCTGGACCTCCATGAACTTGGTGCGGTCAACCAGAGCGCGAACTGTCGCGTGTGTGTGGTGGAAAATGAAGATCGCGGAAATCTCGTCCCGTCCTGCGCGGAGAAAGTAACCGAAGGGATGAAAATCCAGACGGACACCAAAAAGGCGGTCATGGGAAGAAGGACATCGCTCGAACTGTTGCTTTCGAATCACCCCAAGGACTGTCTTACCTGTGTGAAAAACCTTGATTGTGAGTTGCAGACTTTGGCCAATGAGATGAACATGCAAGAAATTCACTATACCGGGGAAATGATGTCGCATCCGATTGATGATTCCAGCGGCGCGATCCTCAAAAATCCGAACAAATGCATCATGTGTCGTCGCTGCACGACGATGTGTGACGAGATGCAGACGGTCGGGGTACTTTCGCCGCTGAAACGTGGATTCGACGTCGTCGTAGCCACCGCGTTCCACCTTGACCTCGGAGAGACAAGCTGTACTTACTGCGGACAGTGTGTGACCGTATGCCCTACCGCCGCCCTGGCGGAACTGCCACAGACCGCGAGTGTCTGGCGACGTTTGAACAATGAAAATCGCCACACCGTGGTGCAAGTCGCACCCGCGGTCCGGGTCGCCATCGGCGAAATGTTCGGTTATGAACCGGGCGAGATTTCGACCGGCAAGCTTGTATCCGCACTCAGGCGTCTTGGTTTTGACGCCGTCTTCGACACAAACTTCGGTGCCGACTTGACCATCGTCGAAGAAGCGAAAGAACTGGTCGACCGGATTGAAAACGACAAACCTTTGCCAATGCTGACATCATGCTGTCCGGCCTGGGTGCAGTTCATCGAACAACAGTTCCCTGAATTGCTTGATATTCCGAGCAGCTGCAAAAGCCCGCAGTCCATGGTCGGTGCGCTCAGTAAAACCTATTACGCGGACAATGTCGGCATCGATCCCAAAAATGTGCGCATGGTATCCGTGATGCCCTGTGTCGCCAAAAAGGCCGAAGCCGCTCGTGAAGAGCTTAATCAAGATGGCCAGAGTGACGTCGATTACGTCATCACAACACGTGAACTGGCGCGCATGATCAAAGAGGCGGCCATCGACTTCAGGACCCTGCCCGAGGATTCCTTCGACGACATCCTTGGCGAATCAACCGGCGCCTCGACCATTTTCGGCGCCACCGGTGGTGTCATCGAGGCAGCGACACGAACCGCCTATGAGATGATGACCGGCAAAGAACTCAAGAATGTCGATTTGAAACAGATGCGCGGCATGGAAGGCATCCGTGAAACCTCGGTGCAAGTCGGCGAGAAGACCCTTAAGATCGGCATCGCCCATGAATTGGGCAACGCCCGTAAATTGCTCGAGGACATCCGGGATGGAAAAAGCGATTTTGACGCCATCGAGATTATGGCATGCCCCGGAGGATGCATCGGCGGTGGCGGTCAGCCTTATCATCACGGCGATACGAGTGTGCTCGACAAACGTCGCAAGGCGCTTTATGCCATGGACACCAAGATGACGCGACGCAAAAGCCACGAAAATGAAATGGTTCAGAGACTTTACGAAGACTACCTCGGCAAGCCGGGGAGTCAAAAGGCCCACCAACTCCTTCACACGACATATAGTGCGAAAGCACGCATCTGAAGCTCGCAGAGGCTTCTCCCGTAGAAAGGGGGCATCCCACACCCGATGCCTCCTTTCGCTTTTTATAATCCAAATCCTTGCTTTTGTGAATATAGTGTGCTAACCTTAATCTAACACACAAAAAAGGTGGTCATCGCCATGACGCTTTTCAACCAGACATATTATTACCCTATCGTCACACAAGAGGAATGCTACGGCAGGCCTTTTTCAACGTAACAGGGGAAAAGCCGAATACAGACTATCAATGTCAACCTATGGGTCTCCCCATAGGTTTTTTTTATACCAAAAACAAACCTACACACACAAAGGAGTTTGATTCACTATGATCGTCAAAATGAGTAAGCATGCAACGCAGGAGCACTACGACAAGCTGGTCGCAGCGCTCAAAAAGAAGGATTTTGAAATCAGGGATGTCAGCAGCGAGACAGTCAGGATCTTCGGCATCATCGGGGATACGGCAAGCCTCGATATCAACGATGTACAAGCATACGAAGGGGTGGAGCAGGTCATCCGGGTTCAAACCCCCTTCAAACAAGCCTCACGCACCTTCAAGGAAGAAGACACCGTCATCACACTCGGAAACGGTGTCGAAATCGGCGGCGAGGAATCCGTCATGATGGCCGGTCCATGCAGTGTCGAAAGCGAAACACAGCTATCGACAATCGCTGATTCCTTGGCCAAGCAAGGCATCCGTGTCCTCAGAGGAGGCGCCTACAAACCCCGCACATCGCCCTACACCTTTCAAGGCATGGGCTTAGAAGGGCTCAAGCTACTCAGAAAGGTCGCGGACAAACATGGTATGGCCGTGGTCACTGAAATTCCGAGCAGCGACTTAATCAAGACTTTCGAAGCCTACGTCGACATCATCCAGGTAGGTGCCAGAAACATGCAGAATTTCCAGTTGCTTAAAGCCCTTGGAAAAACCCATAAACCTATTTTGCTGAAACGCGGTCTTTCTTCGACCATCGAAGAATGGCTGATGAGCGCCGAATACATCATAAGCAGCGGAAACCCCAACGTGATTTTGGCCGAGCGTGGGATTCGCACGTTTGAAACATACACCCGGAACACACTCGATGTCAGTGCCGTGCTTGCGGTGAAGGAACTCTCTCATCTTCCCGTCATCATTGACCCCTCCCATGCGGCGGGGCGCTGGTCCATGATCGAGAAACTGTCTGCTGCGTCGCTCGCTGTGGGCGCGGACGGCCTCATTGTCGAAGTGCACCATGATCCGGAAAATGCCCTTTCAGACGGAGCACAGTCGCTGAAACTCGACCGATTCGCTTCTGCGATGGATTCGCTAAGAGAGCTTGCTGAGGCACTGAGGCGACCGTTGAAATGAAAATATTCATTGTCGGACTGGGTCTGATCGGAGCTTCCTATGCCGAATGCCTCCGCGAACTAGGGCACGATGTATACGGCCATGACACCGATGCGACGACCATGCGCAAAGCCACTGGCAATGGAATCATAAAAGGTGGTACAATAAATATGATGAGCACATGCGATGTTGTTGTGCTCGCCTTGTATCCGGAGGCGAACATCAAATTTGTGAAAAACAATCTGGACCGCTTCAAAGCGGGCCAGTTGCTCACCGATGTGAGCGGCGTCAAGAGAACCATGGTTGCCGCCATTGAATCCCTTTTGCCTAAAACCGTGGACTATGTCTCGCACCATCCGATGGCCGGCAGCGAAAACCCCGGCTTTGACGCACGCGATCGCACCCTGTTCCGTGGTGCAAACGCCATCGTCATCACGACACCTAACACCCGAAATGACCCTGTTGACCGCTTGAAAAAACTGCTCGAAACCATCGGATTTTCTACGATAAAAGAAGCGACTCCGGAGCGTCATGACGCTTTCATCGCGCTCACATCGCAACTGCCTCATGCGCTCGCCATGGCGCTCATGAAAGGAAGCGACGTCGAAACACTGGATTTTGCCGGAAATTCATTCAAGGACCTGACCCGCATCGCCTCCATCAACGCACCCATGTGGAGCGAGTTGTTTCTATCCAACAAGGAATATCTGATTGAGGAATTGCACAAAATGTCCGAAGAACTGCTTTTGATCGCTCAGTATCTGAAAACCGACGATGCCACCGCACTGACGCGTTACATGGAGGCATCCAAAGAAAAGAGGGACGTGTATGGAAATCATCAAGACTGATTCTTATGACATCATTATCGAAAAGGGGGCTTTTTTGAACCTTGCCGATCATCTCCGAAAGCTTGACCCGGGCATGCTTCATCTGATTGTCGATTCCCGTGTCTATCGTTTGTATCAGGAAATGTTGCCCACTGCCATGGGCGATCTCCCCTACACCGTCAATCTTGTACGGGATGGCGAAGAATCCAAATCGTTCGCGACCTATCAGGAAGTGCTTGCCCGCCTTCTTGATAAGAACATCCGGCGCGATGACACCATTGTGGCATTAGGTGGCGGCGTCATCGGGGATCTGGCGGGATTTTTGGCCGCAACCATTTATCGTGGCATCGATTTCGTACAGGTTCCTACCACGCTTTTAAGCATGGTCGACAGTTCAATCGGCGGAAAAACCGCATTGAACCTTCCGCAGGGCAAGAATCTTGTGGGGGCGTTCCATATGCCGAAAAAGGTTCTCATCGACCCGAATTTTCTGAACACCCTACCTGAAAAAGAGTTGCTCAGCGGTTTGGTCGAGACTTATAAACACGCGCTGCTTGGCGATGCCGCTCTGCTTGAGAAACTAAGCGCGGACCATGCGGTCGATGAAACCGTCATTAAAGACGCGATCGATGTCAAAAAAAGGATTGTGGCAAGCGATCCCTATGACAGGAATGAGCGTCATGTCCTGAACTTTGGCCATACTTTCGGGCATGCCATTGAAAGACAAAGGAAGTTCAGCGGCATTACGCATGGTGAAGCGGTGGCCGAAGGCATGGTCATGGCCCTTCAGATCGGGGTGCGCCTTGGCATCACACCGCCTTCCCTGCTTGAAGATATCAAGACGTTCATGCTTGATAAGCGCCTGATCAGCGAGCCGTTGCTTGACTACCGTGATTTCCTCTTTGAAATCCGGACCGACAAAAAGACGCATCGCAACGGCATCCGCTTCGTGTTCCTGGAAGATTACCAGAAACCATTGATCAAAGACGTTGCGTTGGAGGACCTGGGATGAAACTTTCATTGACCCCTTCCTCCTTGAACGGCACCGTGCATGTCATTGCCTCGAAATCCTTGTCGCACCGCTATTTGATCGCCGCCGCTTTGTCAAAGGAGCCTTCCATTCTTGAAGGGCTCATGGAAAGCGACGATATCGACGCGACAAAGCACGCCTTGAAAGCACTTGGCGCAATCATCGAAAGCGGTTATGTCAAAGGCGGTTTTCCAAACGTCCGCCATCCGGAAATCAATGCGAGGGCGTCGGGTTCGACGGTACGCTTCATGATTCCGATCGCCATGGTCTCAGACAAACCGGTCGTTTTCAGAGGGGAGCACAGACTCCCCAAACGTTCGCTTGCCGCGTACGAGACGATGTTCACATCCATGGGTTATCGGTATGAACGGCTTTCAGAAGACCATCTGCCTTTGCGTGTCCAAGGCCCGTTGAAACCGGGAAACTATCATATCCGCGGCGATGTATCCTCGCAGTTCATTACCGGCTTGTTATTTGCACTTCCTTTGCTGGAAGGCGATTCAAGAATCGTCATTGAAGGTGACTTTCAATCGCAATCGTACGTCGGTCTCACCGTGGATACGCTCAACGCGTTTTCCATTGAGGTCAATCGTACCGATTCGGGGTATTTCATCCCGGGGAACCAGGTCTATCAACCGTTGCATGTGAATGTGGAAGGCGATTATTCACAAGCTGCGTTCTTCATTGTCGCCGCACTCATGAACCGCTATCCGCTCAGGCTTGACAACCTGCGTCGCGAGTCCAAACAGGGTGACAGGAGGATCCTTTCTATCATCGCTGGTATGGGTGGCCGATACGAATGGGACCAAGACACCCTTGTCGTCCATCCCTCCACGACGAGAGGCACAACCATCGACCTTGCGGACATCCCTGATCTGGGCCCCATTCTCATGGTACTCGCCGCACGCAGTGAGGGCGAAACGACATTCACCAACGTTCAAAGGCTGCGATACAAGGAGAGCGACCGCGTCGAAGCGATGCGCGAGGTGCTCACAGCCTTCGGTGTGTTCTTCGAAGCGACGGATGACACCGTGACGGTGAAGGGCGCCACGACGTTCAAAGGCGACATCACACTCGATTCTTACGACGATCACCGCATCGCGATGGCTGTGATCATCGCCTCCCTCAACGCAAGCGGACCGGTGACATTGAAAAACGCGGAAGCGATCAACAAGTCATACCCGAATTTTGTGGACGTGTTCAAGACACTGGGCGGTTCCGCCAGCATATTCAAAGAAGGTGATGCACAATGAATACCATCGGAACATTATTCAGATTGACGCTTTACGGTGAATCACATCAAGCGGCCATCGGCGTCGTGATCGACGGTGTACCACCCGGCATTCCCATTGATGAGGATGCCATTGCAAGGGCATTGAAGGCACGCAACCCGGATGCGGTCGGCACGACACCCAGAAAAGAAAAGGACCGGTTTCAAATCACTTCAGGCATCTTTGAAGGACGGACGACCGGTTCGCCTATCCACGTGATGATTGAAAACAAGGATGTCCGAAGCAAGGATTATGATCACCTGAGAAGGCATCCCCGTCCCGGACACAGCGACTTCGTGGCCCACAGAAAGTACGGTGGTTTCAACGATCACCGCGGGGGCGGCCGTTTTTCCGGACGGCTCACCGCACCGCTTGTGGTCGCGGGCAGCATTGCCAAGCAGGTAGTCCCGTTTTCCTTCTCACACCGTATCAAACAGCTCGGAACGTTGACAGACATGACGAAGCTCGATCCGTACCTTGAATCCGTCAAAGCCGAGGGTGATTCCGTCGGTGGCATCATCGAATTGCGTGTCGATGACGTTCCTGTGGGGCTTGGCGAACCGATGTTCGAAAAAGTCGAATCGAAGGCCGCGCAGATCCTCTTCAGCATCCCGGCGGTCAAAGGTGTGGAGTTCGGCACCGGATTCGAAGGCATCACGATGAAAGGCAGTGCCTTCAACGACACCATCGAGGACGATACCGGAAAAACCCTCACCAATCATAGCGGGGGCGTATCGGGAGGCATCACAAACGGCAATCCGCTGATTGTCAAGGTTTTCATCAAACCGACATCCTCCATCCAGAAGTCCCAGGAAACTTATCATACGGAGCACGGCAGACGCGAAACGATGGAAATCAAGGGACGGCACGACGTGGCAATCGCCCGCAGAGCGCCCATTGTCCTTGAAAGCGTGCTCGCCGTTGTGATGGCCGACTTATATCTTAAGCACCTTGGCAACGAATCCGCATTGCATGAAACCCAAACAAAATAATATAAATAAAGAAACAATTCCCTCGGGAATTGTTTCTTTATTTATGGGGTTGTGTTCGCTTCATCGTTCGTCTCGTCGCCGCTTTCTTTGAGGGGCGTCTCTTCATCCTCGACAATCTCATCAAGGACGTTTTTGACACGTTTGGCGAGTCCTTTCAGTTTCGTTTTCGGGATGGAGCATATGGCGACACGCAGTCCGCCATAGACATTGACGAAAAAGATGTTATGATTTTTGAGCTTGAGATGCAGTTCATTCTTGACGACCTGGTCGTCGATCCGGATGGTGATGAAGAATCCCTCATGATAGGGATACAAGGGGAGACCGACGTCCTTGGCCTCTTCGATCATGATCTCTGCACGCTCTTTAAGCAATGTGACATACGCATTCTTCTCTTTCATATAAGCGGCCTTGTTGTTTTCGTTGAGAGCGATTTCGCTGAAACAGACCATCCCGCCGTTGTTGACGGTGGACCATCCGCCGCGCGCGCTGTTTCCACAGGCATGCTTGAATTTTCTGCGGCCTTCCTCATTGCTTGAAATCAAGACCTGGGCGCCGACGCGCCATCCATAGGCCGTCAGCGTCTTGGAGGCCGAGAAGGCGATGACGGTGAGGACGTTCTCGTTCATCGTGGTGAATTTCTCGAAAAGTTTCTTGTAGTCGTCGCCTTTTTGATTGAAATCGATGTATGCGATGTCGTGAAGGAGAATGAAAGGGCCTTGTTCGCTCAGTTCATTGATGAACGAAAGCACGTCATCCCATTCCTCTTGGCTCATCGTGTAGCCCGTAGGGTTCTGGCAGGGATCATTGATGAAGGCCAGAACTTTGCCCTGGTCTTTCATGACTTTGGTGCACGTCGCCTTGAAAGATTCGAGGTTGAACGCATCGCCATCGAAGAGCTGATAATATTCGACGGGGGTGTTGTTTTCCTTTGCGATGGTTTTGTAAGGTCCCCATCCGATATCGGGATGGATGACGGTCTCACCGGGGGCCAAGGTGTTTTTCGTCGTCGAGGAAAGGGCGCCTGTACCGCCGGGTGTTGCGATGACGTCGGCGTCGATGTCAAGTCCGGCACTTTTGAACAGCCATTCCTTGACCGCTTCTTGGAACTCGGGCGGACCGGCGATGGAAGAAGCGTATTTCCCCTTTTGAAAATCGGGGACTTTGTCGAACACGCGATAGACTGAATCAAAGGTCAAAAAGGTCTTGTCCTCTTTGAAATAAGTTCCGAACGCCCCGTTCACCACGGCGTCGTCGCCGTGTTTCTTGATGGCGCTTATGGCGCCGCTGGCTGCTTCGAACACGGTATCGACAATCTCTTTGCCATGTGCGTATTCGCTGATGAAGTCCTTCATTACTGATCACCACCGGCGCTACCGGTAATCGATTCGAGCGCATCGGTGACCTCTTTAGGAAGGGTGTCTTCGCCTTTGAGTCCGTTGATGAAAGCTTGACGGCGGTTCATGCGTATTTTGAAATTGTTCAGGTATTCTTCATTGTCAAAGTCGACATTGAATTTTTCAACAGGCATGTATTCGAGCCCTTTGAACGGACCGAACGGTTGGAAGCGCGCTTTTTCTTCGATGATGGCTTCGATGGCGCCAAGCGTATCTTTCGGTTTGATTTTCTTATCGCCATAGAAGCCTGTGTTGATGATGTAGCAGTCGACATTCTGGTTTTTGAAGAGTTTCTTGAAGTTTTCGTAATCCTCTTTCAGCGGGTAGAGACGGAAGGGGTTGGCGTAAGGGACGAACGCGAGTTCATTGGGGTCCGCGCCTTCCTCGGCGCTGGTCCGCTTGGTAGCGAGTGTGGCGCCCATGGTGGATGCGAGGACGGGATCGCTCACTTTCAGAATCGGGGGCAGAGTATCGTCTTTCATGATCCAGAAGATCGCGTTGACCGGTTCTTCGAACTTGAACACGCGTGAAGGCGTCCAGAAGATCGATTTGACCGCACGGCCGTTTCCGTTTCGGATGTCTTCAGTGAGAGGGACAATGAGTCCGTCTTCGTCCCTGGTCGCGCCGACGTTCTGGATTGTGAGTAGGAAGCGGTTATCGGGCGCATGGGTCGGATAATCCTGGACCTTGTCGAAATAGGAGGGTTCAAGGCTTACTGTATAGAGTTTCTCGTTTTCGATCACGAAGGCGTCGTCATGCAGTACCTCGATGTCGTATCTGCCGTCGTGCTTGGCGTGCGTGATGGTGCTTTTCCCGCTGCCTGAAAGACCGAAAACACTCATGATGAAAGGGGGTTTCGACCCGCGCTTGATTTTTTTGATGCCACCGTGTGCGGCGGTGAAATTTTGCCTTTGGGCGAGCGACCAGGCCATGGTGAGGGAGGCCTTTTTGTGTTCGCCGAAATAGCGCATGCCAAGAAGCGCGGCACAGTTGTGGTCGCGGTCGAAAAGAGCGAGCCCCTTTTCGAAACCTTCGGCGTAGTAGTCCGGATCGCTATAGAGGAAGATGTCGCCTTCATCGAACGGTCTTGATGCCTGGTACGTATCGATCCAGGCGCCTTCCATGCTTTGGAAGTTCAACATCCAGGAGTAGAGGGTGTTTTCATAGCCTTCGGGGATCAGAAGATGGGCGCGCACGGAAAAATCTTCGTGCAGCCCGATCATCACCGTCGCATGGTACATGGTCACATCGCGGGATGCGAACAGGGCTTCCCGGAGCGTGCGTGCGAAGGATTCGCGGTTGTCCCCATCAATGATGCGGCGGTTTTGCGCCTGCCTTCCCGTAATGGCCCCGTCGTTGAAAAGCAGCACTTTCGCATCGGCGGGGAGTCCGAGGTCCTCGCTACGGTACACGGGAAGGTCGGTCTTGATGACCCCCTCGCTGTTTTGTGCAAGGTTGTACGCCTCCTCGAGGGAAGTGATGCGGATTACGTTGTTGCGGTAGAAGGCGGTTTCTATGGTTGAGCGGATACGGTTGAAGAGGTGTGGCGATGCTGAACCGATATCCTTTCTGTTCAGATTGCTTCTGGTAGCCACGTCGATCAGTCCTTTCTAGTTTATTCGATATTCCACTTGAATTTCGGACGTGATTTGACATAATCGCCACGCATCTTGAAATTTCTTTCAATGCGTCTTTCAGCCATGATATTGGCGGCTTTGTAGGTCGGGATGTTCTCTTTTTCCGCAATGTCGAATATTTCCATGAGCCTATCATAGATGCCCTCGGTGGTTTGGATCGCGGAAGGTTCATGGTAACCGATCATCTCATGATAGACGTTGATGACGCCACCGGCGTTGATGACGAAATCGGGTGCGTAGAGAATGTCTTTTTCCTCGAGCATTCGACCGTGCTTATCTTCGTCTTTGAGCACGTTGTTCGCCGCTCCGGCGACGACCTTCGCGGTCAGTTTCGGGATGGTGTCGTCATTGAGTACGGCTCCGATGGCGTTCGGACTGAAGATATCCATGTTCTTTTCGAAGAACCGGTCCGGCTCGACGAAGTTCGCAAGCGGCATCAACTCTTTGAATTGACGTATTTTTTCTTCGTCGATGTCGGTGAAGTAAATCCGTTTGAGGTCGTGGTCCTTGAGGTACCGGACCATCTCCTGTACAACGGCACCGACGCCCTGAAACCCGATGGTGAGACCATCGAGATTATCCTGGTTGTATTTTTTCTTGACCGCGGCGAGCATGCCGACGTACGTGCCTTTGGCGGTAAGGATTGTGGTGCTTCCGGCACCTTTGCGCAAAACCCCGCTGACATAATCGGTCTCACGGTCCATGTGCTCACAGTCCTGCAAGGTCATGTTCATGTCCTGACCGGTATAGATCCGTCCGTTCAAAGATTGGACATAACGGCCGTAGGAGCGGAAGAAGGCTTCGCTCTTCAGTTTCTTGGGATCGCCGATGATGACGGTTTTACAACCGCCAATGTCGAGTCCGGCCGCGGCGTTTTTATAAGTCATGCCGCGCGCCAGGCGTGTCACATCGTATAGCGCCTCTTCTTCAGAAGCGTAGTTGTAGAATCGTGTGCCTCCGCATGAAGGTCCGAGTCTCGTGTCGTGAATACAGGTGATGCCTTTGAGTCCGGTCTCCTTGTTGTGAAAATAGATGACCTGCTCGAACCCTTCATTGGTATAAGCGAAGACCTCATTGGTGTGCTCGGTTTTCTTTTTCATCTTATTCTCCTTTAAAAAAGTTTGTTTTATTGTATTTCGGCAACCAGTGCCGCAAGTGCGATGGAATAGAATTTGGATTCCTTGGAATCTGCCCTAGATGTCAGAACGATGGGCTTTTTCGCCCCGGCGATGAGGGAAGCGCTTTTCGCCCCGGCAAGGAACATCATGCTCTTGTAAAAGACGTTTCCTGCTTCGATCACGGGCATCAGAAGGATGTCGACATCGCCTGCGATTGGCGAAGTGATGCCCTTGTGTGCCGCTGCCTCTTTGCTTATGGCGTTGTCGAGTCCGAATGGTCCGTCGACGACGATGTTCTTGATGACGCCGTTTTCGCTCCGTTTTCTTAGTTCTTCGGCATCGAGGGTCGCTTGCATTTTCGGGTTGACTTTTTCAACGGCGGCGACGCAGCCGACTTTTGGTTTGTTTACACCGAGCGCATTGACGATCAGCGCGGCGTTTTCGATGATCTGTTGTTTTTCATCGACCGTGGGGGCGATGTTCATGCCGCCGTCGCTCATCGCGAGCAATTTATGATAATTGGCGATTTCCATCAGACTCACATGAGACAGTCGGTTGGCTGTCCTGAGCCCATACTCTTTGTCGAGTGCCGCTTTTAGGATGACCGAAGTGTCGACCAGGCCTTTCATGAGGAAGGCGTTTTCGTTACGGCTTACTTCCTTGACGGCTTCCATGCAGGCGTTTTCGTTGCTGTTTGCATGATGGATGGTATAATTTTGCGCATCCAGTCCCAGGTTTTTGAGGGTTTTTTTGATGTGTGCTTCATCGCCATAAAGTACGGCTTCGATAAAGCCTTCTTTTCTGGCCATTTCAACGGCTTCAAGAACTGGTTTGTCCTCGGCCACGGCCACAACCAGGGTCTTTTTGGATTGACCGTTCGCTTTTTCAATAAGGTCTTTCATCGTTCGCATGGTTTCACCTACTCGTAAGTTTTTGCGTTCTCTTTGCCGTTGAGCACGCGAAGTGCGCCCAAGGCCAATGCTTCCATTTCGTCTTCACCGGGATAAACCAGCACATCGGCGATGAATTTGGTGCGCCGTGTGATTTCTTCGGTGAGGATTTTGTCGTCATAAGCCAGTCCGCCAGTCAAAATGATGGCATCGACGTCGCCTTCGAGCACCGTCGCGCCACTGCCGATTTCCTTGGCGATCTGATAGCACATGACTTTGTATATGAATTCGACATCCTTATCGCCGCTTTCAATCCGTTTTTGAATCTCATAACCGTCGTTGGTGCCGAGGTAGGCAACCAGCCCGCCTTGGCCGTAGTTTTTGCGTTTGATCTCCTCAAGCGTATAGTCGCCTTTGAAAATCATCTTGTAAAGTGGTCCGAGCGGAACCTGTCCGCTACGTTCGGGACTCATCGGTCCGTCCCCGTCAAGTGCGTTGTTGACGTCGATGACGCGTCCTTTGCGGTGAACGCCCACGCTGATCCCGCCACCGAGATGGGCGACAATCAGATTCAGTTCCTCATAAGGTCTGCCAAGGTCTGCACTGGCTTTACGGGCCACCGCCTTCTGATTGAGCGCGTGGAACAATGAATCACGGCGGATTTCGGGCATGCCCGTATAGCGGGCGATGTCTTCCATCTCATCGACGGCGACAGGGTCGACAATGAAAGCGGGAATGTCTTGCTTGTCCGCAATCTCCTTGGCGATGACACAGCCAAGATTCGACGCGTGCTCACCGCGCGGCGCACGGCGCATGTAATCGACCATTTCGTCGTTGACACGGTAGGTGCCGCTTTCAATCGGCTTGAGCATCCCGCCGCGCCCGACAACAGCATCCAGGTCGTTGATATTGAAATCATTCTCCTTGAGCGTTTGCAAAATGGCATCTTTGCGAAAATCGTATTGGTCGATGACATTCTTGAATTTCTGAATGGTATCGGTATTGTGCCGTATGGTGGTTTTGAATATGCATTCTTCATCATTAAAAACAGCAATCTTTGACGAAGTGGATCCGGGGTTGATTGCTAGAATTTTTTTGTTCATAATGTCCTCCTATGCTGTATATTTTAACAACAATTTTGATTATAACATGATAGCGTTTTCACAACAACACTTAGCAAGAAAAAAGATGATATTTCTTTTCCAAGGCCAAACAAAGTCTTTTATCGATTTGATGAAAACTGTTTTCAACAAAGAAAAAGCGCATTTCCATGCGCTTTATCCAATCGGTTCCATCTTTGCGGTGAAATGTCTCAGAATTTTCGGTTCATAGGTGAAGCGGAGCCCTCTGAGAGTTTTTCTTTTTTTGTATACGTTGATGACGCCTTCGGCCACGACATCCAGATGCGCATACGTGTAGGTTCGTCTGGGAATCGTCAGGCGCATCAGTTGAAGTGGCGTGTCGATGTTCGCTTTCGTGTCCGGGTCGCGTCCGAGCAGAAGTGAACCGATTTCAACGGCACGCACGCCGCTTTCAAGATAAAGGGCGTTGACGACGCTTTGAGCCGGGAACTGATCGAAAGGGATGTGCGGTGCGAACGCTTTGCAGTCGACGAAGACGGCGTGGCCTCCGGTGGGATACTGTATCGGCACGCCCGCCTCTTTGAGGCGTTCACCAAGGTATCGTACCTGGTCCATGCGGTGGGTCAGATAGTCCTCGTCGAGCGCCTCTTGCAAGCCCACCGCAAGGGCCTCCATATCGCGTCCGCTCATGCCGCCGTAGGTCGGGAATCCTTCCATCGGTACGACGGTGCCTTGCACTTCCCTGTAAAGTTCTTTGTCATTCCTGATGGCAATGATGCCGCCCATATTGGAAAGCCCGTCTTTCTTGGCGCTCATTAGGAAAATGTCCGCAAGTTCGAACGTTTCACGGGCGATCTCAAGGATCGATTTGTCCTTATAGCCTTGTTCGCGTTGTTTGACAAACCAGGCGTTTTCCGCGTAGCGCGCACCGTCGATCAGGACGGGCAGTCCGTACTCGCGGGCGATGGCGGCGGTGGCCCTGAGATTTGCCATGCTCACGGGCTGACCGCCTGCGGAGTTGTTGGTGATGGTCATGATGATTCCGGCGATGTTTTCTTTGCCGCGCTCATCGATGAGGGCTCTGAGTTTGTCGAGATGGAAGTTCCCTTTGAAGGGATGATATTCGCCTGTTTTGAAACATTCATCAATGGTGCAGTCGATGGCTCGTGCGCCGGCGATTTCGACATGCGCTCGCGTCGTGTCGAAATGCATGTTCGAGATGAACGCCATATTGTCGTGTTTGACCAGTTTCGGAAGGACGACCTGTTCGGCGCCTCGTCCCTGGTGGGCCGGGATGAAATAATCATAGCCGGTGATGTGTTTGACCACGCTTTCCAGCCGGTAGAAACTCCGGGATCCGGCGTAGGCCTCGTCGCCTCGCATTAAAGCGGCCCATTGCTCATGACTCATGGCCCCCGTCCCCGAGTCGGTCAGAAGGTCGATGTAGACATCCTCGCTTCTGAGGGCGAAGGGGTTGTATCCGGCATTTTCAAGCAGTTCGATTCGCTTGTCTTTCGATATCTCGCGGATGGGCTCCACCATCTTGATGCGGTAGGGTTCCGCTTTGTATGATTTCTTCATGCAATCATTCCTTTCCGATGTCATTCAACGCTTATTATACACGAAGTGATAAAAAATGAAAACGCTAACTTAACAACAGTTTCGCTGTCCGTGCTATAATGGCTTTTGTAAAGGAGTGACAATCATGAAACCATTCGAAGAAACCCACCTGGGGGGCATCCCTCTTAGAAACCGCTTTGTCATGGCCCCGATGACGACCTATAGCGGCAATCCAAACCTGACTCCATCCGATTCGGAAATACACTATCTCAAACTGCGGGCGCACGGTCCGTCCATGATCATCTCCCCGGCGATTGCCGTCAGTGAAAGCGCACAGGCGTTTGTCAATCAGATGAGTCTGATGGACGATACGAAAATCGCCCCGATGAAAAAGCTTGTCGATGCCATCAGGGGACGCGGCGGCATCCCAATCGCCCAGCTTCATCACGGCGGGCGCATGAACGACCCCTCATGCCATGAAGACCCTGAAAGAACCATCGTCGCACCCAGTGCAATCAAAGCGCCGCGAGACACCAAAGTGACCCCGAGAGAAATGACGAAGGAAGAAATCGCTCAAACGGTCCGCGATTTCGCCGAGGCGGCACGCCGTGCGATTGAAGCCGGCTACCAGGGCATCGAGCTTCACGGTGCCAACACCTATTTGCTGCAACAGTTCTTTTCACCGCATTCGAACCGGCGCACCGACGAATACGGCGGGTCGTTCGAAAAGCGGATGCGCTTCATCAAGGAAGTGATCAGCGCGACGCATGAGGTTGTCAAAACCCATGCCCCTGAAGCGTTCATATTCGGTTATCGCTTTTCGCCCGAAGAAATCGAGGAGGATGGCATCACCATGGAGATGACGCAGAAACTGATTGCTTTTCTCAAGGAACAGGCTTTCGACTATCTTCACGTCTCGCTTCGCGCCTTCGACCAGACATCCATGCGAAATGAAGACGATGCGACGCCGCTTGTGGATAAAATCCAGACCGTGCTCACCCATGCGGTCCCTTTGATCGGAGCCGGCGGCATCAACTCGCTTGAAAAAGCGAAAAAGGCACTCTCGATGGGCTTCGAATATCTCGGCATCGGCTTCCCGATTCTGATCGACCCCGATTGCATCGCCCGCTTGGAAAAAGGGGACGCACCAAGTAAGGAAATCGATGGTTCGACATTGCCCGGGCCGCTTTATGAGCGACTGCGCACCAGCTACCGAAGTCGTCTTGAGAAGGACGGCTACACGTTCAAGTTGTCAAAGGACGGGGCCTGATAGTATAATAAAGGCGTAACCGTTAAGGAGAGTGATCGCATGTATTCATTGGAAGAAATCAAGTCAACACAACTTTCCAAAAAGCTCGGCGGCCCACCGGTTTTCCATGACGGGAAAATCAGCCGGATCGTTTTTGAGGACCGCTCGATCATCCTGTCGATTGAAATTCTCTCTGACAGGAATCCCCGGCTTGAGAAAAACACCCTGGTCAGTCTGAAACTCAAGAACGTCGAACGTTTCACGCTTGCTTCAGGCAACGTCAAGGACGGTCAGCTTACCATCCATGATCTGGACATCCGTCGCGAGGATGACGGATTGCATATGCGTCTGGAGACGATCGAGGGCGAAATATCGGATATCCTTTTTGAGACGATCGAACTGTATGAAAAATAGCGACGCAAGCGCCTTATAAAACCGTTATATATGAAACCCCGGCCTTTTTTCGGACCGGGGTTTCACTCTCTTGCATCAACCAATAAAAAACGGACGCATTCCTGCGTCCGTGAAACGGTGCTTACTTTTTGATTTTCTTATAGGCCTGGTATCCACCGTCAAGGACATAGAGCTCCTTGAATCCCTTTCGGTGAAGTTTTTTGGCGACCCGGCGTGACTTGAAACCTTTGTCGTCATAAAGATAGAGCGGTTTGTCTTTGCGGACCTTGGTCTGTTGCTTGCTTTTGAGGTAGCCCGGGCGGAAATTTCTCGCGCCTTTGATTTTCTCTTCCTCAAACCGCTTTTGACTGCGAATATCAATGAGCTGCCCTTTGCGCATGTTCTTCTTGAACGTGTCGGCATCGAGCACGGTCACATTCGCCTCTTTGGCTTTCTGTCTGTTCAATAAAAGAAAACCGATGGTGAGACCGATAATGACGGGCACACCGTATCTGATTAACAAGTCCATGGTATCATCTCCTCAAAGACATTATATAGAGGGGATAATGCAATGTCAATTTTATTTTGTTCTATGGGGCTTTGGCATTTTTAAATCCCCTTATCTATGCTATAATATTCATGTTTATATCGAAAAAAGGAATGGATGACATTATGAAAAGAAGATTGCCTTATGTGGGCGGTTTCACACTGGGATTGGTCATGATCGTCCTTTTTGTGGTCGGTTTCAGGATTGAAGGGGTTCCGGGCGACATCATCTTTGCCTTGTCGCTATTGCTTTGGCCTGTTTTCGCCTTTGCTGTGCTTCTCCTCAACCTGAGTCTTTACCGTGAGGACGTTTCCGCCAAGAATATATTGACAAAATCCTTGTTCATGCCGCTGCCTGGTGCAATCGTGATGGTGGCGCTGCTGTATGTCATCATGTGAAAGAAGGGGGGAGGCTAATGAATGGCCTCATGCGCAAATATCTGAAAATAACCAAACGCCCGCTTGCCGGCTATAAAATCTTTGAAAAACAGGTCAAGATCCCGAAGAAAATCTATCTGGCGATGGCGCTGTTCTTTTTAGTCCTGACCTATTATCTGCTTGAAAGCTTCGGCGTTGTCGCGACGGAATGGATCGTGCTTCCGTATATCGGATTTCTTGCACTTGTGCTTCTTGGGGTCCCGCTGCTTTATATCCACCGCAAAAAGACGGGATCCGTGCTCTTAACCCACGACGCCATCGCCAAGCAGACGTTCTTCAGACGTTACAAACTCATGTTCATCAACAACATCAGAAAAGTCCGTCAGACAAGGAAAAATGCGCTCATCATAAAAGGCAAACGACGCCGCTTCAAAATCGCCATGCCGATTTATCCGCACGATATCAATGTGCTTAAGACCCTTTTATCGTATGAAGGGCATTTCAAGCAAAAGAAGAAGCCCTATAAATTGTTCTTTGAAGGCAACGATGTGGAAATCCAGGAACTCGCTCCCTCAAGGGACTCCGTAACAAGCCGACTCGTCGAACGATTCCATGATGACTACCGGCACGTGACACCGGGCTTCATCCACGATGTGAGCTTTTACAACACCGAAGTGTCAAGGGTCCGCCACATCGACCAGAAACATGTCGTGTTTTTGCTTGACCGCGTCGATCTGAAAGGCGACTATCCGGAAAACACCTTTTATGAATCGATGATGACCGACAACGCGATGGCGCTCTTTCAGGATGTCTCCCACGTCGAAATATTCAAGATTGCCAAAAACGGCGACATCGAACTGCTCGGAACCAGTGTCGCAACTCTCAAAAAGATTTCCAGGGGTGCGCTCGTATCAGAAACGAACTTTCAGCAATCCGGAGAGCGTATGAGCACCGACATGGTCCTCATGCAAGGGACGAAAAAACAACGTGTCCGATTCACCTTCAAAGAAATTATCATCGGCTTCAATGAACTGAAAAAAACCGCGTGGTTCGAAAATTCATAGACAAAACCACGTAAATCCTATATAGTATATCCATACCAGGAGTGATAACAATGATTACAAGCAACGATTTCAAAACAGGTCTTACCATCCAGCATGAAGGAAACATCTATCAGATCATCGAGTTCCAACATGTCAAACCAGGCAAGGGCAGCGCCTTTGTCCGCAGCAAACTGAGAAACCTGCGTACCGGTACCATACTCGACAAAACATGGCGTGCGGGCGAAAAAGTCGAAACCGCCATGATCGACAAACAACCGATGCAATACATCTATGCAGACGGGGACAACTTCGTGTTCATGAACACGCAATCCTATGAACAGATTGAAATCCCTTCAAACCAGATCGAATACGAGAAGAACTTTCTCAAAGAGGGCATGGATGTCAACGTCATCTCATTCGAAAACGAGATTTTGGGTGTCGACCTTCCTGAAAAAGTCACACTTGAAGTCACCGAAACGGTTCCGGGCGTCAAGGGAAACACCGTGACCAACGCCACCAAAGATGCGGTCGTCGAGACCGGATACAAACTTCAAGTACCGCTTTTCATCAACGAAGGTGACAAAATCGTCATCAACACGGCGACAGGCAAGTACTCGACCAAAGCCTAAGGGAGTGAATCCACTTGGACATACCCAGTAGTCTACAGCTCGCTGTCACTGTTCCCCCATCCAGCATCGTCCTACTCTTGATATTGTTACTGGTATCAAGCTTTTTCTCCATGAGCGAGACCGTGTTCTCGTCTTTGAACCCGATTCGCATGAAAAAGAGCATCGAAGATGGAAGGAAGGGTGCGAAAAAAGCGTTTTGGATCCACGAACGTTTCGACAACGTGCTGACCACCATTCTTGTGGGCAACAACCTCGCCAACGTCGCCCTCGCGACGGTGTCGACCGGGGTTTTCGCCCGCATATTCGCCGGTCAGGAAACCTTGATCACCGTAACCAACACGGCCGTCATGACGACCATCATCCTGATTTTCGGCGAAATCATCCCCAAAAGCTTCGCCAAGATGCATTCCGATGAGATCGCGATCCATATCAGCGGACCGATGTTTTTCATCATGCGCATCCTTAAGCCTGTTGTCTGGGTATTTCTTAAGATCAAGGGACTCTTCTTGAAACACGACAACCGTGTGACCATAAGTGTCAGTGAAGATGAACTGGAAACCATCATCGACACGATGGAGGAGGAAGGGTCCATCGACGAGGAAGAAGCGGAGATGCTGCAAAGTGTGCTCGACCTCGGCGAGAAACAAGTTTATGAGATCATGACGCCCCGCGTCGATATGATCGCCATCGAAGTCAACGATTCCAAGGATTCCATCCTCGAGAAATTTTTCGCCCATCAGTTTTCACGAATCCCGGTCTACGAAGAGGACCGTGACAAAATCATCGGCATCCTGAATGAGCGCGATTTCTTCACTCAGCTCATAAAGGGCAACCCGATCAAAATCCGCGACATCATGAATCCGCCTGTCTTCGTATCCAAATCGATGCGTGCCGATACCCTGATCGAGACCTTGCAGCGGGAGAACTCCCACCTCGCCATTGTCAGTGACGAGTTCGGCGGAACCAGCGGGATCGTCACCATGGAAGACGCGCTTGAAGAGCTTGTTGGCGAGATTTATGATGAACATGACGACATCGACGACGAATATCTCAAGCAGATCAACGACCACGAATACGGCATCAACGCCGACATCGAACTTGGAGACCTCTTCAATGAACTCAATCTGGGCGACGCCCCGGACAAAGAGGAAAAAACCCTCTCAAGCTTCCTGTTTGAATGTTTCGAGGAACTGCCCGAGGTCGACAAGACCTATACAATGGAACAAAAAATGGTCTCTTACAATCACGATGAGGCTGAAAAAATGTTCACCCTCACCTTCATCATCAAGGAAATCCGAGAACGAAGAATCAAATATGTCCACTTGCTCGTTGAACCTCTTGAGGAAAACGGCAACGAAGAAAACTAGGAGGATGCTCCATGGAGCGCTTGCAAAAACTGATCGCCAAAGCCGGTGTCACATCACGGCGCAAGGCGGAAGAACTGATTAAGGAAGGCCGCGTCACACTCAACGGCGAAGTCGTCAGGGAACTTGGCACGAAAGCCACTAAAGACGATGTCATTGCCGTCGACGGACGCCTTATTGAAATAGAGGAAAAGGAATACTATGTGTTTTACAAACCCGAAGGGACGGTCTCGACCGTCGACGATGAGAAAAACCGGAAAACGGTCCTCGATTTCATCGACACCAACGCGAGGATTTTCCCCGTCGGCCGTCTTGATTATGACACATCGGGTGTGCTCATCCTTACGAACGACGGGGACTTCACCCAAAAGATGATTCACCCGAGCAACGGCATTGAAAAAGAATATGAAGTGACCATTCAAGGATTTCTGCGCAAACACACCAGCCGCAAGATAGAACGCGGTCAGATCCGCCTTGACGGCAAGAAACTCGCCCCTTCGAAGATACGTAATGTCCAATACAACAAGGAAAAAGAGACCACAAAACTCAATTTCATCGTCACCGAAGGGAAGTATCGCCATATCCGGAGGGTCTTTGAAGAGGTCAATCACCCCGTAATCAAACTCAAAAGGCTTCGCTTCGGCATCATCACACTGGATGGACTTGCAAAGGGCGATGTGCGTCTTGTGAAACCACACGAGCTCAAGCAACTCCATGTCATCGCGCTCAGAAACCGCCAGAAAACCAAAAAGAAGTAAACCCTTTCATAGGCATGGCCACGCCGGCCATGCCTTTTTATACAAAAAATTGTAATATAACAATAAAACCGTTTACTTAATGAAAAACCCTTTGTCATATCCCGTGTGCGTGATACAATACACTCGAAGAAGATGCATTGACTCCACGTAACTTTTTAAGAAAGTGGGTTGTTTCATGCCGAAACTCAATTCATTTCAAAAGGATGCCCTGATCCTTCTTGCGTTCATGTTCCTGCAAGTCATATTCACATTCATCTTTCCTTTCCGCGCCATTCCCGAAGGAGAGACCGTCGAAATCAGCCGCAACGTTCTAATCTTCACTGCAACGACTGCGGAAACGTCCCATACATATGTGCCTGTGCTGACCATGCTTTTCGTTATCGTGCTTCTCGCTTTGCTCCTCAAGAAGGAGAAGCCTTTGACCCTGATCTATGGCCTTGGGCTCATGCTTCTGACGAAAGTCAATTTCCTGAGCCAGCTCAATCAACTTTCGGGGACACAGGAAAACTTCTCCGCCGGTGGCTTCCTTACGACACGTATTTACGCCGAAAACACACTTGCCGCCCAAGACATTACGTTTTTCGTCATTACGGTTCTTTTCCTGATCAAAGCCGCCATTGTGACGTATCACTATGTAAAGAAGCGTATCGATCGCAAGCAAAAGCACCTCAAAGAAAACAATATCTGATCCAAGCCTTCTTCGGAAGGCTTTTTTCGTGCAAAGAAAAAAGGCGCAGTTTTGCGCCTTTTGCATGAAATTTTACAAGAGTCCGCTTCCGAACAGTCCCGCAAACACCAACGACATGATGGTCATGAGTTTAATCAGGATATTGATCGAAGGGCCTGAGGTGTCCTTGAAGGGATCGCCGACCGT
>Ga0207421_10000710_pt1 | contig 43140 bp, 40 predicted proteins | sample SodLakKL_010_SED_4_FD_187542 | JGI IMG/M metagenome (GOLD analysis project Ga0207421, IMG submission 187542) | Alkaline sediment microbial communities from Lake Tanatar, Kulunda Steppe, Russia - 8KL_010_SED (SPAdes) (version 2) | ecosystem: Environmental > Aquatic > Non-marine Saline and...
CGCATCGTACATGCTGCTCGGAACGGACCATCCGACGAACCATCATACGCCCACGTTCGACATCGACGAGTCAACGCTCGATATCGGTGTGTCAGTCGTCTCGAACGCAATCCTCGCCTGCTCCCAGTAGCGTCAGTTGTGGCGTACACTAATAGACTGTCGGAGTTATTACCGCCGATCGTCGGCCCGTTATTATAATAAAACTGCAACGAGTTACACACTGATCGTACAGCTGTCGTGTGATCAGGTATGCACTGACTGTCAGTGGCTACTATAGTAGTTGCCACAGTAGTCCATTTCCAGTCATGTTGAATGGATCAGAAGGGTTAATCCGCGGGCACTCCGTGTGGTATATATGAGCCAGGACGACGTGCCGGAGTCGCTTCAGCCGGCTGCGGATTCGGATCGCCCGCGCGGTATCCTCACCCCCTCCGATCGCGACTTCCTGCTCGGCCGGAAGACGGATTACACCGATCACTCGAAAAAACAGAAGCGAAACCGGATCAGACGCCGCGTTCGCAACGCCGTTCTCGACTTCAGCATTCTCTTCGAGTGTTTAGAAGAGCGAGATCGGGAAACGGTGTTCGACCCCGACGATGAGGACCGTGACGCCTACACCCAGGGGATTACGGATATGCTCGCGTTCCTCCATCTCGGAACGATGGGGTACCACACGCCGTTTAAGGATATGCTATCGGAGGGTGTCGGAAAAGCAGAACAGCGTCTTGCTGGCTCGAACTACCGGATGGTCAACGTCGAGTTCAACGTCGATCCGGTTGGACAGATCGACGTCGACGAAGTCGTCGAGAAACTAGAAACCGAGGAGTTCGCCCAGTTGACGGATGAAGAACTCCGTGCGTTCGTCCGGCTCTTGACGATGTCCGACAGCTTCTCGCCGGAAGCGACCCGCGATGAGATCAAAGATCGGGTCGACGAGTTCTCCGAGAACGTAACCGAAAGTGCCGTCGCCCGCGATCGAAAACTGGACGAACTCACGAACTGATACGGATTCGTGTCCGTCGGTACCGCCGTTATCGGGCGTAGCCCGACAACGGCAGTAATTGATGACACGAGTCCGTATGAGAGCGCAGCCAGGTCGCGTTCGCTCGTCCGATCACGAAGACTAAATGTCGATCGGCCACGGGAACGCAAGCCGGGTACAGAATGTGAGTCGCGTTCTCAAGAACGTGGCAAAGATCTCTGTGGCCATACGCATGATATCTAGCTAATAATTTCTTATTAGGTCACGCTGTTTAGTGAATATAGTGTTTTTTGCCCAATATGTGGATGATCGTCTGATAACACGTACCGTTTAGCGGTCCGGCTTCGAGCCTTTCCAATAAACACAATTTGTGTACAGTGATTACGAAAAGGGAAATACTTATACAATATACTGCCAATTAATTCGGTATGCCATCACGCAGCATGGTGGGCAAGAGAAAGAGACTGTGCGTTCAACCAACTGCCTGTCACTCGATACGGAGGGGTGAGACGTTATGAGCAGTGAACAAGAGCAGGGAATGATCGACCAATTCTTCGACGAACTCGATCCCGTTGTCTTCGTGTTCGGGGCGTTACTGACGATCGGGGTGATCGTCGCGTTCTTCATCGATCGAAACGCCGTCGCTAGCGGTATCGCAACTGTTCACGACGAAATGCTCGGCTACCTGAGCTGGGCCTTGCTGGCCATCGTCTTCCTCATCGTGTTGTTCTTGCTGTTCTTGATCGTCGGGCCGTGGGGCAAGATCAAGCTGGGCGATACGGATCCGGAGTACAGCTTCCTGTCGTTTTTCGCAATGTTGTACTCGGCCGGGTTCGCCGCAGGTGTCGTGTTCTGGGGGCCGACCGAGGCGCTGTTCTACTACGACAGTCCGAACCCTCTCTTCGGCGCCGAAGGTGGCTCGAGTGAGGCAATCTCGCTTGCCGTCCAGCAGACACTGTTCCACTGGGCACTCCCCCAGCTCGCGGTGTTTACGATCATGGGGATCGCGATCGGCTACTTCGCGTACAATTACGACGGCGTGCCACTGCGCGTTTCTTCGGCGCTCACGCCGATCATTGGCAAAGAAAACCTGGACGGACCAGTGGCCAAGGTCGTCGACATTCTGGCCGTCTTCGCGACGATCGGCGGCGTCGCAACGTCGCTTGGGTTTATCGGGAGTCAGTTCGTGACAGGACTCGATTACCAGTGGGGGATCAGCCTCGGTGACGCGGGAGTCCTCCTTGTCGTGACGACGATGACGATCCTGTTTACGATCTCGATGGTGCTCGGGGTCAACAAAGGGATCCGTCGGCTGTCGAACTTCAATATGGGGCTTTTTATCGTGCTCATGCTCGCGACGTTCATCCTGGGTCCGTCGATGTTCCTGTTGTTGCTTGGCTCACAGGCGCTTGGGGGCATGATCTCTGATTTCGTCTCGATGAGTCTGTACACCGGTACCGGTTCCGAGGGTGGAACCGGCTTCGTCGAGGCCTGGACCGTCTTCTACTGGGCGTGGGCACTCTCGTGGTCGCCGTTTGCCGGCCTGTTCATCGCCCGGATCGCCAAAGGGCGAACCGTTCGTGAGGTCGCGTTCACTGGTATCGTCGCGACCTCCGCGGCGACGATCCCGTGGTTTACCTTCGTCGGCGGCACTGCCGTCTTCTTCCAGCACGAGGGGATCGCCGACTTCGGCTCGGTGATGGCTTTCGAGGCCGGTGCGGAGATTTCGGGGTTCATCCTGTTCGATGCGTTCCCGCTGGGAGCCATCTTCATAATCGCCTTCCTCGTTCTCGTGACGACGTTCTTCATTACGTCGGCTGACTCCTCGACGCTTGCCGTCTCCATGATGACGACCGGTGGGAAAGAGAAGCCATCGACGATCAACCGCGTCTTCTGGGGGGTTATCTTGGGGATGACCGCTGCAATCCTGATGATTCTCGGTGGCGAAGGCGGTGCCAATGCCCTACAACAGGCAGTTGTCATTACTGGTGCGCCGTTCGCGTTCGTCTGTCTCTTCGCCATGCTCTCGCTGATCAAAAACTTCAGTGCCAACCATGGCAGCGTGTTGCTTCAAGAGGAGACGACTCTCATCGGTTCGCGAGCGACGCAGTCCGACGACGACCCGGCTGCGACCGTCGACCCGTCTGACGACTGATACGGATTCGTGTCCGTCGTCGGGTTCCACCCAACTGCTCGCGGCGCGTTGCTCCGCGTTGATCGGTCGAGCCGGGTTCGCCGATCGGCGGTAATTGACGACGCAAATCCGTCTGACCTCCGTCGCCCCGATTTCGTTTTTGACGACAGTAGCCTGACGAACTTGTACACGAACCGGGCGTGCCACCATAACAAGATTTAATGATGGTGTACACATAAACTGTGTATGGATCGGGATACCGCACAACCGGACGTGGACGCCCTCCCCGGCCCCAACGGCCGTGAATGGGTCGAGTTCCATGGCACGAACGCCGCACCGAGTGAATACTCACACGAGTTCGTCTGGGACATCACACGCGAGGCCGACGGACCGTTCGTCACAGACGTCGACGGAAACGTGCTTCTCGACTTTACCTGTCACATCGGGGCAGCACCGATCGGGTACAACAACGAGAAGATTACCGCGAAGCTTCGAGAGTTCGAACTCGTCGAACCGATGAAAATCGCCGGGCAGGACCTCTACTTCGGTGCCGGGCCCACTCCTGAGGAATCGGACGTCCCAGGATCGAGTCATCTTATGGAAAAGCTGACCGACGTCTCCAGTCAGTATGGGATGGATACCGTCTTCCTCTCGAACTCCGGCGCAGAAGCCGTCGAGAACGCAATGAAAATCACCCACGATTATCGGGCACCGTCGAAATACGGTATTACGTTCGACGACAGCTTCCATGGCCGCACACTCGGGACACTCTCACTCACAAAATCCAAGGAAGTCTACACGCGACACTATCCCGAAATCAGTGGGATCGAGACGATGCCGTTTTGTGCCGATCGCGGCTGTACTGCAGACACCTGTGACTGTGGGTTCTTCGCCGGCGGTGGCTCACAGCTCCGAAACTCCCTGTCGCCCGAGGGCGGCCATATCAACCCCGACGAGATCGCCTTTCTCACACTCGAACCCATCCAGGGCGTCGGCGGCTACCGCTTCCCCAGCCAGGAGTTCATGCAGGAGGTCGCAGATGTCACCGACGAATACGACATCCCGCTTGTCGTCGATGAGATTCAATCCGGCGTCGGCCGCACGGGAGAAATCTGGGCAGCAGATCACTACCCGATCGAACCCGACGTCATCGCCAGTGCGAAAGCCCTCCGTGTCGGTGCAACCATTTCGCGATCGGAGATCTTCCCTAGCGAAAAGAACCGACTGGGGTCGACGTTCGGCGGCGGCGACCTGCTAGGATCGATGATGGGAACGTTCACGCTCGAAGCCATCCAGGAACACGATCTGCTCGCGAACGCGACCAGGCGTGGCAGACAGGCAAAGGAGTTACTCCGCGACGATGCGCCCGAGTACGTCGAGGACGTCCGCGGCAAGGGGCTGATGCTCGCCATCGAGTTCGATACGCCCGACCGTCGAGCGGCCGTTGTCAAGGAATCGCTCGATCGCGGCCTGCTTACACTCGGCTGTGGCAAAAAGACGATCCGGCTCCTTCCGCCTCTTGACTCGACCGAACGGGAGATCGAACTGGGCGTCGGGATCTTCCTCGATGCGATCGATGCTGTCGGTGCAAGTGCGAAAGCGGCGTAACCGCTTTCGGTCCTCTGGAGTGGTCTCCGCATGACGGTTCTAAGCCGTTCGCATGGAGCGACCGACTCTCGCTGAACGATGTCCGAGTTTCAGTCCGCCCGAACGTGCTGGTGGTGTCTGTTTTTACCCACCAGACCCCGTTTCCACACCGATCAGACGGATCCCAGTCCGTCGATACCGCCTCGGCTTCCCACGTCGACGAACGGTAGTAACTGATGACACTACTCCGTATGAGCCCAGAGATCCGTATCTGACGGGGACCGCCAGCTTTTGTACTGTCGGAACGACTGTCTGCATGTGCCTGGATTGCGCTTTTTCGCCTGCAATCGGTGTGACACCGTTTACGCCGACCTGGAGGCCCCACCACAGTGCAGCGGCTGTCCCCACAGCCAGTTCGAAGAGATCACACAGTCGGTACAGGCTGAGCCGTATTTCGCCCCCTCGATCGACGATACCCGCTGAGAGGGACCGTTGCAGCTTTTGATCGCCGATCGCACACTCCCCGAGGCGCGCTCATATCGATCGCTCGATGGGAACTGTAGTCGGCGATACGTACATACGTCTGCTCTGCCCATACGATTCTGTGAGTCGCATTGCTGCCAGAACCGGCTTCGGGGAGTTTCTGGAGGCGACCGTCGCGGCGACACGCGAGGAATTCAGTGTCGCCCGCGCCCTACAGGGAACTGGACTGGGGCCGGGTGGTGCGGTCGTCGATCAGCTCCGGAGAAACGCAGCGTCGCTCGAACGACAACTCGTCGAGCCCGAACTGGCACGCTATCGCCAGCAGGCCACAGACCAGTTCGACATCGTCCTCGAATACGCCGTGAGCGATCGCCCGATCGACGAGTTCGAGTCGGAACTCCTCGCCTCCGACAGCTACGTCGACGCGATCGCACCGGCCACGACTACCAAAACGTATGACGCGATCGTCGCCGACATCCTCGATCGCAACCGCCGACTCGGCGATGGGATCGAACCGATCGTCGATCGACCCGAAGACGACTTCTGGGCGGCAGCCCGCAGTGTGTTCAGCCGATCGGAGGCGCTCGAACTCGTCGAGGAGGCCTTTCCGTTTACCGGACCGATCTCCCGTCACCGGGAGGCGTTCGTCTTCGAGGTGCGGATCGATCCGAGCGACATCGTCGGTGGGATCCTGGGAGCCGGACTGCCTACCGTCAGTCTCGAGTACACCGACGAGGTGATCCGTGCGACACGCCGGGCGGAGCGACGGATTATCACCGAAACCAAAGGCGAAGTCCGCGATCGGTTCGAGGCGTCGTCGGTCGGACGTGGTCTGTGATCGGTTCGAGGCGTCGTCGAACGCGGCCTGTTCGGGCCTGCAGCTACTGTCTGCTGGCAAGTACTCGTACAGGTTCGAGAAGCAGGGCTGCTACTCGAACAGGGAGAGTGCCGTCGACGCGTCCCTGTACTGCTCGTACTGGCCTCGTGCCCAGCGAACTGCTGGGATCGAGTCGGCGACGAGCGATCCCTTGACGCTACCGTTTTCGTAGATCGTTGTACCCGCACAGGCGGACGATTCCTGATCGAGAATCCAGAGCGCGTACGGAATCTCTCTCTCGTGCACGTAGAGATCGATCGAACTGCAATCAGTAAAGTCGCTGAATTCATCCGTGTGGTTCGCAACGATCGATTCGAGCAGGTCCGCCTCCAGTACCAGCTCGATCTCGGCGTCGCCCTCCTGGACCCACTGGCTGAGAACGTCGAAGTAGTCACTGAAGACGACCGGTGCTGTTCCAGTCAGCTTTGTCGCGTCGGGCAACCGCTCGATAGCCGGCTGCAACGCGACGTCCGGCGTTTTCGTCGACGAATACAGCGCTGCGTCGGCGACGAACGTCTGTGAGAGTTCGACGTCCGGTGGGAGCGCGTTCACAACCGGCGTCGCCTGCGCTAGGAGTGTCGCATCGGCACAGTACTCGCGATAGGTCTCCAACGCTAGTCTCCCCGTCTGCGTACACCGATATTGGCTTCGATCATCGTGTCGTGGTTCGATACAGTCGACCGTCGACAACTCCGTAACCGCACGATCGATCGTCGACCGCGATTGATCGAGAGCAGCGACCAGTTCCGGTTTCGTTTTCGGACTCTCAGCTACGGACGCGAGCACGCCATGCCGTTTCGAAAGCGTCGATCGTAGCTCTCCCCCCGTCCATAGATCCATGCCTCGATAGTTCGAGGTCAGATACATAACCCTGTTTGCCGATGCAGCGACGGTACCGATCGACCGCCGCTCTTTGGCTCCGGAGAGGTGGGCGGTCGCTCCGGGGTGGTCGTGACTGCGGGGGCTCGGTACGGACGTGATCGCGAGGGACTCCAGAAGCGCAATTGCATCCATCGATAGAGACCGTGTTGGGTGTCGTGAAACGGACGGTCCCGATTCCCGTTGTGGGTTGATACCTATTACAGCTGACAATCTCTTGAAGAGGATACTACTGGCCAACGATCAGTCACCGACTGTACCGATTGGCTCCGAAACCGCGTCCGTTATCTCGGTTCGGCCCCGAAAGCGACTGTGAACTCAGGCGAAGCGAACGACCTCGAGGACCGCGAACCGCTACGGAGTCGTGGCTACCATATTACCGTCGACGACGGCCGAGACTCGTTTTTCGCGCTCAGCATCGAACGGGCCGACAGCGAGACGGCGTGGCTGATGTCTGACACCGTGTTGACATTGGACGAGATGCGGTAATCGTCAACCCGAACGGTGGTCGTCGATATCGAACGGTGTATTGTGGTTCCGGATCGAACACGTTGGCATGGTCTGGCTGTCTCCAACGCGCGTTCGTTGGTGAATCGACACGTACTGGGGCCAACGCGGACACATCCCCGACACCTGCCAGCCAGCGCGCGCGACTGTTCGGACTCCGGGACTGCTGGAATTTGACCGCTCCTGACTGCTGATCGCTGCCTTCGAACTCCCACAATTATTATCGAAAGTGATTATCGGCGATCCGACCGCCGGTCGCGACCGACGCACCGATTCTCCGAGTAGTTCACCTTGTCGTGAGTATCAGCGCCGAGACAAACAAACGGCAACTCCTCAACTGAAATCGTTCCTGAATCGAAATCGGACTTCGAGGACAATATTACCGAGAAAACACCGGTAGTAACTATCATTAAAGACAGTAGCAAATCTGAAATCCCGTGACACGGGGATTTTTAATGTCGGCCACGTACGGAGCGGATATGACATTACATAACAGGGACGTTCGTCAGGACGTCCGTGAACTGGGTGCACTGCTCGGGGAAGTTCTCGAAGACCAGACGTCGCGGCGCTCGTTCGAGACCGTCGAATCGTGCCGGCGCGCGGCGATCGATTACCGCGCCGACGAACTGGAGAGTCGGGACCCACTCATTACGGAACTCGAGGGACTGTCACCACACGAGCAGCGAATCGTCGCGCGAGCGTTTACCACCTACTTCGAGCTAATCAACCTGGCCGAAGAACGGGAGCGGGTCCGATCGTTGCGAACCGAATCTCAGGAGGAGACGCTCTCGGACAGTCTGGAGACGGTCGCCGAAGAACTCGGCGACGCCGACATCCAGACGACCAAACAGGTACTCGACGACGTTCTGATCGAGCCGACGTTCACCGCCCATCCGACGGAGGCCCGCCGCAAGACCGTCAAGTCGAAACTCCGGGCGGTGTCGACGGAACTCGAGACCTTAGACGAACGGCTCCTTACCGACAAGGAGGCAGGCCAGATCTGGCGCGATATCGACGCCGAAGTCACGAGTCTCTGGCAGACACCACAGGTTCGCCGCCGCCAGCCGGAGCCAGAAGACGAAGCCCGGAACGTGCAGTGGTATCTCGAAAACACGCTGTTTGACACCGTCGGTGAGGTCTACGACGAACTCGCCGATGCGATCGACGAGGAAGTCGAGACCGATCTCGAAATCCCGAAACTGTTCGAGTTCCGCTCGTGGGCCGGCAGCGACCGCGATGGCAACCCCTACGTGACGCCGGAGGTGACGGCGAACACGCTCGAAAAACAGCGCGAAGTCGTCCTCGAAAAGTACCGTACACAGCTCAAACGGCTCTCTGGCGTCTTGAGCCAGGACGGGAGCCGAATCGACGCTGGCTCGGAATTCCAGGCATCACTTGAAGAGGACCTCGATCGGCTGCCTGGAAGCGCCAAGACCGCCCAGGAGCGCTATCCCGGCGAACCCTACCGACAGAAGCTCAAGCTGATGCGCGAGCGTCTCGCCCGTGTCGGCGACGTTCGACCCGGCGGCTACGAGGACGTTGATGAACTGCTCGACGATCTCAAATTCATGGCGGAGAGTCTCCGGAACAACGGCGCCGAGACAGTCGTCGACGCACACGTCGATCCGATCCGACGACAGATCGCGACCTTTGGCTTTTCGCTCGCCAGTCTCGATCTTCGTGAACACCAGGAAAAACACACGCAGGCGATCGACGAAGCCCTCGAACGGGAGGGAATCGATTACCGATCGCTCTCCGAAGACGAACGCGTCGAGTTCCTGACCGATGCCGTCTTACAAGACGAGCCGGTCATCGATCTGACGGACACTGCAGACCTCTCCGACGAATCGACGCGCGTGTTGACCCTGTTCGAGCGCCTCGCAGACTGGCAAGCAGAGTACGGCGTCGAGGCGATCGACACCTACGCAATCTCGATGAACGACGAGCCAAGTCACGTCCTCGAAGTGTTGTTCCTCGCCGATCAGGCGGACGTCGTCTCGCTGCCCGAACACTGTGGTATCGATATCGTTCCGCTGCTCGAAACCGAGTACGCACTCTCGGGAGCACGCCGGATCATGGGCACGCTTTACGAGAACGAGGCGTACTCACAGGCCCTCGAAGCCCGTGGCCGGACCCAGGAGATCATGCTGGGATACTCCGACTCGAACAAAGAGAACGGCTTCCTCGCTGCCAACTGGTCGCTGTACAAGAACCAGCGTCGACTCGGCGAGATCTGTGCCGACCACGACGTAAAAATGCGGCTGTTCCACGGCCGTGGTGGCTCGATCTCGCGTGGCGGTGGCCCGATGAACGAGGCGCTGCTCGCCTTGCCGAATTCGACCGTCACCGGACAGGTCAAGTTCACCGAACAGGGCGAAGCGATCGCCGAGAAGTACGCCAACCCCCGGATCGCCGAGCGAAACATCGAACAGATGCTCAACGCTCAACTTCGGGCGCGGCTGTACGCGATGGACCAGCCCGAAGAGGAGATTCCCGAAGAATGGGTCGACGCAATGGAAACGATGGCCGACGCCGCCCGCCAGGAGTATCGCGACCTCCTCGAAAGCGAGGGCTTCGTCCAGTACTTCGAACAGGCGACGCCGATCACGGTCATCGAGGATCTCGATCTCGGCTCGCGACCGGCCTCCCGAAGCGGCGAACGAACCGTCGAGGACCTTCGGGCGATCCCGTGGGTGTTCTCCTGGACCCAGTCGCGGTGCATTCTGCCAGGCTGGTACGCGATCGCGACGGGCGTCGACGCCTATCTCGAGAACGGTGGCTCGATGGAGACGCTCCAGGAGATGTACGACGAGTGGGCGTTCTTCCAGACCACACTCGACAACGCTGCCCTGGCGCTCTCGCGAACGGAACTCGAGATCGCAGCACAGTACGCCGACCTTGCCGATGCAGACCTTCGCGATCGGTTCTTCCCACGACTCTCCGAGGAGTGTACCCAGGCCCGCGACCTCATCAAAGAGATCGGCCAGCGCGAGGAACTCCACACGCGTGACTGGCTCGGCGAGAACCTCGAACGACGGAACCCGTACGTCGATCCGCTGAACCTCCTCCAGACCTACCTCCTCGATCGGACCCACCGGACCGACATCGAGGAACGAACCCTTCGGCTGACGGTGAAGGGGATCGCAGCCGGGATGAAAAATACTGGGTGATCGGAGCCCGTCGGCTCCACACTGTCAGCGGGAGTCGCTTTCGGGAGTCGTTCTCGGTGGTCGGTTTCGACGATCGTGACGGCGTCACAGAGCTATGAAGAATCGAAACGGGTAAAAGCATAACCCGGGTAGATGGAAGTGAGCCGAGATAGCCTAGCCCGGCCAAGGCGGTAGATTCGAAATCTACTGTCCTCACGGACACGGGAGTTCAAATCTCCCTCTCGGCGCTTTTTTGTGACCAACGCTACGGGAGACGTTCTAGCACCCAAACGGGAGTGAGGGCAATCGTCTCTCCAGTCTCCGCTGAGTGTCATACGGATCCGATCGCAGACCGCAGCGCGGTTCTCATCCACTCCGTTCGTTCCGAACCGCGGACCGTGCGATTAGTCTGATACGGATTAGTGTCCATAGTTACCGCCGATCGGCCAAGGTGGGTCGCCGATCGGCGGTAATTGATGACACTAATCCGTATGAAACCAGTTCCAGTTGGTACTGTCGCTGTCCACTCCCGATTCGGGAACCGCCGTCCCGGTGGCCGTCGACTGCAAGGCAGTTTCTTATTCGCATTCGGATAGATGCTATACTGATAGTGGCTACCAATGGACGTGTCTCATAGTATCAGGCCGTTTCGAGGTGAGCTGCAGCGATGAGTTCAGACGAGGACGACGCCTTCCATCCGCTTGGCGAGGGGTGGCAAACGGATCTCGAAACGGCGCTCGAAGACACCGAGTACGACGCCGAACTCGGCATGGCGATGGCCGAAGATGCCATGAAGGTAACCAAAGGAGAGCTGTCGGAAGCCGAGTTTCACGATCGGTACCACGACGACGTACTGGAGGAGTTCGGTGAGGACAAGCGGCCGGTTGAGTCCGGCGATGGGAGCCGATTCGACGATGCACTCGAGCGGTTCGGGGTCGACGAGGAGTCGCGTCGCGATGTCATGAAGAAGATGGGAGCCGGTGCTGGCGCTGTCGGGCTGGGTGCCTGGGGGACTGCAGAGTCCGACGGCGAACCGGCACTCGCAGACGCGGATGACGACGAAGACGACGACACTCCCGAGCATGCGGACGGAACTCAGTGGGGAATGGTCCTCGATCTCGAACACTGTGACGGCTGTCTTTCCTGTGTCACTGCCTGTCAGGAAGAACATAGCTGGGACCAGGGGGCAAACTGGATGTACATCCTCTACTTCGAGGACTCGACGCCCGGCGGACGAAACGCGCTTATCCGCCCCTGTCAGCACTGTACCGACGCACCCTGTGAAAAGGTGTGTCCGACGACGGCCCGACACACCCGAGATAGCGACGGACTCGTCCTCACCGATTACGACGTCTGTATCGGCTGTCGGTACTGTCAGGTCGCCTGTCCCTACGGTGTGAACTACTTCCAGTGGGAGGAACCCGACATTTCGACAGATGAAATCGAGGACAGTCATATGGTTGACGAACGCGACCGGTGGGTCAACAGTCGCGGTCCACGAGGCGTCATGGAAAAGTGTACGTTCTGTGTAAGCCGTCAGGATGGGCTCAGGGGCGACGATCTGGTCGGTCGGGTCGCCTGCGAGGATGCCTGCCCGCCGGAGGTGATCCAGTTTGGCGACATGAACGATCCCGAGAGCCCTCCTCAGCAGTATCTCGATAACGTCGCCCGATCGCGGGCGGCGAACATGGTCGAGGGACAGAGTCCCAGCATCGAGGAGGTCGAAGAGGCCTACGCGTTCGTCGACGGCGACGTCGACCTCCTGGAGATGGAGTTTACCCCCGGTGAGTGGAGTCAGGACGAAATCGAGGCCGTTCGCTATATCGAGGGCGAGGTCGAAGCCGACGAGTTCCAGTACGTGATCGATGCTGAAGACGAGGACGTCGATCCCGATGAAGCGGCCGACGAGGCGCTCAGAGATGTTCTCGCGGGAATCATCGAAGAGCCGGTCGAAGCGGCGGTCGAGGAGGACGAGGTCGAAGACGAACTCGACGCGATTCTCGACGACCTCCTCGACGAGACTGCCGAAGAAGAGGCCGACGCGGACGCGCTCGACGCTGCCGAAGCGCAACTGGATACGGTGATCGACGACTCGGAAGAAGCGATCGAGGAGGTCGTCGATCGATACGAGGGCCGCGAGATCACTCCGGCGGAGGTCCAGGAAGCGATCGAACTCTTAGAAGAGGGCGAGGTTAACCCTGCATCGGACGCCGGCGTCACCGACGAGGAACAGGCCGAGCAGGTCGTCGAAACGTACGCCGACGGCCGCGATTCGACGTTCAAACTGTTAGAAGACGTCGGGACGAACCCGAACATCGTCTACATCGGTAACGAACCTGGGCCGAACGCCGAAGAGGTCGATACGCCGGTCGCCTACGAAGACGTCGGCCAGACAAAAGCCCGCAAAGACGTACTCGACGATCGGACGGTCAACAGCGATCTGTTCATGTGACGCCGTTTTTAATCGGCCAGTGAGATAAACCGACAGCGATTGCCTGGGTCGCAGCGGGTGTGTCGGCTGTGACAGACCCAGGAACTACGGATTGACTCCGGGGCGCTGGAAGGTCGCCTCTTTCGACGAGTCGGTTTCGAGTGCCGCCTCGAGCTCGGGCGTGTCGAGAACCTCGTCCCGTGGAAGCTCGCTATCGCGCCAGAAGTAGTACGTTTCTGCACAGCCGGCGACCAGCTCGGAGAGCGGCCGCTCCTCGTCGTGGACGACGGCGACCAGGTCGCCGGTAATCGCCACAAGCACTGCGTCGGCGGGCTTCCGAAGCGACTCCCGAAGCTCCGCAACCGTACAGTCTGTCGGCAGTTCCAGATGGACGCCGTCGACGGTCGCCCAGCGTGTTTCCATGTCACGACAAACGGCCGCGGCGGGTACCCACGTTCGCCCCGCAGACACAGGCTGTTCTTAACAATTGGCGCTGTTTGCACGTCGATTGCAGACACGCGATTGTTGGGACGGTACTGAAATGCCTCCAACCCGTAGCCGTCGATATGAGTGATCAGCGACCCGGCGACGATCGATCGGAGACGGACTGGAACGCCGAGCTGTCGGAAGACGAGTACCGAATCCTTCGGGAGTGTGGTACCGAGCCGCGTCACTCCTCTGAACTGCTCGACGTCGACGAGCCGGGGCAGTTTCGCTGTGCCGGCTGTGGCCAGGAGCTGTTCCGGACCGAGACGAAGTTCGGCTCCGGAACCGGCTGGCCCAGCTTCTGGGATCCAGCTGACGACGACGCGGTCGAAACGAAGACCGATCGGAGCCACGGGATGGTCCGCACCGAAGTCGTCTGCAGCAACTGCGATGGCCATCTCGGCCACGTCTTCGACGACGGCCCTGAGCCGACCGGGAAGCGCTACTGCATCAACGGCATCGCACTCGAGTTCGATCCGGAGTAGTCGACCCGATCGTCACGAGGAGGCCGCCGATCGGCCGAACAATGATATAGTCGGCACGACGAGTGGAACACAACGGCTTCCCCGAGAATGACGAGTCATTACGATCACGCGCAAGTACAGGAGTTTTGGCAGTACGTCTGGGAGCGCGACGACGTCTACGCGCTCTCCGAGGAGGCGACGGATCCAACCTACGTCCTCGGGATGTTCCCCTACACCTCGGGGGAGCTCCATATGGGACACATCCGGAACTATGCGATTACGGACGCCTACGCCCGCTATCGACGAATGCAAGGCGACGACGTGCTCCATCCGATGGGGTGGGACGCCTTTGGCCTTCCAGCCGAAAACGCGGCCTACGAACGGGCGAGCGACCCCGAATCCTGGACGCAGGCGTGTATTCGTCGGATGCGCGAGGAACTGGAGACCATGGGCTTTGGCTACGACTGGTCCCGGGAGATCACCACCTGTGAGCCCGACTACTATCGGTGGAACCAGTGGTTGTTCAAACGCCTCTACGAGGAAGGTCTCGTCGAGTACGAGGCAGCGACGGTCAACTGGTGTCCGGACTGTGAGACCGTCCTGGCCGATGCACAGGTTGACGAACGCGAGGGCGAGCGCAGCGAGTCCTCGAACCGAATGAGCGGCGACGCCGCGAGTCGCGAAGACGAACACAGCGAGCCCGCAGGTGAGGTGAGCGGCGACGTCGCGAACCACGGCGGCGATCGCGTCTGCTGGCGGTGTGAGACGCCCGTCAGCCGCCGGGAGCTCGATCAGTGGTTCTTTACGATCACCGACTACGCCGAGGAACTCTGTGAGGGACTCGACGACCTGGAGGGCTGGCCCGACGGTGTCCGGGAGATCCAGCGCAACTGGATCGGGCGACAGGAGGGTGCACGCATTACGTTCGAGGTCGACCCCGGCGAGACGGTCGACGTCTTCAGCGCCCGTCCCGATACGATCTACGGAGCGACGTATCTGGCCGTTTCTCCGGGGCACGAGCTGGCCCGTCGGCTGGCCGAGACTGACGACGCAGTCTCTGCGTACGTCGATCGGGTCCGCGAACTGGGGCCGGAGGAGGTCGGCTACTCGGGGGTCGAAACTGACGCGACGGCAACCCACCCGATGACTGGCGAGAACCTCCCCGTCTACGTCGCAAGCTACGTCCTCGAGGACGTCGGCACCGGGGCCGTCATGGGTGTCCCCGGCCACAACGAACGCGATTACGCCTTTGCAAGCGAACACGGCCTCCCGATCGAACGCGTCATCTCCCCGAAAGACGCGACTGTCGACCCCGACGATGCACCGTACACCGGTGACGGCATTGTCGAGGACAGCGGCGACTACAGCGGCCTCGAAAGCGAGACGGTCCGCGACCGACTGTACGACGACGTTGGGGCGATCGACAGCGACGTGACCTACCGGCTGCGCGACTGGCTGATCTCCCGGCAGCGATACTGGGGGACGCCGATTCCGGTCGTCCACTGTGAGGACTGTGGCCACGTTCTCGTCCCCGACGAGGAGCTTCCCGTCGAGTTGCCCGAGTTCGTCCGGACGACGGGGAATCCGCTCGCAGAACACGAGTCGTTCCGGCATACGAGCTGTCCGGAATGTGGGGAGCCGGCCCGCCGGGAGACGGATACGATGGACACGTTCGTCGACTCCTCGTGGTACTACCTGCGATTCCTTTCGCCAGACCTGGCGGAGGCACCGTTCGACACCGACCTGGCCGAGGAGTGGCTCCCCGTCGACGTTTACGTCGGCGGCGACGAACACGCCATTTTGCACCTGCTGTACATCCGCTTTTTTACGCGTGCGCTTGCGGATATGGGGCTACTCGAACGACGCGAACCCGTCGAGAAACTCGTCAGTCAGGGGACGGTGCTCTACGACGGCGAAAAGATGTCCAGCTCGAAAGGAAACGTCGTCACCCCACAGGAGTACGGCGCAGAGACCACCCGACTCTTCGTCCTCTCAGCGGCCCACCCCGAACAGGACTTCGAGTGGACTGCGAACAACGTCCGCGGGGCGTACGACCTCCAGCAGACCGTCCACCGGATGGTCACCTCGTTTGTCAACGAGAGCGACACGCGGGTCGAACGCAGCGGCCACGACGAGTATCTCGACGCCGAGATCGATCGAACGATCGCCGCCGCGACAGAGGAGTACGAGCGGTTTCGCTTCCATCGTGTGGCGACGGAGATCCGGGAACTGGCCCGCCTGCTTCGTCGGTATCGTGCGTTCGACCGACCACACGAGGCGGTGTACCGTCGCGGGCTGTTGACGGTGACCGCGCTGCTGTCACCGATGGCACCCCATCTCGGCGAGGAACTCTGGAACAAACTTCGGGGTGATGGGCTCGTCGTCGAAGCCGAGTGGCCCGAGCCAACGCGAGACGTCGACGTCTACGAGGCCGAGCGACGACTCGTCGAGACGACGCTGGATGACGTGCGGGATATCGTCGACGTGGCGGCGATCGACGATCCGGAGCGGATCGAACTCGTCGTCGCTCCCGACTGGCAGTACCGGGTTGCCGCGATGAACCACCCGGCGTCAGATGCGACGCTCGTCGACCGGGCCGTCGACGACGATCGGATCGGCGTGGAGCGAGCGACGATTGCGGCGTTCGTCGAGACGCTGGGGTCGGACACCGGCCAGCAGCTCTCGGCCGATCGAGAGCGGACGCTCTTAGAACAGGCGAGCTGGCTGGTGACCGACGAGTTCGACGCGACAGTGACCGTCCGGGCGGCCGAACCGAACGATGAATCCGCGACGAAAGCCCGACCCGGGAAGCCCGCGATCGATATTAGCTGATCGCGCCAACCCGGTTGTGGGCAACTATCGAACGCGACTGTAGTCGACCGCTTGCCCTGTAGAGGGGTGATTTTCCATTGTGAGACACGACAGAACCGTTTCCTGCCAGTGGTGGCCGCTGTCCCCCGATCGAACCGTCGGTATCGCAACCCGAAGGGACACTTTTATTCAACACGGTCTGATATGTGAGATATACAATGGAGGGGGGTCGAGATCGCGTCCGGCGGAGTGGAACGCAACCGCCAAGTCAGACAGTCATTGAGGTAGTCGCGTCGATAGAAGGGGTTCCGCCGAGCGAGCTAGGGCCACCAGAGTACGAGCCGCTTCACGCTGTCATCGATCCGGACGCGCTCGACACGCTGTTTGCAACGCGTCCGGACGGAACAGAGCGTGCCGGCGGTTCGGTCTCGTTTCAGTACTGTGGCTACGAACTCACCGTCGACCGGCAAGACACGGTGACGATCGATCGAGCGCTCCAAGAGTGACCGGATCGGATTCTGTGCGGACTGCTCAGTCTCCGGAAAGAGAAGACAAATATGGATGCTTTCCTAACCGTCAACAATGGCAACTGCGGACGCGAAACGGCGGCTTCGAGAGCGCCCGATCGGCGTAACAATTCTGTTGACGATTGTCGGCTACGCGCTGGTCATCGGGACGTTTGTTCTCGACCTGCCGATCTACCCTGATCTCACCAACGCACAGGTCGATATCTTTACGCACGCGATCGCCCTACTCAACGCAGCGACGACGATCTGTTTGGTTGCTGGCTGGTACTGGATTCGTGCCGGGAACGTCGACAAACACCGCAAAGCAATGGTGAGTGCGTTCAGTCTCATCTTGCTGTTTCTGGTCGTCTACCTGATCAGAGTCGGCGGCGGCGGGACGAAAGAGTTTGTCGGCCCGACACTGGTTCGGAACGCCTACCTGCTCATGCTCGCCATCCATATCTTCCTCTCGATCGTGGCTGTTCCGGTCGTGCTGTATGCGTTGATCCTCGGACTGACACATACGCCCTCGGAACTTCGTGACACGTCTCACGCCAAGATCGGGCGAATTGCGGCCGGTTCGTGGATTCTGAGTCTCGTGCTCGGCGTCGTCACCTACCTCATGCTCAACCATATCTACGACTCGACGTTCGCCACCGGCTTTTTCCTCCCCTTCTAACGGTGCCCGCTGACCAGTCGGTGGTGTGTCACCTGCGGACGGAGCGATACTCGACGATCGCCGACATGCTGATGGATCGATATTATACTGCCACCGTCCGATAGCCACGGTATGAAAGTTCGTGGATCCCTTTCTCAGGCGGAGATAACGACGTTTCTCACTGAATCGACGATTCCAGTCCGGCTGGCGTGCCAGACGCCGTCTGGACACCTCTGGATGGTATCGCTGTGGTATCGCCATCGAACGACCGAAGCGGGCGAGTCCGATAGCTGGGCTCTCCAGTGTGCGACCGGCGCCACCGCCGACGTCGTCACCTATCTTCGCGAGGAGCCAACCGTCGCCTTCGAGATTTCGACGAACGAGCCGCCCTATGCAGGCGTCCGTGGCAGGGGCTCGGTCTCGATCGAGCCCGACGATGACAAAGAGACGCTTCGGGACCTTATGGAGCGATATCTCGGAGGAACCGACTCCAAACTGGCCCAGAACCTGTTACGCGAGGGTCGCGAGGAAGTAACGCTCACGATCGATCCCGTCGTGGTGTATGGCTGGGATTACGCCGATCGAATGGCAGACGATGAGTAGCCGTCGGGTATCGCATCGCTCGTCGCCACAGCCGGCCGACACACCCGTCAGTAGCCGTCGATCACCGGAGGACGACTACGGACCGTCTCAGCGAGATTTGTGTCCGGCGGTACTTGCTGACACGTATCCGTCTCAATCTGTCCGCGGAATCGATCGCGCCCCGATCGCGAACGCAACGACGGCGAGCGCGGCGAGGATCGCGAGGTTTGCCACGGCAGGGTCGATCCCGGCGACAGCCGGCGTTCCCGCTTCCGGGTAGGTCGCGGCGCGAACACCGCGAGCAAAGTACGTCAGCGGCGAGAGATTCACGAACGGGCCGAACCACTCCGGCAGCTGTTCGACAGCGATGAACGTCTCCGAGAGAAAGAGCAAGGGCAGTCCGATCGCGTTACTGGCGGCGATCGCGCCGTCCTGTGAATCAGTGTAGCTACCAAGCATCGCGCCGATGCCACAGAAACAGCTGACACCGACGAGCACGTAGGCGACCAACAGTGGCGAGAAGACGATCGACGCGCCAGTGAGAGCGATGACGAGTCCGAGGATGAGCAGGCTCGCGAGACCGATGATGACGGCGTTGACGACGGTCTGGGCGAGTAGCCACTCCTTGCGAGTCAGCGGCGTCGTCGCGAGCTTCTCGAAGCGGTTTCCCTCGCGGTGACGGGCGACTTCACTTCCCATACGGGAAAACGGCGTAAAGAGCACGACGACCGCCAGATAGCCGGGGACGTAGTACGCTGCCGGCTCGGTAAACAGGCCATCACCCGTCGGATCCGTCCGGACCAGTGCACCGAAGATAACGATCAGGATCACCGGAAAAAAGAACGTAAAGAACACGGCCGTCCGACGGCGGACGAACGATCGCCAGCCGGCGCCCGTCTCGGCGCGAACCCGGCCGACGCGGCTCACGCGAGCTCACCCGTGTTCGCGACTTCGGTCCCTGTCTCCCCGAGCCGATCGGTTCCGGCGCGTTCGACGCCGTCCGCGAGCGCGAGGTAGACATCCTCGAGATCGGGTTCGGCCCACGTCAGCCCGGTGTACTCGAGGTCGCGATCGGCGAGGTAGTCGACGACAGTCCCGATTTCGGCTGGCTCGATGTCCCGAACGACGACCGTCCCGTCGCCGGTGTTGACCGGGAACGGAAGGTCGACAAACGCCGCGGCGTCGGCCGGCGTCTCGACGGTGAGCCGGCTCTCGCCGCCGTGGTCGCGGACGAGCGCCGTGGGCGTCCCCTCGGCGACGATTGAGCCGTTGGCAAGTAGCCCGACCCGATCGGCGAGTCGTTCGGCTTCGGCCATATCGTGGGTGGTAAGAACGACCGTCGTCCCGTCGGCGGCGAGGCCTTCGATCAGCTGCCAGATGGTCCGTCGGCCGGCGGGGTCGATCCCTGTCGTCGGCTCGTCGAGAAAGAGCACGTCGGGATCGTTGACCAGCGTCGCACCCACACAGACTCGCCGTTGCTGGCCGCCGGAGAGGTTTTCATACCAGGTGTCGCCGGCGTCGACGAGGCCGACGTCTGCAAGCACCGCATCGGGGTCGCGGGCCGATTCGTAGAGGCCGGCGTAGTAGGCGAGCAGTTCGCGAGCGCTCAACCGATCGGGCGGCGAGAACGCCTGTGGGAGCACGCCAAGTCGTCGCCGATCGACAGCCGTCGGTGACGCCCCAAGCACTCGCGTCTGTCCCTCGTCGGGCGCTGTCGTGCCCGTCAGCGCGCGAACGAGGGTCGTCTTTCCGGCCCCGTTAGGACCGATCAGTGCAAAGACCTCCCCCGACTCGACAGCGAGGGACGCACCCGACAGCGCGACCGTCTCGCCGTAGGTTTTCCGGACGTCCATCGCCTCGACTACGGCTTCCATGCACGCCGCTATCGGCCGGTCGTGGGTAAGGGGTTCGATTCTGTCTGCCCGTGCAGGGCCACCGGGTACCACGCACGTTCTCGTCGTCGATACCTCGTTTCCCATCGACGTTCTTCGCGGAGCGGACACCGTCAAAGAGGCGGAGCAGCCGATCGAAAAACGTGGTACTGCACAGGTAAGTTCGGTCACGGTGATGGAACTCTGGGAAGGGATTCACCGCACGGACTCGTCCGAACGCGCTCGAACTGCCGTCGAGAACCTGCTCACTGGCCTTCGAGAGGTGGCCGTTCGATCGGGACTGTGCGATGGCTGCCGGGAAGAGTAACGCAACACTGCAGCGTCAGGGAACACCGATCGAGAACGCCGACGCCTGATTGGCGCAACTGCCCGTGATCACGACGTCCCTGTAGTGACGAACAACGTCGACCACTTCGAGCGAGCCGACGATCTTGAGCTGTTGACGCACTAGCCAATCGGCGGTAGAGTGTGACACCGATCCGTCTCAGGTAGCGTCCTCGACGGCCGCGACGATCGAGTCAGCATCGGCATCGACTTCGTCGCCGTCGACGATCACCGTCGGCGTGCCGCTGACGCCGTTGTCCTCGCCTCGCTCCCAATCGGCTGCAAGCGTCGGATAGTACGTCTCGTCTTCGAGTGCGTCACGGACGACGTCTTCTTCGACGTCGGTCTCGTCGGCTGCGATCGACGCCAGCGCGTCGTCGCTCCAGTCGCCGGCGTCGATGACGGCCGTTTTGTACGCGAAGAACTCGCCGGCGGGATCGTCCTCGGTTTGCGTTTCGTCCTGGACCGCTCGCGCGGCGTTTGCCATTGCGACCGATCGATCGTCGGCCGGCAGCGGGAAGTCAACGTGGCGGTAGGTTGCCTCGCCGGTGTCGAGGAGTTGCGCTTCCAGCGTCGGGAAGACGTCAGCCTGGAACTCGTGACACGCAGGACAGCCCAGGTCCTCGTAGACGTCGATCGAAACCGGCCCCATGGCGATCGTCGGCGATGGAAGCTGGTCGCCGTCCGGCTCGACGCTCTCGAGGTCGTCGGGACGCGAGGCATCGAACAGCGCTGTACAGCCGGCGATCGAAAGCGTTGTGCCCATGCCAGCGACTGCGAGGAACGAACGGCGGTTCATCGATCGATGCTACGGTCGGGACACTGTTAGGCGTACGGATTCCGGCGGCCGACGGCTCCCGACGTGTCAGAACACCGGTCCAGTCAGGACGAGCGCGTCGACGAGGATCGCAACGAGTACCGCACCGAGAAAGGCGTTCGAGGCGTGAAACGAGCGGAACGCGGCGGCCTCGGTCTGCTCGAAGTGAAGCTGAATCGCCGCCCAGAGGAAGATCCCGCCGAAGACGACGACCGTCCCGGCGTAGAACGCGCCGAGATCCGTGATCCAGGCGAGTCCGACCGTGCCGGCGAGGGTCGCCGCGATGTAGTAGACGATGTGTTTCCGGGTCTCGGTCTCCCCGCGGACGACGGGCATCATCGGGAAGCCACCACGGGCATAGTCGTCCTTGTACGCCAGTGCGAGGTTGTAGAAGTGCGCTGGCGTCCAGAGGAAGATGACGCCCGCGAGTGCGAGACCGGCAAGCCCGATCTCGTTGGTGACGGCAGCCCAGCCGATCAGTGCCGGCAGTGCACCCGCCGCACCGCCGATGACCGTGTTCTGGACCGTGTTGGGTTTGAGGACGAGCGTGTAGATGACGCTGTAGAAGACGATCGCAACGAAACCGAGCGCGGCCGCGAGCCGGTTGATCGTCAGGAAGACGGCCATCGAGGCGGCCGTCAGGAAGAACCCAAAGAGCAAGGCGTTGCGAACCGGGACGAGGTCCGTCGCCAGCGGTCGATCGGCCGTCCGGGACATCTTCCGGTCGACGTCGCGTTCGAGGACGTGGTTGAACGTCCCCGAGGCACCGATCGCGAGGACGCCGCCGCCGAGCGTGGCGACGATCGTGTACCGATCGATTCCCGGACCGGCAGCGAGTGCCATCCCCGCGGCGGCCACCAGACAGAGCAGCCACATCAGTCGTGGCTTCATCATTTTGAAATACGCGAACGCGGTGAGACGAGCGCGAGCGAGTCCACCGGTTGGCAGGCTGCGCTCGGCTGCCGGGCCGGCGGGCTCCTCGATCGGCTCCGGTTGCTCGATGGTGTCGTCTTCCACACCGGTCGCAAACTCTAGGTCCCAGGCGAGTGCGAGCACGACGGTCGTAAAGATCACCAGCCCAAGCGTAAGATGGAGGCCGGGCGCGATCGCAGCGGGGCCACTCGTCGCGGCTACAGCGCCGACGCCGACCTGGACGATGTAGAGCGCCGCGCCGCCGAGTAGCACCGCTTTGACGCGCCGCGAGACGTCACCGAAGACGGCGGCGAGGGTCGTCGCCGCCATGAGGAGTCCGACGAGGACGGCAGCGAGCCGGTGGCCCCACGCGATCGCAAGCTCCGTCTGGCCGAGGGGGTCGGCCGGTGCGTGACAGGTGGGCCACGTCGAACACGCTGCGGCCGCGTTCGTCAGGGACGTCGTCGCACCGATAATCAACAGCAGATAGACGCCGACCGCAGTTGCTGCGAGCAGTGCAGAGAACCGTCGATGGGTATCGATCGGCCGGGGAAACGACTCAGTTGTCACGGCTGTTCTTGTACCAGTCTTTGACTCTGACTATTTATTGCTCTCGCTTTTCACGCTCTGTCGCGTCAGTCTGGAGTGTACATTGAGTGTCATACGGACAGTTGTAGTCAATTACCGCCGATCGCCGACCCGCCCTGGCGATCGGCGGTAAATAGTTACAACGATCCGTATCAGTGGTGACGACAACGGCAGGGCCGGCCTACATTCCCATATCTTCGGCCGCCGCCGGAACCGGAAGCTCGTGTGGAGCGACGCCGAGCAGTTCGCCGGCGTGATCGAGCGCCATGTCGAATCCGTAGTAGCGTTCGAGTTCGTCACCGTCTTCGCTGGGTCGTACTTTCAACATCGCGTAGCCGTCGATGTTCTGGGCGATCGCCGCGGTCCCGTTGGCGTGGGGGTCATCGCCGGTCGCTCGGAAGGAGAGCACTCGCTCCGTCTCGGTCTCTTCGTAGGTCGCGGTGATGCCGTTGGCCTCGGTAACAGTATCGCTCATGCCAGACGGTCAGGAACCGACCACCGGGAAGCTATCGGTTCCGGCGAACGCGTCGCCAAACTGCTCGCGAGGACGCTCCACTGCCCGATCGACACCGTTTTTTCGCGCTCCCGAGAGTGTCGAATGTGAGCGCGACGGAACCCGATACGCGACGACGGGAGCGACAGCCGTTCGCTGCGTTCCGACTCACGCGAACGGTCACTGTCCAGACGATCGCCGTCTCCGTCGTCGCCTTCTTTGTGTTCGCCTACTGTTTTGGCTGGGTCCGGGCGGCCATCGGCGGTCACTCCTTCGAGCCGATCGTGGTTCCGGCTGCCACCCCGCCGACGGTCTTTGGCTGGCTACTGCTTTCGATCGGGATCGTCGCACTCGTCGTCGTTCCCCACGAGTTGCTCCACGGGATGGTCATGGCCCGGTATGGAGGCACACCCTCCTACGGGGTTGGGGTCTCGAAGTTCCTCCTGCCCTATGCCTACGCCGAAACGACTGCGACGAGCTACACGCGCAATCAGTTGCTTTGCGCCCTGCTCGCTCCCCTCATCGGGATCACCGCTATCGGACTCGTCGTGATGACAATCGTCCCTTCAGTGTGGCTCGTCGTACTCCTGGCTGCAAACGCCGCTGGCTCGATTGCCGACCTTCGGATGGCCGCCCTACTGGTGGCGTACCCACGTGATATCCACGTTGGCCCACTTCCGACGGACGGGCAGGGGTTTGCGATCTACGGATCGGGCGCTTCCGTTCCCGATCGACGGTTCGAGACGGGTTCGTCGATCGTCGCCGGAAGCGTCGCGACCCTCGTCGTGGGGACGTTCTCGGTGGGTGTACTCGTCTTTCAGTCGCTTGCGATCGGGACGGGTGACGTTCTCCTCGCCGGCGACGGCTGGCTGCTCTTTCGACACGAGGTCGACGCCGACGGAAGCGCCCAACTCGAACTCGGGGGCCGTCTCGTCGCGGCCGTTACGGTCGTCGGCGGGCTGGTCTGGGCGACGGTCGGTCGAGTCCGGCAGTTGATTACCTCCTGAGGCGGTCTACCGACAGTTGTGACCGATAGCGAGACGGATCGTAACGTTCGAGCGACTGGCTGTCCGAGTCGGGGTATGGCAAAGTGGCTTCGAAGCGGTCGGCGACGCGACATGTGTTTGCTGCTCGCGGCTGACGGCGAGTTGCGCGGCCAGCAGCTGAAATCCGCCCTCGAATCACACTACGACGATCGGCTCGAACCGAAGGCGTTCTACGGCTCGCTCTCGGCGCTCGTCGACGCCGGCTTCGTCGAAAAACGGACTGAGGGGATCCACGACGTTTACACGTTGACCGACGCCGGCGAAAAACGGGTCCACGAACACGCTGCGTGGGTCCACTCGTGTCTTGATTCGACGACCGAATCCGCCTGATCGATCGTCTCCGACTCGCTTCCAGGAGGTCGGTCGGCCATCGATCGTCTCCAGCGTGGCCTGGCCGCTGCCGGCCGATAAATACGCCGTGAGATTTGCTGGCGGTAATTTAATACGCTGTGCGGTATCAGTTTCGGCTAGTATGCCGGCCAGTATGGCAACCTGTCCGAACTGCGACTCCGCAGTCGAGGAAACGGACCAGTACTGTCGTCATTGCGGAGCGGAGCTACACAGTGGCCAGGAGACCGAGAGCTACCCTCCGGAGGCGTCGCCGATGTTCGGCGGGGAGACGTGGACGGGATCGACGGACGACGCCGCGACAGGAGAGCGATCCGACGCGACCACCCGTGGCCGATCGAAACGAGGGACCTATCCGCCGGAAGCGTCACCGATGTTCGGTGGGGAGACCTGGGAGTGGGCGACAGACACTAACGAACCGTCGACAGCAGCGGACTCTACTGACGGACAGTCGGCAAGTGACTCTCCGATGGCCGGTGGAGCGACCGGAAGTCGACACACAACCGCCATCCGCAACGCCCTCATCTACGCCCTCGGGACGCTCGCGATCATCGCCGCCTGGTACTTTTTCCTGTGAGCGACTCACGCGCCATATTCACGCCATCCATGGGCCCTGTTGGCGTCCTGAGCCCTGTTTGCGCCACCCACGAGCCCTGTTGGCGTCCTGAGCCCTGTTTGCGCCACCCACGAGCCCTGTTGGCGTCCTGAGCCCTATTTGCGCCACCCACGGACCATGTTCATGCGTCTTCGAGCAACTGGTCGCCGATCGTGTTCCGTAACACTTCGCTTGTCCCCTCGTAGATCTCGTTGAGTTTCGCGTCGCGGTAGAACCGTTCGGCAGGGAAATCTTTCGTGTAACCGTAGCCGCCGTGGATCTGGATGCCCTCGTTTGCGACCTCACGGCTCACTTCCGAGGCGTAGAGTTTGGCCTGGGCTGCGTCTTTAATATACTCCTCATCGCGCATTTTTTTGTCTGCAGCCTTGTGCATCAGCAGTTTGGCCGCCTGGATCTTCGTATCCATATCCGCGAGTTTGTGTTTGATCGACTGGAACTCGCCGATCGGCTGACCGAACTGTTCGCGCTCGGTGGCGTACTGGCGAGCAGCCTCGAAGGCCCCACGGGCGATACCGACACCACGGGCAGCGATCGTGATGCGGCCACCGTTCAACGTTTTCAGGGCGTGGACGAACCCCTCCCCGTCCTCGCCGAGCAGTCGGTCCTCGGGGAGGCGAAGGTCGTCAAAACGGAGCTCGGCGGTCGGACAGCCCTTGTCGCCGAGTTTCTCTTCGGTCCCCTCCACGTGGAACCCGTCGTCCGCTTCGGGTCGGACGACGAACGAAGAGATCCCCCTGTTTCCGGCGTCGGGGTCGGTCTTCGCAAAGAGAATGACGGTGTCGGCGACCGACCCGTTCGAAATCCAGAGCTTACCGCCGTTGAGTACGTACTCGTCGCCGTCCTTTTGCGCGGTCGTCTCCATCGCCGGCACGTCACTCCCCGCGCCCGCCTCCGAGAGCGCGAACGCGCCGATCTCGTCGCCGGCCGCAAGCGGTGTCAGATACTGCTCGCGCTGGGAGTCGTCGCCGAACTCATAGATCATGTTCCCCGCAAGCGAGATGTGAGCGGCGACGATCGTTCCGAGGCCGCCAGACCCTCGTGAAATCTCTTCGAGACCGATCGCATAGGAGTGGTAATCGAGGCCGGCACCACCGTACTCCTCGGGGAACGGCATCCCGAGGAGCCCGAGCGTGGCCATCTCGTCGACGAGTTCGTGGGGAAACTCGTCGTCGTGATCGATCTCGCCGGCGATCGGCACGATCTCGTCGTCGACGAACGACGACACCATCTCACGGATCTGTTGTTGCTCGGCTGAGAGGGAAAACTCCATACTCTCATTATCTATGGGTGGGTTTGTTACTGTTTTTCCACGGAGTCCCCGTTCACTTGCGTGGATGGGGCGTCCTGTCACGCCGGAGTGGCCGGAAGGTCCCGCCGGGACCGGGGTGTTTTTCCCGGGTCGGAACAAACCACACCTGAGTAGATGACCACGGCTCAGCACGAAGGCACAGTCGACGCCGATCTCGAATGGTGTTTCGAGGCGGTTCACGGCGTTTCGCGGACCTTCTCGATTACTATCGATCGGCTCGAAGAGCCGATGGCGAGACACATCTGTCTGGGATATCTCCTCTGTCGTGTCGCCGACACTATCGAGGATGCCGGACATATCCCACCCGGGGAACAGACCGAACTGTTGAACACGTACGACGCGTTGCTCGATCCTGACAGTGACGTCACGGCCGAGTCGTTCATGGCCGACGTCGACCCATGGATTCCCGACGAGCGAAACGAGGACTGGGAGGTCGTCGCCGAGACGCCGCGAGTTCTCCGGACGTTCGAGGCATTAGACGAGGAGCCACGGGAGATTATGCGCGACCCCGTCCGCGAACTCGTCGGCGGGATGGCGATGTTCACGAGCCGGTACGCCGAGGAGGGTGGGCTGCGACTGCAGACACTCGAGGAACTCGAGGAGTACTGCTGGTACGCCGCCGGTACCGTCGGCAAGCTCATCACCGGGCTGGTCGCCCGTGGGGCATCCCAACAACGCGCCGACGAAATGCGAGCCAACGCCCGATCGTTCGCGTTGCTCTTGCAGCTCGTCAACATCGCCAAAGACGTCGACGACGACTATCACGAGGAGAACAACGTCTACCTCCCTGCCGAGTGGCTGGCCGAGGAAGACGTCGACCTCGATGCCGTCACCGACGAATCCAACCACACCGGTGTGACGAACGTGATCACGCGCGTGACCGGGCGCGCCGAAACCTATCTCGACGACGCCCAGCGCTATCTCGAAGTCGTCCCGGAGAGTCACGGCAACCGACTCTCGGCGTGGGCGATCCCCTATCTCCTCGCCGTCGGAACGATGCGAGAGCTTCGAGATCGGCCCGAAGACGTGATCCGTGAGGGTGACGTAAAAGTCTCTCGGGCGGAAGTGTTTGCCCTCCTCCAGCAGTTCGAGGACGGCGTCCCGCGATCGAATATCGCTGACCTCCGCACGGAGATGGCAGAGAAGCCGTTACACCGCTGAGTGCCGATCGGTTCCCGATCACCGCAAGTCGAGGACAGCACTGATCTGTCTCGCCTCCAGCCGTCGGACCGGCCTGGTCCTAACCGTCGGAGCCGATGATCGGCGCTTGTACCAGTCGCTCTCAGGCTTCAGAAGTGATCGCCTCCGTCCGCGTTCCATCCGGCCGTTCGCCGAGTGCCCGCCGGTAGATGTCGAGAAGCCGATCGATCATCGCCTCCTGGCTGACCGCCTTGGCGGCCCGGCGTCCGTTCGATCGTGACGGAGACTCCAGGGTGTCGATGAGACCACGAATTAGGCCGCTGTCGGTGGTCGCCACTCGGGAAGGCTCGACACCCGTCAGCCGGTGGCTGACGTCGCCGACGTCGAGCGAGACCACGGGGAGGTTACACGCGAGCGCCTCTTTGACGGCCGTCGGCGATCCCTCGCTCTCGGACGTGAGCAACAGGGCGTCGGCGGCGTTCATATACGTCGGGACGGTGTCGTGATCGACGCCGGAGACGACCTGGAGGGAGACGGGACGATCGAGCGCGTCATCGACGGCGGCGACGATGCGTTTGGCCCGCGGATAGTTTTTCACGGTTCGTTCCGGCGGGTAGGGAAAGAGTACGTGATACTCGTCGTCAGCCCAGCCGACTCGGTCGCGGGCCGTTCGTTGGGGTTCGGGCTGAAACGTGTCGAGATCGATTCCGAACGGGATCACCGTCGACGACGAGTCGAGCTGTCGGTCCATCGCCTCGGTCATCACGACCACCTCCGAACAGCGGCGTGCACAGAGCCGTGTGAGTGGGGCAGCCGGACCGTTGAGGTCGGTGCCCCAGAGGGTGAGAACGACGGGCAGTCGTCGCTGTGCGAGCGCCATCGGGGCTGTCAACCCGTAGTGGGCGTGGATCAGATCGTATCCGGTACGTGCTTCGCGAATCACCTGGGGAATGAACTGCAGATAGTCACGGGGAGACCGGGACTCGCCCGCCGAGACGTGGCCCGGGACGGTGAGCCGATCGATCGAGACGCCGCGATCCTCGAGGGCCGTGATCTGCTGGTTGAGAAACGGCGCGTCGTCGTAGGTCGTGAGTATGAGAACGTCCATCTGATCCTGGCGGCCATGCGAGCGAGGACGGGATTGTTAATGATCCGATTTTCGCACTGACATACTGACTCTCACCCCATCGGATAGACCGTAGGATGAGCGAACAACGGCGCGGGTTCTGTACCGTTCGCATTACAAAGCCGCGCCGTGGCCTGTCCGTCTAAGCGTAAATGACCACCAAACTCGCGGACAGGAACGTCCTTATTACGGGTGGGTGCGGATCGATCGGTTCCGAGATCATCTCACAGCTCACCCAGTACTCCCCCGACCTGATCCGTGTCGTAGACAACAGCGAGGGGCGACTGGCGGCATTTCGCGGCTCCGGCAGGGACCTCGATGTCGAACTCGACTGTGTACTTGCAAATATTCGTGACAAAGATCAGCTTCGGATTGCGATGCGAGATATCGATATCGTCTTTCACGTGGCGGCGATGAAACACGTTCCGATGGTCGAGGACAACCCCTATGGTGCCGTCAGGACCAATATCGATGGGACCCGAAACGTGGTCGAGGCGGCCGCCGACACCGGCGTCGATCGGCTTCTCGCCGTCAGCACCGACAAGGCGGCGAACCCGACCTCGACGATGGGGTCGACGAAGCTGATCGCAGAGCGGATCGTCACGTCGTTCGACAAACACCGCCCTGCGGGCGATCTGACGCTCGGCTCGGTCCGGTTTGGAAACGTGGTCGGCACTGCGGGATCGGTCGTCCCGTTGTTCTACGAACAGTGTCAATCTGGCGGCCCACTTACGGTCACGGATCCGTCGATGACCCGCTTTGTCATGGTCCCCGAGGAGGCCGCACAGTTCGCGATCGACTCCTGTCTAACGATGGACGGCGGCGAGGTGTTCGTCAAGAAAATGCCCGCCCTGACCGTCGGTGATCTCGCGACCGCGATGCGGTCGCACTACGGGCCACAGTTTGGCTACGATCCCGACGCGATCGAGATCGACGTAATCGGCCCAAAGCCCGGCGAACGGTATCACGAGAAACTCGTCGCCGAGGATGAACGTCGGTACGCAGACGAGCGCGACGACGCGTTCGTCCTCTACCCTCACTACGACGACCTGGCGTTCTCCAACAGTCTCGACGGGGAGTACACCTCGAACTGCACCCGACAGCTGACCGAACCGGAGATCATTTCGATCGTCAGTGAGACACTGGAAGATCGAGAGCCTACACAGGCCGACGACGATGACGGTATCTCACACGCACGTTCGTCGGTGCGGGAGTCGGCGGTTGCTAAGTTCGGTGACGGAGATGAGTGAGCCCGTCGGCGTCCTGGGTGCGACCGGGTACGTCGGCGGCGCGGTCGTCCGATCGGTTCGAGACCACGACTCCGATGTCCGCCCCGCTGCCGGCTCGGCACACGATCGGTACCCGTCGGTCGACGTTAGGGATCGAGATGCGGTTCGCTCTTTCGTCGACGGCCTCGAATGCGTCGTCAATGCAGCCGGCCTCGTCGGGATCGGCGCCTGCAGCGAGTCACCGGGACTCGCTGTCGATGTCAACGCGACCGGGGCGACGAACGTCGCCTGGGCCTGCCGGGAAGCGGGAGTCCCGCTCGTCCACCTGTCGAGTGTCGCCACCATCGGCGAACCCGGGCCCTTTCCAGTGACTGCAGATAGCGATCGGTGCCCCACGACGGTCTACGGTCGAACGAAACTGCTCGGTGAGCGAGCGATCGAGTCCCTCGTCGACGATACAATTCCGGCGATCACGCTCCGTCTGACGACCGTGTACGGCGGGTTCGACGACGAATCCGCGGGTGGACACTCCGTCCTCGACTTCTTCGCCGATCGGGCGGCTGCGTGTGAGCCCCTTCCCGTCCACCGGCCGGGCACCCAGGAACGCGATTTCGTCCACGTCCGTGACGTCGCCGACGCGATCGCCGCGGTGATTGACGCCATCGGAACGGTTGCGCCCGGTCCCCGATCGTACGTGGTTGGCGGTGAGGATGCCTATAGCGTGCTCGAACTGGCCGGACTGGCCGCGAGTGTACGGACATCGGTCGACGGGAAGCGCCCACCAATCGAGCGCCGCGAGCATCCAGCACCCGAGCAGCCACTCATCGAGCGGTACGACGTCGACACGACGGCTCTCCAGTCCGATTTCGGCGTCACGTCTGGCTGGACCGTTCCCGACTGGCTCACGACCACGATCGAGAGCCGGCTCGATCGCGATCGTAGCCACTAACCGTCGATACATACCCGATCGCAGGAGAGCTGTGCGATCGGTGTGGTCACTGTCGCGACGATACCCTGTCCGCGGGCCGATCGGCCGTCGCTCGGTAGTCGTCGAGCGCTGTGGGGGCGTGTTTTCTCATGTAGAAAATACGCTGACGGGTTGAAGGCTCGCTGGGGACAACTCGGAAGCGGGAACCGAATCGTCTCCCCTCTGTCGATCGGTTTTCCCGTCCAAACGCGACCGCGGCGAGGCGAACGACGACGCGCTCTCCACCTGCCTGCCTCGATCGCCTCGACGGCTGTCGTGACCGCCGCTGCTTCGGCCCTCCATTTTCGTTAATGCTGTCCATACAGCGAGTACATGATCGCTCCCAGGCCGAGGAGTCGGCTCACATTTTCCGCGAACACCGTCAGCTGGGTCGATCCGGTGATCGTGTGAAACGTGACGTTGATCACGAAGGGAAACGCCGTCAGCAACAGCAGTCCGATTGCAAGATAGAGCATCGACCGGACCCCGTTGCGTCGGTACCCCCGGTAGGCCTGGTAGGCGATGAGCGTCCCCAAGATTGCGACGAGAAAGAGGCTGCCGATGGTCAAGAGCTCGAACAGTGTCGTCTCGTCGATGCGGACGACATCCAACAGCGCCACCTCGGCGATTCGAACGATGGGATGGCTCATCGCATCCCCTCCCACATCCGGGTAAACCTGTCTGCAACGTCTTCGTCCCGATAGGAGAGTTCGAGTTCGAGAGAGCCGTCGTCGAGCGAAAGCTCCAGCCGATCGAGGTTCGCGCTGTAGATGCTGTAGTGGTTTCCATCCGGGGCGAGCTCCGTCTCTTCGGTCACGAGATTACATGCTTCGAGACGGTCGAGACGCCGGTAAATCGTCGGCAGTGAGGCGTCACACCGTTCACTCAGTGTACTGGCAGACATGGGTTCGACGCTCGTTTCGGTGAGGATCCGTCGAGCGTAATCGTCGTCGAGAACGGCGAGCACCGCCGACAGATCGGTATCCTCACTCACTGATGAGCGATTGTTTCGGCGGACCGTGAAAAGTACCGCGTTTTTTCCGAGTGAGAAAATTCGCTCGATTGGATGGGTTTTGGCGCAACTGGTTCGTTCGCCGAGAGATGGCTGCCGAGTCGGAAAGCGAGGCAATTTAGTATATCGTTATACAGTTTACCAGGGGCCTACAATACCGGCGACCCTGGAGACTGTAGATTGCCCCGTTGGCACAACGGGATCGAGCAGGAATCACCTGATCGCCGGATATCGTGCTGTGAGATTCCGACCGCACACAGCGACTACCGGCAACTGCACAGGAGCGATACCGGATTGCAGTCGTGTATATTCCACGGCAGGTGTACGATAATGCCTCTCGGTATCGGCTTTTTCCGAGTGAGAAAACGCAGGTACGAAACTATTATCACGAGACGTCCATCTCATCCTGATATGAGGGTATCGCCATCAGACATTCTCTCACGCCGACAGCAGATTGCAGCCGTCGCACTCGCTGCTGTCGTCGTCGGTGCGTTCGTCGCACCGCAGGTGTATGGACAGACGAGCCAGACCGATAGCAAGGTTGCAGTCGTCGAAATAACCGGCGCGATTGACTCGTCGTCATCGCAGTACGTCGAAGACGAACTCCGCGAGGCCCGGCACAACGACTCCGTCGAAGCCGTCGTGCTCGATATCGACAGCCCCGGTGGATCGCCCGGATCGAGCGAACGAATGCTCACTGCCGTCGAACGGACAGCAGCGGAGATGCCGGTGATCGCGTCCGTCGACACCCTTGGCGCGTCGGGTGGTTACTACGCGATGTTGCCGGCGGACGAAATTTACGTTACCCCAAGTGCACAGGTCGGAAGCGTCGGCGTCATCGGCCCGGCTCCGATGCCGAGCGGCCCGAACGCGGGTACGACCGCGCCCGATAAAGGGAGTTTCCACCCTGACGATGCTCGTGCGACGACGGAGACGATCCAGGAAGTGTTCCTCGAGAACGTTATGGAATATCGCGGTGACGAACTCGAGAAAGACCGCGAAGAAGTCGCACACGCACGCATGTACGTTGGTGTCGAATCGGTCGAGAACGGCTTCGCCGACGAGGTCGGGATGACCGACGATGCAATCTACGAGGCAGCCGACCGGGCCGGACTGAGCTCCGTGGAGGTCGTGTCGGGACTGACAGTTGACGAGGACGAACAGCCGGAGCCGATTCCGTTCATCGAAGCTGACGGCGAAACAGTTGCGGTCGCCTCCGAAGAGGCCGACCTCAGTCCACACCAGCCACTGGCCGTCACGCCGGAGTTCTGGCACGAGCGATTCGGCGATCTCGACTTCGAAGATGACGACCCAGAGGTCCCGACGAACACGACCGATGCCGATACCGGAGGTGAGAAGCCGTGACCACAGCAAAGACGCTGCTCGGAACGTTCGTTGTCGCCTTCGCACTCACCGTCGGTGCGATCACGGTTGGGGCAGTCGTCCTCGACGACGACACGACGACGACTGACGTCGACCACGATCATATTGACTCCTCGCTCATCGCCGAGCAAGCCGAGGACGGCGGCGAGATCGAAATGGAAAGCTCGGAACCGTCGAATACGATCGTCATCCACACCGGAGCACAACCGATGTCACAGACAGGGATGCAGTTCCTCGACCCTGCCAATGACCAGCCAACTGACTACCGAACGTCGGTCGGCTCGATCGGCGGTCAAGATCGGGATGTCGATCCTCTCGAGTCGGTTCTCATCGAGAACGGCCACGAGGTCGTCTACTGGCAGGACCGACAAGACGGCGATCTCTCAGAGGTACTCGACGATGCAGACGCCTTCCTGACAACTGGCTCTGGGGACCTCTCCTCCGAGGAGGGTGAGGCTATCGCCGAATTCGCAGAGGCCGGAGGACAGACCGTGATCGCCGCCGATCCAGGACGTTCGGACGATATTGGCCAGCTCATGTCCAGCCAAGGGCTGTACACGGACGCCGGCTACGTCTACGATCTGGACGAGAACGACAACAACTATCTCAGTGTCTACGCTGAACCGACCGACGACTCGGCGCTGACCGACGGCGTCGATCGGGCCGTCTTCCGCAGTGTCGCATCCGTTGGCTCGAGTACGGAGTCGACGGTTATGGAAACGGACGCCCAGGCCCGACACTCGACGACCCGAGAACAGGGGAGTTACGACGTCGCCGCAGTCGACGACAACGTCGCGCTGATCGGCGATTCGAGCTTCATGACCCCGGAGAACGCACACCGGGTAGATAACAACGTCCTGGTCGGCAACGTCGCGGACTTCCTCGTGACAGGTACCAAGCCGACAGGCGAACTCGGAGACGACGACCCAGCTTCCGGCGGTGAGTTCGGTGACGAACCGGCTTCTGGTGGCGAGTTCGACGACGAGGAGTTCGACTTCTCAGAAGAGTCGCCCTGAAGGCCGATCGTCGCGCGTTCCGATCGCCTCGACGCTTTTTTGACGCGGTCGATCGCACAGTCGTCGTGTTGGACTGCCGTGGCCGCATTTTCGTCGGGATAGTAGCGACCCGATCACACAGCAGTCACGTCATCACGCTCAGCTTCTTTCAATCGGAGAGCACTCTCTCATACGGATTAGTGTCCGTAGTTACCGCCGATCGGCGAACCCGTCTCTGCCGATCGGCGGTAATTGATGACGCTAATCCGTATCACTCGATCGGGTTGGAGTGCGTAGCGACCAGCCTCGATCGTGACTGTGCGAGGACTGCCAGAACGGGGAGAAACAGCCGTGATCGGCGGCTCTCGTGGCAGGTTCCGACAGCGGCGGGCCCTGGGGACTCGCCATCGATCGGCACCATCTAATCTTCATAAATCATATCTTGCGATATAAAATACCAATCGCGCCCCACACGTAGCGGCCTACTGTCGCCCCAGCTCCAGTCGATCGCCAACAGATGGAGTATCGATCGACACGGAGCCCTTCGGCGTAGCCACCGGTGCCGTCAAAAAACACAGTTTTAGGGTTGTGGAACGGGTGGAACCGAATAGATGAGCGACGTCACAGACCCATGCGTCCGGTGGGCCAACCGTCACGTCTCAGTCGGTCGACGGTCCCGGTATGCCGGGGAACGGACGAACTCTGGGGTGGGTCTCCCGTGACTGCCGTCGCGATCGGAGACGCGGTCGATGCCTACCTCCAGCGGAAAGCGGTCGGCGACCCCGATGGGGGCGGTGCGGGAGCCTACGCGACGAACGCCGAATCGATCCTGCGTCGGTGGGCCGAGTGGCTCGCCGCCGAGTACGACGTCACGGCGCTGTTTACGATCGAGTCGGCACACATGCGCGCGTACGCGACCGAACTGAACGACCGAACGGAGCGCGGGGAGTATACGGCCTCGACAGCCGGAACCTACTACGCCGTCGTTCGGGCGTTCCTCTCGTGGTGTGTTCGTGGTGGAATTTTGTCGGAGAACCCGGCAGCGACCACGAACGCCGAGTCGGCGCTTCCGGACGGCGACGATCGATCCGGGTCGAGTACCTGGACGGCGACACAGCGTCGCACGTTAGAACGGTACGTCCGCGAACGGGCACTCGATTCGGGGGAAGAGGTCGAGGCCGACGATCGGCGCACGCGTCTCCGGGAGTACGCCCTCGTGGCCATGCTCGCCCACTCCGGCGTGCGAGGGTCGGAACTGTTCAGGGTTCCCGAAGACGACCGGCGGACTGGCGCGACCTGGGACGACGTCGACTTCTACACCGGGACGATCCGTGTCCTGGGGAAGTCCCAGCGGCTCGAAGACGTCCCGTTGCCCGCACCGGCACGGACGCCGCTGCGGCGGTACCGGGTCGTCCTCGATCCACCCACCAACGAGTGGCCGCTGTTCCCGACGCGCCATGCTCCCTCGATCGCCCGTCGCGTGCGGACGGCACTGGCCGATCGGGGCCATACGGACGCGGAAATCGAGTCGCTGCTCTCGGGGTCGACTGCACACCAACTTGCCCGTGAACGGGCGATCGCCCCGCCGGCGATCACGACTGAAGGTGCCCGATCGGTACTGAAGCGGCTCTGTACGGCTGCCGAGGTCGATGTCGACGGTAACTATCTGACACCCAGTTGCGTTCGATTCGATCACGATGACGACCAGCGCCGCCGAGAGGCGACGTCCGCAAAGCCGCTGTTGCGGTCGTCGGTCGATGAACAGTCGATCGCTATCCCGGAAGACCGACCGACGGCACTCGACGTCGAGTCGAACTGGAACGACGAGTCGACGGACTGATCCCGGCTCCCAGCCTCAGCTATGGACGACGATCCCGGGAGAGCTGACTCGTGTAGCCTGCCACGGATTTCGTCATCGGATCGGATACGGGAGTCGTGCCGTCATCGAGTACCGATTCGTTGTGTGAGCTGTACTTCCACCAGTTTGTAGAGGCAACGTTGTGGTGTCGATCGTCCGGACACGCGAGTGTGTGACTGTTGCCATCGTCTGGATCGAATTCAGCCGGCGAGCAGCCAGAGCACGAACGTCAGGATGATCGTCAACAAGAAGACTATCGTCAGGATGATCGTCAACAAGAAGACTATCGTCTCGATACCGGCCCGGAGATGGATCGTCGACGGGCGACCGCCGGCTGCGGGCCGTCGTTCCTCCACGTCGATTACCCAGCCGGGGAGCCGACGGGCGGCTGCGTCGACTGCGAGTGCAGGGTTGGTGCCGATCCAGTAGCAGCGTTTTACGGCACAGACGACGGTGGCGTCGACGGCCGCATAGAGGGCCGTTACGCCGATCATCGTCCAGCGGCCGGTGTAGTAGCCCGTCGGGTTGACAATCAGTGTCGGATCGGTGTAGTCGATCTTCGACAGAGGTTTGTCGATAAGCGTGAAGTCGGCGGCCGAGACGGCGATCAGGCTCGCGGCATTCTGGAGGTAGTCCACGCTGTAGAGAGTGTTTCTCTGTCGTTTCACCGGGGTTGAGGAACTGGGTGCCGTCGACCAGCAACAACAAATCGGTAAAGACCGGCCGACCGACCGGAAACTTTACAATCTGACTTGCAATACTACAATTTAGGTTTATGAATACGACGAACGACACCGTTCACGACCGACTCGACGCTGCACGGACCGGTCTGACACCGATACAGACCGCAAGCGGACTAGCGTTTGCCGCGGCGATTGTCTTCACGCTGGTCTTCCTGCAGGAGCCGCTTGCCCACGACGCGATGCACAACTTCCGGCACGCTGCCGGGATCACCTGTCACTAACCAGATGATATACGATTATCTACAGCGGGGTGTCCTCGCTGGTGTCGGTGCCGGTATCGCCTACGGACTCTACATGCTGCTCGTGGGGAACCCACTGAGTGAGTACGCTCACGAAGCGGGACACGATCACGGCCACGGCCACGAACACGCTGGCCACGGCCACGAACAGGCACACGCCGTCTCGGAAACGACGACCGCGATCGTCAGCGTGGGCAGTGGCATCCTCTGGGCGATCTTTCTCGGTGGGCTCTTTGCCCTCACACTGTATCTCTTCGAACCGGCACTCCCTGGCACGTCCGACGTCAAATCCTTCGTCCTCGCTGGCGCTGGATTTCTCACCGTTTCGGCAACACCCTGGCTCGTGCTTCCGCCTGCAACACCGGGTGCCGAACAGCTGTACACGATCGAAACCCGACTGGCGATCTACGTCGGGCTCGTCGCCGTGGGTGCGATCGTCTCGGCGATGGCAATTCTGGCCTACAATCGACTGGCACCACGCCATCCGGCAGCGGGCGTCGTTGCCGGCGCGATCCCGATCGCTGCAGTCGTGAGTGTCGTTCCGCTGGCAACGCCGACAGTGGTGACACATCCCGAGTTGCCAAGTGCGCTCGTCGCGGTGTATCAGTCGCTGGCCATCCTGAGCCAGGCGGCGATCTGGCTCGTGCTTGCAACGACGTTCAATTGGCTCCAGCGGCGAGCAGCGTCCACCACGAACTCCCATACACAGTCAACCGATTCCCACGAGACCACCGCGACGGGGTCGTGACGAATGCAGCGACGAACCACCCACCAGCGCGATCGGATCGGTGCACAGATACTCGTCTGTACGAACGACCGCGACTCGGAGTACGCGTGCTGTGCCGATGCTGGCGCAGACGAGGTTGTCGCGGCCGTCAAATCGTGGCTTCGCGATCGGGACGCCTTCTGGTCGCCGATCGCCGTCACGGAAACGTCGTGTCTCGGTCTCTGTAGCGAGGACGGGACAGCAATCGCGATCCAGCCGCGAAACGAGTGGTACTCGGACGTGACTCCCGAGGACGTGCCGACACTGCTCGAACGTGAGTTCGGGCCCGACGCCGGATCGATCGACCGACGAGGGGCCGATCAATGATCGGCGGCGCGCGATCGTGGCGTTGCGTTCCGGTGTCCGATCGCAGCTGACACGGGCTTTCGAAACAGCGAGTCTTCGAGAGGTTTACTTGCCCGTCGTGCCGACACTCCAGTAATGACGCTGTACTCGCGGGTGCGCCCGCTCGCGTTCAAACTCCCTGCCGAGACGGCCCACAACCTCGGCAAGCGGACGCTCCGGGGTGCCCAGTCGACCTGGCCGACGCGGACGGCACTGTCCTACGCCTACCAGTATGCGGATCCAGCCCTCGAAATCGATCGGTTCGGAACGACGTTTCCGAACCCCGTCGGGGTCGCCGCCGGCTTCGACAAGAACGCCGAAGTGACCCACGCTCTCGACGCACTCGGCTTCGGATTCGTCGAGATTGGCACCGTCACGCCCTACCCACAGCCGGGCAACGATCGGCCGCGGCTGTTCCGCCTCCGGGACGACGAGGCGATGGTCAACCGGATGGGCTTTAATGGGCAGGGGATGGAACGCGTCAAAGACCGCCTCGAGCGGGATGGGACGCCGTCCATTCCGCTTGGCGTCAACGTCGGAAAAATGAACTCCTCGACGGCGTCCGAAGCGATCGAGGACTACCGGCGCGTCTTCGATCGGCTCTCGCCGTTTGCCGACTACGTCGTGGTCAACGTCTCCTGTCCGAATACGCCCGAAGCGTTCGACGAGGGCTCGCCCGACCATCTTCGGGCGATCTTCGAGACGATCGAGGCCGAAAATGACGCAAACGTCCCAACCTTGGTCAAGATCGGCCCCGACTCGCCGATAGAGTCGGTGCTCGAACTGGTCGACATCGTCCAGGGGTTCGACCTCGATGGCATCGTTGCGACGAACACGTCGACGAGCCGTGACGGACTCGCCTCTCCCAATCGGGAGGAGTGGGGCGGGTTGAGCGGCAAGCCGATCGCCGACCGCTCGACGGCCGTCATCCGGTCGATCGCCGACTACACCGACGGCGATCTGCCGATCGTCGGCGTCGGCGGCGTGGATTCGCCGGCCAGTGCCTACGAGAAGATCCGGGCTGGCGCGTCGCTCGTCCAGTTGTATACGGGCTTCGTCTACGAGGGACCAGCAACCGCAAAACGGATCAACCGCGGGCTGGTCGAGTTGCTCGATCGGGATGGGTTTTCGTCGATCGAAGACGCGATCGGTGCCGACCTCGCGTAGTCTATCGTCGCCACCACCGGACACTCATGATACTGGAGAAGAACTGGACCTGCCGATCGGACCGGTATGACTCCGTTAGGCGTCGTCGACGTCGACGCGCGTTCCGTACCCCGACTCGCCGACGACCTCGCCGTTCTCGAAGACGACCTCGCCACGGACGATCGTCGCGGTCGGTTTCCCGACGAACGACTCACCCTCGAATGGGGTGACACAGTTTTTCGAGTGCAGTGTACTTGCATCCTCGAGTGTCCACTCCGCCTCGGGGTCGACGATCGTGAAGTCGGCGTCGGTGCCGACCTGGAGCGACCCCTTCTTGGGGTACATCCCCCAGATCTGGGCGGGACGAGTCGAGTGCCGGCGGACCCACTCTTCCAGGGTGAATCGGCCCTGATCGACAAAGGTGAGCATCGCGGGCACTTCGGTTTCCAGACCGACGAAGCCCGAGATCGCCTCCCAGGTGTTGCCGAAGGGGTCGTCGACCAGCTTTTCCTCAGGGGTGTGAGGGGCGTGATCGGTCGCGAAACAGTCGATCGCGCCGTCGTCGATGCCGATCTGCCACAGTTTCTCGCGTTCCTCGGCGTCCCGAATCGGTGGCTGGATCCGTGCTGGATTTCCTTTCTCGCGCATGACCGCCTCGGTAAACCAGAGATAGTGTGGCGTCGTCTCCGCAGTCACGTCGACACCGCGGTCTTTGCCGCGGGCAACGGCCTCGGCGGCCGATCCGGAGGAGACGTGGTACATGTGGATCTTCGCGTCCGTCTCCGCGGCGAACGTGACCATCCGCTCGACGGCCTCCTGTTCGGCGATTACCGGTCGGGAGTGAGAGTGGTCGATCGGCGCGTTTTTTCCGGCCGTTTTGAACTGCTCGGTGTAGTAGTCGATAATCTCGCCGTTTTCCTCGTGGAAGCCGAGTCGTTTCCCCGTCTCGCGAATGCGCTCCATAGCGTCGAGGATCTCGCCGTCGTTCGGCGGAGGAACGTCCCCCACCGTCGAGCCGAGGAAGATTTTGTAGCCGATCGCGCCCGCCTCGTCGAGGTCGGGGATCAGGTCGAGATTTTCGGACGTGACGACGACGTAGCTCTGGAAATCGACGTGAGCCGAAGCCTCTCCGCGATCGAACTTCAACTGGAGGTGTTCGGGTCGGTCGATGACTGGATCGGTGTTGGGCATTCCGACGACGGTCGTCACGCCACCGGCTGCCGCCGCCCGGGTCGCAGACGCCCAATCCTCTTTGTATTCGAGGCCGGGCTCGCGGTTGTGGATGTGACAGTCGATGATTCCGGGCACCAGCACGTTCCCCCCTCCGTCGATGACCCGTTCGGCCTCGGGGAGGCGATCGCTTCGACCGACGGCGACCAGCTGGCCGTCCTCGACAGCAACGCCCGCGTCGGGAGTCCGTCCGGCTGGAGTGACGACGGTACAGTTTCGCACGACGAGGTCGACGCTCATTGGCGTGGGGTTGCCGAGGGGCGGGCATATAGCTTCTGTTGACTGCGCCGGAGCGGGGCCGATAATCGATACGACTCGGTTCCGACGTCCGTCACGCCGATCAGGGTCCCCTCTCAGTCCGTCTGTGGCGGTAGCCGTCTGTTACCCGACCGTAGGTGCCGAGTAGCTGTCAGTACGCTTGTGATACTAAACAGCGTGACTCCCATCGGACGTGATGATGAGTGCACACGCGTCGGCGACAGTTCGCGACAGGACAGTGTTGGTAACCGGTGGGGCAGGGTTCATCGGCAGCCACCTCGTCGAGTCGCTGGCACCGACCAACGACGTCCGCGTCCTCGACGATTTCTCGACCGGTGACCACAGCCATCTGCCTGACGACGTGACGGTCATCGAGGGAGACATTCGGGATCCGATCGCGCTCCAGCGGGCCGCACGCGGCGTCGACGTCATCTTCCACCAGGCCGCCGTCGTGAGCGTGTCTCGGACCGTCGATGCACCGCGTCAAACCAACGGAACGAACGTAGACGGCACCGTGCTCGTCTTCGAGCAGGCAAGACAGGAAGACGCCAGAGTCGTCCTGGCTTCGAGTGCAGCCGTCTACGGCCATCCCGACGAACTGCCAGTTTCCGAATCCGCCTCGACCGAGCCGACCTCGCCGTACGGCGTCCAGAAGCTAACGGTCGACCAGTATGCTCGCCTCTATGCGGAACTGTACGATCTCCCCACCGTCGCCTTACGATATTTCAACGCCTACGGACCGCGCCAGCAGGGTCCCTACAGCGGTGTCATTTCGACGTTCTTCGAGCAGGCGCGTGCGGACGATCCGATCACGGTCGCCGGTGACGGACGGCAGACACGAGACTTCGTCCACGTCAGCGACATCGTCCGGGCAAACCTGGCTGCAGCGACGACCGACGAGGTGGGGACAGCGTTCAACGTCGGCACCGGCGATCGGATCTCGATTCTGGAACTGGCAGAAACGATCCGCGAGGTGACCGACTCGTCGTCGCCGATCGTCCACCGGGACCATCGTCCCGGCGACATCAGACACAGCGGTGCAGACGTGACGCACGCACGAGGGACACTCGGGTTTGAGGCCACCGTCGATCTCGAGACGGGACTCAAAGCGTTCGCAGATGGCCGCCGAATCGGTCCGGTTCGCGATCGATCGTCGGCTGTGGATTCGGGCACCGACCCCGACATGCAGCAATAACACGATTAACTGTCGTTTCAGCGTCACTGACCGGTTTCGCTGAGGCGAGACAACGAGCACACCGACACCGTTCGGATCGCAAATCGGTAACGACAGGTCGTATTCGCGTAGGTGAGAGATAACTATTCACGACCACGGCGACAGCCACCGTATGATAGAGAGCATTATCGTCTTCGTCGTGAGCCTGCTCATCGGGGCGCTTGGGATCTACCTCGGTGCGAAAGTGATCGTCGACGCGGAAGACTACACGTACGCCATTATTACCGCGCTCATCGGCGCGATCGTCTGGGGGCTCGTCGGCTTTTTCTTCGGTTGGATCCCACTGCTTGGCCCGCTGCTCGTCTTCATCGCCTATCTGGCCGTCATCAACGCCCGGTATCCTGGAGGATGGGTCGACGCCGCCGCCATCACGATCGTCGCCTGGCTCTCGGTGCTCATCGTGTTGTACGTCCTCGCGATCCTGGGCGTCACTGGGTTTGATGCGGTCGGCGTCCCCGGGATCTGAACCCGATCGGATCCGGCCGAGACGACTGATACGGATTAGTGTCATCACTTACCGCCGTCGTCGGGCTACGTCCGACGACAGAGAGGGACCGGAGGCCCCTCAGGCAGTCGGCTGTAAGCCGA
>Ga0207421_10000711_pt1 | contig 43119 bp, 36 predicted proteins | sample SodLakKL_010_SED_4_FD_187542 | JGI IMG/M metagenome (GOLD analysis project Ga0207421, IMG submission 187542) | Alkaline sediment microbial communities from Lake Tanatar, Kulunda Steppe, Russia - 8KL_010_SED (SPAdes) (version 2) | ecosystem: Environmental > Aquatic > Non-marine Saline and...
GTTCATCTTGCCGAAGATCCTCTGGACTGTGTGGTTAATGGAACCGGAACAGCTCTGGAAGAAATTGATTCTCTTAAAGAGGTATTAATTTCTCCCAGAAAAATATCTTCCTGATTTGCTGATAATTTTAATTTAAAGGGGGTGTGGTGTTGCACAGCAGGTATAAATATGTTTTGATAGCATTTTTAATAATTGTTTTACTAACCACAGGTCTGGGCCTGGGTGAGTATTTGGGCCTCAGCATCCCCGGATATCTCAGACTGGATCGTGGATTATACAATCTGTTTAGTCCGGTAGTGGAGTTTACAGCATATTTATATAACACCATTACTTCCTATGTGTTTGTGATTTTTAATTTAAATGATATTGTTTCTGAAAACCGTGAATTGACACGGGAAGTGGGCAGACTGCAGGACAGGATCCACAGGCTGGAAGCTTCCCTGCAGCAGAATAAGCGTCTTGAAGAATTCACAGATTTTCTTGATGCCTTTAAAGAATTTGTTGATTATGAAGTGACCGGAGCTCTGGTTATAGCTAAAGCCCCCACAAATCAAGAAGATATATTAATAATAAATCGCGGTTCAAAAGATGGCCTTGAGGAAAATATGCCGGTTATTACATACAATGGTTCCCTTGTGGGCCAGATAAGCCAGGTTGGAGTGAGTACTTCCCAGGTTATACCTGTTTATAATCCGCGTTTTGCAGCAGGGGGTATTGTTGAACGGTCCCGGGTTTTAGGGCTTATCAGCGGGCAAACAGGACAGAAGAAATATAATATTATGGAGAATATAGATCCCGAAGCTGATATTGAATATGGAGACCATATATTAACTTCTGGACTTTCAGAAAATTATCCCAAATATTTGCCCGTGGGCAGGGTGGTTAAAGTTGAGGAAGACAATTATGGATTAACTCAGAAGGCTGAAATACAGCTTTATGCCGGGCAGTATACTCTTGAAGAAGTTTTAGTTATCACCAATTTTTGAGGTGGCCTTTGTGAAAAAAGCATCTTTTTATTTTGTGGCTGTGTTTTTAGCCCTGCTGCTGCAGACAACTGTCCTATCCTATCTTATTCCGGGAGCGATAATCCCGGATTTAATGCTGATCTTTGTTGTGATCACCGGTTTTATTTCCGGACCTAAAGATGGACTGCTGGTTGGTGGGGGAGCCGGTTTACTGCAGGATATATTTATTACAATTAATACAGGATATTATACCTTTTTAAAACTGCTTTTTGGTCTTTTTTCTGGTTTTTGGAGCAAAAAAGTTTTTAAAGAAAATTTTATTTTTCCACCATTATTTATTTTTCTGTTCACTATGATACAGTTTCTGGCAGTTGATTTTTTGGATTCAGGAATAGGTTTCAGCAGTAATTTTTTGCAGATGGTATGGCGGATTATGCTTCCGGAGTCCTTTGTTAACTTTCTTTTGGGGATAATCTTTTATCCACTGCTGGTTAAAATAATGATGATTTATTTCGGGGATAAAAAAATATGAATAAACGGCTTAAAATTTTTAGATACATTATGATAATGCTAATGCTGATTCTCTTTCTGAGGGCGGGTTACCTGCAGCTGGTTCAGGGAGAATACTATAGAAAACTGTCTGAAGGTAATCGTACCTCCTACAGGCCTATCAATGCTCCCCGGGGCAAGATCTACAGTTATTTTGAAGAAGAAGAGAACCCCCGGGAGTACCTTATGGCGGCCAATAAAATGGCCTACAGTATTTATATTTTACCCCAGGAGGTCCCGGAACAGCTTGAAGTTACCGGTCTTATCAATCGTCTGGTTGAAATTTGTGATCTTGAGTTTGATAATGAGCCGGAATCCCCCCGGGAATCTCTATATTATAATTATCGGGTTAATAGAAAACGCAATATAGAAGCCATGGGTTCTGTTTTTACTTCTTTTCCGGTCTTAATTAAGAAAAATATATCTCCGGAAAATATGCTTTTGATAAAGGAAAATCAGGAAAGATTACCGGGCTTAACGGTTGAAGATTACCCGGCCCGGGATTATAATTATAATGATCTAGCAGCTCATGTACTTGGTTATGTAGGGGAAGTGAATAAAGAAGAACTGAGAAATGATGAGGGCCAGAATTATCGGGTTGGTGATTATACCGGTAAAACAGGTCTGGAAGCCACCTATGAAACATACCTGCGGGGAACCGGGGGGATGGAACAGATTGAGATTAATAACCGTGGAGAAAAAATACAGACCCTGGGAACCAGACCTCCGGAATCAGGTTATGATTTAGTTTTAAATATTGATCTGGAGCTTCAGAAAAAAACTGAAAAACTTCTGGAAGATCATATTGAGCTGCTTCGTGAACAGCGGCAAAAAGAAGAACAGGAGGATGATGAATCGGGCAGCTTTTTAACCGGAGCAGCGGTTATTTTGATGGAACCGGATACCGGGGCTCTCAAGGCTCTAACAAGCTATCCCTCTTTTGATTTAAATTTATTTGCCCGGGGTATCTCTGCAGGAAATTATGAAGAATTAATCAGTAATCCCCGGCGGCCATTTTTAAATAGAACTACAACTCCCTATCCGGCCGGTTCAGTATTTAAACTGGTTACAGGTACAGCAGCAATTGAGGAACTGGGGGTTAGGGGAGAAACAAAATTTGTGGATGAAAATGGTTTATTTTATATACCTGGATGGTCCCGCCCCTTTAAAAACTGGCATCCAGTCGGTGAAGGAGAAATTGATTTTACCAGAGCTATTGCCCGGTCTAATAATATTGTTTTTTATGAACTGGGTTATGACCTATACCAGAATTTTGGAGGGGAGAAATTAATCGAATATTCCCGGAGATATGGATTTGGTGAGCTCACAGGGGTTGATCTTCCTTATGAATCCAGGGGACAGATACCTGATCACCGCTGGAAAATGCAGACCCGTGGAGAAGGATGGTATCCCGGTGATTCAGTAAATCTGGCTATTGGTCAGGGTGGTCTTTTGGTGACCCCACTGCAGCTTCTCAATATGGTTTCGGTGGTGGCCAATCGGGGAAAAATTTACCGCCCCCGGCTGGTAAACCGTGTTTTGGATCAGGATGGCAGCATTTTAGAACAGTGGGAGCCTGAAGTAATAACAGAGCTGGATGTGGGGAAAGAAGCCTTTGAAATACTGGAAGAAGGAATGATAGATACCACCGAAAAGGATTATGGCACAGGTAGTGGTTATTTTTCAGATTTATCTTATAAAGTTGCGGGCAAGACGGGTACAGCTCAGACAGCTGTTGAAGGTGAAAATCACGGCTGGTTTGTGGGTTATGCCCCGGCTTCCGATCCCGAGGTGGCATTTGTCGTTTTCCTGGAAAATGGTGCTTCCAGTGCCAACACCCTGCCTCTGGTTGGAGATATTTTAACCGAATATTTTTCTGAAGCTGAAACAATAAATGAAGAAAAAAGTATAACCGAAAACCATAGAGAATATAATATAGAAAGATCTATTGGCACAAATTTATCCCGGGAAGGTCCTCCGGCACTGCTGGCTGATATTTTAAGAGACATGGATTCTAAATTTTCTGCGGAATAATTTATGGTTTGTGAAGGATTTTGTCCATAATACCAGAAATTTATAATAAAGGAGATAATTTTTATGAAATCTGCTTTTTCTTTTGAAATAACCGCTCAGGGGGCGGTTATAACCTTTGAATCAGGAATTAGTTTTAGTATTATCCAACAGGAACTTCAGCAGCATACAGAAGAAGCCAAAAACTTTTTTTCAGGTGTGGACCTGTACATTGATCTTGCCGACCGGAAATTTAGTATAAACCAGATTGATAAGATTATAGAGATTGTTCAAAATTATAAAGATGTTAAAAACATATATTTTGCCAGGAATCATACCTCACCAAAAAAGCCGACTCCCAAAATAAAAGGGCCTCAAAAGCGGGAAACGGTTTTTATAAAAAGAACAATTAGATCCGGCCAAAAGGTTAAGTATCCAACAAACATAGTAATAATGGGTGATGTAAATCCCGGTTCTGAAATTATTGCCACCGGAGATATTGTAGTAATTGGAAATTTAAGAGGGGTTGTACATGCCGGAGCAGGAGGTTACCGGGAAGCTGAGGTTTTGGCCCTACACCTGGATCCAACCCAGCTGCGGATAGCTGATCTAATTTCCCGTCCTCCGGAAGATGAAAAATCATCCAAAAAGGAGGTTCCTGAAAAAGCTTTTATTGAAAATAATAATATTGTTGTCGAAGAATATAATATTTAGCATAATGATGTTTATATCAAAGGAGGAACAAAATGGGTAAAGCAATAGTAATCACCTCTGGTAAGGGTGGAGTGGGAAAAACCACTGCTACCGCCAATTTAGGTACAGCACTGGCCATGAGGGACAGAAAAGTATGTTTAATAGATGCTGATATTGGGCTGCGGAATCTTGATGTGGTAATGGGACTGGAAAACAGGATTGTTTATGATATTGTTGATGTAGTAGAGGAAAACTGTCGTCTGGAACAGGGTATGATTCGGGACAAGCGTTTTGATGATTTGTTTTTACTGCCTGCAGCTCAGACCAGAGATAAATCAGCGGTAAGTCCTTCCCAGATGAAGGAACTAATTGATGAGCTAAAAGAAGAAATGGATTATGTTATTGTTGATTCACCGGCCGGTATTGAACAGGGGTTTAAAAATGCAATAGCAGGTGTTGATAAAGCAATCATAGTTACCACCCCGGAGGTTTCGGCTGTAAGGGATGCAGACCGTATAATAGGTCTGCTGGAAGCAGAAGGTGTTAATGATCCCCAGGTTGTGATCAATAGAATTGTTGCCGATATGGTTAACCGGGGAGACATGATGAATATTAATGATATGATTGAAATCCTGGCTATAGAGCTTTTGGGAATTGTTCCTGATGATGAGAATATAGTGGTTTCCACCAATAAAGGTGAACCTGTGGCCCTTAATGAAGAGACCAGAGCCGGTAAAGCATTTAATAATATTGCCCGGCGTATTGAAGGAGAGGATATTCCCCTAATGTCTCTTGAGGAGGATTCATTTTTTAGCAAACTAAAAAAAATGGTTGGTTTATCCTAACAAATCAAATAATTTTTATGTAGTTTACTGATTTTAAATAAGGCTATTTAAAAATGCAATTTACAAAAGGAGGTTTTTACAATCAGTATAACGGAGATATTACAAAAAATCGGTATTTTAGATAAAGAAGAGAAAAAAGAAGAAAGCAAAAATATAGCCAAAGAGAGACTGCAGTTCATTCTGGTCCAGGATAGAGTAAAACTATCTCCTGCCGAAATGGAGTCCCTGCAGGATGAGCTGGTGGAAGTAATCTGCAAATATGTAGAGATAGAAGATGAACAAATAGAAATGGAAGTTGATCGCGAGGAAGAGATGATGGCTCTGCGGGCCAATTTTCCATTAAAATAATGATTATGAATTACAGCTATTTTATGCAGCCTTTATTTCAAAAGGGGGAAGTATGTTTTTAGAGTGGAAAACAAATTATTTTAAAAATTTAAATCTGTTTGTCCCCTTACTAACTCTGATGATCATAATCATAGGTTTTATTGTACTCAGCAGTGCGGTGGAAATTAACAATCCCGAACAGGGTGGTATGAATCTTATTTACCGGCAGCTGACAGCTGCAGTTCTGGGACTGGGTTTTATTTTTTTAATGCAGTTTATTGATTACCGGAAATTAAAATATTTTCATATTACTTTTTATGTTTTGACCATCGGTCTGCTGGTCTATATTCTTTTTTCAGCCGAACAAATTGGTGGGGCCCGCCGCTGGCTCAGCTGGGGCTGGTTTCGATTTCAGCCCTCGGAGTTTGCCAAAATTTTTGTTGTTTTATTTCTGGCCTCATATTTAGAAAAAAAAGAAGATGAACTGCAGACCTTAAAAGGTTTTCTCAAACCATTTATTCTTATTTCTGTACCTTTTGTTTTGATTTTACTGCAGAATGATCTGGGTACAGCTCTGATTCTGCTTTTCATTTTTCTGGCCATGCTTTTTGTGGCCGGTGCTAATAGAAAAATGCTGCTGGTTTTTATAGGTGCCCTCCTGCTGATCACGGTTTTAATTATTGTTTCACAGCTATTTTTAGAAGTACAGGTTCCGTTTTTACAGGAGTATCAGATAAACAGACTGCTGATTTTCATAAATCCCGGTATTGACCCCCAGGGTAGTGGTTATAATGTTATTCAATCTTTGATTGCGGTTGGTTCCGGTGGTTTCAGCGGGAAAGGCTGGTTTGCAGGTACCCAAAACCAGTTAAATTTTCTACCTGAAAAACACACGGATTTTATATTTGCCGTATTTGGTGAAGAATTTGGTTTTATAGGAGTTTCTGTGCTGTTGATTCTGTATTTTTTCCTTTTATCTCAGTTTATAAATATTGCTTTAGAAATCAAAGATAAATATGGTAAGTTAATTATAACCGGAATTGCGTCTATGTTTTTTTTCCATATATTTGAGAATATAGGCATGAGTATGGGTCTGATGCCGATAACGGGTATTCCCCTGCCATTTTTAAGTTATGGGGGTAGTTCTATGGTTGCCTTTCTAATAGGAATCGGATTAATTATAAATGTAAATATACACCGTAAGAAACTTGGTTTTTAATAAAGAGGAGAATTTTTGATGATAGTAAGCAGCAAAATTGAAAATAAACTTTATAAAGTTGAGAAGCCGGAAAGATATATAGGCCGGGAATGGAATCAGATCAAAAAAGAGTGGACCACTCAGAAAAAGAAAATACTGCTTTGTTTTCCCGATACTTATGAAATTGGAATGTCTCATCTGGGAATTAAAATTTTGTATCATCTTTTAAATAAACAGGAAGATATACTCTGTGAGAGGGCTTTTGCACCCTGGATTGATTTAGAGAATCTGCTGCGGGAGGAAGGGCTCCCTCTTTTTTCACTTGAATCCGGTCATAGGGCCGGAGATTTTGATATTATAGGTTTTACCCTGCAGTATGAAATGAGCTATACCAATATAATCAATATGCTTGATCTGGCCAATATCCCTCTTTATACAGAAGACAGAGACGGCAGTCATCCTCTGATTATAGGAGGTGGTTCAACAGTTTACAATTCAGAACCAGCTGCCCCGTTTTTTGATTTAATTTTTATAGGGGAGGCTGAAGATTTTATTATTGATCTGGTCAATACTTATTTCAACTTTAAAAACCAGGGTTTAAACCGAAAAGACATTTTGAAGAAAATGAGTAAGCTGCCGGGTGTTTATGTTCCGTCAATGTATGAGGTGTCTTATCATAAAAGTGGGGGAGTAAAAGAATTTAACCCTAAATTTCCGGAGATAAAAAAGACTATAAAGCGGCAGATTGTAAATGATCTGGATCAATCTTTTTATCCCACTGGTTTTCTGGTTCCTTTTATGGATATTGTGCACAACCGGGCAGTTATTGAAGTAGCCCGGGGCTGTACCAGAGGCTGTCGTTTTTGTGCAGCCGGTATGACATATAGGCCGGTTCGGGAGCGAAGTAAGGAACGAATATTAGAACTGGCCGAAAAAATTCTTGAGAAAACGGGATATAGTGAGTTATCTCTTAATTCATTAAGTACAGTGGATTACAGTGATATAGAAACTCTGGTTAAAGAATTAACTGACAGATTTTCCGGTCAAAAAATTAGTATTTCACTCCCTTCACTGCGTATAGATGAATTTTCAGTTAGACTTGCAGAAGAAGTACAGAAGGTCAGGAAATCCGGTTTAACTTTTGCCCCAGAGGCGGGCACAGAGAGACTCCGCCGGGTGATCAATAAGGGGGTTGGTGAGAAAGATTTATATCAGGCGGTCCGGGCTGCTTTTAATTCTGGCTGGGACCGGATAAAACTTTATTTTATGATTGGACTGCCCACCGAGACCCGAAAAGACCTGGAAGGAATTGTCAGTATGGTGGACCGGGTAAAAAAAATAGGGCGCCAAACCTCCGGGAGGAGGACCAATATTGAAGTTAGTGTTTCTTCATTTATTCCCAAACCTTTTACTCCTTTCCAGTGGGTGGCTATGGAAAACCGGGAATCTATTGAAAAGAAACAGTCCTATTTAAGAAATAATATAAAGGGGAGGGGAGTTCATCTCAGCTGGAATGAACCCGATATGAGTTTGGTTGAAGGGCTTATGGCCCGTGGGGACCGCCGTCTGGCCCCGGTAATTGAAAAAGCATGGCAGAAGGGTGCTCGTTTTGATGGCTGGAATGAACTGTTTGACTTTTCACTGTGGGAAGATGCCCTGCACAAAAGCAATCTAAAGTTTTCTACTTTTATCAGTGGATATTCACCTGAAAAGTGTCTTCCCTGGGCCCATATAAATATGGGTGTTGACCGGGAATTTTTGTATAATGAATATAAAAAAGCACTCTCGGAAGAGCTAACCCCCGACTGCCGTCATGAAGGGCGCTGTACCGGCTGTGGAATAAATTTATTATTTCCGGAGGCCGATTTATATGCTGATTAGAGCAGAATTTAAAAAATTAAAACCGGTCCGCTATATATCTCACCTGGAATTGATGGATACTTTTCGGCGCAGTTTTCGCAGAGCCCGGCTGCCGGCGGCTTATTCTCAGGGATATAATCCCCATATTAAACTTGCCCTCGGTCAGCCTCTGCCGGTAGGGATGGTGGGCTTTTCAGAATATCTTGACCTGGAGTTATGTGCACAGATACCGGCTTCAGAAGCTGTAAACCGAATTAATAACAATTTACCTCAGGGTATTAAGATAAGTGAAGCTCATTATATTCCCGATGATGCAAAATCTTTACAGGCTGCTGTTAATACTGCAGTTTATCTTTTTGTAATGAAATTTTCAGGTCCTGTGCAGCCCGAACAAATACTGCAGAATTTTATGGCCCGGAATAAGATTGAGATTACCCGCCACCGTCGTAACAAGAAGGATCGCCGGCTGGATTTAAGACCATTGCTTTATGAAGCTGAAGCAGAAGCTGAAAAATTGTGGAGATTTACCGTAAGTACAGGCAGCAGTGGAAATGTGCGCCCCTCTGAAGTTGTCAGAGCTTTAAGTGAACAGGAGGAGAATCTAGAATCGATTCCCGTTGTCAATATTATTAGAGAAGGCATGTTTGTTCGTAAAGATGAAAAATTGTATAAACCTTTTTCGGAAATTATAGTTAATGATTAATGTGGTTAGAGAGGTGATCAATATTTGAGTAAACAGATTATTATTAATTCCGGACTTCGAGAAAAAAGAGCCGGAATTCTGGTTGATAATAAACTTGAGGATGTTTTACTGGAAACAGATACCTATGATCAAATTGCATCCAATATTTACCGGGGTCGGGTGCGGGATGTTCTTGCCGGAATGCAGGCTGCATTTGTAGATATCGGTGCAGAAAAGAACGCTTTTCTGCATATAAGTGATATTTATCCTTTGTTAAATAAAAAACAGAAAGACAAATGGAATAAAAAACAGCTTTCGATAAAACATGTTCTGCAGCCGGGCCAGGAGATTATGGTACAGGTGGCCAAAGAGGCCATAGGCAGCAAAGGACCGAAAGCAACCTGCAAAATAAGTATCCCCGGGCGTTATTTTGTATTACTTCCTTTTGAAAACCGGATCGGAGTTTCACGCAGAATAGAAGATAATAACAAAAGAGAAAGATTAAAAAGTATTGCCCGCAGTTTTACCGGTAATAAATTTGGAGTAATTGTGCGCACCAATGCCCGGGATAAGAAAAAAAGTGTGCTCCGAAATGATTATAATTATTTAACCAATATCTGGAAAACAGTTCAGCATCGCTATCGCAATAACCGGGCCCCGGTCTTGATTTACAGACATGTAGAGCTCATCAAGCTCATAGTCCGGGACTATCTTTCAACTGATATTAATAAGGTGGTTGTTGATGACCGGGATGTTTATGAAGAACTGCTGGAAAAAACCAAAAAGATTGCTCCCCATCTAAAAAATAGAGTTTTTTATTATAAAGAAGATACCCCTATTTTTGAAAACTATGGTATTGAAAAAGAAATGGAGAAAATATTCCGCCGTAAGGTCTGGCTGGATTCCGGGGGTTATATCATAATTGACTCTACAGAAGCCCTGGTTTCTATTGATGTAAATACGGGCAAATATATTGGGGAAGATAATCTGCAAAAAACAGTTTTCAAGACAAATATGGAGGCGGCCCGGGAAATTGCCCGCCAGTTAAAACTGCGTGATATTGGTGGAATAATAATTATTGACTTTATTGATATGAATAAAAAAGAACATCAAAATCAGGTACTTGATACCCTGAAGGACGAACTGAGCAAGGACAGGACCAAAACGGGAGTCCTGGGGCTTACTCAGCTGGGTTTGGTGGAAATGACAAGACAAAAAGTCAGAGATGACCTGGGAGATCTGGTTCAAAAAGACTGCCCCTACTGTGATGGTACCGGGCAGGTTCTGTCAGAGAAGACAATGGCCCTGGAGGTAATAAGAAAACTGGAGAAGATGACAGTATATGAAGATTTTTCCGCTATTTTACTGGAGATGCATCCCCGGGTAGCCGCTGTATTGATTGGTTCAGGTGGGGACAAGCTTACTGAACTGGAGAATAAATTACAGATTGAAATATATATCAATGGTAACAAAGATCTGCATATTGAAGATTTAAATATTCTGGATAAAGGGAGCCGAAAACGTCTTCGAAAAAGATCTCTTCCCGTTAACGAAGGTGAAAAAGTAAAAGTGAAAATAGAAGAAAGACATATAAATAATGAAGATGATGGTATTGCCCGTCTTAAAGGGTATATAATTATTGTTAAAGGAGGGGGCCATCTGATTAATGAAAGGGTAGAAGTTGAGATCAGGGAAGTCTCCCGTACTTTTGCCCGGGCCCGGCTGGTTTCTGCTTGACTTGAGATAAATAATATGCTAAAATTAAGAAGGATTTATTATTAAAGGATTTATATTTGCAGAAATACCTGCAGCCAAAACCGCACGGATCGGGCTGAAAATGCCGAAAGGCTGCCTGGATCCGGCGAGTCCGAGGTGAGGAGGTGGAGAATAAATGTATGCCGTAATCAAATCAGGTGGTAAACAGTATAAAGTTGAAGAAGGACAGATGGTCAAACTTGAAAAATTACCCGCTGACGAAGATGAAAGTGTCGAGTTTGAAAGAGTTCTGGCCCTTTCTGATGAAGAAGGAGGGGTTGAATTTGGAAGACCCTATCTGGAAAATGTCAGGGTCCAGGGTAGAGTAATTGAAAATGGAAAAAATAAGAAGGTTGTGGTTTTTAAGTATAAACCCAAAACCCGTCAGCGCCGAACGATGGGACACCGACAGCCATATTCCCGGGTACTTATTGAAGATATTATAACTGAGTAAATCTGATTAAAATTTTAAATCTTTCCAGGAGGTGAGTATAAATGGCCACGAAGAAAGCTACTGGTAGTACGCAGAATGGTCGAGATAGTGAATCGAAACGGCTGGGAGTTAAAGAATTTGATGGACAGTATGTAAATGCCGGCAGTATCCTGGTAAGACAGCGGGGTACAAAATTTAAGCCCGGTTTAAATGTGGGCCGGGGTAGTGATGATACACTTTTCTCCAAGATAGACGGTTATGTTAAATTTGAAAGGAAAGGGAAAAAGAACCGGCAGATAAGTGTTTATACTGAAGAGCAGCTGGCAAGTGTTGCCGGTTAAATAAATAATAAATTTTTCTGAAACGAGTCCCTCAGTAATACTGCTGGGGGATTTTTTTCGTTAAATTTGCTTTAATAAAAGAAGGTGATCATTATGTTTGTTGATGAAATCGAAATTGAAGTAAAAGCTGGAGATGGAGGTAATGGTATTGTCAGCTTCCATCGGGAGAAATACATTGATAAAGGTGGTCCGGATGGTGGAGATGGCGGAGATGGTGGAGATGTAGTATTTAAGGTGGATGAGAGTCTGAATACCCTCGGTGATTTAAGTTACCGCAGTCGTTTTGAAGCTGAAGATGGAGAAAATGGCGGAAGTCAGAAAAAAACCGGTGCCAGTGGAAAAGATCTGGTTCTCAACATACCTCCGGGAACTATTGTATATGATGCTGAATCAGGAGAGATGCTGGCTGATCTAACAGAACAAAATCAGACTTTTGTGGCCGCTAAAGGGGGAAAAGGCGGACGGGGCAATGCTCGTTTTAAGAAGTCAACCCGGAGAACTCCCCGGTTTTCAGAAGAAGGAGAACCAGGAGAATATCACCGCCTAAAGCTGGAAGTAAAGCTTCTGGCAGATGTCGGCCTGGTAGGTTTTCCCAATGTCGGCAAATCAACTTTGATATCTGTAGTATCAGCCGCTGAACCCGAGGTTGCTTCCTATCACTTTACTACCATTAATCCCTCTCTGGGTGTGGTTGAATTTTCAGAGTTTAATTCCTTTGTAATGGCTGATATACCGGGCCTGATAGAGGGAGCTCATCGGGGGGTAGGCCTGGGGGATGAATTTCTCAAACACCTGGAGAGAACAAGACTTCTGGTCCATGTGATTGATGTTTCCGGGAGTGAAGGGCGTGAACCTCTGGAAGATTTTGAGATAATTAATAATGAACTGGCCAATTATGAACAGGATCTCTCCCGTCTGCCGCAGATTATTGCCCTGAACAAAATTGATCTTGTATCTGAAAACCACAAAATAGAAATGGTAAAAAAAGAGCTTGTGGACCGGGGATATGAAGTTTTTCCTATTTCGGCGGTAACCCATCAGGGGGTACAGGAATTGGTCAACAAAATAGGAGAAAAACTTGCAGAACTGCCCGACCGCAGCCAGGTACTTTCCAGTTCCAAAAAAGAAGATCAACAGGAAGTGGTTATCAGTCCTGATTTTGAGAAAGAAGAAGACATTATAATTAAAAAGACTGCACCTCATGAATATCGGATAACCGGTAAACTGGTTGATGAGATGATTGAGAAAACAACTTTTGGTAATGATGCCGCTGTCCAGCGCATGATGAGGGTTCTTAAGAGCAATGGTCTTTATGATAAAATGGAGGAAAAAGGCCTTCAGGAAGGGGATTCGGTGAACATCGGTCCCCTGGAGTTTGATTATATTGAGGATTAAAGGAGTGCTTATGGAATGTCAGTGCTGAATCTGAATAATATAAAAAAATCATATGGATTAAATGAAGTTTTATGTGGTTTTGATATGGATCTCAGCCAGAATGAGATAACCGCTTTGATAGGAGCCAATGGGTCCGGGAAAACAACCATCTTTAAAATAATTGCCGGGCTGGAAACACCTGATAAGGGTACAGTTTCGGTTAGAAATGATCAGCAGATCGGTTATTTAAATCAGGTTCCGGATCTAAAGGAGGAGCACACTTTACTGGAAGAACTGGAGACTGTGTTTGAAAGACTTATCTTTTGGGAACAGAAGCTGAGTGTTCTGGAAGAAAAAATTTCTAACATTCAGCCGGGCCAAAAGGAAGAACGACACAATAAACTGATGAGTGAATACAGTGAATTACAGGAAAAATTTGAAAAAGAAGGTGGATATGCCTATCAGAGCAAAATATATAAAGTGGCGGTAGGATTGGGTTTTTCTCATCGGGAGCTGAAAAAAAAGGTCAGCAGTCTGAGTGGTGGTGAAAAAACCCGCCTGGGACTGGTTAAACTGCTGCTTAAGGAGCCAGATCTCCTGCTGCTGGATGAACCTACCAACCACCTGGATATATCCTCAATACACTGGCTGGAACGTTATTTAAATAATTATGAAGGTACAGTGCTGATTATTTCCCATGACCGTTATTTTTTAGATCAGGTTGTAGAAAGAATTGTGGAATTAAAGCAGGGCCGGGCAGAAAAGTACAGTGGTGATTATTCATACTATCTTAAGGAGAGAAAACGCCGATTTGAGCAAAGAATGAAAGCCTATCAAAATCAGCAAAAGAAAATTCAAAAGCTCCAGGAAGCAATTGAACGACTGCACCGCTGGGGGAGACAGAGTGGTGATGCAAAACTGCATAAAAGAGCCAGCAGCATGGAAAAAAGGCTTGAAAAAATGGATAAGCTGGAAAAACCTGTACTGAATAATGAACAAATTGCCCTTAATTTTAACATTCAAAAACGAAGTGGGGATGAGGTACTGAAAGTAGAAAATTTAACCAGGTCTTTTCAGGGAGAAAAGGTGCTGAAAAATCTTGATCTGCAAATTTTCTGGAATGAAAAGTGTGCTGTGGTTGGGGATAATGGGACCGGTAAAACAACCCTGCTGGAAATTATAACCGGAAAGCTCTCTGCTGACGGAGGGTCATATGAGATTGGAGCCAGTGTGAAGATGGGTTATTACAGTCAGGAATTTAACGGTTTTGATCCCCGGGCTGATGTGCTAACGGCTTTTCGCAGAGAAGTGCCCCTGGGTAAAAAGGAGGCCCGTAATGTCCTGGCTTCATTTCATTTCCGGGGTCAGGATGTTTTTGAAAAAGTGGGTAATTTAAGTGGTGGTGAGAAAAGCCGCCTGCGGCTGCTGCAGCTGATGAAGGGAAATTATAATTTTTTACTGCTGGATGAACCGACAAATCACCTGGATTTGCCCTCCCGGGAGGCACTGGAGGAGGCTCTCCAGAATTATCCGGGAACTCTGCTTATTGTATCTCATGACCGGTATTTTTTAAATAAAATAATAGAGTACACCTATGAACTGGAGAACGGACATCTTACCAGGTATTATGGTGATTATGATTATTACCACAAAAAGAAAGAACAGAGAAAAACTGAAGAACAGGACAAAGACGGGAGTACCGGTTCAAAAGAAAGTGAATATCACAAATTAAAAAGAGAACGTAACCACCGCCAGCAGCTAAAAAGAAGTATTGACAATATTGAAGATGAAATTTTTACCGCTGAAGAGAGGATTGAAGAATTAAAAGAAGATATGTCTGATCCCGAAAAAATAGCTGATCCCGATCAGCTCAGAGATATGAAAAAGGAATATTATAAATTACAGGATGAGCTGGAGGATCTTTATGACCGCTGGGACCGCTTAACCTCAAAAATACAGAAACTCAAGTGAAAATAAAAAAATTAAGCCCCCGTAGCTCAGTGGATAGAGTACTGGTCTCCGGAACCAGGTGCGGGAGTTCGATTCTTCCCGGGGGCACCATTTTGAATAATCCTGTGGCCGGTTCCTCTCTTTAAGGAGAGTTTTTTTAAAGTTTACAGGAATATATATTCAGGATAGAGATAAGAGTGTATTTCTTGCAGGGAAATGCAGGTCCTATATTGAATATTAGTAATAATAGTTTTTTAGTTTTTCAAAAATAGCTGATTAAATGCTTTTTTTGCTATTTTAAAAAAATTACATAAAATTCAATAACAGGCTAACAGGGGGGATTTAAATGAGTGAGCAGCTGGAAGAATTACTGGCAGAACTTAAAAATGAATTAACAGAAATGTCAGCCGAGGTACAAAAATCAATTGAGGGGAGTGTTTATGCTCTCAAAGAACAGGATCTTCAGCTGGCCGATGAGATTATGGCTGGAGATGATAATATTGACAGAATTGAGATGAATATTAAGGATCAAACTCAAAAATTAATCTCTAATTATGAACTGACAGATAAGGATATTAGAACTCTGCTTGTAATATCAGAAACAGCTACTGATCTGGAGAGAATAGGTGATCTGGCTGAAAATATAGCGGTGATGGTTGAAAAAATAGGTATTCAGCCTTTAATAAAACCTCTGGTTGATATTCCCCGGATGACGGAGATAACAGTTGATGTTCTTGAGAAAAGTATGGATGCTTTTATTGAGGAAGATGTAAAAACAGCAAAAGAGCTGGCCCGGAAAGATGAAGACATAGATAATTTGAATCTGCAGATTTTCCGCGAACTGATCACCATTATGATGGAAGACCAGTCAGCAGTTAAACAGGCCTCTTCATTTGTGTTAATAAGCCGCTATCTGGAAAGAATTGGGGATCATGCTACTAACATCTGTGAAGGGATTATTTATATGGTTTCCGGGAAAAGAGAGTCATATTAGGTTATAAATATATATTGGTAAAAAATGGTAAAAAAAGAGGCTGTTTTTGATTTTTTTCTTAAAGATGATATAATATTGACGCATTGAAATATTCATATCAGCTAAAAGCGGGATATAATTAAATTTAACCGATCGTTTAACCGATGGTTATGGAGGAAAACCAGATTTATTATTTTAAGATAAATTATATATGAGGAGAGGAGCCCCGAGAGATTAAATGGAAAAAGAAAAGATAAAGTATGTAATTTTTGATATGGATGGAGTCCTGGTTAATTCAGAACCTGTTATTGAAGCAGCAGCCACTGCTGGTCTAAAAGAATATGGAGTAGATGCTGAACCCTCAGATTTTGAACCATTTATTGGTGCCGGTGAAGACAGGTATATTGGTGGTGTTGCTGAAAAATACGGTGTTCCTTACAAAAAAGAGATGAAAGACAGGGTTTATGAGATATATCTGGAAATAGTAGGTGATAAAATTGAAATTTTTGCAGGTGTTAAGGATATTCTGGATAAGCTGCAGGAGGACGGTTATCAGCTTGCTTTAGCCAGCAGTGCGGATATGATAAAGGTCAAAGCAAATCTCCGGGAAGCTGGTATTGACCGGAATATATTTAATGTGATTATCAGTGGAGATGATGTAAATCAGACCAAACCTGATCCGGAAATATATCTTATGACCGCAGATAAAATTAATGCCGGGCCTGAAGAATGCCTGGTTATAGAGGATTCACTGCATGGGGTTCAGTCAGCCAAAAAAGCCGGTATGCTTTGTGCGGCTGTGACCACATCATTCACCAGAAAAGAGCTGGAAAAAACAGGGGTGGACTTTATTGGCGATAATTTAGAAAATATTGTTTCCTGGCTTAATATATGATTATCACCCTGTTAATAAAATATATCCTGCAGTAAATATGTGAGAAAATATGAGAAAATCTATACAGAATAATTGCCGCTGTGTAAGGGCTTATAATTCCTGTATATTTTTATTATATTTTTATTATATTTTGGAATCACCTCCACTTCTGCTGGTGGAAAATATGAATATATGCTGCTACTGCTCCATTCAAATATTTTAAGAAAGCTAAACTTAAATACTGAGTGGTAAAAAACACCATTATTATATATTTTGCTGTATTAAGATTATCCTGCAAAAAGTGTTATTTTAAGATTTTACAATTTATGATTGCTGTCATGACAGTAATATTATTTTTTAAATTAAATAAAATTGACTTTTTGCAGTACAACCATATTATTGTTTTTTAATCTTTCTGGAGGAGTTTACTTTGTCAAACATTCCCAACATCCTGACAATTTTAAGAATACTTTTGATCCCGGTATTTGTTCTGCTGTTTATCGAAGGATTTTACCTGGCAGCAGTTATTATATTTTTTATTTCGGTTAGTACCGATTTTTTTGATGGTTATTTAGCCAAGAAATTGAATTCTAAATCTGATCTGGGACGGGTCCTGGATCCGCTGGCCGATAAATTAACTATTATAAGTGTTCTCCTGCTGCTGATTTTTGCCGGTATTATACCGGGTTTTATTGCCGGTATATTTTTATTTCGTGAATTATTTATTTTAGTGGGTGGACTTCTTGCTTATGTGCTGAAAATAGATATAATTCGGGCCACCATTCTGGGTAAGACGGCTATTTTTCTGCTTTATGCCGCGGTTATTTCTGCTCTTTTAGATTCCATCTTTTTTGATATGAGAAATGTTGATCTTATTTTATTTTATATTGCTATTCCCCTAAATATTATCTCGGGTGCCGATTATTTCATAAAGGCTGTCCGACATAATAGGCATTCTGTAAATTAGAATAATTTTTGACATTTAAGTATAATATGTTATTATGTAGTGAATTGATATGTTGAGTATAATGAAATGATATAAATAATGATTTAATAATAACGGAGGTTAGAAGATATTGAATCCCTTAACTCATAAAATACTGGCTCAAAAATTGTATCAGGAATTATCTGAAGTTAGTACACCCCAAATTTTATATAGAAAAAGTTTTATCTGGGGCAGTATGCGCCCTGATTTTGTACGTGAATCAATCCCTCATTTTAAGTCCCGGGGTGATAAACAGTTTTATAAAAAATGCGGCAGTTTTATCAATAATATGAACCAGTTGAATCAAAGGGAATTTTCCGGAGAACTGGGGCAAATTTTTCATTATATTGGTGATTTTTTCTGTCAGGCTCATAATAAGAAACTTCTGGTTTACAATAAAAGGCATCATTTTCTCAATGAAATTCACTTACAGAAGTTTATAAAAAATATAAAAAATAATTTTTTTGATATTAGTATGCGCAATATGCATGAGAATTCACGGGGCATAAATGTAAGGAAGATTATTGAAAGTGAATATAAAAGATTTGAAAAGGACAAATTCAGCTTCCAGAATGATCTTCATTTTGCCTACAGGGTTTCTGCTTTAATAGGCAGAAAAATGATTAAAAATTATGTACAGAGAAGATCTCGTTACCTTGCTGCCTGAGATATATTTTTAAATAATTTAATTTTTTAATTGTGGGGACTCTGTCTTTACTACTTTATTTAATATGTTCTTGCAGGAGGTTATAATTTAATGTATATCTTGTTTCTAGGACTACCCGGGGCGGGTAAAGGTACTCATGCCCGGAAACTCAGTCTGGAATATGATATGTTCCATCTTTCCTCGGGAACACTGCTTAGAAAAGCTGCCCGCAGGAAATCAGCAGGAGGTCAGGTTATTAAAAGATATATCAGCAGGGGTAAACTGGTACCTGATGAGATAATAGTTAAATTGATCAGGAAAGAGATTATGAAGTTTCAGGAAAAAGATATTGTTTTTGAAGGATTTCCCAAAACAATTAATCAGGCTCGAGAGCTGGAAGAGATACTTGATGAGATAGAAAAAGAAATAAATTTTTGTATCTATCTTAAAGTAGATGAGGATAGACTTGTTTATAGATTAACGGGCCGCAGAATCTGCAGTAATGATGGTTCAATATATCATATTAAAGAGAATCCTCCCGAAGAAGAAGGAAAATGTGATATATGTGGGGCCAACCTTTTCCGCCCTGCCGGGGATGAAGAAAAAATTGTAAAAAAAAGAATAAAAGCCGGCAAAAAAAGGACAGCTGAACTGGTGGAATACTATAAACAAAGGATAAATGTGGAGACCGTAGTGGGAACTGACAGATCTCCAGGTGAAGTGCATCAGGATATAAATGAAATTGTGGAAAAACATATAAGTGATGAGAAATAAGTTATATAAATAAGTTATAATAAGTTATATAGATAAATATTATATACTGATTAATATTAAAGGTTCACCTTTACTTCCCTCTGCCTGCAGGGTTTCTGCTCCAGCAGGCAGAAAGATTATTACAAAATTATGTCCATTTCCGCTGGTGAATAATAGGGCTAAATGCAGGGCCTGGCACCTGAAGCAAGTCACAGTCGTGACCAGGGAAGGTGAAACAGAAATTTTGTTCTTTGTCTTCATTTTTCTTCAATCTTGTTTTTCCTCTTTTTTTTTTCTCAATGCGAGGGGGGCGATACCTTTCCTGCTGAATGAACATCGGGTTAAGTCAGATGACGATTCAGTGAGGATGGAGCCCTTTGGGTCACTATATAAGCTTATGCTGGTCCAACCATTTGTATCTATATTTGTTTATCAAATAGAAGAGCAGAGAAATATTCATATCAGCTGAAAGCAGCATACCAGTTTAGTATTAAAATATATTGAATATTAATACAAGTAAACCTCTCTACAAAAATCAAAAACAGGATCTGGATTTAACTTTCCGGTGCTCCTTTCAGCTTTAATTCATCTTTAGCTGAAAAAACTCAATATCAGGAATGTTTTTCTTGAAGCTTTTAAAGTAAAGTTGTATAAAAACCGGAATCAAAAACAGGAGGTGGATTTTAATGAGAAAAATTATAATGTGCCTGATCTTAGCTGTGTTTATGTTTGCTGCTGGTGGAGATATACTGGCTCTAACTCCTGAAGAAATAATGGATCGCCGAGATGAGAATGAGTTTCTGGGTTCTGCCTATATGGAGGCGGAAATGATTATTGAAGGCAGAAGAACCACAGAAAAAAGGATGTATTCCTATTCTCAGGGAGCAGATGCCTTTGTAGAATTTTTGAATCCCCGGGATCGGGGGACCAAATATTTAAAACTTGGGGATGACCTGTGGATGTTTTTCCCCGAGGCTGAGGAACGGGTCCATATCTCAGGGCACATGCTCAGGGAGGGCATGATGGGCAGTGATTTTTCCTATCAGGATATGCTGGAATCGGAAAAATTAACGGAATTATATGATTTTGAAATCACTGGTGAAGAACAGCTGGACTCCAGACCGGTATATGTTCTTCGGGGTAAGGTAAAAGATGATGCTGAAGCATCTTATTATGAACGTAAGATTTGGGTGGATAGTGAACGTTTTATTGGGCTGCGGGAGGAACTTTATGCCCGGGGAGGAAGGCTGCTTAAGATAATGGAAGTCAAGGAAGTAAAGGAATTTGCAGATGGGCGCTGGTACCCGGTGCGCCTGGTTATGGAAGACCAGCTGGTTGAAGACAGCAGGACTATATTAATTATTAATGAGCTGGAATTTGATGTTGATATACCCGAGGGTCTGCTGTCTCTGGAAGCACTGGAATAATTTAATTTTATTTTTAGGTGAAGAGGTTCATGTTCTGTGGTTATGATTTTAAAAAAGATATAAACTATTAACAGCAAGGGGGAAAAAGATGCAGCTGGTTAAGAGAATTCAGTTAATATTATGTATGTTATTCTTTTTGGGTTCTGTTTTAATTTATCCGGCAGCTGCTTTAGAAATTGGCGGCCATATGGAGCTGGATTATTATATAGATGATATTTCCGAGAATAATTTCTCAGCAGGCTGGCGGGGGAGTGCGGAACTGGAATTTTTCCTGCCGGCAGCTGCCGGATTTACCCCCAGATTTATTTTAAAAGCCGGAGTACTGCCCGGTAATTCTTTTATAGGTGTTAAATATTTGTATATTCGACAGCATAGAGAAATGGGGCGTCTGACACTGGGCCGCCAGCCCGTGTCCTGGTCCTATGGTTCTGTGATTAATCCCTTTAATTTTGGTCCGGATATAGAGGGTTTAACCCCGGAATCAGAAGCTGAAAGTGTTGATGGTATTAGATATTCTCATGCTCTGGGTCAGGGTCAGCGTCTGGAAGTGGTCCTTGGTTTTAAGCAAACTCCGGCTGCAGCTGGTGATCTGGACCTGGGAGTTAGACTGCATATTCCAGAACCCGGATATGATTTAAGTATTAATACTGTCTCACAGGTGTTTGGTAATTCGAGATTAACCCGGGCCGGGGTTACCTGTAAAATGGATTTTATGGATATCGGTTTTTATGGGGCGGGTGGGGTCTTTCATCTGGAACATGATTCCACTGATTTTACTGACCCAGTACTTCAGCTGGGAGGAGATTATAGTTTTTTGGTGGGTGAATATGAACAGAACAGAATTTTGACCCAGCTGGAGTATATAAGATTTTTGAATAAGAATCTTAATTTTGGCCATTTACTGCAGACACATGATGATGTGGGGGCCTTTAACGGCAGTCCTGAGGAAGGAACAGTACTGACCTCAGCTTATGATTTAATAATTGCCCATTTTGATTATCAGCTGGATAGATTTGCTCATACAGGTTTAAGTCTTCTGGCCGAAAGTAATAATCAGCATGTTTTTCTGCTGCCCTATTACAGTGAAGAGCTGGGTGGTGGTCTGGAGTATAGACTGCAGGGCAATATTTTTCGAGATTCTGAAAGAGAATTTACCACCGGAGCCGGGGTGCAGCTGAGATATTATTTTTAAAGACTTTGGGCATTGTATAATTAAATCCACAGTTATGGAGGAGGGCCTTATTTCTTTTGCACAGATTAACCTGGTATGATATAATTTTTTTGAAATTTTGAACTGAAAGGGGGAGAAGGACGATTTATGGATTTATACCTACAAAGGTCAATAAAAATCTTATTCTGGTCACGGGTTCAGTAATTATTGTTATTTTATCCGTAATGGTCAATTATCCCCTGGTACCTCTTTTTTCCATTCTGTACATACTTGTTATTTCCTATTTTTTTGGTTTTAAAGGGGGAGTTTTTTCCTCATTATGGAGTTCACTGCTTCTTATATATATAACCACCACCCGGACCGGGTTAGAATTTTCAACTATGCCGGTGACCATTATAACTTTTTATTTTATAATAGGTCTTGGGCTGGGCAGGGGAATTGACTTTTTTAAAAAACTGACTGAGAAATTTCGAAGTTTACATGAGGCAGCTCTGCGGCTGGGGCGGGCCGAAACGGAAAAAGAGGTCTGTGAGATTACCGTAAAAGCATCAGAAGATATACTTGATTTTAATAAAGCCATTTTATTAATGAAAGAAGATGATTTACTGCGGGTAAAGGCTTTCTCTTCCAGTATTGATATTTCCGAGGAAGAAAATTTCAGTCCGGCTGAAGGTATTGCCGGCCGAACCTATCAGGAACAGGAAAGTTTTAATATTGAAGATATCAGGGACTCAAAAGAAGCGGCTCCCTATTCAGAGGATTATGTTTCCGGGATCAGTATCCCGATCGGTGAAATGGGAGTTTTCCAGGCTATGTCCCGGCAGAAAAATTATTTTGATGACCAGGATGTAAGGCTGGCCGAACTTTTAATTTCACATACCCGGGGCACCTTAAACAGACTGCACTATGAAAAGAAGATAGAATACCTGAGTTTTCGGGATGCATTGACCGGGTTATATAACAGGCGTTATTTTGAGGCTGAAATAGAAAAATTAAATAATTCCCGGAGACAGCCCATAGGAATTGTTGTGGGAGACATGGATGGTCTAAAAAGGGTTAATGATAATCAGGGCCACCAAAGTGGTGATCTTCTGGTAAAACAGACGGCAGAGGTAATTAAGGAATCTGTTCGCCAGGAAGATGTGGCAGCCCGGATCGGAGGAGATGAATTTGGGATACTGCTCCCGGAGATTGATCAAGAAAACTGCCTTAAGGTATGCAGCAGAATTAAAAGCAATATTAAAAAAAGAAACCAAAAGGGTGATTTGCCCGCTCCTTTAAGTATTTCTCTGGGATATGCCCTTAATGAGGACAGCAGTGATGATCTTATGGAGATATTTGAAAGGGCTGACAGAAGGATGTATAATAATAAGGGACAGCAGAGGAGCTTCAACAGGTAAAAATTTGATGCTTTTATCATAAAAACAGCAAAAAACCAAGGAATACCTCCGATTTTACTGGTTAATAATATATTCACTTCTGGGGGTGTACAGTAGGGATACATGCTGTTTTTGCTTGATTTACTTACCAATGGTTAGAAAGGAGTACTATAATAAATAAAGGAGGATAAAAATGGATTTAAATTATGAGATGGCCCATTCCTGTATTCGGGTTATGGATCTGGAAGAATCGGTAGAATTTTATAAAAATGCTTTAAATTTCAAGGAGATCAGCCGCAGTGATTTTCCGGAAGGTGAGTTTACACTGGTTTTCATGACTGACCAGGATGAAAATTTTGAACTGGAATTAACATATAATTATGATCGAGAGGAGCCCTATACCATAGGTGATGGATACAGTCACCTGGCGGTTTTGGTTGATGACCTGGAACAGGCCCACCAAAAGCATGAAGAAATGGGGTATGAAGTAACTGACCTCACAGGTATTGGTGAGTCTTCAAGCAGCTTTTATTTTTTAACTGATCCTGATGGTTATGATATTGAAATCATTCGCGGCTGATAGTTTTAAAAACATAAAACAAGGGCATAAAATAATTTATTTAGATAAAGGTGTGGCTGTATTGGCCGCTTTTTTATCTAAATAAAAAGGAGGAGTATAAAATGCTGAATATTGGTATGATCAGCGGCTGGCATGTTCATGCTGCAGGTTATGCGGAAGAGATCAATTCCCGGGATGATGCTCAGGTTAAAGTGATCTGGGATGAAGAGCCCCAAAGAGGTCAGTCCTGGGCGGCTGATATAAATGCAGAATTTGAAGCTGATCTGGAAGTTATGTTAACGGATTATGATCTGGATGGAGTGGTGGTTAATGCTCCCACCAGTATACATGGAGAAGTGATTATTAAGGCGGCCCGGGCTCAAAAAGATATTTTTACTGAAAAAGTGTTGACCTTAACTGAAAAAGAGGGCCGGGAAGTGGTGCGGGAGATCGAAAAATATGATGTCCAATTTTGTATATCTTTTCCCCACCGAACTCGACCGGAGATATTATTTGCCCAAAAAATGATTCAGGAAGATCAGCTGGGGCAAATATCTCTGGTGAGAATCAGAAATGCTCATGATGGAGCTTCCGGTGACTGGCTGCCCCCGCATTTCTATGACCCGGAGCAGTGTGGTGGTGGAGCCATGGTGGATCTGGGTGCTCATGGAATGTATCTGGCCCGCTGGCTTCTGGGACAGCCCAGGAAAGTAACTTCTGTTTTTAATAATCTTCTGGATAAACCTGTAGAAGATAATGCTGTATCCACAATAGAATTTGAAAATGATGCAGTGGCTATAAATGAAACTGGTTTTGTTACTCCGGCCAGCCCCTTTTCTCTGGAAGTACACGGTACCAGAGGCAGTCTGTTTATCGGGGGACCTGAAAATGAAGTAAAATTCAAAACAGAAAACACCTCGGACTGGGAGACTCCCTCAGAACTGCCCCCGGCCCTGCCCGATCCTGTGGACCAGTGGCTGGATGCTCTGCTGGATAAAGGGGATATCCATTTTGATCTCCAGGATGGCCTGCAGTTAACCGAACTGATGGAAAAGGCCTATCGAGCTCATAAAGAAGATCAGGCGGTATATTTTTAGCTGGATAATTCCTGTTATTTTTAATAATAACCTTCTGTATCCGGGCTCTTAGAACCTGGTTTTCAAAAACAGGTTCTAAATATCTCAGTTGTTTCCTTTGTATTTATTATAAAAGGATAAAAGGCCCAGTATCAGAAAGATTGTTCCAAACAGGTAGTCTCCGGATATAATTATATAAATGGACCATATTATAATAATTATGCTTAAAATTATCATTTTAACTCCTTTCTCTGCCACCCTATTTCCATTAACTTTTCAGTAGTTCTGTGGTTACTCTTATATTATTATATCAAAAATCCGGGTCTTAGAAAGGGGTTAAAATATATTTTTAAAATAGCTAAGCTGGTTTTGGTTGTTTATTTAATGGAAATTATTTTTAAAAAAACAGTAAAAGTTTAAAACACCGGAAATTTGATATATTCATTCAAAAAAATTGGACCTTTTAATACTGCTGGAAAATAAAAAGGGAGCCCCACTGCTGACAGGGGCTCCTTAAATGTTTTAATCTATATGTTTCCGGTAGTGATTATGCTTTCCAGAGGTCATGTACATTACAGTATTCCCGGACTTTTTTAACATCTGCTCTGGGTACGGGAAACTCAGCAATAGGTTCATCATCAGGGCTGAGGTCCTGGCGGAGTACGAGATCATCATTGGTAATAACTTCAATAAAGACAATGAAATGTTTTTCGGTCATGGGGTGAATTGTGCTGCCTACGGTAACTTTAAGGCCCTCATCTGTTTCTTCAACAACAGGAACATGTTTTTCAATGGAGGAGTCTTCGGTCTGTTCTTCAAGATTAACCATTTCTTCCCCACAGCACAGGATGGGAGGTTCATAAGCATCAACAGCTTCAACAGTATTCCCACATTCTATACACTTATAAATTCCTCTAAACTCCATATTTTATCCTCCTTATTTGGATGATTGGTAACTGTGTAAAACAGTTACCTTCTAATAATTTTTTCTTATTAATAATTATTCACCATAAAGTTTATTATTCCTGCCTTTTTTATAATGTTTTTTTGGTTTTTTTAGGCTGCAGCCTATTTTTAAAGTAAAGTTATGTAATGCAAATTTGAAATATTCTAAAATTTTGTGATAATAGATAATATCCTTAAATTGGGTCCTGAAAAATTATATGGTTATCCTGCAAAAAGGTTATTTTAAGATTTATCAAGTTATGATTGTTGTCATGACAGGGATATTATTTCTGAAATTAAATAAAATTGACTTTTTGCAGTGCAGCCTTATATTATTTTTGAAAGTACATCATATAAATTTTCCGAGGCTTTCTTAAGTATTTCAATATCATCATCATCGAGAGAGGCCAGCTTGTTTTTTAGCTCTTCTTTGAATTTTTCATGAATATCTTCTACATAATTATGTCCTCTGTCCGACAGGGAGATTATAGTTTTACGGCGGTCATCTTCATCTGATTTTCTAATGATAAAATCCAGTTCGGCCAGTTTATTTACCGCCCGGCTGCAGTTGGAGCTGGTGATTGCTTTTCTCTCACTGATCTCTGTTAGAGTCAGTTCATCTTCATGATATAGAAGGTTCATAATTCCGAAGAGGACAGGGGTCACTTCCGATTTTTTTATAAAGTTACCCTGTTTGAAGGTTTTTTTAAACAGGGGGGGGAAGATATCAAGCAGATTCCTTACAACGATGTCTAGCTCTTTGTTTTTCACTTTGATCACCCCGGGTGTTGAATAATATTTTAAAAACGGCTGTATTTTTTTCTTACTCTTAATTATATAACTATTAAGAAGTATTGACAAGTTGAAGGAATCTGTCCAGTATTGTATAATAATTAACACAAACATTCGTTTATTATGATTATAGTATAAATTTTGATCTGGATAATAACCTATCAATTTTTATGGAAGTTATAGTTGGTTGTCCCGCCCAAAGTACAATTTTAAGATTTATCAAGTTATGATTTTTGTCATGACAGGGATGTTATTTCTGAAATTAAATAAAATTGACTTTTTGTAGGGCAAGCATAATTTATAAATATAATAAATTGGGGAAAAAATATAAAGATCTATATAAGATTTACCGGAATTATGGCATATCAATTATGATTGGGGTAATAGCTTATGAATAAAAAAATTGATCTCCTTACCAGATTGGCCCGGGAGGAGTCCACAGGTAATTTGAGTGGAGAGGAGCATTATCGGGATAATATCTATTATGCCGCCACCGACAGTGGTTATCGACCTATTTTTAAAGCTCTTCTGACCAACAGATGTATATATGACTGCAGCTATTGTGTGAACCGCAGGAGCAGTGATTTACACCGGGGGGAATTTACTCCTGCCGAATTTGCCCGTAAAATAAACAGGCTGCAGCTGGAAAAAAAGATTATGGGAGCTTTTATTTCTTCGGGAGTTTATCCCAATCCTGAAGAAGCTACGGCCCGGCTGTACCGCACCGCTTATTTACTGCGCAAGAAATACAAATTCTCCAGATATCTGCATGTTAAAATTATGCCCGGTACTTCCCGAAGGTTAATAGAACGGGTTTCAAAACTGGCAGACCGGGTCAGTGTTAATATTGAAACCATCAGCGGCTCCTGTTTAGAACAGATAGCTCCCGACAAAAAGGGTGGGGTTCTTAAAAAAACTCTTTATGATTTGAAACAAATTACCAGTTCAGCAACTACCCAGCTGATGCCGGGAGTAGTTGAGGACACGGATCGTGATATTCTAAATTTGTCTGAAAAATTATATCGGAGGCTGGGTTTGAGCAGGGTTTATTATTCGTCCTATCGCAGCCGGGAGGATAGTTACAGTCTGAAAAAGGAAGCCTCTGTGAGAGAAAAAAGATTATATCAGGCCGATTTTTTGTTAAAGAATTATAATTTTGCGGTTGGGGAGCTGCTTATTGAAGACAAATTACCCCGGGATATGGATCCCAAACTGAGCTGGGCTTTGAGAAATCCTGAATTTTTCCCCCGGGAAATAAATACTGCTTCCCGCAGTTCTCTCCTGCGGGTACCGGGGATTGGACCCCGGAGTGCAGAAAAGATAATCAGTTTAAGACAGAAACAAAAAATAACATCTCACAATGTCTCATCACTTTCTCTTTACCAAAAATCACGACATTTTCTTTTATGTGACGGAATCTATATGGGGCATCACTATGATAGAGATTATATAAAAAATCTGCTGTTAAAAAATGAGAAGAAATCTGAAAAGTTAAGACTTTTTTCTGATAAAGGAGATAAATGATCCTTAAATCGTTATATAAATTACCTGTAAAACTGAACTGTTAATCATCTTTGCATTTTTACCGGAATTGGGTTATATTTTACCAATTAAGCCGGTGTTTTTGCTTTTAGATTTGAATTATAAAACATTTATTATAAGATATAGTAAAGCATTAAGGTCAGGATACGGCAAAATATAATAAAAAATGTTGTTTAATATAATGTAAAACATAAAACATACTTTAAAAACATATTTCAAAAAAGTATGCAGCCCAAAAAGGATGATATAAATGGAGATAGGTGTGATTTCTGATACTCATATAAGAGAAAAACATAAATCACTTCCGGGTTCTATATTTAAAGTCTTTGCTGGTCTGGATCATATTTTCCATCTGGGGGATATCTGTCATGAAGATGTAATTCTGGAGCTTAAAGCTCTGGCTCCGGTGACTGCTGTGTCCGGGAATATGGACCCTCCCGCCCTCCAGCGCAAATATGGAAAATTAAAAAAAGCTGAATTCAAAGGTCACCGTATCCTGTTAACTCATGGTCATTATGGTCCGGGGTCAGCTCTGGAGAGCATAAAAAGACAAAACACAACAATGGATTGTGTGGTTTTTGGTCACAGCCATCAACCGTGTAATCAAACATATCGGGGAACACTGCTTTTTAATCCCGGGTCTCCAACAGATTATAAACGCAGTTATGTTAAACTCAAACAGCCTTCAGTGGGTATTTTGACCGTACAGAAGACCGGAATTCAGGGAAAAATTATTTATCTACAGAATTGAGAGCAAAATTGAAAACTGGATTGAGCGCAGAATTGAAAGCTGGATTGAAAGCAGAAGATTATAAAAACATTATACTGCTGGGCCCGGTAAATTCTGTCAGGCTCTAAAAATTGCTGAAAAGCTGACCGGAGAAAACCTGTGGTTGGCATGACAGTAATGTTATTTCTTAAAATAAATAAAATTTACTTTTTGCAGTGCAGGCATTGATAGTTATCCAAAATGGATATAGATTGAACAGGGAATGTTCAAAAACAGGATGACAGCCGGAAAAATTAATGTCTTAAATTGAGATAAAACCAGAATTACAAATAAAAGGCTATTTTTAAAAATAGTGTTGTCACTCTTTGTCTTCGACATAGCAGTAATTCTTAGCAGTTATTTGTAACAAATGATTTTCAAGAAATACAGGAAGAGATTTTTCAGGAAAAATCCAGATCGTTTAGATAAAGTGTTATTTGAGAGGATTCAAGTTATTTCTGGATCACAAAAAACAACACAGAAATTAAAATGAGCCAGATAAAAAAGATAAAAGAAAAGGCAAAAATAAAAAAAATAGTTAAGAACAAAAATAAGGAGCTGGGAAATGAAATGGTGGCAGATATAAAGTTTATTCATACGGCCGATCTGCATCTGGGGGCTCCGGTCAATTCCGGAGAAACTCCCCCGGAAGGACTTCAGGAATTATTTGCTGAGGCGGGATATACGGCCTTTAAACGGATTGTAAAACTGGCCCGGGAGCAGAAGGTGGATTTTATGGTGATTTCCGGTGATCTTTATGACCGGGAAGCCCGTTCGGTTAAAGCCAGCCGTATTTTTGTAAATCAGTGCCGGCTGCTAAAAGAACAGGGAATTGAGGTTTATATTATAAATGGAAATCACGATCCCCGCGGTCAGGCTGAAGAACCTTTTTCTCTGCCGGACAATGTCTATGTTTTTCCGGAAACAGAAGTAACAACCCGGGAATACACCAGAGAAAGAAATCTTAAGGCCCGGATACTGGGGCAGTCCTACCGGCAGAAATATGAAGACAGGAGCATGTTTGACTTTTATACTGTACCTGACAGAAGTATTCTCAACCTCGGTTTACTGCACACCCAGCTGGATCCTCAAAATAAAAGATATGTACCAGTTTCCCGTTCTAACCTGCTGTCAAAAAAAGGAATTGATTACTGGGCTCTGGGCCATATTCATATACCCCGGATTATTAAAAAAGAGGGCCCTTCTATAATTTTTCCCGGTACTCCTCAGGCCCGAATTATCAATCAGGAAGGGCTTAGAGGATGTTTTCTGGTGGAAACAGAAACCGGCCGGAATTTCGAATTAAATTTTATACCTGTGGCTCCTGTGATTTTTAAAAATATGGAGCTTTACATAGACCGACCGGAAAAAGGGGAGCTCAAAAATTTAACCGATCTCAAGAACAGACTCGAAAAAAAAGCACGAAAGCTGGCAGACAAAACAAGGGCCCAGAAGGAATTGGGGCTTCCACCGGATTTATCCCGGAATATTATTAATCAGAGCATCTTTTCCTCTCCAGTTCAGGGTTATATACTCCGCTGGTTTATACGCGGTTCCGGTCCTCTGCATCAATTTGTTTCCGAGAACAGAAGTGAAGTCAAAGAAGAGATGGTCGCTTTTTTAAATGATCTTTTTGCAGAGCACTCACCTTTTTTGTGGACTCATTCACTTTTTTTTCGTACCGGTCCTGAACTTCCGGAAGAAGAACAATTAAGGAAGAATAATGAAGTTTTTGCTGAAATAGAAAAAATTATACAGGATATTCGGAATGATCAGGAGTTAAAAAAAGAGTTGATAGAACACTGGGGTAAAATCTGGCAGGGCTCACCTGAAGATAAAAAAGGCCCAAATAATCTTTTTCATCCTGATGATAGAACAATTAAGGAGCTTCTGCAGGAGGCCCGCCAGCAAATAATTGAAGAACTATATACCGGGGGCAGATAAAAAATGGAGATAAAAAATATCTATTGTGGTGATTTTGGAATTTTTCAAAATGAGTGGTTAAAGCAGCTTAACTCCGGAATTAATGTAATTGGTGGTTTTAACAGATCCGGGAAAACAACCTTTATGCAGATTCTTCGTTATCTGGGATATGGATTTCCCCGGGATAATTCACTGCCTCCCGCAGAAAGGGATTATCATGTGGAAGCAGATCTCAAGGAGGCAGAAAATTTATATAATCTTAAACTAAAAGGATATGGTAAGCCATCTCTGGTTGTTAAAACAGAATCAGAAGAAAAGAAGGGACAGGGAGTACAAAATAGTTCTCAAAAAATAAAGGCCCAGGACCTGTATGGTAATCTGGACCGGTTTACCTATCATCGAGTTTTCACCGTGGACCTGTCCGAACTGCAGAGTATTCCCCGTGATATAGAAGGGGAAAAAATGCAGGAACGGCTGTATTCAGTGCTGATGGGAGCCGGGATATCGGAGATAATAGAGCTGCCGGGGATTGTTGATGATTTTAATGATAGAGCTCGTAAAATAGGTGGCAAAAAGGGCAGCCCCGGGGTCTGGGAATTTAAACCTTATAATAAAATAATTAATGAAGCTGAAGAAAAAAAGGAACAGGCCCTTAAACAGATTGAAATTTTTCAGAAAAAAGAAGCAGAGATCAAAAAACTGACTAAAAAACTTGAACAAAGAAAAGAGGAAATAAACGGCCTGGAGGAGAAAAAAACAAGGCTTGATTTTTTGAAAAACACATATGATGATTACACTGAGCTGGTTAATTTAAAGCTTGAACTGACTGAACACCCGGGTCATAATGTGCACCAGGGATTATACTCTCCCCAGATGGCCGGGAGGGCGGAAAAACTTCTGGATAAGTATGAGCAAACGGTAAAAAGCCTTAAGGGGAAAAAAGAAACCTGGCAGACCATTATTGGTGAAAATAATCATGAAAAAATAAAAGATTGTCTTTTAGAACATAGTGCTAATCTGGAACAATTTAAAACACAGTTATCAGGTCTGCGGGAAAAAGTCCGTATCTTCCTGGAAAGAAAAAAGGAGATAAATGAGAGGTATAACCATATAAAAAATGATCTGAGTAAACTGGGACAGGACTGGGCCGCAAATCCGGAACAGATAAAAGAAGTCAAAATTGACCTGATTGAACAGGATAACTTATACAGTATGGTCGATAAATATGAAAAAGCAGAAACCCGGATCCAGAATAAAGAGGAGCAGCTAAGTGAGCTGAAGCAGGAAGTTGAAAACATCGAGCAGCAGCTGGCAGAAAGTCAACCCGGGTATCCTCATAAGTCCCGCAACAGGGCCCTTCTGGGGATTACTATCTCAGGTATTCTGGGGGGCACAGCTGCTGTTTTTAATTTTCTGCCCGGACTTTTTGCTGGAGCAGGTGGTTTGTTATTAAGCACAGTTTACTTTTTTGCTCAATATCACACAGAGGAACAAAAGCAACAAACAAGAAATGATCTAAAAAACCGGCAGAACAGCCTGGAATTAAAAATCAATCAAACCAGAGATCTGCTGCAAAAATTGAAGTCCAGATTAAAGAATATAGAAAAAAAGCTTGTTTCTTTTTATTCTCAGCTGGGTATTGAACAAAAACTGACCCGACCGGGGCTAATTAAAAATCATTTTGAAAATATTAGAGATGTAAAAAGAAGATATCAGGAGCTTTTGACAGAGCGGGAAAAATTAAATAAAAGAAAAAAGAAGCTTCTGCAGGAATTATCAGAGATCAGAAGTATATTGAAAAATCTGGAGAACAATTTTTCTGATGATATTTTTACACTTCCGGAGACAGAAGAACTTATTGAAGAAAGTGAGCGGATATTTACTGTACTGGAAAAAATGATAGATTATCTTGATTATGCCCGGGAAATTAAAATAGCTGAGAGAAAAAAAGCTGCTATAGAACAGAAGATGAATCAGTTTTTACAGAAAACAGAGCTTGAATATAAAGAAAAAAAGCCCGCTGAAAGTATTGAAAATTATCAGAAGACAGCCAAAAGTGTAATTGAATATCGCCAGAAAAAAAAGGATTATCGTCTTTACTGGAAACAATTTATCCATCAGCTTACAGCTTCGGATAGAACCAAAAATGCTTTTTTAAACAGCAAGTTTTCTTCCATCAGAGAAATTAGGCCTTCCGAAGAGATTGCTGAATATATCAGTAATATCGAACAATTAGGTGCTGAACAAAAAAAGGTGATAGATGTATTTGATTATCTTTTTGATCAGTTCTCCTCCCCACAGGAGGTTGGTAATGAATATGAAAAAACTGCTGAACTTATAGAACAAATACAGGAGAAAAAAAAGGAACTGGAAAAAAGGATCAGTACTCTAAAAAAAGAAAAAGAAAGAATTTCTTCACCACAGGATATCACTGAGGCTCATCAAGAAATCAATGCCGCCCGAACAGAATTAAGAGATCTGGCTGAAAGATTTGCTGTAAATAAAAGTGTGTCCTTTATTTTAAAAAAAGCTCAGGACCGTCTTTTGGACCGGGCTCGAAAAGAACTGCTTGCTCCGGCAGGAGAAATCATGGAAGAGATAACCGGTGGGCAGTATGAAATGGTTGAGCCGGCAGAGAAACTGGGGGACCCGGATTTTCAGGTAATAAGAGATGATGGAAAAAAAATTAACAGTACCTGGCATTTAAGCAGAGGGACCCGGGAACAGCTTTTTCTGGCCGTACGGATCAGCAGGATAAAAGATATAGAACCCGGCCTTCCGGTAATACTTGATGATTCTCTGGTTAATTTTGACCACCGACATCTCAGGCAAACGGCTCATATTTTATCCCGGTTAAAAGAGACCCACCAGCTGTTTGTTTTAACCTGTCATCCTCATCTTGTTGAACACATAAGGAGCAGTGATCCGGATGCCAGCTGCTGGCAGCTAGAACAGGGTAATTTTACACCAGTCTCTGGTTCGGATCTGATAAATTATCTGCAGAATCAGGATTAAGGTTTAGGAGCAATAATGTGAAAGTTCACATTATTATCTCTTTTTGGATTTATGATTTAAGGATGATATAATTATTATACAGAAATATGCTCCAGAAAAGAATTTGCCCTAAAATACGGCTGGTAAATTTATATGTATTTTTAAGAGGGAGGTGGTTTTTTGAAGCTGATCAGGAAAAAATGGATTATCATTTTATGTCTGGTGGGGGTGTCAGCTGTGGTTATATTCTATCATCTGGAGGGCAGTAGATCTCGACCACAAGAACTGGATAATATGCTAAGTGGTGCTACTCCTGCAGCAGAAGGAGATGTAGAATTGGTGGAGGCCATGTTTTATGAATCTTTATCCGATAATAGTGTTCAGTGCAGCTTGTGTTTTAGGAACTGTGTTATTCCGGAAGGAGAACGTGGTTTTTGTCGCAACCGGGAAAATAAAGAAGGTAAGCTCTATACCCTGGTTTATGGGCAGGCCTCTGCAGTACATGTGGACCCGGTAGAAAAGGAGCCGATACATCATTTTTTACCCGGTGAGTCTATGCTGTGCATAGGGACCGCGAGCTGTAATTTCCGCTGTAAATTTTGTCACAACTGGCATATGTCCCAGCGGAGTATTGAGGAACTGAATATAAGAGAATATATGCCTCCCAAAAAAGTTGTGTCCCGGGCCCAAAACCATGGTTTACCTGCTATTTCCTTTACCTACAATGAACCAACTGTTTTTTATGAATATATGTATGATACGGCCCGGGAAGCTCAAAAGGAAGGGCTTAAGGTTATTTTTCACACAAATGGTTCCCTGAATCCTGAACCACTTAGAAAACTGCTTCCCTATATTGATGGTGTTACCGTTGATTTAAAGGGTTTTGAAGATAGTTATTATCGGGAGATGACCCAGGGAGAACTCGATACGGTGCTGGAAACTTTACAGATTATTGAGGAAAAAGACGTATGGCTGGAAATTGTAAATCTGGTATTACCAGGTTTAAATGATGATCCGGAAACTGTGCGGGATATGAGCCGCTGGATTATTGACAATCTGGACAGCAAAACTCCCGTTCATTTCAGCAGGTTTTTCCCTTCCTATAAAATGCAGGATCTGTCACCTACACCGGTAGGCACCATTGAACAGCTGGCTCAAATTGCTAAAAATGAAGGCCTGAAATTTGTTTCAATTGGAAATGTACCCGGACACAGGCTTAATTCTACGTTTTGTGATAACTGTGGATCCCGAATTATAAATCGACACCATTTTACGGTCCGAAATTTAAAAATAGATGATGAGGGTAAATGTATGGACTGTGGACACGAGATACCGGGTGTTTGGCGTTGAAAAAAAAGCAGGAAGTAAAGAATAAAGATTTTCAGAACAGGAGTTCTTATCACCGGGTTATAAAAAGTGTTATTTTCATTACCGGACTGGGAGGCATAGTTGGTCAGCTTATTCTGATAAGAGAGCTGATGATTACTTTTTATGGTAATGAGCTAACCTGGGGTCTGGTTCTGGCCAGCTGGCTTGTATTTGAGGCAGCTGGATCTTTTACTGTTTCACATGTTAAATATTTTAAAAATAGCTCTTTATATATTATTTTTATAATTCTTTATGCACTATTTTTACCCCTGGCCCTTTATTTTAGCAGAAGTATTGATGTTTATCTTTTTCATATCCTTCCCGGAGAGACGGCTGGTCTGTTCCAGCTGTTTATATCCTCTCTGATCCTGGTTGGTCCGGTCAGCTTTGTCCACGGTTCCCTGTTTCCCCTGGCTGCAGAAGCTTTATCAGAAGTAAAAACTGAAAGTCTATCTTTCGGGATTGGCCCTGCTTATATCTGGGAGACTGCAGGGACCCTGACCGGGGGAGTTATGTTTACCCTGGTTCTGGCCCGGTTTTTTCATTCCTTTCAAATAGGAATGGGTATAATTCTGCTGCATTTAATTGGTGGTTTGATACTGCTGGGGATATATTATCCGGATTACAAAAAACTGAAATTAATTTTTTTATCAATTTTTTGTATACTGTTTGTTTCTGGAATTTTTCTAACCAACATTATTCAGGACAAAACTCTGGAGCATCAGTTTTCAGGTCAGAATGTAGTTTTTTATGAGAACACCGCCTATGGCAATATCGTGGTCACCCGGGAGCGGGAAGAACACACATTTTATTATGATGGCCGCCCCCTGTTTACTGATCCGGCTTATGATCTGGGCGGAGTGGCTGATTTTGTACATCTCAGTCTGACCGCCCATCAAAAACCAAAAAATATTTTAGTTCTGGGAGGAGGTATAGGGGGTATTATTAATGAGGTGGTGGGTCATCAGCCAGAAAGTATAACATATGTGGAGCTTGATGGCAGATTACCTGAAATAACTCAAAAATTACCTCTGAGTCTGGTGCCCCGGGAACTTGCTTTACCCCAGGTAAATGTTATACAGGCAGATGCTCGTTTTTATTTACGGCAGACAGAAAAAAAATATGATCTGGTAATTATTGGTTTTCTTGAACCGGAAACACTTCAGACCAACAGACTTTTTACCCGTGAATTTTTTTCACTGGCCGCAGACAGATTAAAGGAACAGGGATTAATGGCCTTCAGCCTGCCCGGTTCCCTGACCTATCTGGGGACAGAACTGGCTTCCTACAGCAGAACCATGCAGCTGACAGCTGAAGATGTTTTTCAGCAGGTGAGTGTGATCCCGGGCGAGAGAAGTATATATCTGGCCTCAAATTCTTCTTTTGAGTTAAATCCACAGCTTTTGTGGAACCGAATGGAAAACAGAGGACTGCAGGACAATTTTATGTCACCAGGATATCTGGAATACAGGTTAAGTCAGGAAAGACAGGAATGGTTTTTGGGGGAACTGCAGGAAGGGAGAGGAGAAATTAACAGTGATCTGAGGCCGGTAGGCTTTTTCCAGGCCCTTAATTACTGGGGACGGACCTTTGCTCCCCGGCTCCAGGAATACCTGTTCCGGTTACAGCAGTATTCTGAGGTAGAGTTTTTAGGTGGGCTGATAGTTTTATGTGTTCTGGTTATTATTTTAATCAGGTTGTTTTTCTTCAAAAAAAGCAGGGTTCTGATATATGCTGTAGGTACAACCGGTATGTGTGCCCTGGCATTTGATTTACTAATATTGTTTGTTTTTCAAACTCTGTTTGGTTTTATCTACCAGATGATGGGACTGCTGCTGGCGGCTTATATGGGGGGGATGGCCGGTGGAGCTGCTCTGGAGCCATATTTTTCAAACAGGGTAAGTGCACCTGATAAATTGTTTAAAAGTCTGGAAGCAGTTATAATTCTGCTGCTGGGTTTATTTTTTGGGCTGGTACTGATTATGCAGCAGCTGGCGGGAACCGGACAGACAGCTGTTTTAATTATGTCCTTTACGATTTTTGCTGTATTGAGTGGAGGTGTAACCGGAATGGAATTTCCGGCAGCCGCCCGGATCAGAGAGTCAACCGGCAGAAAGGAAGAGAGTACTAAAATTAGAGCAGGACTGCTTTATGGAGCAGATCTGCTGGGGGGCTGGCTGGCGGGAATATTAATTTCACTGCTGATGTTTCCCCTGCTGGGATTAAAGATGACCCTGCTCTTTTTGGCTTCTCTAAAAGTAATAAGTCTTCTTTTCCTGTTTATGGGAGAATAATTGTGTTTTTATCTTTTTATATGGAAGTGAGCAGGGATAACCCCGGGCCCCAGTTTAACATTTTTTGTACCCGGGCTAAAATGGTGAACAGGAGTGTAAAAGCAAAATAGCTGCCGGATTAAAAGGAGGACAAAAAAAGTGCCGGAGACAGGATATTTAAACATCTGGGGCTGGTTTATTCTCGGTCTTTCTATGGGAGTGGGCCCCTGTGTGGCCCATCATTTTTTTCTTGTTTTACCCTATATATCGCTAAACAAAAAAAACACCCGGGAAGGATGGCAGGTGGTAGTATATTTTTCTGTGGGCCGGATAATTTCTTTAACCCTGCTGGGCTTTCTGTCCGGGCTGGTAGGAGGGGCTCTATATGCAAATTTTATGGACTCCGGGGTTAGAGACTGGTTTATAATCTTTTTGGGCTTGTTTTTAGTTATGATGGCAGCTGCAGTAATGTTTTTTGAGGAAAGTTTCTTCTGCAAAAAAATAAAATTTTTGTTTGATAAGATTCCCGGGGATATGATGCTGGCTACCGGGTTTTTGACTCCCCTGCTGCCGTGTCCGGTGATTCTGGGTTTTTTAGCCTATACTGCAGCAGGAGGACAGTATATTCAGGGGGCCCTGAGTGGTCTGGGCTTTGGTCTGGGAACTGCAGTGTCCCCAATTCTGATTGCCGGCCCCCTGCTGGGCTTTTTCAAGAAAAAAATCTCCGGTAAAATTCGCTCCGTATTGATTAATCTGGGAGGGCTTATTTTGTTTGGCTATGGACTGCACCTAATTTTAAGTGTACTGTTGTAAATGTTGTCAACTCTGCTGCTGTGGCCTCCGAAGATGAATTTTATCTGGATTCATATTAAAAAAGTATCTGTATTGAAATTATAACTTTTTAAAAATGATAGGACAGGGTCACCAGAACCAGAGGTATAAAATTGGATTTTATATTAAACAGACCCACAAAATCTCCGGCACTAATTCCCACCAGGCCCCCTGCACTCCAGAAAGAGCCGTCATCACGAAGTCTAAAACTATATTCACCACCCATTTTTAAATAGGGTGAGATAAGAGATACGGTGCCCCAGCCCCAGTAGGGATTAAATGATCTGTGCTGCAGGGGTTCAAAATAGCGTTTTTCACTGTAGCCCAGAAAAAGATTTACTCCTCTGTAACCTGTAATATGGCCCATTTCATCTTCAATAACCCATCCGATGCTCGGCATATTGAGTCCTGCGGTCATTTTTTCACCACCTGCTTCCAGGACAGTACCCGCCTGCAGGGAGCTGCCGGCAGACACCAGCAGAACCGCAACTAGCATAAAAATCACACAGAAATTTTGATATTTAAAAGTCATTTTTTTTCCTCCCTCTTTTAGATATTGAGATATATTGATCAAAAAATTATTTCTCCAGATCCAGATAGGCCCCCTTCATCGGGGCTGCAGCTAATTTTTGAAACAGTCCCAGACTTCCGGTGTTTTCAATTTGGGGCAGAGGGCCCAGGTTGTTTTTCCTCTGCTGCAGCCTGCTGGTAATGGATTCTTTCTTGAGTGATTGTCCATTGACACCGACAATATTTAGAGAACGGTCGGGAATATTAATTTCAATGAGATCATTATCCTTAACCAGAGCAATAGGTCCTCCGGCTGCTGCTTCAGGAGAAACATGTCCTACTGCCGGCCCCCGGGTGGCACCGGAGAAACGCCCATCGGTTACTAGAGCTGTGCTGGAGGCCAGTTCCGGATCAGAGGCCAGGGCCTCAGTGGTATAATACATTTCGGGCATTCCCGAACCACGGGGGCCTTCTCCGCGAATGATTATTACTTCACCGGGGTGGATATTTTTATTTAGTACAGCATCCAGAGCATCTTCTTCACAGGAGAAAACACGCGCTGATCCTGTAAAATGGAGCATCTCCCGGGGTAGAGCAGAGTGTTTGACCACAGCTCCTTCAGGTGCCAGATTACCTTTAAGGATGGCCACTGCCCCCCTTGAATTTAAGGGCTGTTCCGGGGAATGGATGACTTTCTCTGCCGGGGGTATGTTCTGGGGTTTATTTTTGATTCCTTCTTTATAGTAGGAAAAGTGTGATAATGTGTCTAGATTTTCTCCCAGGGTTCTGCCGGTAATGGTCAGGGTATCAAGGTGGAGATGTTTTTTTATATGATCCATAACGGCCGGAACTCCCCCACTGTACCAGAAATACTGGGTGGGATATTCACCACTGGGAATCGTATTGACCAGAAAGGGAACTCTGCTGTGTATTCTGTCAAATAGATCGGGCTCTAATTTTATTCCAAATTCCCGGGCCACAGCCGGAAGATGAAGCAGGGCATTGGTAGAGCCTCCGATGGCTGCATGGACGGTGACCGCATTTTCCAGAGCTTTTTTGGTTATAATATCGGCAGCTGTAATATTTTCTGCAATCATTTCCGGTATTTGGGCTGAGGCCTGAGCGGTCATTTTTTCAAGATAGCTGCTGTCAGCCGGTATAAGAGCTGCTCCCGGCAGGGTGAGCCCCAGGGCTTCGGCCATAATCTGCATTGTGGAAGCAGTACCCATAAATTGACAGGCTCCACAGGAGGGACAGGCCTGGTTCTGACTTCGAATATAATCTTCTTCAGGGATCTCTCCCCGGCGAAAACGGGCATAATTACTGGCAGTTTGGTCAACAGTTGTTCCCTCAGCCCCGGGAGCCATTGAACCACCGGGGATAAATATGGTGGGCATTTTAAGCCGCCCGGCTGCCATCAGGTGAGCGGGGACTGACTTATCACAGGAAGAGATCAGGATCAGTCCATCATGAGGAGCTGCTCTGCCCTGAATTTCAACCATAGCGGCAATCATCTCCCGGGAGACCAGTGAATAATTCATCCCATCATGTCCCTGAGCAACTCCATCACACATATCACTGACAACAAAAGAGGCCCCTTTTGTATTGTTTTCCGATAGTGTTTTAAGTGCTGTGTCAACCAGACTGTCCAGATGAAAACTCCCCGGGTGACCATAACCATATGTACTGCTGACCATTATCTGAGGCAGTTCTAATTCATTTTTACTCCAGTCCATACCCAGTTTTAGGGCATCCATTTCCGGGGCTATTTTTCTAATCTGCTGACTGTATAACATTTTATCGTCTCCTTGTAAATTTTATTTGATCAGCTGCCATAATGGATCTCAGGTGCTGCCGGGAAGCGAAATTTCCTGTATATCCCGGGCTGCCGAAATAGTAAGACCATCATATTTGTGGGCCAGAGTTTGTTCCATATTTTCGATATCCTGCTGATCATAGCGGCGTGAATAATGGGTTAAGATAAGTTTTTGCACCCCGGCCTTAAATGCGGTCAGGGCTGCTTCTTCAGCTGATGAATGCTGCTCACTGCTTTCCTTTAAAAAAGTGGCTTCGTGGATTAACAGGTGGGCTCCGGCTGCTATTTTTTCCACGGCCGGACAGGGAGCTGTGTCCCCGGAATAGACTATTTTTCTTCCGGGAGTTAAATGGGCGATATCGGAAATATTAATTTCTTTACCCTGATAGTGGATACTTTCCTTTTGTTTTAATTTTTTCAGGAGAGGCCCGGGTTCCAGTCCCTGCCTGTGGGCCAGGCTAAGCTCAATGTTCCAGCGATTCTTCTCCTGTAGAGCATAGGCAGCTGCCGGTATTGAGTGTTTGACCGGTATGGCCGACACTATAAAATTCTCCTGCTGGAGAATTGTGCTTTCCTGGCTGTTTAAGTGGTCTATATTCTGGACTTCAATGTTAAAAGGAGTTTCTTTCCAAAAAATAGGCTGGAGCAGAGAAACATAATGGTGGGCTTCGGGCCCATATATAAAAAGTGGGCGGGATCGCTGTTCCAGTTTTAGGGTTTGAAGCAGACCGGGCAGACCGGCAAAATGGTCTGTATGCCAGTGAGTAATAAAGATATGGTCAATTTTAGTGGGAGTTAGTCCCGCCCTGCGTATCTGCTGCTGGGTACCTTCACCACAGTCCCAGAGAAGGACCTGCCCTCCGTGCCTGATCCAGATGGCCGCATGATTTCTTTCGGCTGTTGGGATACTGCTGCCCGAACCGAGAATAATCACCTGAAGTGGTTCCATTTTTGGACTCCTCATCTTTATAAATTTTTATAAATTGATTTTGTATTAGTCGTTAAGCTTCTTTTGAGCTACCATACCCAGAACTGCAGCCGGATCTTTAGGTGAAGAATATGGTGGTGCATAACCCAGATCCAGCTGATATAAATCATCTGCTGTTAGTCCTGAGTAAAGAGCCGTACAGAGAACATCCAGCCTTTTGTCAACACCTTTTTTTCCAATAATTTCTGCACCCAGCAGACGATGGCTGTCTTTATCAAAAAGGCCCTTAATATGAATTTTTTCAGTTCCGGGGTAATATCCGGCATGATCGGAGTCCTGAATTTTTACCGATATATAATTATAATCCAGTTTTTCTGCTTCTGCTTCTGAAAGCCCCGTTCTGGCGGCTGTTAGTTCAAAAGTTTTGGTCAGAGCAGTTTTTAATATGCCCCGGTGTTTAAAAGCTCCTCCGGCTGCATTTCCCCCGGCAGTTCGGCCCTGTTTATTGGCTGTAGACCCCAGGGGTACCCAGGCCGGTGCTCCACTTATCAGATCCCTGCTTTCCGCACAGTCTCCGGCGGCATATATATTTTTAACAGAGGTCTCCATTTTTTCATTAATGGAAACAGCTCCCGTGGGCCCCAGTTTGATTCCGGCTTTTTCGGCCAGTTCAGTTCTGGGGCTGATACCTACAGAAACTAAAGCCAGATCAGCCCGGATTTTTGATCCGCCGGAGATCGGGATTTCAAGTTTGTTGTTTTTATTCTGGTGGAATCCGGCTGCTGTTTTTGCACATCTAACCCGGACTCCTTTTTGCTGCAGGTGGCTGGCAATAATATCGGCCATATCTTTGCTCAGCTGGGGGAAGACCTGCTGTTCTTTTTCAATAAGGGTCACTTCCAGACCACAGCTGCTGAAAGCTTCGGCCATTTCCAATCCTATATAACCGGCCCCAATAATTGCTGTTTTATGGACTTTGTTTTTGCGCAAAAATTTTTTTATCTGCTCTCCATCATTTAGGGTTCGGAGAAATTTAACCTGGGGGTTATCAATCCCCGGGATCTCGGGTTTAACAGGCCGGGCTCCAGAGGCCAAAATTAATCTGTCATAATAGTGCTCTTTGCTTTTTTGGGTGCTCAAATTATTAACATTTAATTTGTTTTTCTGAGGGGAGATGGAGGTTACCCGGTGTTTGGTTTTAACATCAACCTTATATTTTTTCTCAAACTCCCGGGGAGTAAAAGAAATTAACTTCTCTCTGCTTTCAGCTGTACCCGATATGTAATAGGGGAGGCCACATCCGGCATAGGAGATATGGTTATCTTTTTCAAAAAGTACTATTTCTGCATCAGGATTCTCTCTCCGGGCTTTGGCTGCAGCACTGGTCCCGGCAGCCACCCCTCCAATAATGGCTATTTTCATGTAATCACCTCCAGGATGTTCTGACAGTTTATAAAATATTTTATCATTTATAATACCATATATCCAGTGTACGGGAAGGTTATCTCAGGCCGCTGTTTAAAGTAATGACAGAAAAAGAGCCCAGATTTTTAAAAAAATAGCAAATAAGTTTAAATTATTTTCAAATAGATTTTTCCTAAAA
>Ga0207421_10000712_pt1 | contig 43090 bp, 39 predicted proteins | sample SodLakKL_010_SED_4_FD_187542 | JGI IMG/M metagenome (GOLD analysis project Ga0207421, IMG submission 187542) | Alkaline sediment microbial communities from Lake Tanatar, Kulunda Steppe, Russia - 8KL_010_SED (SPAdes) (version 2) | ecosystem: Environmental > Aquatic > Non-marine Saline and...
CGGCCGGGCAGGCGAGCAAGCGTCGCCGTCGAGGAGGGAGTGGGATGCGCGAGCGCCCCTGGGACGTCGCCGTCGTCGGCGCGGGCCTCGTCGGGCTGTCGCTGGCCAACGCGCTGCTCGAGCGCCACCCCGACCTCTCGGTGGCGGTCCTCGACAAGGAGGACCGGGTCGCGCGCCACCAGTCGGCCCGCAACAGCGGCGTCGTGCATGCGGGCCTGTACTACCCGGAGCGCTCGCTCAAGGCGCGGCTCTGCGTCGCGGGGCGGTCCCGGCTCAAGGCCTACTGCGCCGAGCGCGGCCTGCCCTACCTCGAGCGCGGCAAGCTCGTCGTGGCCACTCGCGAGGACGAGCTCGCCGGCCTCGAGGCCATCGCCAAGCGGGCGGCGGCCAACGGCGTCGAGGGCCTCGCCCTGCTGGGGCCCAGCGAGCTGCGTGAGGTCGAGCCGTTCGTCACCGGCCTGCGCGCGCTGCACTCGCCACTGACCGCGGTCACCGACTTCGCCGCCGTCGCCGAGAGCCTCGCAGCCGACCTCCGACGGCGTGGCGGGCAGGTCCGCCTCGACGTCACCGTCGCCGAGCTCGCCCGTCGCGACGGGGGGGTCGTGCTCCGCACCGACCGCGGCGAGCTGCACGCCGGGCAGGTCGTCAACTGCGCCGGGTTGCACTCCGACACCCTCGCGGTGCGCAGCGGCGACGACACCCCCGTACGGCTCGTGCCGTTCCGCGGGGAGTACCTCCGCGTCGACCCCGCCAAGGCCCACCTCGTCCGCGGCCTCGTCTACCCCGTGCCCGCCGATGGGCTGCCGTTCCTCGGGGTGCACCTCACGCGCACCGTCTACGACGACGTCTGGGTGGGGCCCAACGCCGTGCCGGCCTTCGCGCGAGAGGGCTACAGCTGGGGCGTGGTCCGTCCACCCGAGCTCTGGGCCACGGCAACCTGGCCGGGCACCCGCGAGCTCGCGAGGGCGCACTGGCGCGTCGGCGTGACCGAGGCGCACCACTCGCTGCGGCGGGCGCCGGTGGCCCGCCAGGTCCAGCGCTACGTGCCCCAGATCGGACGCGGCGACCTGCGCAAGGGCCCGTCAGGCGTGCGCGCACAGGCGCTCGGCGCCGACGGGGCGCTGCTCGACGACTTCCTCATCACCGGCGACGACACGATCGTCCACGTGCGCAACGCCCCCTCGCCGGCGGCCACGGCCTCGCTGGCGATCGCCGAGCATCTCGCCGATCACCTCGACGGCTCGGCCGGCTGAGGGGCACGCCCCTCAGGGCAGCTGCTGGCGCCCCATGAAGCCGTGCTCGGGACGGTGGAACCAGTCGAGGTCGGTCTCGCCCTCGAGCCAGCACAGCAGGGCGGGCTCGCCGTCGACGCGGCCGGGGAAGTCGAGGACGATCGGGGCGATGCCCTTGACCTGCACCCCGGTGCGCACGAACCACTCGACCTCCTCGGCCAGGCGCGCCTCGGCGGCCTTGCGCTCGGCGGTCGGGCCGTCGGCGAGCAGCGCGACGTCGCGCCGAGCGGCGATGATCGCCTCGACCCGCTCGCGGACCTCGGGCATGAGCGCGCGGGCCTCGTCGACGCTGAACTCTCGCTCCATGGCGCCTGCCTACCCGCTCCCGGTGGCGCTCACGCCACGGGACGTGACGAGCGTCCCGCCTGCGGCTACGCTGCTGCGCACCATGAGCGAGCCCCTCGAGTCCTTCGAGACGATCCGCCCCCTGCTCGTCGAGGCCGCGATCGTCGACGGGCCCCAGGGACAGCGGGCCCGGGTGGCGCTCGAGTACAACACCGCGCTCTACGTCGGGGAGCGCGTGCTCAGTGAGGGCGACGAGGAGCCGGCGCTCGCGGCGGCGGGCGCGACGACCGCCGCGCTCGACACCTTCACCCCCGACGCGATCCGCTTCACCCTCGAGTGGTGCGAGCGCCTCGACCCCGGCCAGGGCCTGCCCGAGGTCGTCGCCACGATGGTCGGCGTCGACGTCGCCGGCACGCCGATGCGCTACGCCGGCGCGGCGATCGTCGCGCAGGACGGCGTCGCCGTCGCCGGCGCGAAGGCCACGCTGGCCGCCCTCAACCGCCGCCTCGGCATCGCCGGGCTGTGAGCCGGCGCGCTTTGCCGCCCACCGGGCGCGCGCGCGAAACCGCGCGGCAACGTCGCGCTCACCGCCTCGTGACGTGGCCGGCGTAGGCTCGATCCCCGAGGAGGAGAGGCGATGCGCTACGCCCTGCGGATCTCGCTGCCCGACCGGCCCGGCGCCCTCAGCGGGGTGACCGGGGCGATCGCCCGGCTGCGCGGGGACATCGAGCGAGTCGAGGTCGTCGAGCGCAGCGACGGCGTCGCGGTCGACGACGTGCGCCTCGTCGTCGACGTCGACGCGGCGTCGCTGCGGGAGGCCGTGGAGTCGGCTCCCGGCGCGGTCGTCGAATCGCTCGAGCGACGCGACGGCACGACGCCCGCCCTCGACCCCATGGATCTTGCCGCCCTCTGCGTCGGGCAGGGCCGCGGCGCGGTCGCCACCCTCGTCGAGCGACTGCCCGAGGCGCTCGGCGCGACGTGGAGCGCGGCGCTGGCCAACGGCGTGGGCGGCGTCGAACTCCTCGCGCGCAGCGCCGAGGCCCCCCCGCTCGACGGGCTCGCCACCCCGTGGCTGCCGCTGGAGGCTCCGCGACGGCTGCCCGCCGCGGTGTGGATGCCCGAGGCCTGGTCGGCCGACGGGCGCATCGAGGTCGCCGCGGCGCCGCTGGGTCAGCCCACGACGGCGGTACTCGTCGCGCGGGCACGGGGGCCCCGCTTCCGCAGCGTCGAGCTCGCCCACCTCGCCCGCCTCGCCGAGATCGCCGTCGGCACCGAGGTCCGCGCCGCCCGCGAGGTCCGCGCCCGCGCCGGCTGAGGGGCCCGCGACCCGTCCACGCGACCTAGGCTGGAGCCGCCCTGGCCGACCGAGGGGGAGCGACGCGACGATGCCCTACCGGCTGTCCCCGCGTGACGCCTCGGTGCTCGCGCTCGACACGCCGACTGCGCCCCTGCACACCGGCGGGGTGAGCGTCTTCGCGCCCGGCCTCGGCTTCCAGGACGTCCACGACCGCCTCGCCGCCCGCCTCCACGAGGTCCCCCTCGCGCGCCGCAAGGTCGTCGACGTGCCCCTCGGCGCCGGCCCCCGCTGGATCGACGACGACGACTTCGACCTCTCCTACCACCTGCGCCACGCCGCCCTGCCCCGCCCGGGCGACGCCGCCCAGCTCGGTGAGGCCATCAGCCGCCTCATCGCGCGGCCGCTCGACCGCGACCGGCCGCTGTGGGAGCTCTACGTCATCGAGGGCCTCGAGGGCGAGCGCACCGCGGTATTCCGCAAGGTGCACCTCGCGATGGCCGGCGCCCAGCACGCCGACCTCTTCGCGCTGCTGCTCGACGACGCGCCGGACGCGGCGCCGCCGCCGGAGCCACCGCCCTGGCGGCCCGAGCGCGAGCCCGAGGCGCTCGAGCTCGCCGTCGAGGGGGTGCGCGAGCGGGCCCGCGGCGTCGCCGGCGCCGCAGCCGGGTTCGCCGAGCTCGCCACGTCGCCACGCAAGGCCACCGCGGCGCTCGGCTCCGCCGCCGGTGCCGCCGCCGGGCTCGCCGCGCGGCTGGCGCGCTCGGCTCCGCGCAGCCCGCTGAACATGCCGCTGACCCCGCATCGGCGCTTCGCGACCGCGAGCCTCGCCCTCGACGACCTCAAGGCGATCCGGGCGGCGTGCGGGGGCACGATCAACGACGTCGTCGTCGCGGTGAGCGCCGACGCCGTCGGCCGACTCCTGCGCGCCAGGGGGCACGAGACCAAGGACCTCGACCTGCGCGCGATGGTGCCGGTGCGCGTCGCCGCCCCCGAGGGCGCGCCCGCCGAGCGCTGGGGTGAGGGGGCGGTCGGCGTGCTCGCGCCGCTGCCCGTCATGGCCATGGACCCCGTCGCGCGGCTCTACCGCGTCATCGGCGAGCTCGCCGGGCTCAAGGAGTCCCGCCAGGCCGTCGCCGCCGACCGTCTCGCGCTGCTCGCGGGCTACAGCCCCCCGGTGCTGCACGCGATGGCGGCGCGCATCGTCATCGGCGAGCAGCGCCACAACGTCGCGCTCTCCAACGCCCCCGGCCCGCAGCGCCGACGCTGGCTCGCGGGGGTGGCGCTGGAGTCGAGCTGCGCCTTCATCCCCTTGAGCGGCGACGCCGGGCTGTCGATCGCGGTGAGCAGCTACCTCGGCAGCGTCTGCGTGGGGCTGCTCGGCGACCGCCGCGCGATGCCCGACCTCGACCGCCTCACTGCCTTCTACCACGAGGCCGTCGCCGACCTCCTCGAGGCCGCGCAGGACCTCGAGGCCGCCGACCCCGTCGACGGGCCGCCGCGGCATGGTGTCGTCGAGGAGTGAGGACGCCGCGCCGATGACCGTCTTCGATGCGCTCGCCAAGGCCCGAGGCGAGGGACGCCGAGTCGCCCTCGTCACCGTCCTCGAGGTCACCGGTGACGTCGCGAGCCATCCCGGGGCCAAGCTCGTCGTCGACGAGCAGCGCGGCGTGGTCGCGGGCACGCTTGGCTGCTCGGAGTTCGACGCCGTCGGTGCCGGGCTCGGAGAGCAGGCCCTGGCCGCCGGGCGGGCCGTGCGGCGCACCGAGCGCCTCGAGGGCCACGACGAGCCACGCCATCTCGAGCTCTTCGCCGAGGTCCACGAGCCCGAGCCGTGCGTGCTCGTCCTCGGCGCCACTCCGGTGGCCCGCGCGGTCTGCGAGGTCGCGCGCCTGGCCGAGCGCCGCGTCGTCCTCGTCGCCGTGGGCGGGCACGTCGGTGTGCCCGCCGGCGTCGAGGTCAAGGCCGACGACCCTGGTCGCTACCTCCTCGCCGCCCCGCCAGGCGAGGGCGACGCCGTGCTCGTCAGCGACCATGACGCCGGGTGGGTCGACGAGGCCCTGCGGGTCGCGCTCGCGAGCGAGGCGGCCTTCGTGGGGATGCTCGGCAGCCGCAGGCATGCGCCGGGCGCGGTGCGGCGGCTGCGTGACGCCGGCGTGCCCGAGGCCCACCTCGCCCGTCTGCGCGCGCCGGTCGGCCTCGACATCGGTGGGCGCAGCCCCGGGGAGATCGCGATCTCCATCATCGCCGAGGTCATCGCCGCCGAGCGCGGACGCCGCGGCGGGCCGCTCGGGCTCGACTGGTCGCTCGACGCCGGCTAGGCCACCTCGGTGGCGGTGCCGTCGGGCGGGGGGTGTGGCGCGGCGACGGCACGCTCGAAGGCCGCCTCGACCGCGCCGATGACCTCGGCGTCGCCGGGCGCGGGGTGGAGCAGGTCCTCGAGGCCGACCGCGGCGCCGGTGACCTCGGCGTCGGCAGGGTCGGCGTCGAGGGCCTCGAGCAGCGCGGCGGGCCGCCAGCGTCGCAGGAGACCGCATTGCACGAGCACGCCGTGGCGACGGTGGCGCTGGGAGAGCCCGACGAGCTTGCGTGGCCCCACGCGCACCTCGCCGCGTCCGAGCGAGGCGTAGCACACCGCGGCGAGCAGGCTGCTGCGGGTATCGGTGGCCCTAGGCGTCGTCGACGGGCCTTCGTGGACGACCGCGCCGCGCAGGCCGAGGTCACCGAGCGCGGCAGCCCAGGCGGCGCCGACCCGGGCGAAGACCGCGCCGAGGTCGCCGGGGTCGATCCACGGGTGGCCCGCCGGCACGGCGACGTCGAGGGAGAGCAGCTCGGGATCGAGCAGGACCGCCCCCCCTCCGGAGTCCCGGCGCACGAGGTCGACGTCGGCGCCCGCACGCACCTCGAGGCGGCGCTGACCGCGGCCGAGCACGATGGCGGTGCGTCTGGCGCGGTACCACCGCAGCGTCGGCGCGGGATCGTCGGCGAGCCCGTCGAGGAGGGCGGCCGAGCCCTCGAGCAGGGCCGCGGCCCCGGCGGTCTCGAGCGGCAGCCTGCGCCAGTGGGCGGTGGCGCGAGCAGGAGAGGCGGGCATCGCCGCAGCCTAGCGAGCAGCGCATGGCCCGCGCGGCAGTAGACTCCCGCGTCGGCATCGCCCGCCGCCGCGCCGCCGTCCCACCACCCCTATGGAGGAGCACCGTGCCTGTCGACGTGGGTGCGCAAGCCCCCGACTTCGAGCTGCGCGACCAGCACAACCAGCCGGTCCGGCTCGCCGACTACCGCGGCAAGCGCCACGTGGCCGTCGTCTTCTACCTCATGGCCTTCTCGCGGATCTGCGACCGTGAGCTCGGCGGGCTGCGCGAGGAGATCAGCGCCTACGACAACGACGACGTCGCGCTGCTCGCGGTGTCCTGCGACGCGCCGGCCACCCACCGCCGGCAGGCCGAGGAGGACGGCTACCGCTTCCCGCTGCTCTCGGACTTCTGGCCCCACGGTGACGTCGCGCGCCGCTACGGCGTCTTCGACGAGCGCTTCGGCGTCGCCCGGCGGGCGACATTCCTCGTCGACCGCGAAGGGGTCGTGCGCTACCGCACGGTCAACGGCATCGCCGACGCGCGTGACCTCGATGAGCTCAAGGAGGCCATCGACGGTCTCGAGGGCTGAGCCTGGGCGCGTCGCGGCTCGTCGCCGTGCGTGGCGCTCAGCCGACGTCGCGGACCATGCCGTGCTTGTCCTCGTAGTTCGTCATGTTCGTGTTGAGCGCCTGGATGATCTTGCCCACGAGGGTCGGCGCGACCTTCACGCGGCTGACGACCTCGGCGCGCGGCTTGCCCGGCTCGCCACCCGGCAGCACCTGGCAGAAGTCGAGGGTGAACTCATGGGGGGAGTGGCTGACGAGGAGGAAGTTCGCGTAGGTCCCGTGCTTGAGCTCGTCGTTGACGCTGACGTTGAGCTTGCTGCTGCCGCCGCTCTGCTCGGGTGGGGTCGGTTCGTCGCTCATCGTGTGCCCTTGCCTCGTAGGTCCGTCAACCCGGGGTTGGCGGTGGAGCCCCGATGCTAGGGGAGGAGTGGGAGGGTGGGAGCGTCCCCTCGACCGACGCCGTCCGCGGCCGCGCTGCGGCCCACGCGCGATCGCACGCACGTGGGCCGCGTTCGGGGCGGGGATGGCGCTGCTAGGCGTCGTGCAGGGCGCCAAGCTCGCGCATGACCTCACGAAGCGGTCCGTTGAGGATCTTCTCGCGCTGCTCGAAGACCCTGCGATAGGCCGCGGTGTTCTCGGCGTTGGGCTGGAACGTCTCCTTGCGCTCGAGCCATTGCTTGATCGTCGAGGGGATGTCGGGGATGTCGCCGACACCGTAGGCGGCGACGACGGCGTTGCCGAGCACCGCGCCCTCGGTCCGCTTCAGCGTCGTGTACGGCGCGTCGAGGACGTCGGCCTTGATCTGGTTCCAGATCTTGCTCTTCGAGCCGCCACCGGTGCCGATGACCTCCTCGAGGTCGATGCCGACGCCGCGCATGAGCGAGACCCAGGAGAGGTACTCGAAGGCGATCGACTCCATCATCGAGCGCCACATCGTCCCGGCGTTGTTGCTGCCGTGCATGCCGATGAAGGAGGCGCTGGCCTCCGGCCACGACGGGTTGCTGCGGCCCTGGAGGTAGGGGAAGAACAGCGACATCTCGGAGCCGAGCGGCACCTTGGCGGCCATCTGGTCGAGCTCCTTGAAGATCTCCTCGTCGCCCTCGCGCATGAGGACCTCGTCGCGGAACCAGCGCAGACTCAGGCCCCCCGCGGGGATGAAGCTCCAGTAGACGTACTGGTCCTCGAGGGTGCCCATCGAGTTGAGGATGGCCTTCTGGTCGGTGACCTCGCGCTTGAAGTCGGGGGCGACGAAGGTGAAGATCGACGCCGTTCCCGCCACGTCCGAGGACATCCCGATGTCGATGACCCCGGAGCCGAGGTTGGACTGCATGACGTCGCCGGCGCCGGTGACGAGGGGGATGCCGGCCACGAGGCCGCAGGCCTCGGCCTGGCGCGGGCTGAGCTCGCCCACGACGTCCCAGGGCTTGTTCATCTTGGGGATGAGCTCGCGTGGGATGTTGAGCGCGTCGAACTGGCGGTCCGACCACTGCCGCTTGCGGGCGTCGAAGCCGATGATCCAGCCGGAGGCGTGGGCCCAGTCGGTGAAGGCGTCCTTGCCGCTGAGCTCGCCGAGCCGCCCGAGGACGTAGTGCGCGCCGTGCACGACCGACTTCGCGCGGCCCATGTTCTCCTGCTCGTGGGTGAGCAGCCACTTCATGAACATCGGGGGCATGTACGCGCCGGGCTCGGCGTTGCCGGCCTCGTCGTACCACGGCTTCTCGTCGAGATTGGCGACCTGCTCGGCCTCCTTCTTCGCCCGGGTGTCGAGGAAGCAGATGTAGGGCCGCGTCGGATCCCAGTTCTCGTCGATGGGCACGAACCCGCACACGATCCCGCTGCAGGAGATCCCGCGCACCTGCTTCGGGTCGATCCCACTGGTCGTGACGCACTCCTTGATGCCGTCGACGACGCAACGATAGAACTGATCCGGGTCCATCTCCGCCCAGCCCGGCTTGGGGAAGTCGATCTTGTGCGGACGGTACGCTTCGGCCACGAGGTTCGAATCGTCTGCGTAGATGGCGACCTTGGTTCCCATGGTCCCGCAGTCGAATCCGATGTAGTAATTGGTCATGGTTCCCCCTGCTCGAGCGGCGTGGGTGGCGGCGTCGCCGTCGAGGCGGGCGGCGCGGGCGAGGAGTCCCTCCTGTCGCCGGGATGCGCGATGGTCCTGCCGCGGAACCCTGCGACGTGACAGCTCTCTGCCCGGGCCGTTCGCTGCACGGCAACCCCTTCAGAGGCGGTGTCATGCGGCAGCGTCGCGTTCGACGAGTCGAAGAGGGACCGTTGCCGACTCACTGGCACCGAAGGTTGGCATCGAGGTGGCGCCGACAATCCGTATCCCCTGCAGGCGCCACCTTCAGCACCACCCTTATAGATGGCTGCACGGGTACGGTCAAGTACTTTTCCGTGCTTTCGCAAGGTCGTCGACAGGCCCCACCGAGCCGGTCGCCCGGGTGTGGTGATGGGCCCTGGTGTGACGATGCGCACGGGTGTGGTGAACCCGTTGCCTGGGGGCGGGCACCGACGTTGGTGGGCCCGACCCGGGGGCGCCGGGGTTGACGCCGGGCGGGCGCTGGGCAAGCGTGCGGGGCGAGGAGCGAGGAGGAGGCGTGGCCGGGCAGGGCGCGACGATGCGGGCGCTGCGACTCGCGGCGTTCGGCTCGTGGCGTGACCTGCGCCTGGTGTCGGTGCCGATTCCCGAGCCCGACGCCGAGCGCGGCGTGCTCGTGCGCGTGCAGGCCGCGGCGGTCAACCCCGTCGACCTCAAGACCTGCGCAGGCCGCCCTGCCGACCCTGGCCTCGCCGACCGGCTCCCGCTCACGCCCGGCTACGACGTCGCCGGCGAGATCGTCCGCGACGCGGGCGAGGGGGACTTGGCGGTGGGCACGAGGGTGTGCGGGATGGTCGGCTTCCCCTCGGCGCCCGGCGGATTCGCGGAGTACGTCCTCGCGCGGCCCGACGAGGTCGTCGCCATCCCGGCCGGGGTCGGCGATGCCGAGGCGGCGGCCCTGCCGCTCGTCGGGCTCACCGCCTGGCAGGCGCTCTTCGAGCACGGCGGCCTCTCCGCGAGCGAGACGGTGCTCGTGACGGGGGGTGCGGGCGGTGTGGGCCAGCAGCTCATCCAGCTCGCCCACGCCGCCGGGGCCCGCGTCGTGGCGACCGCCTCGGCGCGCAACGCCGGTCTGTGCGCCGCACTCGGCGCCGACCGTGTCGTCGACTACACGAGCGAGTCGCTCACCGCGGTCGACGAGCGCATCGACCTCGTCGTCAACACCGTCACCGCCGTCGATGACGTCCTCGCGATGCCCGGGGTGGGCGACCACACCCGTCGGGTGACCCTCGTGTCGCTGCCGGGCGACGCCGACGCGCTGCGGGACTTCTTCGGCAGCCGGCCGCTCGTGCATCCCGACGCCACCGTCCTCGCGCACCTGCTCGACCGCGTGGCGCGTGGGGCGCTGCGCTCGCGCGTCGTCGTCGAGGCGCCGTTGGGGCAGGCCGAGCGCGCGCTCGCGCTCGTCGATGCGGGCCACGCCGGGGGCAAGGCGTTGCTGCGCCCGGCGGACTGACCGGGGGCTAGCTCGCGAAGTCGCGGACGTCGATGACGTCGCCGGGGTTGATCGACGGGTGGTCGAGCGTCCCCGCCACGGCTCTCGCGGCGGCCGCGGGATCGTTGAGCGCTCCCGTCTCCTTGAGCGTGACGAAGGCGTCGCGGTCGGGGAAGTCGCTGGGGTCGTGCTCGCGCAGGGTGGCCTGCATCGCCGTGTCGACCTTGCCGGGCGCCACCGAGTAGACGACCACCGGCTCGGCGCCGGTCTCCTCCGCGCGGTGGCGCTGCTCGAGGCCGGCGACGCGGCCGAACTGGTCGAGGCCCGCCTTCGCCGCGCAGTACACGCCCCAGCCGCGGTACGGGTTCGCCGCGGCGCCCGAGGAGATGTTCGCGACGACACGGCGGCAGGTCGCCTCCTCGGTGTGGCCGAGGAAGAGGGACGTGAGCCGCATCGGTGCCACGAGGTTGACGGTGACGTGCAGCGCCGTCGCCTGCGGGTCGAGGCGCTCGACCGCGGCGACGGGGTCCACGAGACCCGCGTTGTTGATGAGGTAGATCCCCTCGGCGCTCGCGAGGTCGATCCGCGCGAAGATCTCGGCCATCAACCCCTCGAGCTCGTCGACGCGGGCGAGGTCGAAGGCGACGTCGACAACCTCTGCGGTGCGGGAGCCGAGCGCGCTCGTGTCGGTCCCCGAGCGCGAGACGCAGAAGATGGTGGCCTCCTCGTCGGCGAGCTCGCCGACGAGCGCCTTGCCCAGGCCTCGGCTGGTGCCGGTGATGATGTAGTACCTCACGATCTCTCCCCTGGTCGAGCCGATCGCGCACGCCGCGCAGTCCCCCGATCGCGCGTGGTGCGGAGCGTTCGGCGACGTGTTCCCCGGTCGCGGACCGCAACGTACTGCACGCAGGGCGGCAAGACGAGGGGCACGGGCGTGGGACGGCGTCGTGCGGCAACGGTCCGCGTCCGGGGCCCGCACCCCCGTCTGCGTGGCGGTTAGACTCGCCCCGGGGCGCTTAGCTCAGGTGGCGAGAGCGCGTGCCTTACAAGCACGAGGTCGCAGGTTCGAGCCCTGCAGCGCCCACGGCGGGCCCTCCAGCGCGTCCGCTGAGCCGTTCCGGGGTCTCCGCGTGATGCGGACCAGGGCAGCTCGCAGGGCTCGCCTGGCGCCTTGGGGGCGGTGCCGCGGGCGCCGGCATGTGGTTGCGGGGCCTGGGCGAGCCCCTCGGGCTGTTGGTGAGTGCCCCGGTGCGAGGTCGTGGGCGGCGTGGCGGTCAGTAGGCTCGGGGGAGCCGACGTCGAGGAGGGCATATCCGACAGCCGCGATATCTCCGATGGTGGCGTTCGCCGGTCGGTGACTGTTCCAGCCTGGCTGTCGGGACCCACGGCCGTCTGACCGAGGTGTCGGGACGATGAGCGACGAGGCTTCCCCCACCCTCGATCCCGATCCGAACGACGAGCCGACCGAGCGCGAACGCCTGGCCGCGCTGCTCGAACGCCGGCTCGACATACCGATGGCCGTGCTCGCCGTCGTGTGGGCGGGGTTGGTGGCCTACGAGCTGACCGCGCCACGCGACCAGCGCGAGGTGCTGGCCGTGGTCAGCAACGTCATCTGGGGGCTGTTCGCGGTCGAGTTGATCGCCAAACTCGTGGTGTCGAGGCGGCCGGCGCGCTTCCTGCGTCGTCACTGGCCCTCCGTGCTTTTCCTCGTGCTGCCGTTGCTGCGGGTCCTGCGCCTGTTCCGCGCGCTGCGCTTGGTGCGCGTCCTGCCCCTGGGCCGCGTGGTCGGCTCGTCCTACCGCGCGGTCGGCACCGCCCGTGTGTTGCTGACCGGCCGGCTGCAGTTCCTGCTGGCCGCGACCGTGGTCGTCGTGTTCGGCAGCGGCCAGCTGCTGTTCGTGCTCGAGCGCGGACGCGAGGGGGCCCTCACCAGCCTCGGCGATGCGCTGTGGTGGTCGGCGAACCTGGGCCTCGCGGCCAACATGGTCCACGAGCCGGTGACGGTGACCGGCCGTCTGCTGGCCATCGCGCTCTCGGTCTATGCCATCGTCGTCTTCGCTTCCCTTGCCGGGATGATCGGGGCCTACTTCCTCGAAGCGCGACAGGAACGCGCCGACGAGGAGGACGGCCGCTCGTAGGCCAACCGGGCGTTCGCGGGATCGTCGAGCCCCACGGGGTTGGGCGCGGTTCGAGCGCGGACAGGTGCACAGCCACGAACGGCATCGCGAGGACGAGTGACGTCACCGCGCCCCGCGACGTCGTCGATGCCGACACCGTGGGCTTCGCCGACTGGGATCCGGGCACCGGCGATGTCCTCCTCGGGCGCGTCGCCGCCGACGCCGACGACGCGGGCGACACCGGCGAGGATGACGTGGCCGACGAGGCCGCCGAGGCCGACGACGACGGCGATGACGACGCTGGTCCCGCCGAGGGCCTGCCCGAGGACTGGCCCGCCGAGCTGGCGGTCCACGACGGCGTGGAGATCGCCAACCCGATCGTCGAGGATGGCGACGATGGCGAGGTCTTCCTCATCCAGACGCAGTACCGCACCGACGAGGAGATCGAGGAGGCCGTCGCCTACTTCGAGGGCCTCGAGGGCGACGGTTGGGAGCTCGTGCGCTCCAGCGGCGTCGAGCAGGAGGGCATGGCCGAGTCCGCCGAGGCCGAGCTCGAGGGCTTCGGCGGGAACGTCGGCATCTCCGCGGACCGTCCGGCCGGCACCACGCTCTACACCTACACGCTGCAGCCGGCGGAGGAGCCGGCCAGGTCCCGACGGGGGTCCCGGGCCCCGACGGCGGTCCCGGGGCTAGCCGTCGGGAGCCCAGCGCTCGAGGATCGCCTGGGCGAGCAGCGCCTCGACTAGGAGCCGACCGCCATCGGGGGTGAGGTGGATGCCGTCGTCGCGGCGCATGCGCTCGACCCCGCCGTCGGCGCCCTCGAGGTAGGTCGCGTACCCACCGTCGTCGGCGAGCAGGTCGCGGGTGGGCACGTAGGTCGCGCGGGGATGGTCCTCGGCGCCTGCGGCGTAGACCTCGTCGAGCTCGCGCATCGCGCCGTCGAACGTCGCGTCCTGCATCACCGGCAGGCCAACCCAGAGGACCTCCGCGCCCTGGGCGGTGAGCGCGTCGAGGAAGTCATCGACGCGCCCGCGGTACTCCTCGAGCCACTCGTCGTCGCGGCGGTGGATGACCTCGTCGCCGCGCATGTCCTGGTCGTCGTTGCCCCCGAGCATGACGACGACGAGGTCGGGGTCGTCCTCCCCGACCGTCGCCCCGGCGTGCGCCGGCCAGTCGAAGTAGTCGGGTCGGGCCAGCCCGGTGGAGTATTGCGGCTCGGCGGCCACCTCAGCGGGCAGGCGTCCCTCGAGCGCCGAGGACAGCGCGGCGCCCAGCGGCTCGACGAGCGAGTCGCCGGCGACCCACACCGCGAGGGGGTCCTCCTCGGTCGGTGACCGACGTGGCCCGGCGTCGTCGGTCTCCGACCCCCGGGTGGCCCCGTCGTCGGCGGTGGCGTCCTGCTCGCCCTCGGCGGTGGCGTCCTGCTCGCCCTCGGCGGTCGCCGCCTCGGCAGGGTCGCCGCCCGCCGCCTGTGTGCCGGTCGGCTCGCCGGGGGCGGCCGGCTCGCGGATCGCCGGGCGGAACCACCCGCCCAGGCCCTCGACGAGCCAGGCGTGGACACGGCCGAGCCCGGTCACCTCGGCGAGCGCCTCGACGGGCCCGACGACGGCGACGGCGACGCTGCGCTGCCAGCCGAAGGGCTGGCGCTCGGCGGTGGCCGCGAGCGACGAGGCGTTCATGACCGCGCCGAGCAGGAGCGCGGCGAGCAGCACCGCGACGGCCTGCGCCGGGCTCAGCCATCGCCGCGTCGGCGGCGTCTCCTCCTCGCCGGAGGGCCCGCGGGGTCGGGCCGCGGCGGCGCGGGGCTCGGTGTCGGTGCTCATCGCACACGCCAGGATGGCAGGCCGGCGTGCGCGGGTCCGCGAGGCCGGCCCATCAGAACTGGAAGTAGATGAACGGGGCGACCCCCGGTGGGCCGAGGGCGTCGATGACAACGAGGGCGCCGGCGAGCGCGAGGGCCTGCCCGGCCAGCGGCAGACGGCTGAACTGCGCCTGGATCGCCTCGCCGGTGCCCTCCGGCAGGAACTGCACCGCGATCGTCGCGACGATCACCGCGAGCACCGGCACGGTGACGAGCGGCGCGGGGCCCGGTGCGGTGGCCAGCCGGGTGAGCATCGTCGTGGCGACGTCGAAGGACTCGGCGCGGAAGAACACCCAGCCGAGGCAGACGACGTGGAAGGTCACGAGCCAGCGTCGCGTCTCGATCCACCACGGCTCGAGGGGGGCGAGGCCGGGACGGCGTGGCGCTGGCCGGGCCTGGCGGCGCTCCTCGAGGTAGCGCTCGAGCGCGAGCCAGCCGCCATGCAGCGCGCCCCAGGCCACGAACGTCCATGCCGCGCCGTGCCACAGCCCGCCGAGGAGCATCGTGAGTATGAGGTTGCGGTAGGTGCGCGCCCGCCCGTGCGCCGAGCCGCCGAGGGGGATGTAGAGGTAGTCGCGCAGCCAGCGTGACAGCGTCATGTGCCAGCGGCGCCAGAAGTCGCGCAGCGTCGTCGCCGCGTAGGGGCGGTTGAAGTTGTCGGGGAAGGTGAAGCCCAGCAGCATCGCGCAGCCGATCGCGATGTCGGTGTAGCCGGAGAAGTCGGTGTAGATCTGCGCGGCGTAGCCGTAGACGGCGACGAGGATCTCCCCCGAGGAGTACGCCGAGGGGTTGGCGAAGACCTCGTCGACGATCGCGCTCGCGAGGAAGCTCGCGACGACGACCTTCTTGAAGAGCCCGGCGGTGATGAGGCCGAACGCCCGGCCGGTGTCGAGGACCTGCCCGGCGCGGGTCGCGAGCTGGGGCAGGAACTCCCGCGCGCGGACGATCGGCCCGGCGACGAGCTGGGGGAAGAAGGCGAGGAAGACCGCGACGTCGAGGTGGCTGGCGGGCTCGAGCTTGCCGCGGCCGATGTCGACGACGTAGCTGATCGCCTGGAAGGTGAAGAAGGAGATCCCCACCGGCAGGACGATCTCGAGCAGCGGGAACGGCTGGGACACCCCGAAGCGCGCGAGGAGGTTGGCCATCGAGGCGACGAAGAAGCCGTAGTACTTGAACCAGCCGAGCACCGCGAGGTCGCCGGCCACCGTCCAGCGCACGAGGGCGCGGCGGCGGTCGTCGTCGTCGGCGGCGGCGATGCGCAGCGCCATGACCTGGTTGAAGACCGTGACTCCGGCGAGCAGGAGGAGGAAGCGGGGGTCCCAGGCCGCGTAGAAGACGTAGCTCGCGCCGAGCATGAAGAGCTTCCAGCGCACCGGCTGTGGGGTCAGCAGCCAGCTCGCGACGAGCACGATCGCGAAGAAGATCGCGTACTGCACCGTCGGGAAGAGCATCGCACCGTCTGCGAGGGCGGCCTGCCCCGGCGCGGAGGTGGCGCCGAGCGCCCCATCGGGGAGGTCGCCCGCAGTCTACGCAGCCCGGCCCGCCAACCGGGGAGGCGTCGACGGCGCCCGCCTAGGGCTCGACGAGCCAGCGGGCGGTGAGCGCAGGCACGGCGCTGCGCTGTCCGCTGGGCTCCAACGGCGCGGCAGCGGCAGGGCGTGGCAGCCTGCGCGCCGTGGCCGCCCGACAGCCTGGCGAGAGGACGGAGGCGACGTGGACGACGAGACCGCCGACCTGCGCGTGCTGCGGGTCTTCACCGACGCTGACGGCAGCGGCGGCAACCCCCTCGGCGTGCACCTCGTCGGTGCGGCGGTCCCGCCCGCGCGGCGTCAGGCCGAGGCCGCCCGCCTGGGCTTCAGCGAGACGGTCTTCGTCGACGATCCCGACGAGGGCGTCGTGGAGATCCGCACGCCGACGATGCCGCTGCCCTTCGCCGGCCATCCGCTCGTCGGCACCGCCTGGCTGCTCGCCCGCGAGGGCGCCGATCCCGGTGTGCTGCGCCCACCAGCCGGCGCAGTGCCGACCTGGACCGAGGGCGCGCGCCGGTGGATCCGCGGACGCGCGTCCTGGGCCCCGCCGATGGTGCTGCTCGCCTGCGCCTCGCCCGCCGAGGTCGAGCGCCTGCAGGGGCCACCGCCGGGGGTGGGGTTCGCCTACTGCTGGGCCTACCTCGACGAGGAGCGCGGGCTCGTCCGCGCGCGGGCCTTCGCCGCCGAGGCCGGCATCGTCGAGGACGAGGCCACCGGCTCGGCGGCGCTGCGCCTGGCCGCCGCCCTCGACCGGCCCCTCACGATCCGCCAGGGGGCGGGCTCGGAGCTGCGCGCACGGCCCGGGCCCGACGGCACGACCGAGGTGGGCGGGCTCGTCGCCCGGGCCTGAGGTCGCGCCGCGGCGGGTGAGACCCCCACGGACGGGGAAGGCACCGGGGCGTGACCCCCACGATGGCCCGCCGCCGTCGGCGAGCCCGAGCGCAGGAGGAAGCCCATGGCCGTGACCCACGTCGCGATGTTCCGCTTCACCGAGGAGTCCACGAGCGCGCAGGTGGCTGCGCTCGCCGAGGGGCTCGCGGCCCTGCCCGGGGAGGTCCCCTCGCTGCGCTCGTTCACCTTCGGCGCCGACCTCGGCCTGCTCGAGGGCGTCAGCGACGCGAGCTGGGACTACGCCGTCGTCGCGACGTTCGACGACGCCGAGGGCTACCACACCTACCGCACCCACCCCGCCCACGTCGCCGTCGTCCAGGAGCGCCTCGCCCCGATCGCCGCGGACCGCGCGACGATCCAGCTCGACGGCGCCCCGTAGCCGACGCACCTCCCGTCGCGGCCCCCGATCGCAGGGTGCGCCGCGCACCGGGGATCCCTACGATGCGAGGCCATGGCTGATCGCGTTGCGGACTGGGTCGAGCTCCTCGCCGCGGGCTACCCGCCGGGCGACGCCGAGCCCTGGGACAACGTCGGGTTGCAGGTCGGAGACCCGCAGGACGCCGTCACCCGGGTCCTCGTCGCGCTCGAGGTCACCGAGGCCGTCCTCGACGAGGCCGCTGCGGTCGACGCCGAGCTCGTCCTCACCCACCACCCCCTCGTCTTCCGCCCGCTCGCCTCGCTCACCCCCGCCAGCGCCGCGGGACGCCTCGCGCTGCGGGCCGCCCGCGAGGGCCGGGCGGTCCTCGCCGCGCACACGAACTTCGACGTCGCCGAGGAGGCGACGACGACGCCGATCGTCGAGCTCCTCGGGCTCGTCCGGGTGCGGCCCCTCGACCCGCGCCCCGACCCCGGTGGCGAGGTCCGCAAGCTCACGACCTTCGTGCCGCGGGAGCACACCGGCGCGGTCATCGCCGCGCTCTCGGCGGCGGGAGCAGGCGTCATCGGCGCCTACGACGAGTGCACCTTCCGGGTGCCCGGGACCGGCACCTTCCGCCCGTCGGCGGCGGCCAACCCCGAGCGCGGCGCGCGCGGGCAGCGCAACGAGGTCGCCGAGGACCGCCTCGAGGTCGAGGTGCGCCGGGACGTGATGGCCGCGGCGCTCGCCGCGCTCGAGGAGGCCCACCCCTACGAGGAGGTGGCCTACGACGTCTACGTCCTCGACGACCAGCGCCGGCCCCACAAGGGCCTCGGCCGCGTGGGCGAGCTCACCGAGCCGACGAGCCTGCGCGCGATCGCCGACACCCTCGCGGTGGGGTTGCCGAGCCCGCACCTGCGCGTCGCCGGCGACCTCGACCGGCCGGTGCGTCGCGTCGCCGCCTGCGGCGGCGCCGGCGACGGCCTCATCGACGCGGCGCTGGCCGCCGACGCCGACCTCTACGTCACCGGCGACCTGCGCCACCACCCCGCGCTCGACGCCCGCACCCAGGGTCTCGCGCTCATCGACGCGGGCCACCACGCCACCGAGGCCGCCGCGCTGCCGCTGCTGCGCGCCGCGCTCGTCGAGGGCGCGGCCGCCCGCGGGCTCGCCGCGCAGGTCAGCGCCAGCGCCGTCGACACCGACCCCTGGGCGGGCTACCGACCCCCACCGGCCGCGGCGGGCGCCGCGGCCACCGACGAGGAAGGCACGTCTCGATGACGACGGCCACACCAGAGCAGCAGCGCCAGCTCCTCGACCTCCAGGCCGTCGACACGACGATCCGCCAGCTCGAGCACCGCCGCGCGCACCTGCCCGAGCAACAGCAGCTCGACGCCGAGATCGAGACCCTCGAGCGCGTGCGCGGCGAGCTGGCCACCGCGCGCGAGGAGCTCGCGACCGTCGAGCGTCGCCAGACCCGCCTCGAGGGCGAGATCGCCACCGTCGACAGCCGGCGGAGGTCCGAGGAGGGCCGGATGTACTCCGGGCAGATCACCTCCGAGAAGGAGCTCGCGGCGATTCGCGGGGAGCTCGGCTCGCTCAAGACCCGCAAGTCCGACCTCGAGGACGAGCTGCTCGAGGTCATGGAGCGCCGTGAGGAGCTCGAGTCGCTGAGCGAGGAGCTCACCACCCGCCGCGCCGAGCTCGAGACGAGCGTCGAGGCGCTCGCGCGGCAGCGCGACGAGGCCGCGACCGACATCGACGCCGAGCTCGCCGAGCGTCGCCGTGCCAGGGCGTCGGCCGCCGAGCCGCTGCCGGCGTCGCTGCTCGCCTTCTACGAGGAGCTCCTCGAGCGCAAGCAGGGCCTCGCCGTCGCCGAGCTCCAGGGGCGGATGTGCGCGGGCTGTCGCCTCGAGCTCACTGCGATCGAGCTCGAGGAGGTCAAGGCCGAGGCTAAGGGTGGCATGCCGCGCTGCGAGCAGTGCGAGCGCATCCTCGTGCTCACCGGCTGAGCGTGCCGGTCGCGGTCGTTCGGCGTCGTGCGCGCGGGCATCCCGCCCGCCGCCCCGTGGGTACCCTGGCACCGCGAGGGGAGTCGGCCAGGCGGCCGCGGCGGCGTGAGCCGTCGAGGAAAGTCCGGACTCCACAGGGCACGACGCTGGGTAACGCCCAGGCGCGGTGACGCGCGGGACAAGCCAACAGAGAGCAGACCGCCGAACGGCGCCCGTCAGGGCGTGCGTGGTGAGGGTGAAAGGGTGCGGTAAGAGCGCACCGGCGTCGGCGGTGACGTCGACGGCCAGGGAGCCCCGTCGGGAGCAAGGCCAAGCAGGCGCATCGAGGTGGCCCGCCGAGCGCCAGGTAGGCCGCACGAGCCGGACGGTGACGTCCGGCCCAGAGAGATGGCCGCCGCCCGACGCACCGCGTCGGGCACAGAATCCGGCTTATCGGCTGGCTCCCCTCGTCCTGGCGGCCGCTGGCTGCCGGCCGGGCCCTGCGGCGACGTCCGCGCGAGGGGCACCCTGGACGCCCTGCGGCGTCGGCGCGCAGCGGTGCGACCGGCGGCCCGTCGAGCCGGGGTCAGGAGGGCGGGTGGCCGACCGGGCGGGTGAGTCGCTCGTGCGGGGCATCCGCGCGGCGTCGGAAGGCGAGCCAGAAGGCGATCGACCCGAGCGCGAAGGCGGCGTAGGCGCCGATCGCCACGCTGAGTGAGCGGGTCGCGGAAAGCTGACCGAAGACGGGGTTGACGGCGATCGACAGGAACGCGAGGAGCCCGGCGCCGTAGACCGCGAGCCAGGCCGGGCGGCTCCACGCGAAGAGGCGCTCGCCGTGGGTGAACGTCAGCGGCACGAACGCGAGGACGAGGCTCGTCAGCGCCCCGACCGACACCGCGGTCAGCGCCTCGGCGGCCAGCGCGGGCAGGAAGCCTCCGGCAGCCGCGGCGAGCTGTGCCGGGGCGAGCAGCAGCCATGCGCCGACGCCGGCACCGACCATGAACACGCCCTGCAGCAGGGTGATGCGCCCGAGCTGGGCGACGGTGATGCGCTCATGGAACACCGCAGCGGCGACGAAGCCGTAGAGGAAGCCGGGGGAGAGGTCGACGGTGCGGCTGACGAGCACGACCACGACGACGACGAGCAGCGCGGCGGGGCGGAAGGCCATGCTCGCGGCCGTGCCGCGTCGTCGGGCCGCGAGCAGCGCGATCGCGCTGACGGCGTAGGTCGTGACGACGAGCCCGACGGTCTGCGCGGCCATGAGCCGCAGCGATCCGACCCCGCCGCCGAAGCGCGGGTCGAGCGCGCTCGCGGCGGCGGCGACGACGATCGTGAGGGTCGCGCCGCCGACGAGTCGTGCGCGCGGCACCACGGCGGCGACGCGGTCGAGCAAGGTGCGGACGGCGTCGCGGGCGCGGCCGAGCCGGCCGACGACGCTGTCGTAGTTCTCCCGCAGCGTCGCGTTGAAGAGCTCCGCCGGCAGGATGAGCAGGAAGGCGAGCAGGGCAGCGAGCGCGGTGTTCGCCGCGACCCGGGCCGGGTTGGCGGGCCCGTGCGCGATGGTCGGCAACGAGCTGCCGAACGCGCCGACGGCGTTGGCGAGCAGGACCTCCGTGGACTCGGGAGCCGGCCCCGGGGCCGTGTCGGGCTCGCCCGCGGCCGACGTCCCGCCGTCGCGCGGCGCGGCGCCGGGTTCGTGGAGCGTGTCCGGCCCGTCGATCGAGGGTGGGAGGCCGCCGGCGAGGCGCTCCGCCGCCGGTGCGGGCACCGGTGTGCCCCCGGGGTCGGCGTCCGCGGCTGCCGCGGTGGCGGGCCCACCGGTGTCCGGCGCGGTGGCCTCGGGGCCGGTGAGCCCTGCGGTGTCGTCCTCGGGCGCGGCGAGCACGAGGGTGTGCGCGCCCTGCCAGCTGCGGAAGCCGTTGCGTGTGGCGGTGACGCGGTACTCGCCCGGCGGGGCGGCTCCGAGATCGGCGCGGCCCTCGGCATCGGTCTCGCCCTGCAACGTGACCGTCCGGGTCTCGGCGAGCGTGATGACCGTGTCGACGGTTGCCGTCGCGGTGATCTCAGCGCCGGGCACGGGCGCGCCGTCGGTGTCGGTGACGTCGACGACGAGCGCCGTCGGGTCGCCGACCGACTCGAGACGGACGGTCGCCGTCGCAGCGGGTTCGATGACCGCGCCCGCGTGCACCGGCTCGTAGCCGTCGGCGTCGAGTCGCACGCGGTAGGCCCCGGCGGGCAGCCCATCGGCGCGCGCCTCACCCATGTCGGTGACGAGCTCGAGGGGGTCGGCCTCGGCGGGGTCGGCGCTGGCCTCATCGGGGGCGACGACGAGCACGGCACCGTCGAGCGCTGCGCCGGAGCCGGCGTCGACGACGGTGACCTCGAGGCTGCCTGCCAGGCGCGCCAGTGCGAGGGTGAGGCTCGCCTCGGCCTCGGCGGCGACGGTGAGGTCGCTGCTCGTGGCCGGCTCATGGGTGGCGGCGCTCGCGGTGACGGTGTACCCGCCGGCGGGCAGGTCAGCGAAGACCGCAAGGCCGTCGCCGTCAGTGGCCTTCTCCGCCAGCACACCGTCGCCGTCGGTGAGGGCGACCGTGGCGCCTGTGAGGGGCGCGCCCCGGTCGTCGGTGACCGTGACGCCGGCGCCGCCGAGCTCGGGCTCGGGCTCGGGCTCGGGGTCCGGAGCCGGCGCCGGGTCGGATTCAGGGGTCAGGTCGACGGTGAGGGCCTCGGAGGTCACCGGCCCGTAGGGCACGGTGCCGTCGCCGCCCGGCAGGTTCGCGCCGGTCGGGAGCTCGATGGCTTCGTCGACGGGCGCGTAGCCCTCAGCGCTCACCGTCACCCGGGCGTCGGTCAGCTCGTCCGCCCCAGGTAGGTTGCCGCCCCGGTCGCTGGCGTCGACGAGGCCGACGGCCTGCCCATCGCTCGTCGCCGCATCGACGATCGTCGTGAGCTCGCCCTCAGCGGCAGGGTCGAGCTGGATCGCGAGCTCGACGTCGCCGTCGACGGGCGCGCCGCCGTCGGTGTCGCGCAGCTCGACGGCGGCGGCGGCGAGGGAGACATCGGCCCCCTGCCCCGGCTCCGACTCGGGCGACGGCTCGAGGCCGACGGTCGCGGTCGCGCCCTGCGGGTCGCGCAGCGTGGCCCGCGCGGCGCGCTCGTCAATGGCGAACGCCTCGACGAAGGTTCCGTCGAAGGCGTCGGGCAGGCTGAGCTCGCCGCGGGTCGCCCCCCGCGGGTCGGGTTCGACGAAGGGCGACGGCGCCACCTCGACGCCGCCACCGGCCTCGTCCTCGAAGGTGAGGGTGTAGGCCTCGAGGCTGCGGCTCTCCGGATGGGCGACCCCGGCGAGCGTGACGTCGATCGCGGGCACCCACCGCAGCTCGACCTCACCGCCGGCCTCGGCGGCGTCGGGCAGGGCGCGCTGCTCGGCCTCGATGGCCGCCCCGACGGCGACGACGACGAGCGCGTCGTCGATGCGGCTGCCGCGGTGCAGCTCCCAGCGGCCGCCGGTGTCGCTCGTGGTGATCCGATCCGCGGCTCCGTGGCGGGACATGTGGTCGGTCCCACTCCACGCGGACACTGTGACGTCGCCGACGCCATTGCCGTCGGGGTCGACGACGGTGCCCCACGCATCCGGCTCGACGGTGATCTCGACCGGGTCGTCGAGGTCCTCGAGCTCTGCGACGTCGAACGTCGCTTCGGCGCTGCCGCGATCGGTGAACACGTCGAAGGTGACGACGTCGTCGGGCTCGCCGGTGACCTCGAAGCTCGTCCCCTCCGTGCCGTTGGTCGGCGTCACCGTCGCCTCGTCGCTGCCTACGTCCACATCGGCGTCGGGGACGGGCTCCTCGTGACGGTCAAGCACCTTGAGCGTCACCGACACCGTGGCCTCGGCCGGTGTGGGCTCGGGATCGACGTCGGCGCGGGCATGGGTCGCATCCCATGCCGCGGCCGCGACGAGCACGGCGAGGACGAGGGCCGCAACGCCGCCCAGGGCCCAGGATCGGGCAGGGGGGCGCGCACCACGCTCATCGTGGGCAGCGTGCATCGGAGACCCCCTGCTCGGGCCGGTCACGTGCTGGGCTGCGGCCGCCCCTCATCCCGCATGGACGTTGACCGCGTCACCAAGCGTAGCCCTTCGGTCGCGCTCCAAGGCGGTCACGCCCCGAGCCTCGAGCAGGGGGCCGGGGTCCGGGGCGCCGAGACCGCGACCTTGCGGTCAGAGGGAACCGCGCGCACCGGGAGGTTCGTTGTGGCGACTGCGGTGACGCTCCTGTCCGGGATCGGCGCTCCCTGTGGGTTCGCCTGACTCGCTACGGTGGAGGGGGCACGCTTGCCCTCAGCGCCAGGCGTGAGATAAGGTTTTCTCAGGGTGGGCTCCCTCCACAGCGCAGCGTCGCGCAGGGGTGCCGAGAAAGGACCGGAGATGAAGACGAGACGGTACGCATCCCTCCTCGCGCTGGCCCTGGCCGGTGCCCTGATGCTCGCGGCGTGTGCCGAGGACGAGGCCGACGACGTCGACGAGGTGACCGACGACGTCGACGAGACGACCGACGACGTCGATGACACGACCGACGAGGACGCCGCTCTGCCCTTCGAGGGCGAGACGCTCACCGTGCTGAACTGGAACGACTACGGCTCGGACCAGGACTACGCCATCGCCGGCTTCGAGGAGCGCACCGGCGCGACGGTCGAGCACGTCTACCACTCCGGGGGCGAGGAGCTCCGGGAGGTCCTGCGCACCGGGGGCGTCGGCGAGATCGACGTCGCGTTGCCCAACCCCACGTACGTCGAGCAGATGCAGGAGGAGGGCACGATCGAGGCGGTCGACCCCGACCTGCTCGACAACCTCGACGGCGTCTACGACGACTTCCTCGACATCGACGACATCTACGTCGACGGTGAGCTCTACGGTGTGCCGTGGGTGTGGGGCAGCACGGGGCTGACCTACAACACCGAGCACTTCGACCAGGAGCCCACGAGCTGGGGCGTGCTCTGGGACGACGAGTGGGAAGGGCAGGTCGGCTTCATGGACAGCCCCGTCGAGGCGGTCATGCTCACCGCGCTCTACCTCGGCGACGACCCCCACGATCCCGACCTCGACGCCGTCCGTGAGGCCCTCATCGACATGCGTCCCAACGTCGAGCTCTACTGGGGCTCGAGCGACGACTGGACCCGGGCCTTCACCACCGAGGCGATCAGCGTCGGCAACTTCTGGGCCGGCGACGCCGGCTCGATGATGGAGGAGGGCGAGCCGGTGGGCTACGTCATCCCCGAGGAGGGCGCCGCGGGCTGGCTGTCGACGTGGTCGGTCGTCGCCGACGCGCCCAACGTCGAGCTCGCCCACGCCTGGATCGACTGGATGATCAGCGAGGAGTTCCTCGTCGAGTGGGCGGAGGACCCGACCGGCAACGCGCCCGCGCCGGCCAACGAGCTCGCCCAGGAGCAGCTCTCCGAGGACGTCAAGGCGCGCATTCAGGCCTACCCCGAGCAGGTCGAGGACCTCGCGATCATGGGCAGCCTCAGCCAGGAGGAGCAGCAGGCCTACACCGACCTGCTCGCGGAGGTCAAGGCCGGGGTGCAGTGAGGCACGAGTGACCAAGGCCAGCGGCGTCGCTCCGCCGTCGTCGACCGACGACCCCCCGCGTCGGTCGGCGGCGGTCGGGTGGCGCCGCTGGTCGAGCTCGGGGCTCATGCTGCCGAGCGCGCTGCTCCTGCTCGCCCTCGTCGTCGTCCCGCTGTTCCTGCTCGTCTACTTCGGGCTGCTCGCCGGTCCCGGCGTCGACGGGCCGGTCACCGGTGAGGAGTGGGCCCGCATCGCGGGCCAGCCGGACCTCTACGGCCGCCTGCTCGTCCGCTCGCTCGTGCTCGGCCTCGCCGCCACGGTGCTCACGATCCTCGTGGCCTGGCCGACCGCCTGGGCGCTCTCGCGCCACGTCCGCCGCCTGCGGTCGCTCTACCTCGCGCTCGTCATCATCCCCCACCTCACGTCCTCGCTCCTGCTCATCTACGCGATGTACGTCCTCATCGCCCCGGGCGGCCCGCTCATGGCCGCGCTCACCGGCGTCGGCCTCGCCGAGCCCGGCGACACCCTGCTCTTCACCCGGTGGGCGGTGCTGCTCATGCTCGCCTACCTCTTCCTGCCGTTCATGGTCATGGCGCTGTACGCCGCGGTCGAGCGCATCGACGACACCGTGCTCGACGCCGCCCGCAGCCTCGGCGCCGGGGCCTGGCAGCGGTTCCGCCACGTCGTCCTGCCCCTCACGGTCCCCGGCATGCTCGCCGGGCTCGTCATCGTCTTCACGCCAGCCGCCGGCGCCTTCGTCGAAGCGCGCATCCTCGGCGGGACCGACGGGATGATGTTCGGCACGCTCATCAGCGAGCAGGTCTCGCGCGTGAACAACCAGCCCCGCGCCGCGGCGATGTCGGTCATCCTGCTCGTGGCGATCCTCGTCCTGCTCGGCGGGGTCCGCGCGACCCTCAGGCGGGCCTTCCCCGGCGCCCTGCGCGGGGGGCGCTGAGCGATGGCCACCAACACCGCGGCCCCGCCCGAGTCCACCGCCGCCCCCGCGTCCTCCGGCGACGTCGGCGGGCCACGCCCCGACGCGCATGGCCGGGCGCGCCGCCAGCGGCGCGGCTGGCTGGCCTGGCTCTGGCTCGTGCTGGGGGTCGTCTACACCCCGGTGCTCGTCGTGATGGTCCTGTCGTTCAACGCCTCGCGCTACGGCACGCTGCCGTTCGCGTTCACCGCGGAGTGGTACGTCGCCCTGGCCGGCAACGACGCCCTCATCTCGGCGACCGGGCGCAGCCTCGTGCTGTCGACGAGCGTCGCGGCGGTCGCCGCGGCGCTCGGCACCGCCCTCGCGCTGTGGATGGTGCGCTTCGCCCGCTCGGGCGCGACGCTCTTCACCGCCCTGCTCACGACGGCGATCACGATCCCGTGGCTCATCCTCGCCGTGGCGATGCTCCTCGTCGCCAACGCCGTCGGCGTCGGGCGCGGTCTGCCCCTGCTGTTCCTCGGCAGCCTCGCGGTGGCGATGCCCTACGTCGTGCTCGTCGTCGTCGCGCGGCTGCAGGGCCTCGGCACCGAGCTCGAGCAGGCCGCCCGCTCGCTGGGGGCGCGCCCCCTGACGGCCTTCCGGCTCGTCACCCTGCCGCTCATCGGCAAGTCCGTGCTCAGCGGCACGCTGCTCGCCTTCATCATCACCTTCAACAACTTCCCGATCCACTTCTTCCTCGCGCCCTTCGGGTTCAACACCCTGCCGATGGAGATCTACACCTTCGTCCTCTCCGGCTACGACCCCGACATCAACGCCCTCGCCACGGTGCTCATTAGCGTCGCGGTGGGCCTCGGGCTCGTGCTCCTCGCCGTCGCGCGGCGGCGGGGCGGGGACGCGACCGCGACGAGCCGCCTCCAGGAGATGTGGGGATGAGCGCCCATGGCTGACCTTCGCCTCGACGAGGTCTGGATGTCCTACAGCCCCGAGGGCCCGCCGGTCCTGCGGGGGCTGTCGATCGATGTCGCTGACGGCGAGTTCTACGCGATGGTCGGGCCGTCGGGCTCGGGCAAGACCTCGATCCTCAAGGTCCTCGGCGGCTTCGTCGCCCCCGACGCCGGCCGGGTCGTCCTCGACGGCTCGGACGTCAGCGGCGTGCCGCCCGAGCGCCGCGACCTCGGCATCGTCTTCCAGAGCTACGCGCTCTTCCCGCACCTCACCGTCGGCGAGAACGTCGGCTTCGGGCTGCGCATGCGCCGGGTGCGCGCGCGCGAGCAGCGCGCCGAGGTCACCAGGCTGCTCGCCCTCGTCGGCCTGCCGGAGATGGAGGCGCGCTACCCCGACGAGCTCTCGGGCGGCCAGCAGCAGCGCGTCGCGCTCGCCCGCGCGCTCGTGACCCGACCCAAGGCGCTCCTGCTCGACGAGCCGCTCAGCGCCCTCGACCGCAAGATCCGCCAGGAGATGCAGGTCGAGCTGCGGCGCATCCAGCGCGAGGCCGGGGTCACGGCGATCATCGTGACCCACGATCAGGAGGAGGCGCTCGCGCTCGGCGACCGGCTCATGGTCCTCGACGCCGGCGAGGTGCGCCAGGAGGGCCGCCCCGCCGAGGTCTACAGCCACCCGCGCAGCCGCTTCGTGGCGACCTTCCTTGGCAGCGCGAACCTCCTGCCCGCCACGGTCGACGCCGTCGAGCCGAGCCGGATCGACCTCGGCGGCCTGCCCGCGCACGGTCTCATCCTGCCCGAGGGCTCCCGCACCGGCGACCGCGTGACGGTCTGCGTGCGGCCTGAGCGCTGGCGCCTCGCCGGCGACGACGGCGCCGCGCCCGACGGCCTCGCCCTGCGCGCGACGGTGCGCAGCGTCCAGCTCAGCGGTCAGGTGGGGGAGTGCCGACTCGACAGCGAGCTCGGCGAGCTTGCGCTCACCGTGCTGTCCTCCCAGGTCGCCCGCCTCGAGGAGGGCGTCGAGGTGTCGCTGCACGCTGCGCCCGACGACGTCCACGTCCTCGAGGAGCCCGCCGCCGAGCCGACCGAGGCCACCGAGGCCACCGCGCCCGCGGGATCCCGGCCGTGAGCGCCCCGGCCGCCGCCGCGCGAGGCCGGCGCTCCTGCGTGGGGGTCCGGCGATGGTGAGGCCGGTCAGCGCCGACCGCCGGTGGGGCACGCACCACCCGGCGTACCCGACGGCGCTCAGCGACGTCGCGAGCGGACTGCAGCTGCGCGTCGCCGGCTACAGCGGACGCGCCGGGCGCGTCGTCGACTTCGCCGGCGCCGAGGGCGTGCGGCTCGGCGCCCACACCCTCGACGGCGCCTACGTCGAGGCTGAGCTCGACGTCGCCGGCAGCCGTCTGCGCCTCGAGGTCGCCAAGGACCGCGACGCCCCGACGACGATCGTCGGCCGGGTCGCCATCGAGCACGCCGAGGAGCTGCGGCTGCGGCTCTGGACGTTGCTCGTCCTCGAGCGCGACGCCGCCGGTGGCCGGCTCGACGACGCCACGCTCGGGGCGGTGCCCGAGCGCCCCGCCGAGCCCGGCGCGGGCGGTGTCGTGCTGCGCGCGACGGCGCGCAGCGAGCACCTCGCGGTGGTCTGCGACCCCGAGCCGGCGGTCTGCGGCGGCTACGCCACGGCCGTTGAGGCCACGACCGAGCTCGAGGCCGAGGGCTACTTCCCGCCGCAGCGGGAGCCGGTCGCCGAGCCGGGCGCGGCGGTGGCCCGCTTCAACCACGAGGCCACCGCGACGGTGCGCTTCGCCGCCGCGCTCGCCACCGACGCCGAGGCCGCCGAGGGTGCGGCGCGGGCCGCCCTCACCGAGGCCGACGCCACGATCGCCGCCGCGGGCCGGCGCGCCGGGACCGAGGCCGGCGGGGAGGCCTCCGCAGCGGTGCGCGACGTCCTCGCCTGGAACACCTGCTGGGACCCCGCCAACGCCCGGGTCGCCACGGCGCTCAGCCGGCACTGGACGAGCCGGAAGTTCGGCGGCTGGCTCGTCTGGCAGAGCGACGTCCTCTACGCCGCGCTGCTCGCCGCCACGCTCGGCGACGCCGAGCTCGTCGCGGCCAACCTCGAGGCGGTGCTGCACGGCGCGCAGCCCGCCGGCAACCTGCCGTGCCTGCTCAGCGCGCGCACCGAATGGGTCGACCGGTCCCACCCGCCGCTCGCCGCGCTCGTGGTCTGGCAGTGCGCCGCGCGGCTCGGCGACCGCTCGCTGCCGCGGCGCCACCTCGACACGCTCCTGCGCGCCCACCACTGGTGGGAGCGGCACCGCGCCGCCGGGGACGGGCTGCTCGCCTACGGGACCTCGCCGACCGGCCGGGGCCTCTACGTCGGCACCGACCTCGCCGCGCGCAACGAGTCGTCGATGGACAACTCGCCGATGTTCGACGGCGTCGGGCTCACCGACAGCGGCGTGCTCGACCTCGCCGAGGTCGGCCTCAACGCCCTGCACGCCCTCGATGGGCAGGTGCTCGCGGGGATCGCCCGCGACGCCGGGCGGGCCGCCGAGGCCGACGCCCTCGCCGAGGCCGCCGCACGCCGCGCCGAGGCGGTGCGCCGCCACCTCTGGGACGACGAGCGGGGGGTCTTCGCCGGGCGGCGCGGTGACGGGACGTTCAGCCCCTCGCTGTCGCCGACGAGCTTCTACCCGCTGCTCGCCGGGATCGCCGAGGAGGCGCAGGCCGACGCCCTCGTCGAGGGCCACCTCTGCGACCCCGAGGGGTTCTGGGGCGCGCCGGCGCTGCCGTCGAACGCCCTGCGGGAGGCCGCCACCGCCGACGGCGCGTACTGGCGCGGGCGCGTCTGGCCGCCGCTGTCCTTCCTCGTCCACCTCGGCCTGCACCGCAGCGGCCACCGGGCGGTCGCCGCCGAGCTCGCCGAGCGGGCGTGGGCGCTGTTCGCCGGGCCGTGGCGTGACGAGCGCGCCGCGCTCGAGCACTACGACGTGCGCGCCGACGGCGACCACCTCGAGCCCGACGTCGACACCTTCTACACGTGGTCGGCGCTGCTGCCGCTGCTCGCCCTCGCCGAGGTCGGCGACGTCACCCCCTGGGACGGCGCCCGGCTCGGACCTGGCAGCGGTGCGACGCTGCTCGACGGGCGGTGGTGGCACGTCGCCGCCCGCGACGGCGGGCTCGACGTCGCCCCGCCCCGCGGCCCGCGCCTGCGCGTCGACGGCGCCGACCATCTTACCGGCGTCGACGCCGAGGCCGACCTGCTGCGGCTGACCCTGCCCGCCGGCAGCGCCCCGGCCCGGGTGCGCCTGGAGCCCGCGGCGGGGACGCTCGCCGCGGCGCTCGTCGATGGCCGGGCCGTCGAGGCCGAGCGTGACGGCGCCGGGGTGGGCGTGAGCGTCGGGCCGCGTGAGCGGCCCGTCGCGGTGACGCTGCTGCTCTCGGGGAGCGACGACGGTGCCTGAGCGCCAACGCGCGGAGCAGACGGGCGCGGCCGTCGACCGCCGCGCCCTCGTCGTCGTCGACCTCCAGCGGGTCGTCGGCCCCGGAGCACCGTGGGAGGTTCCCGGCGTCGAGGGGATCCTGCCGCCGGTCGCCGCGCTGCTCACGGCCTTCGGGCCCGCCTCGGTGCTGACCCGCCACCGCCTCGTCCCCGACGGTCGCGGCCGCTGGCGCGCCTTCGCCGAGCGCTGGGCCGACCTCGAGGAGGACCCGGCGCACTGGGAGCTGCTCGAGCCCGTCGCCGCGGCGGTGCCCGACGGCGCCGCGGTCGTCGACAAGTCGACGTATGGCGCCTACGGCCTCCCCGCGCTGCAGGCCCGGCTCGGCGACCCCGCGGGCAGCGAGCTCGTCGTCGCCGGCTGCGAGACCGACTGCTGCGTCGCCGCGACGCTCTACGCCGCCGTCGACGACGGGGTGGCGGTGACCCTCGTCACCGACGCGCTCGTCGGCCCCGACCCGCAGGGGCATGCGGGGCTGCTGGCCGCCGCGGCGCGACTGCCGGAGCAGGTCCGGCTGGCCACCGCCGAGGAGGCCATCGCCCGGTCCTTCGCCCTCGGGTGAGCGCGGCGGGGCGCTCGCGGGGCACGGGGCATGTCTGTCCTCCGGGGCCGCGGGTAGGCTGAGCCGAAGGTCGATCGCCCGCGCCCCGCGCGCCCGTCACGCGCGCGAGGCCGGCCCAGGAGATGGCATGACGAGCAGGCCCGCGCGGCGGCGTCCCACCGACGTCGTCGCCTCCGATCTCGACGGCACGCTGCTGACCTCGACCGGCGGACTGTCGGCGCGCTCCCGCCACGCCCTGGCCGCGGTGCGTGAGGCCGGCGGCCACGTCGTGCTCGCGACCGGGCGGCCCACCCGCTACGTCGTCGACCTCGCCCGCTCGCTCGACCTCGACACCCCCGTGGTGTGCGCCAACGGGGCGGTCCTCTACGACGCGCGCCACGACGAGGTCGTCGCCGCGCGGACGCTGTCGACGGCGGTCGTCGCCGAGCTCGGGGCCGCGCTGCGCGCGCGCCTGCCGGGCGTGGCCTTCGCCGTCGAGGGAGCGCGGGAGTTCCGCTGCGAGCGGCGCTTCGCCGAGCACAACGAGTGGCCGATCCCCGGCGACGCCGTCGTCGACGACGCCGGCTGGGTCGACGGCGAGCCGGTCGCCAAGCTCCTCGTGCGCCACCCCGCGCTGGGCTTCGGCGAGCTCCTCGAGGCCGCCGCGGAGGTCCTCGACGGGCAGGGGGAGTGCACGTACTCGAGCGCGACGCTCCTCGAGGTCGCCGCCCCAGGCGTCAACAAGGCAGCCGGCCTCGCCGACGTCGTGGCCGGGCTCGGCGCCGAGCCCGGGGAGGTCCTCGCCTTCGGCGACATGCCCAACGACATCCCGATGCTCGCCTGGGCGGGCACCGGGGTGGCCGTGGCCAACGCCCACCCCTCGGTGCACGAGGTCGCCGACGCGGTCACCGCGAGCAACGACGACGACGGCGTCGCCCTCGCCCTCGAGCAGCGCCTCGGCGTGCCGTCGCCGACCGCGGTCGACGCCGAGCCGCGCTGAGCCGGGCGCCCGGCGTCGGTCACCCGCCCCGGGCGGCCCTCAGTCGAGCTCGGCGAGCGCCTGCTCGCCGAGGCGCTCGCGGACGACGCGCTCGAGCGTGGCGGCGCGTTCGGCGTCGCGTGCCTGGCGCCGCCGCAGGCGCCGCAGCTCGGTGAGCGCCGTGCCGGCGACGTCGGGGCCCTCGCCGGCGAAGGCCGGGCACTCGGCCCGGAAGTCGCACCAGTCGCACAGCGGTGAGGGCCGCGGCGCGAACGCCTCCCCGCGCACCGCCGCGGCGACCTCGCGGATCGCCGTGACCGCGGCGTCGGTGTCGATGGCCTCGCGGGGCACCGTCACGCGCACGCCGGGCACGACGAAGTCGAGGGCCACCCACGCCGGGGGCTGGCCCCAGAGGTGCTCGACGGCGAGGGCGTAGATCGCGAGCTGCAGGCTGGAGGCCACCTCCTCGCGGCTCTTGGCCCGGCGGTTGGTCTTCCAGTCGACGACCCCGAGCCCGCCCCCCTCGGCGGGCTCGACGAGGTCGATCGCGCCGACGACCTCGAGGCCGTCGGGCAGCGGCAGGCGGAACCACTGCTCGACGGCCACCGGGGTGAGGGCGACGTCGGCGAAGCGGTGGTGGTGGGCGGCGAGGACGTCGCGGGCGTGGTGGTAGTAGCGCACCTGCTCGTCGCGCTCGACCTCGGCGAAGCCGCTGGAGTCCCAGCCGTCGTAGAGCGCGTCGAGCAGCGTCTGCAGCGGTGGCGGGTCCGGCAGCTTGCGGTCCCAGAAGGCCTCGAGCGCCCGGTGGATCGAGGAGCCGAACGACAGGTGGGGGCTCGGGCGCTCGGGCAGGCCGTCGACGTAGCGGTAGCGGTACTTCAGCGGGCACTGGCGGTAGGTGTCGACCCGGCTGAACGACAGCCGCAGCGTCGGCCCGCCGTCGTCGGGCGAGGTCCCGAGGAGATCGGCGGTCGCGGGCGCAGGACGCGGGGTCATGGCCGGCAGGGTAGCGGCCGGGGGTGATCGCCGGCATTCCCGCCGGCGGTAGCCTCGCCCCATGCCCGCCGCACCGCGTCCGCTCGTCCACCTCGCCCAGGGGCTGCTCATGGGCGCCGCCGACGTCGTGCCGGGGGTCTCGGGGGGCACCGTCGCGCTCGTCGTCGGGATCTACGCCCGGCTCGTCTCCTCGATTCGCGCGGCCACCGCCGCGCCCGCCGCCCTCGTCCGCGGGGGGCCGGCCGCCGCCCGGGCCCGGCTGGCCGAGGTCGACTGGCCGCTCGTGCTGCCGCTCGCCGGCGGCATCGCCCTCGCGATCGGCGCCGGCTCGGTGCTCATCCCCCCGCTGCTCGAGGCCTACCGGGCGGAGACCTCCGCGGTGTTCTTCGGTCTCATCGTCGCCTCGCTGGCCTTGCCGTGGGGCCGCATCCGCAAGCGCGGCCCCGGCTCCTACGCCCTCGCCGGTGGCGCGGCGCTCCTCGCGTTCACCCTCGTCGGGCTGCCCGAGCTCGCCGCAGGGGACCCTTCGACGCTGCGCATCGCGTCGTCGGCGGCGGTGGCGATCTGCGCGATGATCCTGCCCGGGGTCTCGGGGGCCTTCCTGCTCGCGGCGCTGGGGATCTACGAGGCCACCCTCACCGCGCTGCGCGAGCTCGACGTCGTCTACATCGCGACCTTCGCTGCGGGGGCCGTCATCGGGCTCGGGGCGTTCGCGAGGCTCCTCGAGACCCTCCTCGCCCGGCGCCACGACCTCACGATGGCGGCGCTGACCGGGCTCATGGTCGGGGCGCTGCGCGCGCTCTGGCCGTGGCTCGGTGACGGCCGGACGCTCGAGGCCCCACCGGCGTCGGTCCACAGCGTGCTCGTCGTCGCCCTCGGCGTCGCGGCGTTCGCTGCGCTGCGCCTGCTCCTGCGCGCCGGCGCGCGCCGCGCCACGCAAGGCTGAGCGCCCAGCCGGGGCGCAGGCCTGGCGGGACCGCCGGGCCGGCGGGTCAGCGCGGCCCGGGCGTGCCGAGGCGGGCGGCGGCGAAGGCCAGCGCGAGCCCCTGCTGGCGGATCTGCTCGTCGACGGCGAGGGAGCCGTGGCCGGCCTCGAAGACGTCGAAGTGGTGGTCGACCCCACGCTCGGCGAGCGCGGCGACGTAGCCCTCGACCTGGGGCAGGGGGCAGCGCGTGTCGTTGGCCCCGGTGATGACGAGCACCGGAGCGGCCACGCCGTCGACGTGGGTCAGCGGTGAGCGCTCCCGGTAGAGCGCGGGCAGCTCCTCGGGCGAGCCCCCGAAGAGCCCGCGGTCGTAGGCCTGGAGGTCGGGGGACTCGTCGCGGTAGGCCGAGAGGTAGTCGGCGACGGGCACCGTGGCCACCCCGAGGCTCCAGCTCTCCGGCTGGGTGCCGAGGCCGAGCAGGGTGAGGTAGCCGCCCCAGGACGCCCCCGCGAGGACGACGCGCCCGGGGTCGGCGAGGCCGTCGGCGACGAGGTGGTCGCGCCCGCAGCGCAGGTCGGCGAGCTCCGGGCCGCCCGGGTCGCCGATGAGGCGTTCCTCCCAGGCCTTGCCGAAGCCTGTCGAGCCGCGGTAGTTCGGCTGCAGCACCGCGAAGCCGTGGTCGACCCAGGCCTGGACGTAGGGGTCGAGATGGTCGCTGACGTGCGCGGCCGGCCCGCCGTGGACCTCGACGACGAGCGGGAACGGCGCCTGCCCGTCGGGCAGGGCGAGGAAGGCGTGCACCTCCTCGCCGTCCTCGTTGGGGTAGCGCAGCGCGTGGTACGGCGAGCCCGGCGGCGCGGGCTCCCCCTCGGGCGCGAGCAGGACCCGGTCGCCGACGGTGTCGCGGACGCGCGGGCGGGCGGGCTCGGCGGCGCTGCCGAAGCGGTACCACACCGCGCCGTCGGGCCGCACGAGCGCGCCACCGACGGTGCCCGGCCCCACCTCGAGGGGGGTCAGGGCGTCGCGCTCGAGGTCGAGGACGGCCAGGGTGCTGCGGCCCTCGTGCTCGGCGCGCAGCAGCACCCTGCGACCGTCGGGCCAGAAGTCGGCGAGGTCGACCTCACCGGGCAGGTCGGCGCCGAGGACACGGCGCTCGCCGGTGGCGACGTCGACGAGCTCAGGCAGCAGCCGTCCGTGGTGGTCGCCGGCGAGGGCGAGGCGGGTGTCGCCGGGCACGGGGCTGAACGCCACCGGCACGAGGGTCGCGTCGGCATCGCCGAGGTCGAGGAGGCAGCGCCCGTCGACGGCGTCGTAGACGCGCGTCGAGGGGTGCAGGACGTCGCCGTGCTCGGCGTGCTCGATCGCCACGAGCCGTCCGTCGGGCGAGAGGTCGGCGACGCCGAGGGGGTGGCTGAAGTCGTCGAGGCGGCGCAGGCCCGCGGCGTCGTCGACCCAGACGTGGAAGCCGTCGCGGTCGGCGAGCCCGGCCACGGTCCGTCCGGGGCGCTGGGCGAGGCCCGCGGCCCAGCCCTCGGCGACCTCCTCGCCGAGCAGGTCCCGGGCGGCCCCGCCCTCGAAGGGGGTGACGACGTAGCGGCCGACCTCGTCGCCGTCGCCGTCGTCGAACCACACGACCCCGGTGCCGTCAGGGCTGACCTGCCCCGCTCGCACGCCGGTGGGCTTGTCGGTGATCGTCCGGTGCTGCCCGTCGTCGAGGTCCCAGGTGGCGAGCTGCCAGACCCCCGAGGCGCTCGTCGCGTAGACGCAGCGCCCCGGCGCCTCCGGTGGGGCGTGGGGCAGCGAGACCTGCGGCGCGCGGAAGCGTCGGCGCCAGGCCGCCTCCACGCCGCTCAACGCCGTCCTCCCGGACCCGCCGGACGTGGTCCGGCCCTCACCCGATGACCACGAGCTCGGCGCGGGCGAGGACGTGGGGCGTGGCGGCCTCGCGCAGCTCCTCGCGCGTGGCCCCCGGGGGGACCTCGAGCAGCTCCCGGCCGATCGCCGAGATGCGGAAGAAGAAGCGGTGCGGGCCCCGCTCCTCGCGCGCCTGCGGGCCGACGTAGCCGACCTCCCCGAACTCGTTGAGCCCCTGCAGCAGCTCGACGGGCCCGTCGATGACCGCGTCGTGCGGCAGGCCCTCGGGCAGGCGGTCGGTCGTCGGCGGCAGCCCGTAGACGACCCAGTGCGTGAGCACCCCCTCATCGGCGTCGGGGTCCTCGCAGACGAGGACGAGCTCCTCGGTGCCCTCGGGCACCCCCTCCCAGGCCAGGGGCGGGGAGAGGTTCTCGCCGTCGCCGCGGTAGCGCGACGGCATCTCCTCGTCGGGGGCGAACGCCGGGCTCGTGAGGCGGAGCTCCGCCATCTCGTGATCGACCTCCTCGGTGCGGTGGCTGCGGCCGGCGGCACCCGCCGGCCGGGTCAGGACAGCGTGTCGGCGATGCGCTCGAGCCCGCGCTCGATCTCGGCGTCGGCCAGGGCGTAGGACAGCCGCATCGATCCCGGGGAGCCGAAGCCCTCGCCGGGCACGAGCGCGACGCGGGCGTGCTCGAGCAGGTGGTCGCAGAGCTCGAGCGAGGAGGTGATCTCCCGGCCCCCGTAGCTGCGACCGAGCACCCCCTCGACCGACGGGAACGTGTAGAAGGCGCCCTCGGGCAGCGGGCAGCTCACCCCGGGGATCGCGCTGAGGCGCTCGTGGGCGAGGTGGCGGCGGCGGTCGTAGGTCGTCCGCATCTCGGCGACGATGTCCTGCGGGCCGGTGAGCGCGGCGATGGCGGCGTGCTGGGAGACGTTGGCGACGTTCGACGTCGTGTGGCTCTGCATCTTCGACATCGCCTGGGTGAGCTCGGCGGGGGCGATGGTCCAGCCGACCCGCCAGCCGGTCATCGCGTAGGCCTTCGCGACGCTGTTGACGACGACGCAGCGCTCGGCGATCTCCGGGGCGACGACCGGCATCGAGGCGTGGCGCGCCGGCTCGTAGACGAGCTGCTCGTAGATCTCGTCGGTGATGACCCAGAGCCCCCGCTCGGCGGCCCAGCGGCCGATCGCCGCCACCTGCTCCGGCGGGTAGACCGCGCCAGTCGGGTTCGACGGCGAGGTGAAGCACAGGGCCTTCGTCCGTGGGGTGAGCGCCGCCTCGAGCTCCTCGATCGTCACCCGCCAGCCGCTCGCCGCGGTCGTCGGCAGGGCGACGGCGTGGCCGCCGGCGAGGGCGACCTGCTCGGGGTAGCTGACCCAGTAGGGCGCCGGCAGCAGGACCTCGTCACCGGGGTCGATGAGGGCCTGGAAGGCGGCGTAGAGGGCGTGCTTCGCGCCGTTGGCCACGACGACGTCGCCGGGGCTGCAGTCGAGCCCGGAGACGACCTTCGTGCGCTCGGCGATGGCCTCGCGCAGGGCGGGCAGCCCGGGAGGTGGGGTGTAGCGGTGGTTCGCCGGCTCCGCGCAGGCCTTCTGCGCCGCCTCCACGACGTGGGGTGGGGAGGCGAAGTCGGGCTCACCGGCACCGAAGCCGATGACGTCCTCGCCGGCAGCGCGCATCTCCTTGGCCTTCGCGGTGATCGCCAGGGTCACCGAGGCCGACAGGCCCTGGACGCGCTGCGACCGGGGGTCGGGGGTGGTCGGGCTCATCGTCTTCCTCGTTTCTCGTCGTTGAGAGGTCCGCACTCACGGTGCGGTGGGAGGCCGCGCCCGTCAAGCGGCCGCACCGTCGGGGTGGCCAGCGTGTAGGGTGCCGGGTCCCCGGGAATGGCTTTCACCCACCCTCCCGCAACACGTGACAAGGAGTGTCCCGCATGGACCGCTACACCGTGCCCGGCCTCGATGAGGCGACCGCCGACAAGATCATCGAGATGCTGCAGCAGCGGCTCAACGCCACGATCGACCTCCAGCTCACGCTCAAGCACGTGCACTGGAACGTCGTCGGAGCGAACTTCATCGGCGTCCATGAGATGCTCGACCCCTGGGTGGCCGACGTCCAGCTCATGACCGACGCCATCGCCGAGCGCATCGCCACGCTCGGGGGCGAGCCGATGGGCACGCCCGGCTACGTGGCAAGCCACCGGACCTGGGACGACTACAAGCTCGCCAAGGCCAACGTGCCCGAGCACCTCGCCGCGCTCGAGCGCGTCTACGACGGGGTCATCGGCGACCACCGCAAGGTCATCGCCGAGCTCGACGATCTCGACCTCGTCTCCCAGGACATGCTCATCGCCCAGGCCGACAAGCTCGAGATGCAGCAGTGGTTCGTCCGCGCCCACCTCGAGCGCTGAGCTGACCTCGAGCACGGCGCAAGGCTGAGGCCCGCTTCCGGCGGGCCTCATTCGTGACTCCGGGCGCCGGTGGCGTCGAGGAGTGCGGGGTCCTCGGCATCGGCGGCCTCGATCTCCTCCCGGGTGATGCCGAGGAGGAAGAGGATCGCGTCGAGGTAGGGCACGCTCACCGCGGTGTCGGCGGCCTGGCGCACCACGGCCTTGGCGTTGAAGGCGATGCCGAGCCCCGCCCGGCCGAGCATGTCGAGGTCGTTGGCGCCGTCGCCAACCGCGACGGTCTGGCTCACCGGCACGCCGGCCTCGGCGGCGAAGCGCTCGAGTGCGTCGCCCTTGGCCTGCCGGTCGACGATCGGGCCGACGAGACGGCCGGTGAGCCGCCCGTCGACGACCTCGAGGGTGTTGGCCTCGGCGAAGTCGAGCCCGAGCTCCTCGCGCAGGTGGTCGGTGACCTGCGTGAACCCCCCCGAGACGACCGCGAGGACGAAGCCGAGCCGACGCAGTGTGCGCACGAGCGTGCGCGCCCCCGGCGTGAGCTCGAGGCGGTCGCGGACGTGCTCGACGGTCTCGACCGGCAGCCCCTCGAGCAGCGCGACGCGCTCGCGCAACGACGCCTCGAAGTCGAGCTCGCCGGCCATCGCCCGGGCGGTGATGTCCTCAACGGCCTCCCGGACCCCTGCGTGCTCGGCGAGGTGCTCGATGACCTCGCCCTGGATGAGCGTCGAGTCGACGTCCATGACGATGAGGCGCTTCGCGCGCCGGTAGATCGTCGCGCGCTGCACCGCGACGTCGATGTGCTGCTCGGCTGCGGTCTGGGCCAGCGCCGCGCGGAGCTGGTCGGGGTCGCCCCCGGAGACGAGGAGCTCGAAGCTCATGATCGGGTACCGCGAGAGGCGCACGATGCGGTCGATGTTCGCGCCGCACTCGGCGATCGCCGTCGCGCACGCGGCGATCGCCCTCGCGGGCAGGGGCTGGCCGAGCAAGACGACGGCATGGCGCGCCGTCGAGGCCTGCGGACGACGGGCGGCCATCGTCTGGCACTCGATGTCGACGCCGAGGCGCTCGGCGGTGGCGTGGAGCTCGCGCCGGGTCGCCTCCTCGTCCTCCCCGCAGGAGACGAGGATCCCGAGGACGAGACGGTCGCGCAGCACGACCTGCTCCATGTCGAGGATGCGGGCACCGCGCTCGTCGAGGGTCGTGCACAGCGCGGAGGTGATCCCCGGCCGATCGCGGCCCGTGATCGTCACGAGCAGGGCGGTCGCGTCGTCCATGCCACGCAGCCTAGCCGAGCGCGCTGCCGTCGCCGAGCCGGGCCGGGCACCGTATAGCCTGCGTGCCATGCACGACTCCGAGGACCTGCCAAAGCCCCGGGAGCTGCTCGCGGCACGCGACGCCGCGGCGACCCTCTTCGCCACGCTGCAGCGTTGGTTCGGCGTGCCCACCGCGGTGACGATCGACCTGCGCACCGTCGACTCCGCCGTCGAGGAGCTCGGGGACCCGCAGTACGTCATGGCGATGGCGATGCGCAAGCTCCAGGCACTGCACCTGCTCACCACCCCCGGGGTGCGCACGACCACCGACGTCGTCCTCACCGTCATCCAGGACCTCGAGCGGGCCCTCATGCAGGCCCCGGGGATGCACCTGCGCTACGCCGTGGCGGAGACCGACTGGGACGCCGCGCTCGCCGAGCTCGACGGCGACGAGGACGGGGAGCTCGGGGCGCCGGCCGACGACACCCGGGCCGCGGACGACATCGACGCCTTCCGCGCGGCGCACGCCGCGCTGCACGAGGCCGCGCGCGCGGTGCTGCGGGCCTCAGACGGGGAGATCCGGCGCCTCGTCTGAGTCGGGCGCCCCGTCGGCGGTCGCCGCGAACGCGCTGAGCAGGGCGCTGAAGCGGTCGAGGTCGACATTGCCGCCCGAGAGCGTGACGCCGACGCGGGCGCCGCCGACGTCGACGGCCCCGGTGAGCAGCGCAGCGAGGGCCGAGGCCCCGCTGGGCTCGAGGACGAGCTTGAGCTCGCGGGCCGCGAAGGCCATCGCCGCGACGATCTCGGCGTCGGTGACGGTGACGACCTCGCAGTGGTGCGCCTGCAACAGCGGGAAGGTCAGCTCCCCGGGGCTGGTGACCTGCTGGCCGTCGGCGATCGTGTGCGGCACCGGGATCGTGACGCGGTGCCCGGCGGCGAGGGAGCGGCGCACGTCGTCGCCGGCGGCCGGCTCGACGCCGACGATCCGCGTGGCCGGGCTCACCGCGTGGGCGGCGATCGCGCAGCCGGCGGCGAGCCCGCCGCCGCCGACGCACACGAGGAGGACGTCGAGGGGCCCGGCCTGCTCGCAGAGCTCCGCGGCGACCGTGCCCTGCCCGGCGATGACCGCGGGGTGGTCGAAGGGCGGCACGAGCGTGCGCCCCTCACGCTCGGCGATGTCGGCGGCGATGGCGGCGCGGTCCTCGCCGTAGCGGTCGTAGCCGACGATGCGCCCACCGGCGGCCCGGGTGGCCGCCGCCTTGCCCGCGGGGGCGTCGTGGGGCATGACGATGACTGCTGAGGTGCCGAGCCGCGCGGCGGCGTGGGCGAGCGCCCGGGCGTGGTTGCCCGAGGAGTACGTCACGACCCCGGCGCGGCGTTGCGCGGGGGTGAGGCTCGCGACGGCGTTGAAGGCCCCGCGGAACTTGAACGAGCCCGTGTGCTGCAGGCTCTCGGCCTTGAGCGTCGCCCGGGCCCCGGTGCTGGCGTCGAGCACGCCCGAGGACAGTGCCGGGGTGCGCCGCGCCACCCCGGCGAGCCTGGAGGCGGCGCGGGCCACGTCGTCGGCGTCGACCATGGCCCTACGCTAGCGGGCCTCAACGCCCCCGGGGGCGGGCGCGGCCGGCGCTGTGCCGGTTGGACGAGGCGGCGGGCCCGCCGCTCGGCGGGGGCTGGCACTCTGGCGCTCGTGAACCTCCTCGACGTCGTCCTGCTCGTCGCGGTCCTCGTGACCGCGCTGCGCGGCTTCCGCCGCGGCGCGCTCGTCCAGCTCGGCTCGCTGCTCGGCGCGATCTCGGGTCTCGTCGCCGGCTTCGCGCTCGGGCCGGGCGTGGCGGGGTGGGTCGTCGGCCAGCCCGGTCCCGCTCTCGCGCTCGTCACGATCGGCGTCGTGCTCGCCGGGCTCATCGCCGGGCAGGCCCTCGGCGTGTGGCTCGGCGCCTCGCTCGGGCGCGGGCTCGCCGGTGCCGGGGGGCGCCCCCTCGACCAGGTCGGTGGCCTCGTCGTCAGCGTCGCCACCCTCGCGCTCGCCGTCTGGCTGCTCGCGAGCATCCTCGCCCAGGGCCCCTCGCCGTGGCTCGCCCAGCAGATCACGCAGTCCCGCGCCACGAGCGAGATCGCGCGGCTCCTGCCGCCGCCGCCCGACCTCGTCGGCCGGGTCGGCGCCTACCTCGACCAGCAGGGCTTCCCGCAGGCCGTCGCCGGGCTCGGCGCCGGGGTCGCGGCGCCGGTGGACCCGCCCGACGAGGCCGCGGTCGAGGCGGCCGTCGCCGCTGCCGCCGACGGGGCGGTGCGGGTGCGGGCCAACGGGTGCGACGCCTCGTCGTTCGGCAGCGGCTTCGCCGTCGCCGAGGGCTTCGTCGTCACGAACGCCCACGTCGTCGCCGGCGCCGATGAGGTCGCCGTCGACGACCGTGGCGGGGCCCGCGATGCCGTCGTCGTCCACCTCGACGTCGACCGCGATCTCGCGGTGCTGCGCGCCGAGGGGCTCACCGCGACGACGCTGGGCTGGGCCGAGGAGGCGCCCGAGCGGGGAAAGACCGTGGCGATCCTCGGCTACCCCGGCGGCGGGGAGGCGCTCGCGCCCAAGAGCGCGGCGGTGCGCTCGCTCGCGCCAGCGGTCGGGCGCGACATCTACGGGCGCGGGCGGGTCGACCGGGAGGTCCTCACGCTCTCGGCGAGCGTCGAGCAGGGCGACTCCGGTGCCGCCCTCGTCACCCCCGAGGGCACCGTGGCCGGGGTGGTCTTCGCCTCATCGGCGGGGGAGGCCGCCGTCGGCTACGCCCTCAGCGCCGGGGAGGTCCGCGACGTCGTCGCCGAGGCGGTCGCCCGCGACACGTCGGTGGGCAGCGGCGCCTGCCGCTTCTGAGCGCTCACGCCCCCCGGAGCATCTCGGCGACCTGGAAGGCGAGCTCGAGGGACTGACGGTTGTTGAGGCGCGGGTCGCAGGCGGTCTCGTAGCGCTGCCCGAGGTGGCTGTCGACGATCTCCTGCGCCCCGCCAAGGCACTCGGTGACGTCCTCGCCGGTGAGCTCGATGTGGATGCCGCCGGGGACGGTGCCCTCCTCGGCGTGCACGGCGAAGAACGTGCGGATCTCGCTCAGCACCTCGGTGAAGTGCCGGGTCTTCGTGCCCCCGTTGACGGTGTAGGTGTTGCCGTGCATGGGGTCGCAGGACCACACGACCGGCAGCCCGAGGTCGCGCACCCCACGGACGATGTCGGGCAGCCGCTCGGGCGCCCGCTCGGCGCCCATGCGCGTGATGAGCGTGAGCTTGCCGGGCACGGCGTCGGGGTTGAGGCGCTTGGCGAGCTCGGCGATCTCGTCGGGCTCGGCGCCCGGGCCGATCTTCACCCCGACGGGGTTGCCGACGCCGGAGAGGAAGTGCACGTGGGCGCCGTCGACGTCGCGGGTGCGCTCGCCGACCCAGAGCATGTGCGCCGAGCAGTCGTAGTACGTCCCGGTGAGGGAGTCCTGACGGGTCAGCGCCTCCTCGTAGCCGAGCAGCAGGGCCTCGTGGGAGGTCCAGAAGTCGACGGTGTGGAACGTCGGGTCGGTGTCGACGGCGACGCCACAGGCACGGAGGAACGCGAGCGCGCGGGTGATCTCGTCGGCGAGCGCGGCGTAGCGCTGGCCCTGCGCGCTCTCGGCGACGAACTCGCGGTTCCACTGGTGGACGCGCTCGAGGTCGGCGAACCCCCCGCGGGTGAAGGCGCGCAGGAGGTTGAGCGTGGCGGCGGACTGGTGGTAGGCGCGCACGAGCCTCGCGGGGTCGGGCACGCGTGCCTCGGCGTCGAAGGCGAGGCCGTTGACGGCGTCGCCGCGGTAGACCGGCAGGGTGACCCCGTCGAGGGTCTCCTCGGGCTTCGAGCGCGGCTTCGCGAGCTGCCCGGCGATGCGGCCGACCTTCACGACCGGCAGCTGCGCCCCGTAGGTCAGCACGACGGCCATCTGCAGGAGGACCTTGAGCTTGTCGCGGATGCCGTCGGCGGAGAACGCCGCGAAGGTCTCCGCGCAGTCACCGCCCTGCAGGAGGAAGGCCTCGCCGGCGGCGACCTGCGCGAGCTGGCCCTGCAGCGCGCGGGCCTCGCCGGCGAAGACGAGGGGCGGCTGGGAGCGGAGCTCGGCGAGGGCGGCATCGAGGGCGGCGGCGTCGGGCCAGTCGGGCTGCTGGGCCACGGGTCGCTCGCGCCAGGAGTCGGGCGTCCAGGCCGAGGGGGGGGCGGAGAGGCTCATGGGCGTATGGTCGCTCGCCGGGGCCGCAAGCGCAATTGGCGCGCCCCGGGTGGGTGGCGGGGCGGCCGCTGCTGAGGGTGGCGGGGCGACCGCTGCTGAGGGTGGCGGGGCGGCCGCTGCTGAGGGTGGCGGGGCGGCCGCTGCTGAGGGTGGCGGGGCG
>Ga0207421_10000714_pt1 | contig 43056 bp, 31 predicted proteins | sample SodLakKL_010_SED_4_FD_187542 | JGI IMG/M metagenome (GOLD analysis project Ga0207421, IMG submission 187542) | Alkaline sediment microbial communities from Lake Tanatar, Kulunda Steppe, Russia - 8KL_010_SED (SPAdes) (version 2) | ecosystem: Environmental > Aquatic > Non-marine Saline and...
GCGCGACCACTGAACTCCCAGAGTTACCGATCCCTGGAGACTTTCCCCAGCCGATCCGCCCACCGCTCAGGGAACCCGTCGTAGTATCGCCTCCACGGCCGGCCCTTGACGCGGCGATACACCCGTGCATACGTCGCCCGCACAAAGGAAGGCAGCCCGACCACGGGAAGGTAGGCCGGCCCCAGAAGCCGCGACTGCACCGCATGCCCCAGCTCGTGCGCCCGAATGCGCGTTCGCGCGGCAGGCCCGCCTCTAAGCGGGCAGAACACAAAGTATCCCAGGGAGACGCCCAGGGATCGGGTTGGGCATATCAGGCGGCCTGTCATCCGGTACGGTGGTCTACGCACTCCACCTTGCACTCGCAGTGCCGCGTAGACCAGGGCCCCGAGAAGCGTCTGCGGCGCTTCCCAGAGAAGCGCCCCCAGACCAACGGCCGCCCGAGCAGCCGCGTTCATCAGCCGGTCTGCCCCACTTTGTGGCGCTTGATTTTCTTCGTCGTGGTCATCTCCATCGGCTCGTCCAGCACCGCAGTCCGCTCGATCCTCTGGAAAGGAGCGAGATCCCGGTTCACCTCAGCCACGATCTGATCGATTCGCTCCTTTATCTCCTCCTTTGAGTAATCGCTTTCGCGCTGTTTGCCGAGCGCTTCGAAATGATCATAGGAGGGATACACAAGCGCCTCGATTCCCTCAGATTTCATTGCCTCATCCTTCACGTATCCTCGGACCATGATCTGCTCGATCTCATCGTATAGCTGGAAGTGATCTTCGATCTCTTCGGGAAAGACGTTCTTCCCCCCTTCGGTAACGATCAGAGATTTCTTGCGGCCGGTGAGGTACAGGTACTGCTCGTCATCCAGATAGCCGACGTCCCCGGTTTTGAGCCAGCCATTCTCGGTAAACGCTTCGCGAGTTGCTTCGTCGTTCTTGTAGTACCCCTGCATCACCATAGGCCCGCGGACTGCGATCTCGCCGATTCCCCGGTCGTCGGGCTCCAGAATCTTCATCTCCACGCGCGGTATAACCTGCCCTACCGACTCTTCCTTGTAATGGTCAATTGGATTGAGCGTTAGGATGGGTGAAGTCTCGGTCAATCCGTATCCTTGGACGAAGTCGATTCCGAGTTGGTTGAATCTGCGGAAGGTGGAGCTCGGAAGCGGCCCCCCGCCGCAAATGCAAATCCGGTTGCTCTCCAGCGACAGTTTCGCGCGAATCCCCTTGAAGATCACCTTCCCGGGATTCAAGCCGGTGATCTTCTTAACGCCGCCGCTTAGCGCCATCAGCCCCCGGATAAGGCCGTAGACCAGTGCTCCCTTTTCGCGCACACCACGCATAAGACCCTTCAGCATCTTGTTGAAGAGCATCGGAATCGCCAAGAGCATCGTGACCTGCCCTCGCTTCATCTCTACGAGTATCTGCTGGATCGACAGCCGGCGGGCAAACACGATCTCAGCCCCAACAGATATCGCCTCGATAAAGACCGCAAGCATGCTATACGAATGATGGAGCGGAAGCAGGGCGTAGAAGACATCCTGCGAGAAGATGTTCATATTGGCCTGGGCCAGGTAGCAGTCCGACACCAGATTGTGGTGTGTCAGCATCACTCCCTTGTGATTCCCGGTCGTCCCGGAGGTGAAGAGTATGGCTGCAAGATCGTGCTCATCTCTATCCGGCAACGGAACGTCCTTGCGCTCCGGCAGGTCCAGAAGGTAGTTCGGCTTCTCCTTGGATAGTGAGATACGGTGTGAAACCGCCCCCTTGCCGGAGGCAGCCAACTCGTCGTACTTCTCTTCGTCGACAAAGAGGACCTTGGATTCCACGAATCGGATAAGGTCCTCCAGCTGTTCATTCCGCAACTGGTAATCAAGCGGGACGACCACCCCTCCTGCAAAGAGTATCCCCAAATAGGCCACCGTCCACTCAGGCGAGTTCTTGCCTGTGAGTGCAACCCGATCGCCCTCCTTGACCCCCAGCGTGAGCAAATACTCCGCAGTGCGAATCACCGCCTCGTATGCAGCTTGATACGTGAGGAACAGCTCGTCCGGGTCGAAGCGAGAGAAACACCGAGAGCTCGAGTGTCGCGAGACCGTGATGCGAAATAGCTCCGGCAAAGTCGGCCATTCCCCCTTGAAATGCGTTCCGTGATACGCCTCCAGAAATCTCCACGGTTGTCGATCTCGTTTTGCCATGTGCTTGCCTCCTATCCTCTTGGTCTCCGGCAGTCTCCGACGAACCGCCGTGTCTTCCCCCGGAGCCGTGTACAAGGGCTCCTTAGCCAAGTGCGCGTTCCGACGGTGCACCGATACCCTACAACAGCTTCGGCCCCGGAGCAAGCAAGCAGTCGGTCGACCGCCCGGCTCTACCGAATGCAAGTAGTGTCAATGCTGTTATTGCGTCATAGTGCTTACCGAAGAGTAGATGCATATTTCTATGGTTTCGGGCTGCATTTGCGTAACCAATAGAAATGAAATTAGTTTGACAGTCGTAGAAACACTATTCGACGGGTACGATGGGGGCCATCGACAGCGTCGGACAAAGGAGACAAGTATGTTGTTTGAGTCTCAGATCGAAGCGTGGCGAAAACTCAGCCTGACGAAGAAGATCGTCCGGATCGCCGCTGCGGTCATCGTAGTTGGAGGTATTGGCTATCTCAGCTATCAGGTAGCCACATACGATACTACCCGGTTCCTGGAGCTGCCGGAGGCGGACCTCCAACTCGTTACGGCGGACGGCGAAACTATCACGCTTCGCGCAAAGGTGGCGGACACGAGCGCTTCTCGGTCGGCGCATTTCCGGAGAGTAAACGCACGCGTAGCCAGGGAGTCGATCCTCTTGCTCTCGTATGTACGCGAAGCACGGAACCGGAAGTCGCTGGAGAACGTCCGTATACCGCTGGATATGGCCTTCTTTGACACGGAGGGCACCCTGGTGGAGACAACTACCACGACGCTCGAGCAGACTTCGTACCGGTCCGAGCTTCCGTACCGGTATGCGGTAATCGGAAAGCAGGGGATGATCGCGGACTTGGGAATCGACGGCGATACTCGTCTCATTCCCGAGTCGACGGCACGCGTCCGTGTGGCTTCTCAGTAGACCAAATCCTCCAGCAACCTGCCACGGTTGCGCGATTGCGAAACCCGAGCGCCCCTCACAAGGAGGGGCGCGTCGCGGTTCTCCCCGCCGGCACTCCCGCCTTGGACTCCTTCGACGTGACTAGCTGCGGAAAGAGCGCTTCGGAACCCGCCCGCGTCACGACAAACGCAGTTGGCTCACTACGGTTCCACGCCGGCGGCAAAAAGCCGCTAAGGCGAGTACTCCCCCGCTTACTACACCACCAGGGGGCCCCGGCAAGCCTCCAGGACCGGGCAGTCGCCGGCGTGCTTCTGAGCGCGCTCTCCAACTGCGTTTGCTCTGCCGCCCGCGTTATGAACCGTGGCGAGCTCGTGCTATAATGGTTTTCGTTCGGTTCTGAGCTCAGGCTACGGCCCCGCACCCAGCCGGTGAGGAATTAGCGAGGGCACCGGTTGGAAAGAGCCCGACGTTGTGATGAAAGGAGTCTCGGTGTCATGCATACTCGCTTTCGGCAGGCGCCGCCATTGATGACATCTGCCGACACCACGTTGACTCCAAACCGAACATGCCGGCGTAGAAGCGAGCCAACGATACAGTTCCTTGCGTTTCTGCGCCTGCCTCTCGTCTTGGCGTTCTTGCTGATGGCCTGCGAAACCCCCGATAAGCCCATCCCCTCCCCCGCACCGCACCTCCCCCCGCCTGAGCTTCGACGCCCACCTACGGAGGTAACAGCAGACGTCGCTACCTGGCGCGAGGGCCGCTCCGGCGCCGCTTCGTTGACCTTTGACGACGGTACATTGGATCACTATCTAGTCGCCGTTCCCATTCTCGAGCACCTCGACGTTTCGGCTACGTTCTTCCTCATGCCCGATCTCATCGATGACGGCGTTTGGCCGGACGGAAATGTCGAGCGAAGGTTGATCTCCTGGACCCATGCCCAAAAACTGCTCGAAGCAGGCCACGAAGTCGGAAGTCATACCGCAACTCACGCTGACCTCACTACCTCGGAAGCTGATCTCGAGGACGAATTAGTAGAATCACGCCGCCGCTTGGAGGGGCTTCTAGAAGGCGCACGGGTAACAACACTGGCGTGGCCATATTGGCGGAAGACCGAGGCCGCACGACGAATCGCCATGGAGACCTATGTTGCTGCCCGAGGTGGCGCCGGCGTTCCACGGCTCTTCGAGCAAATCGGAGGGGTGCCGGAGCCGGATTCCCAAAACCTCGACGCGATTAACTCGATGGGAGTGCGCGGCGGAGCCCCGCAAACGGTCTGGCAGACATATATAGAACAAGCGGAAGCCGGTGGCTGGGCAGTGCTGGCGCTCCATGGAATCGATGACGGCAAGGTGCCGGATGAAGCACTGGGATGGGACCCTATCAAAGTATACGAGCTGGAGAAGCTCGTGAAAACCCTGCAGGAGCGTGATCTCTGGATAGCCCCTTTCGGAGTGGTAGCAGACTATCTCAAGCGGCGCCGGCAAACGGAAGTTCACCTTGCCCAACCCGCCCACCGGAAGACGGAGCTTGCGCTGAGAAGCTCCGGCCGGTATCCGGCGACCGACAATCCGGCTCCGGCCCTCCCGGAAGAACCACAGTTCCGCAAACCTCTAACCGTCCGAATACGGCATGCCCAGGACTACAGGCCGGTCGAAGTCCGGGAGGCCCGCAGCGGCCGCCCCATCGAATGGGAAACACGAGGTGAGTGGATCTTGATAGACTACCCTCTCGAGCACTCGGCTCTACACATCCTCTGGCCTGTAGCTTCGCGCCAACCTTCGCGAGTGATAGACGGCCCAACCGGTACGCCATAACTTCGCTTGCAGGCAGCAGACTCACGACAGAACCTCGCCGAACCACGAGCTCACTCAGAGGCGCCCCGGCTTCAATCCGGCGCCGAGCCGATCCACACACCCGGCTTCACCGGCCTTCCTTCTATAGGTCTTCCAGAACGATCTTATAGACCCCCTTGAGCTCGTTCAGCTGTTCCTGGAGAGCATCATAGTCGAAGCGAGGAGGCAGATAGACCTGGAACCGAAAGCGAGTCGCGCCCTTCTGGATCGATCGCTGCACCGCCATGGATCGGATCCGGATCGACACACCGTGGAGAACGTCCTCGATCGTGCTGGTCTTCAGCTTCTTGCTCTGAGAATACACATACAGGTTCTTCAGCACCCGTTTCGGAAATAGGCGTCGCTCGAGACGATCCAGGAGAATCAGCGTAACCATCACCACCAGCGTAACGGCCACCGCGGCCCCATACATTCCGGCCCCAACGGCCAAACCTAAAGCAGCTACGACCCAGATTGACGCTGCGGTAGTAAGCCCTCGAATATCGGCGCCGAGTCGCAAGATCGCGCCTCCGCCGAGAAACCCGATACCCGAGACGACCTGCGCGGCGATACGTCCCGGGTCGCCAGCCTCCATCTGAATCGGCACATGCATCGACAACAGCATCAATGAAGTCGCACCGACGCCGATCAGCATGTGCGTCCGCAATCCGGCGGGTTGGTTGCTGCTCTGGCGCTCGGCGCCGACCAACCCGCTCAACAGAACAACCAACCCCAGCCGCCTGAGACTGTCTACAAGAGGCAGAGCCTCCGCCACTACGACTTGCTCCAGATACTCCATAAGAATCGAGAGAATAGCATGTCTTGAATACTGTTTGTATTGCGATGCCGGCCCGCTCTACGCCTGAGGAGCTCGGGCCACTTCGGCCTAGCTCTCCGTCCCGCTTCTGTCCAAGCCGCTCCCGATTCCGTCCTTGCCGGTCTTCGCCGACTCGTTCCCCCCTTCGGATATCTCAGTAGGAGCCGGTTGCTTCACCAACTCGATCCGATTCTTAGAACCCTTCGCGCGATAGAGAGCTTCATCAACGACGCGGAAAAACGAGTCGAGCGTTCCGTACTCTTGGCAGTACTCCGCCAATCCGATACTGACCGTACATGGGCCCTGACTCTCCAGCGCGGCGCGGATCCGCTCCGCAACAGCGCGCGCATTCGCCGACAACGTGCTAGGGAAGAAGACGCAGAACTCGTCCCCGCCGAACCGGATAACACGGTCGTAGGGCCGAAGCGTGGTTGTAAGAACTCCCGCAATGTGTCGAATCGCCTCGTCGCCCGCCAGATGCCCACGGATATCATTGATCTCCTTGAAGTCATCTCCATCGAGCAGCATCATACTGAAAGGCATACCGGTTCTCCGGTTCAATGCCGCCAGCTCCATGAAGACGCGATCCAATATGCGCTTGTTGTACGTTCCCGTTAAGTCATCGATAATCGACCGCTCTCGCAACGCCGCCAACTGATCCAGGTTCTCCATCTTCAAGCTGAGCACGTCGGCCAGACTCTGAAGAATCGTGAGATCGTCCGGATTATAGCTCCATTGCGCTCCCCGTGGATTACCCAACACCAGAATCCCACGACGCTCCCCATGGAGGGCAAGCTGCACAAGAAGGACCGAGCGCCCCTGAAGAGGCCCTGGGTTCATTCCCCAGTCTACGCTCGTGAAGATCCCATTCGGGAATTCGTCGAGTCGACGAATGGCATAGTTGAGCACGGATTCCGCTTTAGGGGGCGGTTGCGAGGCCACGCCCGGCTCCTGCACCCGCTCATACCCTTTTTCACGACGCAAATAGAGGAATACTTCCTCAGTCTCGAAGTTCGTCCGCAATACCGGAAAGAGGCTCTGCAACACCTCGTCCAGTTGACCGCCATCCAGAATGCGGCGGCTGTATCCGTGCAAAAGAGTGTGCTGGCGTAACGATTCCTGGGAACGGATGAACCGGCGCCCCAATTCGACGTATTCATGGAGCAGTCGATCCGGAACCGCCGCCTCTACCGTTTCCCACGGAAGCTGCGGGGGTTGGCGATGAGCCGAGAGGATAGATTCCAACCCTGCTTCGCGCGCAACGTCCCGTGCGCGCGCCTGCCACGTGATATCGTGCGTCTCCCGGAAGAGATCCAGATAGAACAGCACCACCGAAAGCTGTACGTGAAGCGCGTCGTGGAGCTCATGACGAACCGGCGCAATAGCCTCACGGACCGCTTCTTCGGTGAATCTCCGCTCCAGCAACACTTCCAGCTGGCGACGATGGAACTCGTTGAAGGCATGCTCGGCGGGACGTAGATTGCCGATGAACCACTGATAGAACTGCCGGGCTTGCCCCATGGCCCCAACCCGAAGAGCCAGCTGGGTGAGATGGCGGCTGGAACGGATTAAGTTCCAGTGCCGAACACTTCGCCGAGAGGAGAAATAGTCCGACAGCCGGTATGCAAGCTTCGCGTAGCGGAGCCCAACCTGAGGATGGTTCACCGCCAGTGCCAACTCCACGATGTTATGGAGACTGGATATGATCTCGTGGAGATTCGACGGACGGAAGCGGTCCACCATGAAACGCACGCCCTCCACGTAGTGTGAGAGAGCCGTATTCCAGGCGCCGCGCGTCATATACAAGTAGCCAAGCGTATTGTGAATCCCGGCGAAACTGTCCGCGCTTCCCTCACTCCGAGCCATGCCCAAAGCAGTACGGAGGGCAGCCACGGCGCGATCTACCTGTCCCATCCGCTCGTAAAACGCACCGTGGAGCCGAAGGCACTCGAATTCCTCTTCCGCAAGTCCTGCGCGCCGAGCGCGCTCAAGCGCCGCTTGCAGATACCGTTCGGCCGGCACAAAGCGGGAGTTAATAGTGTAGTGCGCCGCCAGTCCCCGAAGCGCGGCGATCTCCATAATCTCCCCCTCGGAACGCTGCGGAAGTTCCAACGCAAGGAAGTAGCACTGCTCCGGGACCTCGGAAAACCGCCCCCGATCCTCCCTAAGAAGGTTGCCAAGCGAAATCCAAAACGCTCGTACAAGCTCTACGCTCAACGGAGTGTCGAGCGAAATCCACGGCACGCACCGATGAGCCTCAGCGAAGTAACGATGCGCTTCGTCGAGGAAAGCCGCGCGGTAGTAGAAGGAGCCGATAGCCAGGTGCACGACAAACGTGAGGCGAAACGGCACACCGGAGGCCCGTACCCCGGCGACCAGTGTAGGGACAAGCTCGCCAAAATCTTCGCTCCGCGAGAGCACTAGGACCGCCGTCTCCCGCACCTGCGGGTCAACTTCCGAGTTAAGAACCAGCTCCAGCAACTGCTGTCGATAGTCGTCCAGAGTACCCGACACTAGAATCGATAATAGACCGCCCCGCGTAGCTGCAGCAGGACGATTCTTGTCCAAACACGGGGTCTGTCGGGGCCTCCCCTCTCGCCACTGCCGCACCGTAACGTTGGCCGGCAACTGCTTTCCGTCACCGGTATCAGCAAACTCGTCGAGATGGATTCGTGTCTCGATTCCAACCTCCTGCCCAGCGGCCAGGAAAACCTCCGCGATGTTGTTGAATGCCCTCGGCAACTCCATCGCATTCGAGATAGTGAGATAGAGATTGGATTCCGTCCGATGATACTGCCGGAGAATGAGCACCATCCCGGTGCGTAAGAACCTCGAAAGCACCGCGGGGAACCGTTCTGAAATAAGTGCCGACACGAGGCCGTCTCTCCAATCCGCGCTACGAAGCCCACGCCACACGCGAAACAGATAGGGGTGTGCGCGACGCATACTCCGTACCCATCGACCGCGTTTCTCTGAAGGAATCGGAATATGAGAAACCAGATAGGAGAACGGGTAAAACGGATCGCGGGCCGATTCTTGCGAGCAGGTCAGCCGTATCTCCACAGTGCCTAAATCCTACGTCAAAGAACACATTCCCGCAACCTGAAGGAAGAGCACGGGCAGGGGAAAGGCAGTTGAACCGGTACGGCTCTACGCCGGCGGCGAGAAGACGATGAAACGAGGGCTCCTTCCCGCCTCACCACGCAGGCACCCGCCGCACCCGAAGCACGGCACGCTATGCGCTCCTTCGGAGGGGCAACGTCATGCATCGGGGGCCACCGCCTCCCCGCGCCAACTCCGTTCCCGGCACTGCAATCACCATCCGGCGGGCCGGCAGTGCAGTATCGGAGGCCAGAAAAGAGTCGGCACTCCTCACCTCGAACCCTGCGTTGTCGAACGCCCCGAGTGTGTGCTCGTTGCACGCATATGCCAGCACCACTCCGGGAGCGACAGCGAATACGTTTGTGCCGGAAAGCCATTGCTCCCGCTGCTGGTGGATCGGATCGCCCCCTCCACATACGATCGGCTCCATGCGATATCCGAGATGGCTCAGGGCCGACAGGAGCGTTCCGCTTTCGTGTACTCGACTGTGACCCCGAGGGTCTACTTCAAGCCGGACGGTTCGACAGGCCCGAGGGCCTATGACCGCCGGCTCGTACACCAGAGCGATCTCGCGATCCACCTGAGTGAAGAGCATGTCGAGGTGTATGGCATGTGGCTCGTCAGGTAACAGCGTGGCAACAACGTCAACGGGCGCCCCCACCGCCCGCGCATACCGAGAGGCAACACGGTCGATTGCCCGAGCCGAGGTTCGCCGGCTTACCCCGACCGCCAGCGTGCGAGGTCCCAAAATCAGGAAATCGCCCCCTTCTAAACGGAACGGACGCCGCCGCTTGCCACCGCCGGAGTCAAGAGCTTCCGAAGCTCTCTCATCCAACGATGGAGATCTCCCGCCGCCAAAAAGCCCTTCGTTCGTGCCCGGCTCCGATCCGTCATACAGCACCCCCTCATCGCCTCCGACGAAGCGCCGGAACAGGCCGGCCATGACCGCCGCCTCCCCGTCCCGGACGCCGTGCGACATCGAGCAAACTATGGGGACGCCCCCCCACACCATCGCCGCGTCCCTGGTGAAATAGAGATTGGAAAGCGGCGGGATATCAAAGACCCGAGAAGAAAGATATCCTTCAAGCGTATCGCGGCCGATGGGCATGCCCCGGACGATAATGCGGACAAGCTCGGCGGGCTCGAGATTCTCGAGCTCATCCCGCCGCCCCTGAGCTTCAGGAGTGCGGCAAATGCGATCCAGCACGGCTTCCCGACTCGGCCGATCGCTCAGCATCTCCGGGAGAAGGTCACACACTTCGTATACCGTGGCAAACCGCTCCAAGACGGCTCGGAACGTTCGGTGCTCTGCCTGCACGGCGCTAATGGGGATTATATCGTTGAACAATACCTCGGCTGCGCCGGCCGGCGTCATGCTCTCGATCTCCGGGCCCGGCTCGTGGACTATAACGGCTTCGAGTGGATCTATCTCGCTCTTCACGTTCAGCGGCAGGACATCTGTAGCACTATCCCGCTTTCCCGTATCGCCCTCCGAAGCGTCGTCGGAAAGCGGGTTGGGGCCGGAGCCGCCTCTGTCACCAGGCACCCTGTCACTTCTGCGGTGTGCTGCCACCTCGGGCCTGTCATCCGGCTTCATGAGCTCCTCCCGATTCCCTATTCCAATACCGACACCCAGCTCCCCGGTCCCCTGATGTATCCTCTATGTCCTGCACGTGACTTCTGCGGTGCTCATATTCCCGCCCCGCTCATATTCCCGCCCCGGAGATGTTCGCTCCGCGCTCGACCGCAGCCGGCGGACAACCTTCGGGATGCGCTGAACGAAAGCGTCACAACGGTACCATCGCCCCGTTCCTTTCGCAATTGACTCGCGGTCGAGAGTCTACAGCGTCTGCTCGTGCTTTGACTGCCCCGCCTCGCTCAGCTAAGATACCCTCGCCTACAGCTCCCCGACTCCGAGCACTTGCGGTGCGGTTCGGCCGTAGCAACACCGCAAACCCGGCGTAGCGACACCGCCATGCTTCGGTATAACTGCCGCGAGTTGTGGACCATATCACGACCGGAGGATGTACCCGATGACGCAAAGACACGACGACAGCTCAAAGCCCACAGAGGCCAAACGCGCCACTCGTCGTTCCGAAATCGAATCTCACTCCGAGAACAGCTCCGCCGACGGCGAGCAGACCCGGAACACCGGTCGGGACGCAGCAGCCGGAGATGGCTGCCAAGGCGAAGCCGCTTCGCCGACCGAGCGCCCAACCATAAGACAGATTCTTCACGAAGCGCCGGGCGTTCACCGTAGCGTGCGCGGCTGGGTCCGTACGCGGCGACGTACCAAGCACGTGAGCTTCGTGGAAGTCAACGACGGTTCCTGCCTCTCGAGCCTTCAAGTCGTGCTTGATGGCAACACGCGCGTCTCCGACGACGCGGGACTGGCAACAGGGGCCGCCGTGGTTGCTCACGGCGTTCTCCAGGAAAGCCCGGGTTCGGGGCAGGCTGTGGAGCTCCTCGCCGAAGAGGTAAACGTAGTCGGGCCGGTTCCGGCCGAGAGCTATCCTCTCCAGAAGAAGCGTCACAGCTTCGAGTATCTGCGTGAGATCGCCCACCTCCGGCCTCGCACGAATACCTTCGGCGCTGTAACGCGAGTCCGAAACGCCATCTCACACGCGATTCACACGTTCTTTCAGGAGCGCGGGTTCTTCTGGATCCACACGCCGCTCATAACGTCTAGCGACGCCGAAGGTGCAGGCTCCCTGTTCAATGTGACGACGATCGATCCCGATGCCCCTCCTAGAGCCGAAGACGGCGCACTGAACTGGGAGGAGGACTTCTTCGGAAAACGGACCTTCCTAACCGTGAGCGGTCAGCTCAACGTCGAGAGCTATGCGTGTTCCATGGACCGGGTCTACACCTTCGGCCCGACGTTCCGCGCCGAGAACTCGAACACCAGCCGCCATCTCGCCGAGTTCTGGATGGTGGAGCCGGAGATTGCTTTCTGCACCCTTGCTGCGAACATCGACCTTGCCGAAGAGTTCCTCGCGGAGATTCTGAGCTCCGTCCTCGAACGCTGCCCTGAAGATATGGCATTCTTCGACAAACGGATCCAGCCCGGCGTGGTCGAAAAGCTGCGTGGCGTCGCCGAGGGGAACTTCACGCGTATCACGTATGACGAGGCCATTGAGCACCTTCGTGCAAGCGGACGCTCCTTCGAGTACCATGTGGAATGGGGAGCCGACCTGCAAAGCGAGCACGAACGATACCTTACCGAAGAGGTCTTCCACGGCCCGGTAACGATCACGGATTACCCGCGACAGATCAAGGCCTTCTACATGAAACAGAACGACGACGGCCGTACCGTCCGCGCAATGGATTTGCTTGTCCCCGGTCTCGGTGAGATCATTGGGGGCAGTGAACGCGAGAACGACTTGGACACCCTCCAACGGCGTATCACAGAGCTCGGCATCGATCCGGAACCGTACTGGTGGTACTTGGACCTCCGCCGCTTCGGCAGCGTGCCCCACTCCGGTTTTGGACTGGGGCTCGAGCGATTCGTTCAGTACGTCACCGGCATGCAGAACATCCGCGACGTGATCCCGTTCCCGCGCGCCGTCGGGCAATGCGAGTTCTGATCCGTCACACGATCAACGGGGTACCAGGGCACAGCTCCTAACCGCGTACCGCCGATTGCTCGTGGTAGGCTCCTTTTCCACGGGCAGCCTGCGGCTGCCGCCGCTACCGTTGTCACGCCGTTACCGTTGCCACGCCCCTGCCCTTGCCCCGCACCTACCGTCACCGCGTCCGTCCTTCGTCACGCTCGTCTTTGGAGCTTCATTATTCGATCAGCTTCCGCACCGTGCGCACCAGCGGGAGATCGGGGAAAAGCTCTTCCGCCACTGCGACGAATCGCCCGGCGCGCTCCCGCTCTCCGTCAAAGAGCAGCTCGGTCGCCCGACGAACCATGTCCGCCACCGCCATTCGCACCTGTTTCCGATGCAGTCGCTGAAGCGCCGGCGTAGTCCAGCGCCGCGCCTGCTCCTCATACACCTGAGCCAACCTGCTCGGGCCGCCTTCGGATTCGTCCGTCGGTCTGATGAGCCAATCCGGATCGGCGGCGGTATGAGCCTCCACCACCGATCCGTAGTTTCCCGACTCTCCCAGAACCTCGGAAAGGTCGAGCGCCGGAATGTCGCGCGGCGACAGATAGAAAGACGCCTCATGCATCGCTTCGTGCCACGAGCTCCGGATTGCCCCCAGCACCTGAGGATCGCGATCATCTTCCGCATAACCGCGACGCGAGAGTTCGGCACGGCAGAACTCGTCGAAGTCGACGTCAGCGGGGACCACCACCGGTTCCCCGCTCTGCAGCCGGCGCAGCTTCCGCCGAACGTCCGGGAACCCCCGCCATACCTGTATACTGCTCCGCAACGCATGCGCTGTTTCCCGCGGAAACCCAAGCTTCTCTGCCGATTCGGTCAGAAGCACCAGAAGAGGTAACCTCTCCGGGTCCTCTTGCGACAGGAGAAACTCCAGCGCACGCTTGTAGTATCCTTCCGGCTCTTTTGCCTGCTCCGGAGCATCGGCCGCGCGATGGAAATCCGCCACACAGATCCGTACCGCCTGCACCGAGTCCTGCTCCGCCAGCGTACGCACGAGTCGCTCGCGCTTGCGGTCGAGCTCCCTCCGTCGTTCCAGCGTGTGCGCGATCCACGGCGCAACTTGCTCCCGGCCCGCCGCGAGCTCTTCGAGTTCGTTGCAGACATCCGCAAGAAATAGCCGCACGGCAAGCTCACCGGTCACCAGCGCGTCCGGCGCGTCCTGTCCGACCAGCCCGGCGTCCTCCTCGCGTGCACCTTCCCGACGGATTCGCTCAGCCTGAGCCACGAGCCGGGACCAGGCGGCACGGTAGTCTACACCCTCAACCGGGTCGCCGGTGTGCGCACCGACCGTCCGACCGCCATCCGCCCGGCCCCCGCCTTCAGCCGCCCCGCCGGCCGCTTCCTTCTCCTGTGGGGGCACCGCCTCGTAATGCGCAAGCCTGAGCTCAGCCGCGCGCCGCAGCGCCCGCATGAGCGGCTCGTGAAGGATTCCCAACACCGCGGGCGGATGGTCTACGCCTGCCAGCGCGTAGAGCGTGGCGTCGGCAGTAGGCTTGTCCGCGGCGGCAAGGTCGGGACGAGCCTCCAACAGCCGCCGGTACACTTCCGCTCGCCGCTCCTCGGTGAGGAGCCGCTCGATCGCCGGGGCAAGCGGTACCGACTGCTCCCGAAGTCTCTTGGCGAGCTCATCGAAACTCATGCTTTCGAGGCCGCCATCCCCCGGCTGATGGGTATAGAGATCGAGGGCTTCCGCCACCAGCGGATCTGCAGGATCGAGCCGGAAGAGATCCGCCGGGATATCCACCGGCAACCTGGCGCTGTCCAGAAGATAGTCTACAAACCGGCGCTCACCGTCCGCTGCTTTCGCCATAACTCATACTCCTCCCCCCTGCTCTTCGCTCTGTTGGGGACATCAAGCTGCCGTTTGCTAACCCGACAAGAGCCGAGCAGCGCCGGCCGCAGTCGCTCATTCTCGCGCTACTCGCCGGAGCTTTCGATGGAGCTCACGATCGAAGGACTTCGCGAAATGGTGGACGTCGCGCTTGTCGAAGTGCGCGCTTTCCGGCACGTTAACCCCCTGTGCTCGCAGACCGTACATGAAATCCCGGATCGAGAGCCGCTCTCGGACATTTTCCGCAGTGTACACGGTTCCCCGATCGTTCAGAACCACGATCCCCCCTTCCACAAGCGAAGCTGCAAGCGGGATGTCACGGGTAATCACCAAGTCTTCGGATAGCGTCCGACGCTTAATATGCTCGTCGGCCGACTCCTCTTCCACAACGATCATCCGTATGCTCTTACCCTCAGGCAACGGGATGTGCCGATTTGCGACGAAGAACGCGGGGAGCGCGTACCTATTGGCCGCCTTAGCTACGATCTCTCGCACACGCCGCGGACAGCTGTCGGCGTCGATCCATATACGCATCCGGCTTGATTCCTGGCTCATACGTCACTGATCAACTACCCTGGTCTTCAGCCGCGTCAGCCGCTCGACACGCTACGTGTTCCGCGTGCCCGCCGTCGCACGGAACCATCCGCCCTCTCCAACAACACGATATGCGTTCACGCTACACGGAACGAATGCGCTTTCGCCCGGAACAAGCATCACCTCATCAGATACCTTGGTGCCCGTTTCCAGAGCCGACGCCTGCGCCGCGGTCACACCGTGTGCTCCGGCGGGACGAGCGCTCACACCCTGAGGGGCTGCGGGCTGTACGCGAATGCGCCCCTCCGTACAGAGTACGATATCACCACACCTGCCTGGGGCCAACTCCCCCGGCACCATGCCCGCCGCTGACGACGGTAGAACTTCCGCATCTCTAGCAACAGAGTCCGGGTAGGCTTCAGGTGCGGTCCCCTCTTCGCCTGCGCCGAGCGAATCGGCCGGCCCGCCGCCCCGGGAGGCATCCGCCGTTCGCGACGAAGCCGGAGCGTACCACTCCAGCGCGAACTCCGAAACCGGCGGCTCATACCGAGTCACACTGCCTTCGGGAACGTAGATGCGGGCTCCCCCGGGCCGATAGCGGACGATGCGCAGAAGCTCGTCGCGATCCACGTGTTTGGAAGTCAGCCCGCAGCGCAGGACGTTGTCGCTTGCAGCCATGAGCTCGACTCCCAGCCCACGCAGGTACGCGTGCGGCATACCCGCGGTCAGAAACATGCCGTCGCCCCGCTTCAGCCGGTACACTTTGAGATAGAGAGGAGCAAGCACTCCCGGATCCGCGCCGTACTCCTCGTGTAGCTCCCTGACCCATGCCAGGAGAAGCGGCCTCTCCCCGATGCCAAGCTCGCGCGCCGTTGCCTGCTCCGTACCTCGTGACTCGCCCTCTGAAGCGCCGGTATCGCCCTGCCCCCCTATCTCCTCCGTAAACGAGTTCATCGCTTCCTCGAGCGACGGCGCGTTTTCGAGGAGGCGGTCGACCGCTCGCTCTACCTTTCTCGGTGAGCTAAGCAACAAAGTCGAGAAGAAGCGCCGCAACCTCCATTCATCCCCGAACAAATCGGTGCGTTCACGATCTCCTGCTTTCGACGGCATTCTCGCGGCTTCCCGGTCACCTCCAGTAGCGGTCCGAGCAGGGCTCCCCTGACCGACTCCCGGTATCGGCTCGCCGCCAAGAACAGCCATCAGATCCGATCCCAGCTCGGACGCCTCGGGCCCCAAGAGGAGTCGAGTCTCTTCGGGATCTCGAAATCCCGCCATGGCCCAGAACGGCTCCAGTGCCACCAGAAGCTCAGGTTTGTGATTCTGATCCTTATAGTTCCGCTCCGGAGCGGAAAGCGGGATCCCCGCGGCGTCTTCCCGGGCAAATCCGTCCAACGCTTCGGCTCTACTGGGATGGACCTGGATGCTCAATGCGCGCTCTGCGGCAAGGACCTTGAACAGATATGGAAGGCGATCGTTCCCCTCGCAACACTCCTGTGCTTCCGCCCGCAGAAGCTCGTCGAGACCGATGCCGCGACGCGCCGGTACCGTACTCGTCCCGCGAGGGTGAGTTCCCATCCATATTTCGGCAAGAGGGACTCCGGAGGGATTCCTCCATCCGAACCAGCGCGGGATCGCCGTCGGCGATCCCCACGCATAGCGTTGAACGACGGGTGCAAGCTTGTAGATCGGCATGAATGAGCTGCATTCTAGGGATGCCCGTCCCGGCGGTCAAGCTCGCGCGTGGCAGAGGCAATTAGCAATTAGACAGTGCGGCCGGAAGCGCGCCGGCGAGAACTCGCCGTTGCACGAGAGCGGGCTCATGGATAAACTCGGATCATTATGCACCATTTCGCTGGAGATGCACCGTTCGAGACGGCGGGGAAGCTCCTTGAAGAGCTCCGCAGCCGCTCACTCCCGCTCCATGAGCGCCGCCCTTACGTAGAAATCCTGGCCGGTTTGGAGCTGCAGAGATCCTACCGGGAGGCACAGCCGGATCCCATCACGCGGTTCACGCCGCTTCTGGAGCAGCTAGTAGAGCGCGTCGGATCGAATCGAGAGGCTATGCTCTTCTCATCCCCGGGGAGGACCGAGCTCGGAGGCAATCATACCGACCACAACAACGGTCAGGTCCTTTGCGCCTCGGTTTCCTTAGATACGATCGCGGCGGTTGCGCCGCGTCAAGACGCCGTGATCCGGCTCGCTTCCGAAGGGTTTGCCCAGCCGTTTGAGCTATCCTGTGGAGACACGAAACCCCGAGCAGAGGAACGGGAAACGCCGACTGCGCTGATCAAAGGGGTGACTGCGGCGCTGCACGAGGCCGGATGGACGGTCGGCGGATTCGACGCAGAGGTGGCCAGCGCGGTGACTCCAGGTTCCGGGCTCTCGAGCTCCGCCGCTTTCGAGATGCTGATTGCCGGCATCCACAATCGGCTTTTCAACCATGACGCGATAGATCCGGTCACCATGGCGCAAGCAGGCCGGCGTGCCGAGAACGAGTGGTTTGGGAAGCCGTGCGGCCTCATGGACCAGCTGGCGTGCGCCCACGGCGGTATAATCGCCATCGACTTCGCCGATCCGCAGACCCCACGGATAAAGCCGATCGAGGCGGGGCTGGCCGCCGGCGGGCATGTGCTCTGCATCGCACATCCGGGAGGCGACCATGCCGAGCTGACACACGACTACGCAGCTGTTCCCAACGAGATGCAGGCGATCGCCCGGGAGCTCGGTGGGACTACGCTCCGCGACGTAACGGCCGAGGAGGTCCTCCAACAGCTGGAGCCGCTTCGGCGGCGACACGGAGACCGGGCGGCGCTTCGGGCTCTGCACTTTTTCGACGAGAACCAACGAGTTGCGCAGCAGTACGATGCCCTTGCACGAGGGGACTCAGACGCTTATCTGCGTGCCGTCCGCAAATCGGGAATCTCGAGCTGGACCCTCCTTCAGAACTACGCGCCGACCGGAGAAACGCAGAATCAACCGATCGCCTTGGCTGTGGCGCTAACGGAACGGCTCGGCGGAGAGTCGGCAGTTGCGCGGGTCCACGGAGGAGGCTTCGCCGGCAGCGTCCAGGCGTATGTGCCCGCCAATCGCTTCGATAGCTACCTCGGCGAAATGGCACGCGTCTTCGGTGAAGGCTCAGTCGTGCCCCTGCAGATCCGGAGCTGGGGACCGATCCGGGTAGCGTAGTACCAGGGTGCCCTTGCACTCTTACCGCCGGCTTAATACACTGTGGCGGACAAAACTGACTTCCTAAGACGATATATTGTGAGGAGTAAGACGTATGGAGTTTTCCCCGTTACACCAACAACGATCAAGGTACCAACCAAAGCTTCCGCCGGCCATAGCAGGGGACGTATCCCGGATTGTCGCGGAACAGGATCAGGCCACTGACGCACTATCGGATCAGCAAGCTCTGAAGGAGCTTTTCCAACACAGCTACGGACAACCTAGCATTCGGTTCACCCCTGGAAACAACCCCAATGCCACCAAGAAGAGGAACGTCGGGGTAATCCTGAGCGGCGGCCAAGCTCCGGGGGGACACAACGTGATTGCCGGAATCTTTGACTCCGTCCGTGAAGCAAACCCGGAGTCCCAAGTCCATGGTTTTCTTGGCGGACCCGGAGGGCTCCTGGCGGGCTCTTCCGTCGAGCTTACGCCGGAGTTCGTTGACGAGTACCGGAACACTGGTGGCTTCGACATGATCGGAAGCGGGAGGACGAAGGTGGAGACTGAGGAGCAGTTCGAGACGGCCCTCTCCGTCTGCCGCAAGATGCAGATCGACGCCCTCGTTATTATCGGCGGCGATGATTCCAACACCAACGCCGCGCTGTTGGACGAGTACTTCCGAAAGCAAGAGGCGGACGTATGCGTCATCGGAGTCCCGAAGACCATCGACGGTGACCTGAAGGGTGATTCGATTGAGGCTAGTTTTGGATTCGATACGGCTACCAAGACGTATAGCGAGCTCATCGGCAATATCGCGCGAGATGCAACGTCGGCTAAGAAGTACTGGCACTTCATCAAGGTCATGGGACGCTCTGCGAGCCACATCGCGCTCGAGTGTGCTCTGCAGACCCGCCCCAACGTCTGCCTTATCGGCGAAGAGGTGGCGGAAAAGAACCAGACTTTGGATCAGATAGCGGAACACGTCACCGACGCAGTGGCCGAACGCGCGAGCAACGGAGAGAGTTTCGGAGTCGCTATCGTTCCGGAGGGACTGATCGAGTTCATCCCGGAGATGAAAACGCTGATCGGAGAGCTGAATTCGCTTCTGGCGGGCAAGGAGGCTCCGGCTGATCCGAAGTCCGTTGCATCCAAGCTTTCACCGGAGTCGGCTACTGCGTTCCAGTCGTTGCCGGACAGCATCCAGGAGCAGCTACTCATGGACCGAGATCCGCACGGCAACGTGCAGGTGTCGAGGATCGAGACCGAGAAGCTCCTGCTCCGGATGGTTGAGGAGAAGGTCAAAGAACGGAAGGAAGCCGGCCGGTTTTCCGGTAAGTTCAGTGGCCTCTGCCACTTCTTCGGGTACGAAGGCCGGTGCGCATATCCGTCGAACTTCGATGCGGACTACTCGTACAGCCTTGGTCGTACCGCGTTTCTCCTCGCTGCCAACGAGCTGAGCGGCTACATTGTCTCGGTCACTAATCTAGCTCAACCTTCCGACAAGTGGGAAGCCGGCGGAGTGCCGTTGACCTCCATGATGAACATGGAGACTCGCAAAGGAGAGCAAACTCCGGTTATTCGAAAGGCACTCGTAGATCTCGAAGACAAACCGTTCCAGGCGTTTGCCGGCGATCGAGGCACGTGGCAGGTTCAGACGCGTTATCGCTATCCCGGAGCCATTCAGTACTACGGCCCGGATGAGGTCTGTAATCGACCAACGGAGACGCTCCGTCTGGAAGCGCGATAGAGCAAGATTCAAGCCCCCCGGGAAGGCGCTGCTCGCACCCCGACACGCTCAGATGCACCGGCTGAGGTTCCGCGCCATGCGCGGACTTCAGCCGCCATCGGGGCACCGCTTCTCATCGAAGATCCCCGGCCGTCATGGCCGGTAGTTGACGCCCGCCGACGGCCTCCTCACGCCGCCTCCCGCCTCGCCCCTCCTTTCCCGCCGCCACAACCTCGTTCCGACCCTACGATACCGCTAAAGAAGCCGGAGAAATGTTTTGTTGAGCGCATTCGCTTTTGGGTTTACCATGGTAAGCTCGAGGAAGCTTGAGGGAGGAAGAATCGGGCATCAATCTGGTGCGCGTCTTCGCCCTAGGATAATCACCCTGTATCTTACGGAGGAGGTAGGACATGAGATCAACAGTGCTTACTGTCATAATTCTAACGTTGTTTGCGGCCGCCGGAGCTTTTGCTTCGGATCCTTTGGGTCCCGGTCAAGTAGATGACCCGAACGAATGGATTCCCGCCGCCGGATCCTGGCGGGCCGTGGGCAATGCGTTGGTTCAGACGGACACCGGGGAGCTACTCGCCCGCGCCGACCGAGAAGCCCCACATGCCGGTGTGTATGAGCTCGAGTTCAACGTCCGGTATCAAGACGGTGGGTATCGGTCCTTGGAGGCCGCCCGCCAGGGAGAGTTCCACGGAGGGTTCGGCATTCACATCGGCGCCGACGAGGTGCCGCTTGGCTCTCGCACATGGGGCGCAGGCGAAAGCTATCTGCTGTGGCTCAACCTGGACACACGTTCTCGCACCGCGATAGAGTACCCTGAGCACTACGGAATGCGCGCACAGGTCTACCGGAGCGAAAGCAGTACCGAGATGGAGCTCGTGGAAAACGTGGACATCGCGGAGATGCTGGGCTTGAGCGTCGCGGATCTGGAGCCTTTCCTGCACATGGACGTGCCGGTGCGGTTGCGGGTCGACAACAGGAGCGGTGAAGTACGGGTTTACGATCCGACGATGCCGAACGTCTATGCATGGCTGGAGCTGGAGCCCGGTACGCTGAATGGCCGGTACATCTCGCTTCGGACGAACAGCCTGTCAGCCGGGTTCTCTAACATGCAGGCGCGGCCGGCCAACTAGGGAGAAAGGCGCAAGGCGCAAACCCTAACGCTGTGCGCGCCCGTGAGACTATTCCATGGAGGAGCTGATGCAGATCGGAGAGCCCGAACTGGCTCTAGACGCGACGGCGCGCCTCGGAGAAGGCGTCCTTTGGGATGATCGAAATCAAGCGCTCTACTGGGTGGACATCCAGGGGCGCGCGCTCAACCGATTCGACCCAGTCCGCAGCCACAACGAACGTGTGGAAATGCCGGAACAGGTGACGACGGTTGCTCCAACCGAGCAGGGGACGCTCCTGCTCGGTCTGGAGAACAGCGTCGCAGAGTTCCACTTCGACCGCCGGGAAGAGTTGCGGCGTGTTTCACTGGAAGCAGATATCCCGCAGAATCGCTGTAATGACGGTAAGTGCGGCCCTGACGGTGCCTTCTGGATCGGTACTATGAGCACCGTCCGGCGACGGGGGAGTGCCGGTCTTTATCGCATGCGCCCAGACTACAGCATAGAACGCCTTTTCGGTAATGTAACGACGTCGAACGGCCTGGCGTGGAATCCGGAGAAAGAGGCGTTCTACTACATCGATACACCTCAGCTCTCAATATTTCGTTTCCACTACGATCCCGCTACAGGGGCTATCGGGAATCGCAGGGTTCTGGCTCACGTCCCCGACGAGTACGGAAAGCCCGACGGAATGACCATGGACTCCGAGGGACGCCTTTGGGTTGCCATGTTTCACGGAGCGTGCGTAACGGTTTGGAATCCTGACGACGGCACCCTCCTACACACCGTTGAGATCCCAGCGCGCAATGTGACCAGCGTGGCGTTCGGAGGCAGCGATCTGAGCACTCTGTTCGTCACAACCGCACGCGTAGGCATGTCGGAGGAAGAACTCGCCCGCTATCCGCATGCGGGTGGGCTATTCTCCGTTTCTACCGACACCACCGGAGTCCCCCCCTACCGCTTCCGGGCCCTTGGTGCCAACCCAACTACATCCTTTGGTACGTCCGGAGAAAGCTCCGATTCCGCAAGCACCGCCCAGAACCCGCTTGGGCCGCAGACCGCAGAGGCTTACCACCATCCTGAGAAGAACAACCAGGCAGAGGGCGCTTCCGAGTCAACCCGCCAAACGCCGGCGGGCTCTGAGGCGTCGTCAAGTCGGCCGTCACCAGCTTCGAAGCCGGCGGAAGAACCCACGTCCGCGGAGCGGCCGCATCAGTCTCAAGATTCGGAACCTGCTCTTGACGATCTGCCGGACTTTGACGACACGCCGGAAGAAGACTTGCTGTCCTGAGAGTCTCGCCAGAATTCTCCTTGAGGTATCCCTCGCGACACTGGATTCGTTTCCTACGAAACAGCGCGATACGGGAGCTTCAAACCGTACATCGCAGCGAAAACTCGGCGCATTCGGTAGCACGGAGTATCTATCCGGTAGACAACGCGAGTCCCGTTACACGCTCGAGCTCTGCCAGTATCTGTACGAGCACTGCAGTGTCCATTTCGGAGTACGCGAGTAGATTCTCTCGCGCAGTCTCCCGCGCATCCCCACCGTTTTCGCCCGGCCAGCCGCAACTATCCACATATCCGTTCCCAGCGAAATGGATCTCTTTGCGCAGTACCGGGGCTGCTACGCGATACCAGAACTCCATGCTGGCCTCCAAGCCGTTCTGGATCTCCAGCTCCTCATGCCCAGTCCCCAGAAGCGCCCGTGAGACAGCCTTGAGCCCCATCTTGCCCCTCTGCTCGGGATGGTAGTACCAGAACTTGCGAAATGGAGTCTGTAAATCCACAATACGATCCGCGCACGCGCGCAGCGAAGCGGAATGGACCGGAAACGTCTCCGCCAGCCGGTGCAGCGAGCGCGACTCCAAGCCTCGCCCGTACACTACCACCGACTCTGCTCCGACTACTTCCGAGAGCAGGCGTCCCACTATCTCCTGCCGCCAATCCTTCTCGCCACAAGCCAAAAACCCTGCGCGCTCGAGCGGAGCGCGGGGTCCCTGCTGTCGATGCACACTGAACTGAAAGGGAACATGCTCCCAAGCTGCAATGCCCTCAAAAGGGGGGATTGCTACATTCACCGACTCAAAATCCAGAAACACCCGAGGATACCGGCAGGAGGCAAGGAACCGTTGAAGCTCCGAATGGTTCACTTGAGGCCGGTTCTGCTGTACGGCCTTCACCTGAACGGCCTGCTCGTGCCGGAGGACCGACGCGTCCGCTATCTCATGCAAGCTGGAAATATGCCGCAGCTTCTGGTCACGGCCGTGAACCAACGTCTCCGGATCATCGATCTCCCTATTGCCCCTGGGAGTGCGACAGAGCGGACACCGTTTGTCACCGCACGAACCGGGGTCTTCCGCACGGCGCGCAAGCTCCAGAAGTCGCCGCGCCCGTGCGACCGTCGAATGTATCCGATCGAAAACAGCCGTAGTGCAATCGGTCCACTCGAAGAGCTCGTCGAAGCTCAGAAACTCGCCCCGCTGATACTGTTTGTTCACTGACAGTATGGATACCCGATCAACCGGCACATCGCAAGCTCGGAACACTCCGCTCACCAAAGCAAGCCGATCCAGCGCAGACGGGCGAATCGTCGTCCGTGAAATCGGCTCGATCAACATCCATCCCCCAGGGCTGGGGACGCGGATACGCGGCAGCGCTCGTATGCCCTCCGGCGTCGTAGCTTCGTCGAACCGCGCATTCGTCAAGCGCCGCCATGTTGCCTGCATGGCTTCAGCGTCTTGGAGACATGCGTGTATTTCCTCGAGGTTCTCCGGACGATCCGGCGCGGGGGCGGCCACACCGCCGGCGGAAGACCGTCCCCGTGCCGATATGCGTGCAAGGAGCCGACGAGGGCATCGGCGCCCCAGCGCGTAATCCCGATCCGTAAGGACTACGGAGCCGGTAGAAGTCATGCCGTCAAGAGTTCACAAGTATCCACGGCAATCTGCAACTCTTCATTCGTCGGCATCACCACCACTGAGATGGGTGAGTAGTCGGTGGAGATCACCCCGGTTGTGGCGCCAACCTCCTGGTTGCGATCAGGATCGATGAAGACGCCGAGGTTCTCAAGCCGGCTACAGATGCGCTCCCTCATACGAACCCCATGCTGACCGATGCCGCCGGTGAACACCAAGATATCCACCTTCACGATATTGGCTGTATAGGCACCAATGTAGTTTCGAACGCGGTGCGCGTACACATCCAATGCGTCCTGGGCACGTCGGTTTCCCTGATCCGCAGCTTCTTCCACATCTCGAAGGTCGCTCGAGATTCCGGACAGCCCCAGAAGCCCGCTCTTCTTGTTCAGCATCACTTTGAGCTCCTCCTGGGAATAGCCACGCTCCAGGAGGTAGAAGACAATCGAAGGGTCGATATCCCCACTTCGCGTCCCCATGACCAAACCTTCAAGCGGAGTGAAACCCATGGAGGTGTCAATCGACCTGCTGTGGCGAATCGCGGTGATGGAGGCTCCGTTCCCTAAGTGACACGAGATAACGTTCGTGTTCTCGGGCGAACGCTTCATGAAGGCCACAGCTTCACGTGCCACGTATCGGTGGCTCGTCCCATGGAACCCGTACCGCCGAATCTTGAGATCCTCATAGAGCTCCCGCGGGAGACCGTACAGATATGCTGCCGGCGGCAGCGTCTGATGAAACGCCGTATCGAAGACTGCGACGTGGCCTACGTCCGGCAGCAGCTTCTGGGCGGCCCGGATGCCGGCCAGATTGGCCGGGTTATGCAGCGGCGCAAGCTCGATGTTCTCTTCTATAGCGGCAATCACCGCATCATCGATAACCACCGATTCCGAATACTCTTCGCCACCGTGCACGACTCGGTGTCCGACGCCGGTGATTTCCGACACGTCGGAGATGATACCTTGCTCGCGATCCGTCAGGGCCTCACCCATCAGACGCGCGGCTTCCGTATGATCCGGAATGTCCGCTTCCCGCTCGACAGTGCCGCGTTCACACGTTTGCTTCAGATATCCACCCGAGATGCCGATACGCTCGACCTGACCCTTTCCGAGGCTTGTGCGCTCCGGCATCTCCCAAACCTCGTACTTCAGTGACGAGCTTCCACAGTTGATAACCAATACCTTTTGTCTATCTTCGCTCATTTCCCACTTCTCCGCCGACAGACTCTCGTAGTTCCACGGCGCTAAGAATCCTCCAATTCTTCGGCAAGGCGTATGTACGCCAGCCCAATGTTGTAGTAGGCGTCGATGAACTCCGGATCCACCCGGAGGACGGCCTGGAAATCCTCAATCGCGTCATGGTACTGCCCCATGTGGAAGTATGCGTTGCCGCGGTTGAAGAGCGCATCTATATGCTCTTCCGTGAGCTGTAACACGCTGTTGTAGTCCTCCACCGCCCGCTCGTATTCCTCCAGGTCGTAGTGAACGTTTCCACGGTTGTACCGCGCCTCCATGAAGGACTCGTCGGCGTCGATAGCGCGGCCGAAATCCTCCGCAGCTTCCTCCAGACGCTCCAGTCTGAAGCGGGCGATTCCCAGGTTATTCCAGGCCTGCGCATCGTCCTCGACTTCTTCGACATAACGGCTCAGATCGTTTTCTGCTCCGTCGTAATCCCCGAGGTGCACCCGAACCGTACCTCTCTGAAAGAGCACGTCCAGGTAGCCGTCATCCAGCTCCCACGCCAGGGAGAAGTCCTCTTCGGCCGCCTCGTACCTTCCCAGACGATAACGAGCCAGCCCGCGGTTGAACGCCGCCTCGAATAGCGAGTCGTCTTCTTCCAGGATTTCCGTGTACAGCTCCTCTGCTGCCTGATAGGCCTCCTGTTCAAACAACTCCGCAGCTTCGTCCAGACGTTCCACTATGTCCGCGCCTGCGATGCCGGTCCCCAGAAGGAGAAATCCGGTAGCCAATGCGATCCAACGGACCGTCGTAACCATACCTGCCCTCCGGTCAATCGTTCACAGAATAACGATAAAGCGCCTGCTACGCAAGTTATCGCCCCTTCTGCGATAATTCAGCGGCGTCCGCGTCGCAATATTCCGCGAAGCGGTCGGTACTCTCGGCTGTCCAACCAAGATCATCGCTCCGACGCAACACCCGCGAAGCGACGCCTCTGCCTGTCTTCTTCCGTCATCCCTTCAGCACTCCAGTCACCCGCTCCAATACCTTTTTTCTGTCCAACGGCTTGACTATGTAGTTCTTGGCGCCTGCCATAAGAGATCTCTTGACCAGATCGTCTTTCCCAAGCGCGCTGATCATAATGACGTTCGCGTCCTTGTCGAACTCCATGAGATGCTGCAAGGCAGTGACACCGTCCATCTTGGGCATGGTGATATCCAGAGTCACCAGATCCACGTTCGGATACAACTCCTTGTACCGATCCACTCCCTCCTGACCGTTTGCGGCTGTGTCCACTACCTCGAAACCCGCCGAAGTCAGTATCTGAGTCAACTGCTTCCCCACGAACATTGAGTCGTCGACAACGAGAACACGGTACGGAGTCCCGTCCTCTTTAAGTCCTTCAGGTTCGTTCTGCTCCATATCCCGCTGCTTATCCTCCTTCGCGTTGTCGGAGTGCGCAGCGGACCTCCGCCATTGCACCCCTACGATAAGAGACATCACACCGAACGAGATTCCGGTACGACGCGCCCCGCATGCCTCATGCCTCCCGCACGCCCGAAATCAGGCCGGCGTCTTCGAAGACTCGCTGTAACACCCCGGCATCGAGGCACGTAGTTATGACGGTACGGGATAAGCGGCGGGAATGCAAGTAAGCGGGCGAGTTTGGCACTCGAGCAGCGCAGAGGTGTTGCAGCCGGCTGCGCGCGAAACGGTCAGGTTCTTCGCAACCGGCGGCTCAAGGTCGATTGTGAGATACCCAAGAGTCGCGCAGCGGCGCTTTGATTGCCGTTGCAGCGCTCGAGCGCCCGCTTGACGAGATACTCCTCCACCTCGTCCAGGGTGGGGAAACGATCTCCGATGGCAACCGGGGCTGTTCCGTCGCGATGAGCTCCAGGCGCGGACTCTCTCTCCGCAGCCCCTCCGGTATCACTGTAACGGGCGGCTCCGGCCCGATCCACCGTGGTTACGTACCCTTTTAGCAGTTCCGCGCCGATTACTCCCGCTCGGGCAAGGCTGGTTGCGTCACGCAGGATGGACTCCAGCTCCCGCACGTTCCCGGGAAACGGATGTTGCTCAAGCAGGCGAAGCGCGTCAGGCTCGACCCGAGGCGCATCGGTGTCTATCTGCTCAGCGGCCTGGCGAACGAAGTGATCCACGAGCAACGGGATATCGGCAGGACGGTCGCGAAGCGGGGGTACATGTATATGGTGCGCAGCAAGGCGATAGTACAGATCACGGCGAAATCGCCCATCAGCCTGGCGAGCGCCCAAATCGCTGTTCGTGGCTGCGATAATCCGAACACGGGCGGTTTCGGGAGCATCGGACCCCAGAGGATAGAACTCCTGCTCCTGAAGAAGCCGGAGGAGCTTGAGTTGTGACGCGGTCTGGAGATCGCCGATCTCATCCAAGAAGAGTGTTCCGGCTTCGGCACGCCGGATGAGTCCACCCCGGGGACGATCGGCACCAGTGTACGCCCCGGCACGGTGACCGAACAACGTATCGCTAAACATCGTGTCATCGACACCGCTCACGTTCACCGCTGTAAACGGCCCTGGGCGGTCGCTTGCAGTGTGAACGGCTCGTGCGATCAGTTCCTTCCCGGTACCGCTCTCGCCGGTGATCAACACGGGCGCCGGGCTCTTGGCTACTGCCTCGATATACGAGAAGATCGCGTACATGGAGGCACTTCGGGTAAGAATTGCCGAAAAGGTTTCCGGCCGCTGGAGACCTTCGCCTCCGATCCGGTTGGCGACCGAGCTCAACTCGCGTTCCAAACCACGGATCTTGAGCACGTTTCTCACTGAAGAGAGCAGTCGGTGCGGCTCGACGGGCTTCGTCAGATAGTCGAACGCGCCCATCTTCATGCATTCGACCGCCGTCTCTACGCTCTCCTCCGCCGTGATCACGATTACCGCGATCTCCGGGTGCGTCACCGAAACGGTGTCCAGAAGGTCCTTCCCGTGGATGTGAGGCATCTTCAGGTCCAGGAGCATCACATCCGGCAGCCGGCGCTCGATGCGCCCCGCGACCTCCCGACTGTCGGTGCAGTGTTCGATATCCCCCACCCCCGCGGCCTCCAACTGAGCTCGATACCGCTCTGCGGTGGGGAGATCATCTTCTACGATCAGTATATGCGGTGCGCCGGCCACGTCTCCCCCAAAGGCCACCCGTTGACGGTACCCGGCACGGGTCTCCGCCGCCGATACCCGGAGCTCGGTCCGGAATTGCAACTATAGTTGGGGATACCTCGGCCCAGCGCCGCTCCCCTAACGCCTCCACCCCATGATCCCATTGGAGTACCGCACTCTGTCAATACGCCTGCGGCACAGGCGGACGAAACGCAGGTCGCGATAGCCCACGGCCCTCCTACCGAAGAAACGCGCTCCGGCCAACTTCGCCAGCCGCGCTCCAGGTGGACCCAGACCTGCCGCCCCAGCGCGCCGGCCCCAATCCGTCCAGCCGACCTGCTCCGGGCCGGGAATCCCAACCCGCCGACCAACCCGCGTAACGCGCTCCAGCTCCCGAGCGAAACGCCGCGGCAGAGAGCCGAGGAAAGGACGGACCCCCCGCCACAGCGCCCACGAGCCAAACCCAAACGCAACCGTCGCAACAGAACCAAGGGGGAGCCAGAGCGGGATCCGCGGCAGCCCCCGGTCACGCCGGCGTGGGCCGAACAGTCGGCCCAGCTGCCGGCGTGTCCGTTCGTCCTCGGCTATTCGCACCGGCGGTCGATCCTCCCCGTCCCCTCGCATCGGCGGCGTGGGCTCCACCACGGTCCATCCGCCCTCCTCGAGATACACCTCCACCCAGGCATGCGACGCGTATCCGGTGATCTCGACCCCAGACCGACGGGTATCCTCACCGAAGCGACCGAGCGGCGCATAGAACCCCGTCACGTACCGAGCCGGAATGCCGGCCTCCCGAGCCAACACCACAAACGTCGTCGCGAAGTGGACGCAGTACCCCGTAGAGTCGTGGAATAGGAAGTGCTCGGCAAGCTCCCGTTCGGCCGGCCGCGGGCTCGGCGAGAGGCTGTAGGTAAACCGCTCCTTCTGGAGCTCCCGTAGGATCCCCCGGATGGTCCGTTCAGGATCGTCCGTAGTGAGATCTTCGGCCAGTTCCCTGACGCGGTCGGATACCTCATCCGGCAGTCGTGTGTAGCGGCGATGCTCCTCCGCGGGAAGCTCCACCGGTTCGGCTGTAGCGTCGGCCAGGAGCTGGGGCTCGGACGGCAGCCCGTTGTCATCTGGCGCTTGGGAGGCAGCAGCTCCGTCACGCTCGGCTGGCGACAGCCCGGCCTCAAGTTGCCCCACTGACCACAGGCGAACCAGATCTCCCTCCACCAGGGGCGCCTCCGGACGATATCCGAGATCCCGCCGGGCGTAATGGAACAGAGCCGGCACGTCCGCGGCTTCCCCGGATTCCGCGTTCGTCCTTGTCGTATCACCGGACTGCGGCTCCTCTGCCGACTCCCGCTCATCAGAGTCCGCCGCGATCAGCTCGAACGCTATGGTATCCAACAGATGAGGCACAAACGGATAGAAGTCGGTCAACAAGCGAAGCTCGATCTCGGGCTCCGATTCAATCTCCGGCCCTACCATCGTATCGCTTATCTCAGAGCCCACAAAGTAGCGGCCGGAGCGATACCGGAGCTCTACTTCGGAGCGCCCCTCCTCCTCCGATAGGTAGTCGAGCTCCTGGTCGTCAACGCCACCGTCACCCATGCTATCTTCATCCGGCCGGGACACATCCGCCGGATCACCCGCCGGACCCGGCCCGCTAGCCGGACCCGGCCCGGTAGGCGGCTCGGCACTGTCCTGCCCGACGGTTCGCCGTAGATCGGCCCCCGTCGGAAGCCTCTCAGCACTCCACCCTTCCCCGTCATATCGGTCGAAGACCTGTGTCCGTAGATAGTAGGTCCGGGAACCCGCGGAGCGGAGCTCAAACACGGGGATTCCCGACAATCGTGCCCCTTCGCCCAGCCTCCCTCGTTCGAACCCGTGACCGTAGCCCGGAACCCCGTACACCATTGGTAGAGCGGGGAATACACGCTCGATGGCGGCTTCAAATACCGGCGAAAGACGACTAACCAGCCGGCTCCCGGTAGGCTGATTGAAAACGCTCATGAGCTGACCTGCCGTCGCGCTCAGTAAAACGAAGATCAGACCCACCGCTGCAGCCCGTGTTCGATAACCCCGCCCGCCAATCCGTGCCAAACGAACGGCAACAGCCGCGCCGACAAAGAACACCACGAGGAGAACGGCAGTGCCGACTACGGGCCCCACAGCCACAATAGGAGCAAAACCGCTTCGAATACCGGTCCCTATACGGTCCGCGCCGGCCCCTGTCCCAACCATCACGAGGAAAGCAGCTAGCGCGGCCGCCGCAAGGAGAGCGGTAATCGGGCGTCTATAGCCGTTCCCGCCGGCGATCGCGAATCCGAACCCGCCCATGAGGCCGAATGCGTACGAAACCGCGCCGCGGGGCTCCCCTTCTGCCGCTTGTTCCAGCCATACTACCCAAGCGCCGAGAGGAAGAACCACGATATAGGACAGGATAAACAGAGCAAAAGACGCAGGAACCACCAGCCCGGCGGCCATCGCTAGAGTTTCCTCCCTCGAGCGCCCGCGCCACCCCTCCGAGCCCCCTGCTTCCGGGCAGCCACCGGCGAGCGAGTGTATCGCTCTAGACCGTGTGTGTACCGCGATGGCGGTCAACCCAACCATGATTGCGCCCGCTTCAACCGGTCCTCGAGCATTTAGAACCTCGAACAGAGCTGAAGCAAGGAGTACCGGGATCACCGCCGCTCCCAAAGCCGTTCCCATCGTCTTAAGAAAGGCCACGCCTCGTCTGTTCGAATCGCCTGCCGGTACTACCAATCAAGCACCTCACGATCCAACTCTTCCGTCTGCCGGACCACCGCCCACGATCCGCCAAGCCCTTCACGGTTTCGCAGGCCCAATAGCGCCTGATACTCTTCAGAAGTGGCGCTACACGCATTTACCACAACACGCAATGCCGGCTCCCCCCGACCCGAGCTCCGGTTCCCCTCTGCCAGCTGCAGAGCGGTCTGAAAACGATGGGTTATCGCAATGACCCCCGATCGCCGACTTCCCAAGAGCTCCATAGGCTCGCGGCCGCTCTGAAAGAAGACTCCGACGCTCCGGGCGCGGATACGGTCCAAATCCCTTCGAGATCGGATCCACCAATCAGGTAGCCCATCTGCCAAAATGCTTACCGGAATGTTCAGTTCGACGCACCGCCCGGCCAGAGAAACCGCCGCTTCAACCGAGACATCCTCTGCGGCCGGGTCAGGCCGGCCGTCCGCGCGAGTTGGCCGAGTATCCACCACGATCGTCAACCCCGGAGCGGAGGAAACCTCGTACTCCCTCACCAAAGGGCGACCGTACTGAGCGAACTTCTTCCATGCAATATGCCGCGCTTCCATCCCTTCACGGTATTCTGCAAGCCCTCGCGGTCGCGTGTAGTCGGTCGCAATCCCCGTGGGTACCTCCGCCGTTCGCGCCGTGGCTGCAGTCCTCGCAAATCCGGCGCTCAGCTGAAGCACTCGCGGATAGACATAGAATGTGCGATACCACACTTCCGGGCGAATCGTAATGAGCCCCAGTGGATCGGCGATTCGGAGCTCCGAAAGCCCCACCGTGTACACCCCCCGGTAGGGGCACCGCACCTCATGCTCCAGGGTGTACCGCCCGCCGGGTCCGAGTGTGCAGTTCCCGCTCAGCTCCGGCATGTCGCCCCCCCCTACCCGGAAGAGCATCGACACGGGACCCGCGGGAACGCTTCCTTCGTTCGCCAGCTCGCAACGGTACCGGACGCTTTCGCCTTTCGCCGGATGCTCCGTCGAAAACTCTTGTTGGTACCGAAGGCTGCCCCGGACGATCAGTACGTACGTTACCGAGAGTACCGGCGCAATGAGGGCAAAGAAACGAAGAAACCCGAATACCCCTCCCAGATACACACCGCCAAGGTGCATAAGCACCGCAAGGAAGGCCCAAACGCCGACTGATCCGACGTGGATGGAAACCGGCGCGTCCGCGCTCATCTCACGCTCCCAACCTCTCATCCAGCATCATATACCGGTACACTGCCTACACGGAAGGCCCATATGGAAGGTCACTCGTCGCGCGCGTCCACCTCTTCTTCCATACCGGTGGGCATAACGACACGATCAACCATCCCTTCCAGCACGTGCTCCAGGGAACGATCGCTCATCCGGGCCTCCGCAGACAGTGTAAGGCGATGTCCGAAGACAGCCGGCACCAGGTTTCGAGCGTCCTCGGGCATAACGTAGTCACGCCCATCGCGGATTGCCGCCGCCTGAGCGGCTCGCAGCAAGTGCCCCGCAGCCCGCGGACTCACCCCACTCTCCAGATGGCGACTACGCCGAGTGGCCCCGGCCAGTTTCACGATATAGCGGCGAACCGCACTCTCTACGCGAACACCGGCGCATAGCTCGCGCATCTGTGTGAGGGCTTCGGCGTTCAGTACGACAGGGGCCGTCTCCGGGCGTCGCCTCTCCGCTACACGCTCGAGCACTTCCAATTCCCGTTCCTCACTGGGATAGCCGATCGAACAGCAGAGCCCGAACCGATCCACCTGCCCCTCCGGCAACCGAAACGTTCCGGCAAACCGCGCGGGGTTCTGAGTGGCGATAAGGAAGAAAGGTTGGGGGAGAGCCCGAGTAACGCCGTCCACCGTCACCTGCTCTTCCTGCATCGCTTCAAGAAGCGCGCTTTGGGTCCGCTCCGACGCACGGTTCAGCTCGTCCGCGAGGACACACTGATGCTCCACTGCCCCAGGACGAAAGACGAACTCCCGAGCTTGAGGATCGTATATATGCATCCCCACGATGTCGCCGGGCAGCACGTCCGGCGACAGCTGGATGCGCCCGAACTCCAACCCCGCAACCCGTGCCAACGTACGCGCCAGAGTGGTCTTCCCCACGCCCGGCACGTCTTCCACGAGAACGTGAAGGCCGGAGATGAGCCCCGTAAGGACCCGATCGATTACCTCCGGCGGGCCGACAAAGCTATATCCCAGCGCTTCCCGGCATTCATCCAACTTCCGGTATGACTCGGCTGTGGTCATCGCAGATTCACTATATCAGGCACAGACGCATTGCAAAACCTGACCCTTTCCTACCGCAGGCCTCACTTCGTATACTGCAGGCATGGAATCAACGGCGGAAACGAGAAAGGCCATCATGGATCTGACAGGAGGCACATGCACCTCCTGCTCCATCGCTATCGAACACTTCGGGAAGCGCCTGAAGGGAGTGCATGACATCATCGTCGACCGCGGCACCAGCACAATCCAGCTCGAGTACGACGGCAACCCCGAAATCCTCGAACAGATCTCAGAGCTTGTCCGAAGAATCGGCTACGAGGCGTCCGTACGTTACACTGACTGAACAGAGACAAGCGCTTGTGGCCGCCTACAACTGAAGCCGGCGCGGTCCGTACGTTACACTGACTGAACAGAGACCCTTGGATAGCTACACGACGCGTCTGTCACTGGAGCACGGGTGCGAGGTTCGCCGACGGCCTTGCTTTGGCAACCTCCTCATTCAGCTTCGAGAGGCGTTGCGCGAGTAGGCGAGCGAGAAATATCCCATAGTGGGGGTTGTGTTTGATCACGTTCATGAAGTCATGCTTGGAGATCCGGATCAGTGTGCCTTCATCTTGTGAAACCACGGTCGCCGAGCGGCGATTGTTCAGAAGAAACGACATCTCCCCGAGAAACAGATCGTCCGGTGAAAGCGTGCTAATGTGCCTGCCGTTGCTATATATCCCGAACCGTCCGGCCACGATATAGTAGAGATAGTCCGATTCTTCTCCCTCTTGGAACACTATCTCTTCCTTGCCGAACCGCGTCTCCGGTTGGTCGGAGAAGATCCCCGGCACGACGTTGGCTTGGCTCGCCGTATGTGGGAACTCGAAGGTAACCTCATTACCCGCCTCATTGTACCGGAGGTTGTACACATAGAGCCGAGCCATTCGGATTCCGTTGCCATGTAGCGCCATATTCGGTCCGCCATCTTCGACGATTGTGGCGCGCCAATCGAACCCTTCACCGTCATCGCGAATCGTGAACACCGCTTTCCGGTCATCGATGCGGTACGATAAATGAACCCGCTTCCGGCGAATGCCGGGATCTGAGGTTCGCGATCTGATCAGCTCAAGGATATCCCCGCCGCTTTCCAGCCAGCGGCTCTTCTCCGCGTAGGATATCCCGCAGTTACCATGTTCCACGGCATTCATCAACAGCTCAAACAGAGCCGCATGTAGCCGGTCCCGCCCGTCTTCATCGACAAAGTTGGAGTTGTAGAGGTAGTTGGCAACCAGATTGGCATAGGTCTTCACGTTGAAAGGATCGTTGTCCATCACGAAGCTGCCACTTATGTGCCGGATCAGATAGTTCTGTAGGTCCCGCTGGTAAAGGATCTGGCGATTCTGTATCAAGATCCGGAGCACGCGCGCGAACGTTCGGACGAACTCCGGCCGCGGGATCAAGGTAATTACGTTGCTGCCGGCCAGGCGCTCCGACACCGCCTTTTCGTCGGTCCGCCGACAGACGCCAATGATACTACCGTAGTGAAGCCACGGGTCTGCGGCCATACTCGCCTGTATCCGCTCCGTATCAACCCTCTGGTCCGAGAAGTTAATGATGTTCACCTCGGGCAACTCATAGCGGAGGAACTCAAGAAACGCCCCTTCCTCTTCGAAGAAGACCGGATCAAAGAATTCCCCAAGGCGGTTACAAACAACACCGATGCGCTCGTTCAGCTGGGAATCAGTGGAGATGACCGGCATTTTTCTCATCGGACAAGCCCCCCAGTGCGGATCAGAAGATTACATTCGAGTTTCGGCGCAAAGACCGGTATCTATTGTGCTCTGTACGGTACATTCCGGCACTGCACATCTCCCCGGACTGTTTCTAATGCTCGCCACGGGAGTGCTCGGCACGAGCTTCATGGTCAATTATAGACCGCATTCTTCCCGTTTTCCAATCGTTGCACGCCGCATGCGCCCTGACCTGATGCTCCTCGCGCGAGGAAGGTTCAGCGCGTGCCCTCCGCGATTGTGCAGCCGGCCCCGTTCACCTGTTCCCTTCGATCTGAAGGGAAACGTGGTCGATCCGTTCCACTTCCTCCGCAGCAAGCACCAGATGCGCTGCCCGGCAGTTCTGCTCGGCTTGAGCGGGTTTGGTTGCTCCGGGAATGACAAGCATATGTCCTGCATGCCGAGAAACCGTCCAGCTCAGTGCTACTTCGGCGCACGTGGCCCCGCGCCGCCGTCCGATTTCCTTAAGCACATCTATGAGCGGCTTGGTTCTTTCCATTGCCGGCCGCTTGAATGCGGCCAGATGCCGACGCGGTCCCCGCTTATGGCGAACTAGAGCGGGATTGTCGTGGAACTTTCCGGTGAGAACCCCTTGAGCCAGAGGCGAATACGCGATGACTGTGGCCCCGATATCTCGGGCTACCATGAGCGTATCGTTCCTCTCCGCGCTCCGGTCGATGAGATTGTAGCGCACCTGATTGGCGGCAAGGGCAATGCCTCTCTTGTCCAAGATGGTTGCTGCGCGCTCCATCTGATGCGCCGAGAAGTTGCTAACACCGACCGCCCGGATCCGCCCTTGGTCCACCAGATCGGCGAATGCGTGCATCTGCCGTTCCAACGACCCGAAACGACGCGGAAAATGAACCTGGTGCAGGGTAACCGGATAGGGCGAAAGGTGGCGCTCCCGCTCTTCGAAGCTTTTTTGGACTGAGCTACTGCCGCGCAGAAACGGAAACCACTTGGTTGCGATGTGCACGTCATCGGGCTGCACTCCGAGCTCCGAAAGCGAGTCCCGGAGCGCGGTTTCCGACGCCCCTTTTCCATAGACCTCAGCCGTATCGAACCAGTTCACGCCACCGTCGAGCGCTATCCGGACGATCTCCGTAGTGGTTCCTTTGTCCGGTGACTCCCAGTACCCGGAAACGATACCCCGCCCGCCGGCAAACTGCCAACAACCGAGCCCTATGCACGTTAGCTCGATTCCGGTTCGCCCCAACTGATAGGTGCGCACACGCCTGTCGTCTACTGCTTTGCGTAGAACTCGACGACCAGCTGCTCATCCGCCAGCGTCGGAATCAGATCCCGGCTTGGCAGCACCGTCACCGTAGCAGTTAAGTCGTCACGGTTGATGGTAAGCCACGGCGGAACTGACCGCGTACTGTTCTCCGCCAGCAGCCGCCGCAACAGCTCTTGCGTGTTCTTACGCGACCGGCCGGAAATCTGATCTCCGGCCCGCACGGTGATGCTAGGCACCGTGACTTTCCGGCCATTTAGGAGAATATGCCCGTGGCTGACAAGCTGACGCGCCTGTGAGCGGCTGGCTGCCATGCCCAGCCGGTAGACGACATTGTCCAGCCTGCGCTCGAGCAACTGAAGCATGTTCTCACCGGCCACTCCCTTCATGGTCTTGGCCTCATAAAAGAGGTTACGGAACTGCCGTTCCCCCAACCCGTACGCAAATCTCAGCTTCTGCTTCTCTGCAAGCTGCCGTCCATACTCAGTCTGACGTACGCGCTTCTTCTTCGGCTCGCCGGGCGGCGTGGGTTTCCGCTTCAGCAGCCGGTCATACTTCGTATTCCCGAATATATTCGTTCCGAATCGACGTGCGATTTTTCCCTTGGCTTTGGTTCTCCGCGCCATGGTTCCTCGGTCTCTCCTTGGTTTGTGGACGCCACACCTTATCCACACAAGTCTCTTGTGTCAACCGAACCGGCCCCCAGGCAGAGCCGGCCGCTGAGAACGGGACCGGGTGGTCCGACGGTTGCGAGGCCGAACTAGGTTTGCCGGTGCCGGACTTTACGACTTGCTTTTCGAGCGAAATGCCCGGCCTAACTGCTTCCCTGCCGCACGACCAGCCGCGCGACGGGCGACCCGCTGACCGATTCGCCCCCGTTTAACGGCGTTTACGTCGCCCAGCAAACGCGCCAGCTTGTACAGAAATCCACGCGTCTTGTTCATACGGCCGACTTTATCACGAAACGCGAACGAACGGTAGAACCACCCGGCTACAACCCAGGGCAAACACAGTTGGACAACGCGGCCGGAAGCCCGACGGCGAGTGCGCGCAGCCCGAGCTCCAGAGCCGTGTACCTCAGCCAACGACGGTCTACTCGGATCCCCGGAACACGCCTATAAGCTTTCGGAGAATGCCCTTGCGCCCCTCTCGCTCTCCCGGTGTCCTCTCCGTTGAGCTGGAGACCCCCGCGACGGCCCCGCGCGACGGCTTTGAGCTTCCCCGACGTCCACGGGCGCCGGAGGCTCCGGCGCGCTCGTGCCTCTCTTCTTGATACCTATTTTCACCCGTGTCGCCGGGCTTACCTCTCTTACTCCTACGAGGCTGCTTCTCGACGCGCGGAGCCTCGTCGGCATCGGAACGGTGGGGAACCTCGCCATCGCGTGCCCGCGCGGGCTCGTGGGTGCGCGCTTCTCCCCCTGTCGGTCCTGACGTCTGCGCGCGCCGGCGGCGGCCGCCACGCCGACTCCGTCCGGAAGAGCGCGCCCTACTGCCGCGCCGTTCGGCCTCCGACTCAGCGGCACCGCGGCGCAGTGGCTGGCCGGCTTCCTTCGCACCTTTTGAAGCAGGGGACGATTCCGTCGCACTTTCGCCGGCTTCTCCACCGGAGCCGCCGACTACGGCGAACTCCTCCCCGTACTTCCGGCGATAGTAGGCCAGACGCTCCTCCATCGACGCATCCTTGCTGGGCCCCTCATTCGATTGGACGGACGGTACAGCCTCTTCCTCACGCCTCCGCCCGTGCCCGGAGCGCTCCGGCCTGGGCTCGGGGCGCCGCTTTCCGCCGGACGGGGCACTCTGACGCGCCCCGGAGCTCGGGCGCCGCTCGGCGCGCTTTCGCCCGGGACCGCCTTCGGCGCGTCCCCGGTTGCCGCGCCCCTTGTCGCTCCGGCTCGCGCGCTGAGGACCCAGCTCGGTCAGCCCCAGAGCTCGCACCGACATCCCTTCGCTCTTGTCCTCCGCTATGAGCTCTTCGCTTGCCACTCCGGACGGGATCTTCATCCCGATCAGTTTCTCAATCGGCTCCAGGCCATAGACATACCGCTCGCACGCCAGAGACACCGCGCGCCCCGTTCTCCCTGCCCGAGCAGTTCGCCCGATCCGATGCACGTAGCTCTCCGGGTCCTCCGGGAGATCGTAGTTGACCACCAGCTCCAGGTCGTCGACGTGCAGCCCGCGCGCGGCCACATCCGTCGCCACGAGGAATCGAGTTGTACCTGCTTTGAGCCGATCGATGATCTGAAGCCGTTTCTTCTGAGGGAGATCTCCCATCATGAAGTGAGCGGCGTACCCGTTGATGCTCAACCGCTTGGCCAGCTCTTCCGCCATGCTCTTGGTATTCACGAAAATAAGCGCATTGGCAGGTTGGTACCGTTCGATGAGGCCTAACAGAAGCTTCAACTTCTCCGTGCGTGCCACATGGTAGAGCTCCTGCTCGACCTCATCCACGGTGACCTGCTCCGGCTCGATCTCGATATCCACGGGGTCGTTCATGTGTTCCCACGAGATGTTCAACACTCGCGTGCTCAACGTCGCGCTGAAAAGCATCGTCAGGCGTTCCTCTCGCGGAACCATCCGCCGCATGATTCGTTGGAGGTCGGGATAGAACCCCATGTCGAAGAGCCGATCGGCTTCATCGATCACGCAGATACCAACGTCGCGGAAATCGAGCTTCCCGGAACGGTTGAAATCGAGGAGCCGTCCGGGTGTCCCCACAATCAGTTCAACCCCTTCCTTGAGATGCTGCTCCTGCTTGCCGTACCCGACCCCGCCGTAGAAACACCCGACGCGGTACGGGAGATTCTTGCCCAGAAGCTGCGCCTCCTGCTCGATCTGTACAGCCAGCTCGCGCGTGGGCGCTACGATCAAGGCTCGCTTCCCGTGAAAGCGCTCGTCCGTAGCAAGCAAATGGTAGATGGTGATCAAGAACGCGGCGGTCTTCCCAGTCCCCGTCTGGGACTGTACCGTCACGTCTCGGCCGCGGAGCGTTTCCGTCAGCGTACGTGCCTGAACGTCCGTCGGAACGTCGAATCCAGCTTCACGGATTCCGTCCAGCACGGCTTCGCCAAGCGCAAAGTCGTCGAATCTAGTGCTCATGTGTCCTCAGCATATCCAAAAGGCGAGCCCTCCTGCAACGGAGCTTGACCGCGACAACCAGGTGTGGCTACGCTTTCTGTACTATGAAATCGTCGCTTATCGATCTCTCCAGTACCACAACGCTCAATAATCAGGTCGAAATGCCGTGGCTCGGCCTCGGCGTGTTCAGAGCGGAGCCCGGGGAGGAAGTACGGCAAGCCGTCGCCGAAGCGCTCCGCGTCGGGTACCGGCACATTGATACCGCCTCCTTCTACGAGAACGAAGCGGACGTCGGAACGGCAGTTCGTGAGAGCGACATCCCGCCGGAAGAGGTGTTCGTTACCAGCAAGCTCTGGAATGATGACCAAGGCTACGACAACACGCTCCGCGCGTTCGAGCGCTCGATGGAGGCTATCGGGCTCGACAAGCTCGACCTCTACCTGGTTCATTGGCCGATCAAGGACTCCCTCCGCGAGACATGGCGTGCCATGGAGCGCATCTACGAGGAAGGCCGCGTGCGTGCCATCGGGGTCAGCAATTTCCTGGTGCACCACCTTCAAGAGCTCAACAAAGAGGCCAACGTCGTACCGGCGGTGAACCAAGTGGAGTTCCATCCGTTCCTGACTCTGCCCGAGCTCCAGGACTACTGCCGCCGGAACGAGATCCAGCTGGAAGCGTGGAGTCCGCTCACCCGCGGGAAGCACTTCGACAACCCAATCATCCGCAGCATCGCAGAGCAGCACGGTAAGACGCCCGCCCAGGTGCTTATCCGCTGGGACCTTCAACACGGGGTTGTCACGATTCCCAAGTCCGTTCACGCCGAGCGGATCCGCGAAAACGCCGATGTGTTCGACTTCCACCTGACGCCCGGGCAGATGGACAGACTCGACGGCCTCAACCAAGAAGAGCGCCTTGGGCCTCATCCGGACGAGATGGGCGGTTGGCGGTAACCCGCCGACTTCGGAGCAACCGGGCGCCGCTTCTCGCCGACCCCTTCTCCCCGGCCGCCCTTCCCCGGCCGCTTCTCGCCGACCGCCCTTCCCCGGGCGGCACCTGCTCGCCGGATCACCCGAAGAGCCGCTTGAGCGTGCTGAGCTTCATCCGGTACGGCGGATAACGAAAGGGGGGATCGGGCCGGGGCCCGCGCTTCATTATCCCCTGCTCATACGAGAACGCTTCCAGGCTGTTCTTTCCCCGGTATCGACCGATCCCGCTCAGACCGACCCCTCCGAACGGGAGATGCGGAGAGCCCAGATGTACCACGCAGTCGTTGACGCACCCTCCCCCGAAGCGCAATCCGCTCATGATGCGACCGGCTTGACGCTGTTTGCGGGTGAACACGTAGAGGGCCAGCGGAGCAGGAAACGTCTGCAGCCGCTCACGGAGCTCCGACTCGTCGCGGTAGGTGAGAACCGGAAGAATAGGACCGAAGATCTCCTCCTGCGTGAGGCGGTCTCCTTCCCAAGAACACCTGTCTACCAGCGTCGGGGCTACGTACCGTTCGGTGATGTCGACCTCCCCACCGGTGCGCACCTCCCGCCCTTCGAGCAACTGCGCAAGACGCTCAGTGTGACGCTCTGAAACGATCCGCGTGTAGTCCGGACTGTGCTTGGGATCTTTCCCGTACATTCGCTCGATCTCCGCCTCCAGAAGCTCCAGCATCCGTTCCGCAACCTCTTCTCGGCAGACGAGAAAATCGGGAGCAACGCATGTCTGTCCGGCGTTGAGAAGCTTCGTCCAGGCGATACGCCGGGCGGCACTGTCGAGGTCGGCCTCCTCGGTCACGATACACGGACTTTTGCCGCCCAGCTCCAGAGTCACCGGAACCAACCGCTCAGCGGCGGCGTGCATGACCTTCCGGCCGATCTCTGTGTTGCCGGTGTAGAAGATGTAGTCGAACGGACTCTCCGTCAGCTCCCGAGCGGTATCCGGCCCGCCGGTCACCACGGTACACAGCTCCGGCGGGAACACGTCCGCGACAAGCTCCGCCAGCGCGGTCGCGCTGTGCGGCGCAACTTCGCTTGGCTTTATCACCACGGTATTGCCTGCCGCCAACGCGCCGACCGCAGGCGAGAGCGAGAGCAGAACCGGATAGTTCCAGGGCGCCAGCACCAACACGCTCCCGTAGGGCCGTCGGTAGACGCAGCTTCGAGCCGGAAAATAAGGAAGCGGCGTCCGCACGGGGCGCGGCCGCAGCCACTTTCGGAAGTTCCTGCGGAGATGACGTATCTCAGCACCCAACACGCCGATTTCGGTGAGATAGCTCTCCGTTTCCGGCTTTCCCAGATCTCGCCTTAACGCCCGGAGGATCCGGCCCTCATGCCGCTGCAAGCCTGCGCGAAGAGCACCGAGCAACCGGCCACGCTCTCGCTCGCCGGCGGTCCCGCCATCCCGGAAGAAGGCGCGCTGGCGTTGGAGAACGTCGGATACATCCGTTTGCTCGCTTATTCGATTGCTCATAGTGTCCCTTCTGTTCCCCTGAGCCTCTTCTATCCCAGCGCCGGAGCGCGCCGGCATCGCCTAAGAAGGCTCGCTCCGGTCCGTGTCCGGCTCGAAGCGCAGAGCTGCCGAGTTGATGCAGTAGCGCAGGCCGGTGGGGTCCGGTCCGTCGTCGAAACGATGGCCGAGGTGACCGTCACATCGACTACATCTGACTTCGGTGCGGACCATGTCCATGGTTCTGTCTTCGTCGAGCTCGACTGCGGCGGCACCGACCGGCTCGTAAAAGCTCGGCCACCCGGTGCCCGAATCGTACTTCGTACCGGAGCCGAACAGCGGCTGCCCGCATCCGGCGCAACGATAGAGTCCCGGTGCTTCATTTCGGTAATACGCACCGGAAAACGGACGCTCCGTTCCCCCTTGGCGTAACACCCGAAACTGTTCCGGAGCCAACTCCTCTTTCCATTCCTGCTCACTCTTCCGGAACTTCCCGTATTCGCCGTTCATATTCTCCTTGCTCATACTGCCGCATCGTAGCGGATTTCCAGCTTGACAACACCCCCCCGGGGCCATAGGTTGAAGGTACATTGTGACGGAGTGTGCGCCGGCTGTCCAAATGTGGACGGGCGTGCATGCCGGTCGGCAGTATATTCGGCGCCGTGAGCCTGTATGTCGGTACACGGGAGTCCGATTCATCCGCCATGAGCCTGAGGCCGAAAGGGGTGGTAACGATGGCCAACTACCGGGATCGTATTCAGGAAGTGAAAGGAGAACTGGCCCGCCGCCAAGAAGCTCGAGACGAGCTACTCCGCCGGCTTGGCGAATACCTCCGGGACAATCCGCCTTCGGGCCTGGACGCCCAGCTCCAAGAAGACCTGGAAACCGTAGAGCGCACTACGCACGAGATCCAACGGCTTCGGGACTGCATTGAGCGGGTAGGTACCATCACTGCCCGGTTTGTAGAGATCGACGAAGAGCTGAAGCAGCAACAGGAGGCGCTTCGAGAGACCGAACACGGTTACGAAGAGCTGCTTGAGACGATCGGCGAGGCCGCGTTCAATCACTACCGCGCCAACCCCGGCAGCGATCGCGCTTATGCGGAGATTTTCGAGCCGCTCGTGGAAGCGCGCGAATCGATTGAAGAGACCCGCCGCGAGATCACCGGCATGGAGCAGGAGCTGGAAGCACGCCCGTTTCTGGATAAGATGGTGCAACGGGGCAAGCTCGCGCTTCTTCGCAGCCGCCTGTCCGCCCGCGAAACCTCCCTCCCGAAGCTTTACCGTGCCGCCGGAAAGCAGTTTCTAGAGGGAGGCTACCAAGAGCATATCGACTCGGATGAGATCAGGCAGGCACTGGAACCGCACCATGCACAGCAGTCGCGAGCCCGGCAGATCAAGGACCGAATGGAGGAGCTCCGCTCGGAGCGGCAATCGTTGGAGACGGAGCTGGAGGAGCTGGGGGCATCTCGGCGTCCCAACCGCCGCGTCAACGAGTACGAGCAGGAGATCACCAAACACATGCAGAAGCAGCGGCAGG
>Ga0207421_10000715_pt1 | contig 43031 bp, 43 predicted proteins | sample SodLakKL_010_SED_4_FD_187542 | JGI IMG/M metagenome (GOLD analysis project Ga0207421, IMG submission 187542) | Alkaline sediment microbial communities from Lake Tanatar, Kulunda Steppe, Russia - 8KL_010_SED (SPAdes) (version 2) | ecosystem: Environmental > Aquatic > Non-marine Saline and...
GTGCCGACGCCCGAGGCCGCCAGATACAGCGAGACCGGCGAGCCGAGCCCTCCGGCGCCGACCACCAGGACGCGCGAGTTAAGCAGGGTTTGCTGCCCTACGCCGCCTACTCCTTGGAGTAGGATGTGACGCGAGTAGCGAGTTATTTGATTCTCGGTGAGTGCCATAAGCTCCCCTAATGTTTAGATTAAGTAACCCACGTGAGGTACTCAATTAGTATACACTATAATTTGATGAAGTAAAGCGGTTTTGTCAAGTATTTGCTTTGTTTTGGTTGCTCCGTTTTTTCGGTCGTCAGGGGGACGCCGGAACGCACTACAGCCCAACACGCCTGCGGAGCACGCTGTTGCTGCACGCTGTTGCGTGATTCCAACAATCCCCGCTACAGTGGGGGCATGTATCAGCTCATTTTCTACATACCTGAGAGCCATCTCGAAGAGGTGAAAAGCGCTATCTTCGCAACAGGCGCCGGGAAGTACGAGGAGTACGACTCCTGCGCATGGCAGACGAAGGGCGTCGGGCAGTTTCGGCCGCTCGAGGGTGCAAACCCCTACCTCGGGTCACGCGGGAATCTCGAGAAGGAAGAAGAGTGGCGTGTTGAACTGGTGGTGACCGATGAGCTCGTGAAGCCGGCGGTGGAGGCTCTGATAGAGGCGCATCCCTACGAGGAGCCCGCCTACGCGGTGATCCCGATTTTGACCTTGGCCGACCTATAGCGCATCGTTACCTGTTCGGCGCGCCTTCACGCCGGTGTCGCTTTCGCGCCGGTGAGTTACCGATGCCGGTGCTACGATACTCGGCTTCCGACCGGGACCTCGCGGTCCACCGTCAGAAGCGGGACCCGGCCGTCGTCGAGCTCAACGCCGAGAACCAACACCTCCGACAACATCGGACCGATCTGTTTCGGCGGAAAGTTCACGACCGCGACCACCTGCCTGCCTACCAAGCCTTCGGGCCGATACAGCTTCGTGATCTGCGCGCTCGACTCCTTAATACCGATCTCGGGGCCGAAATCGATCTGCAACCGAAACGCCGGATTTCGCGCCTCGGGAAACTCGGTTGCCTCTACAACACGACCCACCCGCATATCGATCTTCGAGAAATCCTGAAAGCTGATCTCGTTCGCCATCTGCTGTTTCTCCGTTGCGTAGCTCCCGTACACTGTAACGCCGCAAGCGTCGCCGTTACAAGCGCGGCTCTATCCCGAGATCGTACTCGTCGGTGACGGCGCGATACAGCTCCGCGAAACTGAGATACTGCGGCTCCTCGAAGGCCTCAAAGAACTCAACCTTCATAGCGACGTACAGGCGCGGCAACATGTAGGTGCGCATCGCTTGCGCCGCCAGGCCGGCCGCCGGCGCCTGCCTGCCCCCGGATGCTACGTCGCTACGGTAGCGGGCCATCACGCGCTGCAACTGCAGCAGACTTACAACCGGATTCGCGAGGAATCGCTCACGCCGATCCTGCTCGTAGGTGCGGTAGCCGATCGTCTCGCCTATCCAGCGGAGCCGGTCGCCGGGGCGCCCGCCCGGCAACACCTCGAGCGCTTCACGCGGCCCGATGCGCGTACGCCGACCGCCGGTTTGCACTGCAAACTCGCCCGCAACGCTCGCAAAGATCGTTGCGCCGTCGGACGCCGCGAGCACCACCAGCTCACCACCCGGGCCCGAGGTGCCCGGTAGACGCTCGCGCGCATCTACCACCGCCGTCACGGTGCTTCCGAAACGCTCGAGCTCAACCGCGGTGATCGCGGGCTCACCGTCACCCGCCTCTACCCCCTCGGCGTCGATCTCGAGGCGAAACTCTCCGAGGCTTGGCGTGACTTTGAGAATGCGCCGGTCGTTGGACTGTTGCTCGCTTACTGCGGCAACGCTATAGGCGCCGAAGCGCAGCCGACCGCCCGGAAACACGAACTCGCGCAGCCCGTCGGCGCCGCTTGCGATCACACGGTTCGCCGGCGCGTCGTCGTCGGACTCCGGCACCGTCTGCTCGGTGGAGCTCGCCGGATCAACGCGCCCCGATCGCATCGAAGACAACACCGCGAGCGGACCGCGCATACCGTAGAGTACAGGCTCGGCGCCCGAACCCCCCAGCAACAACGCGTAGCGTTCGTGCTTCGTAGTCTCTATCTCGACGATACTCGCGGTCGCAGCGTCCAGCTCACGCTCGAAGTGACGCCGCATCGCGCGCGTATCCGCGAAATCGCGATAGCTGTCGTCGTACACCGGCTGAATCGAACGAATCCGCGCCCCGGCGAACCCCAGGTCGGCATCGGCAAGACCACGCCACAGTAGCTCAAGGTCGGGAGTGAGTCGCAGAATCTCGCGATCGAGCACAAAGGGCCGCTGCGACCTCGCCGCCAACTCCCCGGCCTCGCCGTCCTCAAAGCGCTCGAGGAACGCGGCAATAGCGGACTCGCTGCGCGCCGGAGGCGGCCCCACCGTTCGACAGCCCACCGCCACCACGCTCAACGCCACCATAGCTACCACAACCAACACGAAGCCCGCGATCGGTCTCTCGACCCCAGGCCGCACCCTAAGCGAATGAAAATACCGCATGATCACCCTCGATAGTATCCCACTCGCGACCGAAACACCAGAGTGCACGCGCGGTGCGTGCAGCGCTCGGCGCGTGCGGCGCGTGCACCGAGAACTGCCGGCAGCGCTTCGGCGGAATCTGCTACAATGGGCGCGCGATGACGCCCCCGAGGATTTCCATCACGCTGCGCGCCGAACTCGTTCTGATTCTTGTAACCGTGATTTGGGGCGGTACCTTTATCGTTACTCAAGCGGGACTCGGCGATATCTCGCCGGTCCTGTTGATCGCGCTGCGGTTCTGGATCGCGACCGTGATCGTTGCGGTGCTGTGGCGCGAGCGGCTAAAACATGTTACACCCCGCGTCGTCGCGCACGCGGTGCTGCTCGGCGCGTTGCTGACCGCGGCGTATATCGCGCAGACTGTTGGGCTGCAGTACACCACCGCGGCGAGGTCGGGGTTCATCACCTACCTGTTCGCGATCTTCATCCCGCCGCTGCAGTTCTTCATCGCGCGTAAGGCGATCTCGGCCGGGAACCTACTTGGGCTCGCGATCGTGTTCTTCGGCACCTACATCTTCAGCTCACCCGCCGCGGGAGGCCTCAACTTCGGCGACGCGGTCACCTTCATCAGCGCGGTGACGCTCGCGCTCTATATAGTTTACCTCGACCGCTACGCACGCGAGAGCGACCCACGCGCATTGGCAATCCTTCAGTTCGCGGTCGTGGCGGTTGCGGCGAGCATCGCAACCGCAGTGTTCGAGCACGCGGTCTTCGTGCCGACCGCGGCACTGCTCTGGGCGCTGTTCTACCTCAGCGTACTCGGCACCGCCGGCGCGCTTGGCCTCCAGACCCGCTTCCAGAAAGACACCACACCGGTCCGCGCAACCATCATCTTCGCGCTCGAGCCGGTCTTCGCGGCGGGCTTTGGTGTCGTTGTTGGAGGACAGGCGCTGTCGCCGGCTGAGCTCACGGGCGGCGCGATCATCCTCGGCGGTCTCTTGCTCTCGGAGCTGTGGGCGTTTAGCCCGTGGCTCCAACAAAGGCGCAACGCCTCCGTGAACGCCGCCGGCGGCGCAAACCATGGTTAAAAAGCGGCCCCGCTGAACGCGGGGCCGCACCCCCATGCAAAGGAGAACAACGAACACATAGCCCCGGGTAGATCATCAGCGGGGCCGGCAGCCGTTGCTCCCAAGTTTAGAGCTCGATTACGATGCCCTCGGTGGTCTCACCTGCCTGCACATCCACGTCCTCGAGCTCCGCGGCCACCGTCGCCTCGCCGTCTCCATCGTGGGTAACCAGTACCAGATGGTAGGCACCCTCCGCGAGGAACGCGAGCGTGAACTCATGGGTGTCGTGATCTGCTGCATCACTACTCCGGACAAGCGCGCTCGTAACGGCATTGGCGAACCACTCGGAAGCGTCATCGCCCTCGGTCTCGGCCGTTTCGTCAAATGCACCCTGTTCGTAGGCATACACAACCGCCGGCGAGGCCTCATCAAAACCGTCGACGGCATCGGCTTCAACGGCACCGCTTATCTTGCCCGCCTGGTTCTCGACTACGAGGCGAATCACCGGCTTTAAGAGATACAGCCCGCTTGCACCGGCCTTCACCACTGCACGCCGAGCGTCGAAATCGGCTGTGACATCAACCGTGCCGTTTTCCGGAACGGTGAAACTGCCCACTGCCTTATAACCCGTCTGGAGTCCGCTCGGTACAAACAAAGCCCTTTCATCCTCGCCGTCTTCAAACGTAAGGTAGCTTCCCGGTGTCGTTGCTCCGGCGCCGTTCTGCTCCTCCTCAGCGTCGTCGCCCTCATCGCCGATATCGAGCAAGAAGCGAATCTGATTGTACTGGCCGGCAGGCAAGGCCAGTTCGCCAAGCAGCGCGGATTCGCCGTCGGTGAGCTCGAGCAGATTGTATGTCTGTGGCCCCTCGAAATCCTCAGCGCGCTGCCAACTGCCGTTTCGGTGATACTCTATGCCGCTGATCGTAATCCAGACGCCGTCGATCTCTTCGTCGAGCAAAGGTGCATCGGTCAACGACAGGCGCAAAATGCCGTCGCCGTCGCTACTGCTGCCCAGAGCCGGCTCACAAGCCGTAACAAGAAATGCAAAGATCACCAAGGCTGCTACAACTCGGGCCGCGCTGGAGAGCGCTCGGCGCGCGCTATTGCGTTCAGTTTTCATGATTGTACCTCCGTACTTTTTCGTTTAGCTGCACCCCGATATACGCACCAGCTTATTCGCCGGTTGCACCATAGTTTGGATTCGTTCGCTTCACCCGATTCACCCCACGCGCACTCGATGGGCGCACTTCCGCGCATATGGTAAGCACGCCGAATCCTGGATACGGCACTCGTCTGTGCTATAGTGTAGCGCCACGTGGAGATGAGCGAGAACGATGCCGGCACAGACGATCAGAACACCCAAGATCTCAAAACCGTAAGCGACGTACTGCGCGGCAACCCTGCAGCCTTCGAGGATATCGTCAATCGCTATCAAGGGGTTGTGTTACGCCTTGCGCGTCGCTATCTAGGGGACGAGCAGGACGCCGCGGACGCCGCTCAAGAGATTTTTCTCAAGACCTATCGCGCCCTTGCTCTGTTCAGCCTCGAACGACGCTTCATGCCGTGGCTCTACGGCATTGCGCTCAATCACCTTCGCAGCAGTTACCGCCGCATCAAGCCGTGGCGCGATCGCAAGCAGGCGATCGCCGAGCCGCAACCAGACCAGCGCAACGACCCGGCGGCAGAGGCGCTCAAGCGCACCGAGCAAGAACGCGTGCGCAGCGAGGTCATGCGCCTGCCGAACTCACTGCGCGAAGTAGTGGTGTTGTACTACCTTGAGGAGTTGTCGGTAGCGGAAGTATCCGAGGTGCTCTCGTTGAGCCGCGAAAACGTGAAAAGCCGGCTTCACCGGGCGCGTAATCTCCTGCGGAAGACCTTGGCAGAGTGAAACCTTACGTTGACGACGCAACCGACGGGTCGCTACGATGGTATACAATGGTGGAGGGAAGTGACGAAGTGAGCAGTCACAGAATCGAACAGATCCTGCATCGCTGGGAAACAACCGGAACCGTTAGCGATGAAGAGTATCGCGCGCTTCGTGACGCTGCCGAGAGCGCCGAGAGCGCGGCCCGAGTTGCGCCGCTTCTACCTTACATCGAGCGCGATCGCGCCGGCGCCGAGGCTTCGCGCCCTCATCTCGCCGCCGACTTTTCAGTTCGCGACGACGCGTTTACTACGCAGGTCATGAAGCGCGTCGCGGCCGAACCGCCGCCGAGAACGCGTGCCTCGGCGCGTAACGGCCGCGTGCAAGAGCGAACGCTCACCGCTCGCTTCGCGCGGCAGGTAGTAAGCGTACGCGGCGCCGCGGCCGCCGCTGTAGCGATCGTTGTGCTTGCAACGGCGATGGTTGTCTGGGATCGCGGCGCGGCGACGGAAACGCCGGAAGGCGCGGCGCCTGTAGTGGTGGATGAAAGCGAGAACACCGTGATCGTGCGCTTCGAGCTTGTGGAGCCCCGAGCCGAACGCGTTGCGGTGGTGGGCGACTTCAACGAATGGAACCCAGAGCGACATCAGGCCGCACGCCCAGACGACGACGGAGTGTGGCGATTTGAGCTCGAGTTGCGCCGGGGGCGAGCATACTCGTACAATTTTCTGATCGACGGAGAGGTTTGGATTCCGGATCCTTCCGGATTGGAGCGTATCGAAGATGATTTTGGGACCGAAAAATCACTCATTCACCTGTAATGCAGTCATGCGGCCGTCCACGCGCTCGGCTCGAGCTCCACGTGTGCTTCGACCCTTGGCGGTGGTTTTCGCTTTAGCGCTGATTGGACTGCTGTTCGCAGTGCCGGTGCTCTCGGCACAACAGGACAACGGCGCTCTGCCCGAGCTGCCGTTACCGGCTGAACTGCGCGAAGGCCGCTCGCAAGACTGGATTGCGGAGTTTACCGCGCGAACTCGCACCGTGCTCGAGCGTGAGCATATTCCGGCCTCTACCGCCGCGCTCGTGTTTTCAGAGCTATCATCTGCCGACCTTCCGGAGCGCGTTGAGGAGGCGGTCAGACGTGTTGAACCGTTGTTACGAGATACCGAAATCGGGTTGCGTCGCGGACTGCCGCAGCGGGAAGTACAGCTGCGAGTTCGAAGCCGGATTGAAAGCGCACGGCCGGACAGGCCGCCTGCACCCGCAACCGAGCGGGTCCGGCCGCCCAACTCGGCCGGCGAGCGCGCCGTCGAACGCCGCGAGCAGGCGCAGCGGCAACGTGACAAGGCCGGTCGAGGGGCATGGCCGGCCGGCAAGGTGCCGTTTTAGTGCGAACGCCGAGTCTCGCCTGCCATGGCCGTACCCATAGCCGCAGCCGACGCATCGCCGTCGCCGGTCTGCTGCTATTTGTTACCTTGCTACCGCTGCACGCGGATACCGCGGCCCTCGATATGTGGTTCGAGACCGACCCGCGCGCGGGCGAGTATCGCGGACACCGTGAACAGTTGGAGCGGTTCTTTGAGACCGCTTCCGAGCACGGATTACCGGCAGCCCCACTACTGCAACTCTTGCGTGAGGCTGCAGCGAAGCGGGTGCCGCCCGCAGCGCTGAAAACCGCTCTCACCCGCGAGCTCGAGCGGCTCCGTACCGCCTCGCAGGTACTCGACGATAGTCACCTTCATCTCAGCGAGACACAGCGCGACGACACACTTATGAACATTAGCCTGTATCTGCAGTCCGGCCTCTCGCCCGATCTGCTGAGGACGATCTTCACCGAGCGGGAGAGTCTTACCCGTGCAAGTGAAGCGGCCGCTGCGGTTGTAGAAATACGGCAAGCGACAACGCTTTCAGAGCCGCAACTTCAGCGGCTCGTGCAAGCACTTTACAAGAGCAGCCTACCCACCGGGGGGTATCGCTCGATACCGGCGGCGTTTCTGCAGGCCCACAGCTGGGGAATCGCGCTGGAGGAAGCGTACGAGATCGTGGTCCGAGAGCTCGAGGCTGAGGGCGGGCTCGTGCAGATCAACAATGCCTTACGTCGGAGGCGCACGCGATGATCAAGTTCAAAACGTTGCTATTGCGCGCGACACGGCCACGGCAGGTGATACTCGTTTTCGCCTGCCTGCTGAGCTCCATAACGGCACCGGAGCTTTCGGGCGAAACCAAGCTACGCACCGGCGCAACCTGGCTCACTAGCGATGAACGCTTACAAGAGTTTGAGTACTGGGGCGAATTACTGGGATCGCAGGCATGGTTCCTCACCCAGCGTAGAGCTCTGTTTCTGGACGCAAGCGGGCAAGTTCTGCACCGCTCAGAAGACGATGCGTTGGGTTTTCTCGGCTCGGCCGAGCTCGAACACAGCTATCGGTGGACCGCAGGAGGGCAGAACGGGTTGGCCGGTCTCGGCCTCGGCGGGGTGCTCGACGCCGACACACAAGACAGCGACACCTTTGGGGAGATCTTCACTTTCGGTTATCTCTCGCTCGACCAAGATAGATTGACTGCGTTCCTGCAGCCGGAGATCTCGTTTCGAAGTTACGACGAACAAAGCCTTGCCGCTGAGCTGGAGACCGGATTGAGCGCTTCGCTCGGCGAGAGCGCGGTACTGCGACCGAGCCTAACCGGTAAGCTGCGGCGGTATGAGAACGACGATAGCGAGCACAGGCTCGAGGCGGCTACCGAGGTAACCTGGTACCGAAGTGCCAATACGGTGTTTCGCGCCGAGACCTGGCTGGCTCGCAACCAATCGGACCGACGGTACGAGGTTGAGGCGCTCACCGGCAACGACGAGGAGGAAACTCTGGCTCTCGACGATTACTACGAGTTCGGTATTGAGTCCTCCGGCACGCTCGGCTTGGGGACTCGAACACGCCTCGTACTCGAGTTCTTGCTGCGTTACCGGCACAAGGACCATAACGCCGTCGGAAACGCCGGCCTCACCGAGACGCTGGAATGGGAACTGCTTGCCGAGCCGCGGGCGCGGGTTCGTCATCGCATCACCGATTCGCTCTATCTTGAACCCTCGCTACGCTTCGGCGGTTACCGCTCCAACAGCGATTACCTCGAGTACAACCGCGGAGTCTTTGAGGCGTTCCTTGAATGGCGATTCTAGCGCGGCTCACCGGGCTCCGTGCCCGCGCTGAGCTCCGTGCCCGCGGCGCCTGAGGCGGCCAGATCATTGATCCACCGGCCCTTGAGGATGCGCGGCACCCCCACTGCGAGCTTCACGAGCTCCTCTACTCCGGTGCAGAGAAACACCAACGCCGGTGCAAGCCCCCAATGAAGCCCGGCGACCGCAACCAGCGGAACGCCTACCGACCAGAGAATGCCCACGTCGACGGCCAGGCTGAACAGCGTATCGCCGCCGCTTCGAAGCAGCCCCACTACGATATGCAGGTTCACCACCTTCAGCGGCGCCACGATCACAAACACCAGCATGATGCGCGTCACGTTAGCGCGCACCTCCGGAGCAACCGCGTAGAGCTGCGGCACGAGCGGGGCGAACGCCACCGACAGCAGCCCGACCGCGAGCCCTAACGCCGGAGCCGCCATCATGATCGTACGCGCGCGTCGCTGCGCGGCCTGCGGCTGCCCGGCACCGATGGTGTTGCCGATCAAAACCGCGGTGGCGCTACCACTTCCGATAAACACCACAAACAGCAGCCGAAACACCACGTCGGCGATGTTGTACGCCGCAACAATATCGGTGCCCATCCGCGCGAACACCGCGACATACGCGGTCATCCCGCCGGCCCAACCGATCTCGTTCATCAGCACCGGCACACTGGTTTTCCAGTACACCGCGAGAAACCGGCGGTCGAAGCTGAACCACTCCCGCAGCGTGCCGGCAACCGGCTCCCGCCGCCGAAACGCGAACCACACAAGCACAACCACCTCGATGAAGCGCGCTATCATGGTCGCGAGCGCCGCACCCCTCACGCCCAGCTCCGGAAACGGCCCCACCCCAAAGATCAGCAACCAGTTCAACAAGGCGTTGAGCCCGATTGAGGCCGCCGAGACCTGCAGCGGGAGCTTCGCGTTGCCGGTAGAGCGCATCACGGCCGCAAACAGCACCGACACAGCGGTCGCAAAGTAGCTCGGTGCGATCGCGCGCAGATACTCGGCTCCGAGCGCAGTGGCTCGCAGATCGGTGGTGAAGACGCGGAACACCTGCTCGGGAAACACCGCAGCCGCGGTGAAAAACACCACCGCACCCAGCGCCGACGGCACCAGTGCGGCGCCGACCGTACGGCGCACCCCCGCGAGGTCGCGCCGCCCCCAGTACTGCGCGGTGAAGATGGTCGCGGCGCTGCCGACACCAAACAGGTACAGCATGAACAGGAAGAACAACTGGTTCGCGATCGCAACCGCCGCGATCTCGACCTCGCCGAGGCGGCCGATCATCACGGTGTCGATGAAGTTGAGCGAGGTAAGCAGAAACGTGTGCAGCGCAATCGGAGCGGCGAGCCGCACCAGCGCGATAAAGAAGGCCCGCTCCGATTCGTAGACCGTGCCGTGTTGTCCTATCACCGTGTAGTTCCTTGCGAACCCAGCATACGAGGTGCGCGCCTCGTACGACAAGCATCAGGGACGCTGCAACCAGTTCGACCTCGTATGCGTATATCTAAACAGAAATTAATTGGGAGGACGATGTTATGAATACACGTTTGTTGCTACTTCTGGTGATGTTACTTCCCGTGGTCACGGCCGGTGCTTTCGCGCGCGGTCAAGCGGAGCCGAGTTTTCCCGAGGAACTAAACGCCGAGCTCATCGCGGTCGGCTTCGACGAGAGCAAGACCGAGGCAGTGAAAACCGCCGGCGAGGAGCTTGAGTGGTCGGAGGCCGAAGGAGCCGATGCGGCGCTTGTCGCACGCGCGCTCAGAAACGCCGAGGACGAGAGCACCGAAGGCCTCGAGGCGCTCGATCACGCGTTACTGGCCTTGGAGCTCGCGAGGACAACGCAGCAATTGGAAAACGAGGGCTTGAGCGACCGCGAGGTCTCGGTTGCAACGCTGGAAAGCGTGAGCCAGCTCGTAACCCAAATACAGGCCTGGAAGGCCGACAGCCGTGAAGACAGGTTAGGCGAGATCGTCCGCGAAACCGTTACCGCCAAAGCGGAACCCGCGCGTGCCGAGGCGCGTGAACGCGTGCGGGAACCTGCCGGACGGCGCGACGACCGGCCTGAGGATGCAGGCGCGAGAGATGCGCGAGATGACGGTTCGCGAACCGACCGTGGTTCGGACCGACGGCCGTAACAGGAAACCCGTGCGGCGCAGGCAGCGCTGAGTCGCCGCCTGCGTCGTCGCTTTCCTGTCTTGTCGTCGCGAAGACTAGCCCTTCCCGACTTGATTCGGCAGGGCGCACGCGCTACTGTGAGGCATGCTTTCAGCCGATGGGCAGACGCACGGCCTGGTGATGGGCCGCTTCATGCCGCCGCACAACGGACATCGCTATCTGATTGAGTTTGCGCGTGGCTTCGCCGACCGCGTTACGGTGCTGGTCTGCACGCTCTCGCACGAGCCCATACCCGGTGCCCTGCGCTATCAGTGGATGCGCGAGCTCTTCCCGGAACTCAACGTGGTACATGTAACTGAGGAGATCCCGGAGGCGGGGCGCGCGAACCCGCGCGCACACGAGATCTGGGCGGCGTTCATCCGCCGCAGCGTACGCCGGCGGCTGCAGTACGTGTTCGCCTCGGAAGCCTACGGCGCCGAGCTCGCCGCCGAGCTCGGGGCACGCTTCATTCCGGTGGACCCGGCGCGTAGCAACTTCCCGATCTCGGCGACCGCGATCCGCGAGGCACCGAGCGAGCACTGGCGCTACATCCCCGGCCCGGTGCGCCCCTACTACCAGCGACGCGTCTGTCTGCTCGGCGGGTCGCCGGACACCCGGCGCGAACTCGCGGTGCGGCTCGCGGCCGAGTTCTCCACCCTCGCGGTTCCGGACATGCAAAGCATCCGCCACGAGCTGCTCAGCGGTGCAGCGTCCGGTCACGCCCGGCACACCGCCGGCGGCGTGCACACAACCGACGAGCTCCTGCAGTCGCAGCGCGCCGCCGAGGCGGCGCTCGCACGGCAGGCGGGCCCGGTGCTCGTCTGTGCTGCCGACGCCTTGGTAATTGCGCTTGAGCAGGACTCGGAGGCCGCGGCCGGTTCAGCTCCGGCCGATCTCTACATGGCGCTCCCGCCCGATCGCGACGCCGGCGGCTCGGGTGAACCTGCCGAGCACCCCTCGCGTGCACGGCTCATCGAGCTGCTTCGCGCGCGGGGCGCACAAATCGAGGTGCTCGATTCCGCGGCGCCCTCGGCCGCAATCACCCGCCTGCGGCGCTTCCTGCACGAGCACCAAAGGCGGTAGCGGCACCGCTTGACTAAGACACGCGTGACTTCGACACACGTAACCTCAACCTGACTTGACGTGAGGACACGCGCGGGCGTAGGGTAAGTCTATGGCCGCTGTATTTTGGTCGCTTCTGGGGCTTGCTGCAATCCTGAGCGAGTTCGTAATTCCCGAGTTCGTAATGTTTTTCGTGGGCCTCGGGGCGCTGGCGACAGCCGCGCTCGTAGCGCTGGTTCCGCCGGTAGCCGGCAGCATTCCGCTGCAGCTACTGAGTTGGGTGGCGTTCTCCGCCCTTTCGATGGTAGCGCTCCGTCGCCGCTTCAAGAACGCGTTCGGCGGCACCATTTTCGACCGCAAACGCCGCGAAAGCGCGGTCACGGGTGCCCACGCAACCGTGGTGGAGGCGATCGCGCCCAACCAACCCGGGCGGGTGAGCTTTCAGGGCACAACCTGGCGGGCGCTCAGTTTCGACGAGAACCTGCCGCAGGGCGCGCAGGTTGAGATCATCAAGCAACAAGGCATGAGCCTTATCGTCACCAGATCCATGCTCGGGGAACTCGAAGACGAGCTCTCCGAGCACGACTCCGAGGCATCACACGGGCCGGCCGAGGTCTTCGGCGAGGAGCCCGAGAGGGAGTGGGAATGAGCATTGTGGGAATGTATGCCGCGACCTTTGTCGTGGTGGCACTGTTCTTTACGGTCTTCTTCAAGCTTATCCGGATCGTGCCGGAACAGGAGGCCTGGGTGGTTGAGCAGTTCGGGAAGTATCGCCGCACGCTCGGCCCGGGTTTTCATCTCGTAGTTCCGGTGGTGCAGGTGGTTGCGTACAAGCACATCCTCAAAGAAGAGGTGATCGACGTGGCGCCGCAGGTCTGCATCACGCAGGACAACGTGCAGGTCTCGGTGGACGGCATTCTGTACCTACGCGTGCAGGACCCCGAACGCGCGAGCTACGGTATCGAGAACTACCGCTTTGCGACCGCGCAGCTCGCGCAGACCACGATGCGCAGCGAGATCGGCAAGATCGGGCTCGACAACACCTTCAGCGAGCGCGACCGCATCAACAACGCCGTGGTAAAAGCGATCGACGAAGCCTCCGAGCCCTGGGGCATCAAGGTCACGCGCTACGAGATTCGCGACATCACGCCGACCGACACCGTGCTCAAGGCGATGGAGCAGCAGGTACGCGCCGAGCGCGAACGGCGCGCCGAGATTCTTACCAGCGAAGGCGAGAAGGAAGCGCGCATCAACGTCAGCAAGGGCGAGCGCCAGGAAGCGATCAACCTCAGTAAAGGCGACAGAACCAGGGTCATCAACGAGTCCGACGGCAAGGCCGAGGCGATCACGATCGTTGCTCAGGCCACCGCCGACGGCGTGCGCGAGGTCGCCGAGGCGATCTCTCTCCCTCACGGTCAGGAGGCGGTGACGCTGCAGATCGCCGAGCAGTTTGTATCCCGTCTCGGGCAGATCATGAACAGCGCGCGCACCTCGGTTCTGCCGTACGACCTCGCCGGGCTCCGCTCGGTGGTTGAGGCGCTGCGCGGCGCGAAAACCGACCCCGGCGAGCTGCTCGGCACGGTTGCCGACAGGGGCTCAAGCGGGGCCGGGGCCGGGGCCGGGGGCGCATCCGGCGGCGACGCCGGCGCGCGCGAGGGACGCAGCTCCGGGCAAAGCCGCCCGCAAAACACCCGCGGCTCGCAAAACTCGCAAAACCAGTCCGAGGGAGGCCGGGCATGATCGCGTTGGCACCTATCATTATCGTTTTTGGGCTGTTGGGTCTTATCGTGCTCGTCGGCCTCGTGCGCAGTATCCGGATCGTGCCGGCGCAGACCGCGATGGTGATCGAGCGCCTCGGCAAGTACGTGCACACCTACCACGCCGGGTTTCACGTGCTCGTGCCGTTCATCGATCGCGTGCGCTACCACCACAACCTCAAGGAGCACGCGGTAGACGTTCCCACACAGCCGTGCTTCACCTGGGACAACGTCAAGATCGAGGTCGACGGCGTGCTCTACTACCGCGTGGTGGACCCGGTGAAGGCGAGCTACGGCATCACCCACTACCGCTACGGTACGGTGCAGCTCGCGCAGACCACGATGCGCTCGGTGATCGGCAAGCTCGAGCTCGACAAGACCTTCGAGGAGCGGCAGCAGATCAACAACGAGATCATGCAGGCGGTTGACGAAGCTACCGACCCCTGGGGCATCAAGATCACGCGCTACGAGATTCAAAACATCTCGGTACCGGACGACATCCTCACCGCGATGGAGATCCAGGTCCGCGCCGAACGCGAGCGCCGCGCCGCGATCGCGCGCAGCCAGGGCGAGATGGAGTCTAAGATCAACTACTCGGTGGGTGTGATGGAAGAGGCCATCAACCGCAGCGAAGGCGAGAAGGAACGCCGTGTTAATGAGGCCGGAGGCCGGGCGTCGGAGATCCGTGCGCTCGCCAAAGCCACCGCCGAGAGCATCCGGCAGGTCGCCGGCGCGCTCGACACCGACGGCGGCCAGGAAGCGCTCGTGCTTCGCATCTCGGAAGCCTACATCGCCGAGCTCGAGAAACTCGGCCGGCAGAGCACCGACGTGATCCTCCCGATGGATTTAAGCGACATCAACACCGTCCGCGATCGCGTAAAGACCATGCTGCGCCGCGGCACCGAAAGCGGATAGCGCAGGCCGCACATGGCCTCGGTAATCTCGTCTAGCTCGTCGGGACGATCAACGCGCTCGGCTCGGGCTCAGCAAAGGCTCACCGGCCGGCGCGGCAATCAAGGTCTTGAGCGTGATGGTGGGTGTGGAGTAACCTCGCCCCAGTAACTAGCCCCCGCTCCGGCACACGGCGGCTCACCCCGGCACGGGTGGGTTGCCGGCCGGCGCTCGAATAGATCTTACTTGCGAGAGGCTGAGCTCGAGATGCCGGACCACCCCCCCAACTTCCCGTAACGAGCTTGTCCGTGGATTCCGGTTCAACTGCGAAGAGACCGCGGGTGCGCTCGGCGACTACGGCACACTGCTACCGATAGTGCTATCGGTCGCGGTAGTAACCGAGATGGGTCTCTCGGTGATGCTGCTGTTGTTCGGCCTCGCGTATATCGCTACCGGTCTGCTGTACCGGCTTCCGATACCGGTGGAGCCGATGAAGGCGGTCGGCATTCTCGCGATCGGGGGAGCGCTGTCGGCCGGCGAGATCGCCGGGGTGGGCGTAACGATCGGGGCGTTGTTGCTCCTGATCGCCGCTACCGGCGCAATTTACCCGATTCGGCGCGCATTACCCCTGCCGGTGGTGCGCGGCATTCAGGCCGCCCTCGCCGCCTCGCTGATTCTCGAAAGCGGCCGGATGGGGCTCACCGACCCGTACTTCGCGGTGGCTGCGGTCGTGATCATTCTTGTTCTCAATCGTGTTTCCGACCGAGAGATCTCGGCCCTGGTGGTTCTCGCGATCGGCATTCTCTTCGGTATCGCGCGCTTCGGCCTTCCTCCGGTCTCGCTCGCCTCGCTCCCTTCCTGGAACCTGCCGAGTGCCGAGACCGCGCTCAACGGTTTACTGCATGGAGCCGTACCGCAGCTCCCGTTAACCTTGGGCAACGCGGTCCTCGCAACCTCACTGATGGTTCGGGATCTCTCGAGTACGCAGGTGGAGAACCGGAGCCTGCTGCTCAGTATGGGCGCGTTTTGCCTGATCGGAGCACCGTTCGGCGCCTTCCCGACCTGTCACGGCGCCGGCGGCCTCGTCGCGCAGCACCGCTTCGGTGCGCGTACCGGCGGGTCCAACCTGATATCCGGCGTGGTGCTCGTAACCGTGGCGCTGCTGTTCGCCACACCCAAGCTGGCCACAATTCTGCCGTTCGGCGTTCTCGCGGCGCTTTTGTTTTTCTCGGGCGTCGCGCTCGGAAAGTCGTCCGTGAAAAGCCCCGACCTGCGCGTTACGGTTCTGACCGCCGGGCTTTCACTGCTGGTGAATCTGCCGGTGGGGGGTTGCGGCCGGCGCCGTGACGGCGGCCGTGTTGAATAGAGTTTCACCGCCGAAGCGCTAACGCCCCGACCGAACCGTCACTGGTCAGAGTAATCATCTCCGTCGGCTTGAGCCCGGCGCGCGGTCGCCCTCAGCTCGGCCTGAAGCCGCTCCGAGACCCACTCGGCGTACTGCTCGTAGAGCGCGATCGCGTAGTGCTCTTTCCGCCGCCCCGCGCGGTCGAGCGCGGCGTACGGACGTAAATCATCGAGAAACTGCAGCAGCATGCGGTACTTGCGGTGCATCACTTCGCGGTGTTGAGCGCTCACGCCGTTCCTCCTGAACCGGATTCTTCGAGTTGCCGGCGGAAGTGCGCGCTGTCGGCGTAGAGAAAGAAGGCGCGGTCCTGCTCGCGGTCGAACACACCCGGCTCGGCCTCGAATACGCAGACCCCGTTTCTAAACACCTCAAAGCGCAGCACCGGCGATACGGAGTCGCCCAATACCACAAGATCTACCGGCTCGAGCTCAAGGGTGTCTTCGAGCACTCGCGTCCAACGCCCGATCGTCAAAAGGTCCGGGTCGCCTTGCGGCTGCACCGCCAGGTCAAGATCGCGGGGGCGACCTCCCGAAACCGCCGAGCCGAACACCACCACAAGCCTCCAGCCGAACCGGCCTGCTGCCGCGGCGAGCCGCGCTCGATTCCGATTCGAGAAGACCGGATGGGTTTTCAAGTGATCATCGGAGTTGACGTTTCCGCCGGTTTCGGCGCCGTCGGCGCGTTCTGATGAGCCCATAACCTGTTCGATTATAGCAGCCGAGCAATGACGGGACCAGACGCTGCGAGCGGAGCGGGGCGGGCGCTGCGAGGTGCCGCACCTGCCCAACTCAGTAGAGCTTCACCGCCGAGGCCTTGAAGGTCACGTGCAGCATTGTGCCGGGCCGGATCGCGAGCTCCTCCATCGATGTCTGCGTAACGGTGGCGCGCAGGACAATGCCGTCGCAATTGAGCTTTACGTTGAACAGATCGTGCCCCAGACCCTCGACCGCGGTTACGTTGCCCTGCAGCCGGTTCTGCGCGCTGGTGGTGATCTCCTCACCAGAAAGGATGATATCGTCCATGCGGATGACCGCGGTACGGGCGCCCTCGTTGCCCGCCGGGCAGTATATCTGCAGACCCTGCACGGTTTGAAACACACCGATATGCTCGTCATGTGCCTCGATTGCGGTGCCTCGGAGTACGTTAACCTCCAGCGGTATCCGCCGCCCGGCCGCCATCGGCACGATGCGGTCGGCCAGCCGGTAGGCCGAGGCGAGGTTGTGCGTACTCATGATCACCGCCACACCCGACTCGGCCAGCTCGCGTAGTACGCGCTCGATGGTGCGCACCGAGCCGTCGTCGATGTTGGAGCTCGGCTCGTCGAGTAGCAGAATCGACGGGCGCAACACCAACGCCCGCGCAATCGCAACGCGTTGTTTTTCGCCGCCCGAGAGCGACGGCGCCCAACGCCCCGCGAGTCCTTGCAACCCCAGGGTGTTGAGCGCAGAAAGCGTGCGGCGGCGCAGTTCCTCGCGCGCGACCTTGCGTACTCGCAGCGGGTAGGCGACGTTAGAGAAGACGCTCTCGGCAAAGAGATACGGCTTCTGGTGTACCAACACCGGCGCGGCGGAGCGTACGCCGCCGACGGAAGGTACGCCGTTTAGGGCCGCCTCTATTTGGCCGCTTTGAGGCCCGAGCAACCCCGCGAGGATCTTGAGAAACGTAGTTTTTCCGGATCCGTTCTCGCCGATCAACACCGCGATCTCGCCCGCGCCGAGTTGAAGGTCGTCTATCGCCACCACCGGTTCCGCCGCTTGTGAGCGAGCGCCGTTCAGCGCAGGGTATGAGAAGCGCAGCCCCTGCACCCAAAGCGCCGGCGCAGCCTGAGAGTAAAGGGCCCTCATACCGCGCCGCTCCCCGGACGAAACTTCACCAGGTAGTTCAAACCGAAATTGACCCCGAACGCCACGACCATCAACACGATCCCCAGCGCGATCGAAAGCGTGAACGCACCTCGCGCCGTTTCAAGAGCGATCGCGGTCGTGATGGTACGCGTATACCAGCGGATATTGCCGCCGAGCATCATCGCCACACCGACCTCTCCCACCACGCGACCGAACGCTGTGAGCACCGCCGAGGCAACCGCGATACGACCCTCGCGCGCGATCTTGAGCGTGCGCTGAAAGCGCGAAGCGCCGAGCGTCACCAAGGTCTCGTAGAGCTCAGGGTCGAGCCGAGAGAGCCCACCGTACACCAACGAGATCACGATCGGCAGCGCCAACACCGCCTGACCGATAATCACCGCCGGCGGCGAGAACAAGAGCCCAAGCCCCCCGAACGGGCCGGACCGCGACAGCAGCGAAAACACCAGCAACCCCACGACCACCGTCGGGAGACCCATGAGGGTGTGACTGATCGAAACGACGGTGCGCTTGCAGGGGAAATCGCGCACAGCCATTACAATCCCCAACGGGATTCCGATCAGCGCCGCGAGGACGGTTGAGGATACCGCAAAGTTAAGCGAGTTTATGGTGATCGAGAGGAGCTCTGTGTCGCCGGAGACGAGGAGCCCAACCGCTTCACCGAGCGAGGAGAGAAGCATACGGCGTCGATTATATTACTGCCGGTCCGGGAAAAACAACTGCTCGCCGTCGACCGTGAACTCCGCGATTCTATTGCGGCCTTCCTGGGACACGAGGTACTCAACGAGCGCCAGCGCGTACTCAATTTCCGCGTGCGGATGGAGCTCGGGATTGACCGCTATTACCGCGTAGGGGTTGAACAGGATCTCATCACCTTCAAGCAGTACAATTGAGTCGAGATCGGCCCGATACGAAAGATACGTGCCACGGTCTACGAGGGTGTAGGCGCGTTGATCGTTCGCGATTGTCATCACTTCGCCCATCCCCTGCCCGACTTCACGATACCACCTCCCCTCGGGGTCTACCCCGGCCTGAGACCAGATCTCGAGCTCCTTCAGATGCGTACCCGAACTATCCCCACGCGATACAAACGAAGCGTTTGCATCGGCAATACGCATGAACGCTTCCGGCACGTCGCGGGCTCCGGCTGCCCCGGCCGGATCGTCGGGCGGACCGGTCAAGACGAAATCGTTGTGCATGAAGGTGACACGCTCAACGCCGTAGCCCTCAGACACAAACTCCTCTTCAAGCTCCGGCGCATGCACGAGAAGCACGTCGGCGTCACCGGTGCGCCCCAGTGCGAGCGCCTGCCCGGTGCCAACCGCAATGACATCGACTACAACGTTGTGCTTTTTCTCGAACGGCGGCAGGAGCTCCTCCAGCAACCCCGAGTTCTCGGTACTGGTTGTTGTGGCCAGCGTAAGGCGCGCCTCCACGCCCCCCTCGCCTACACCCATAGCAAATATCGAGTGCGCAGGCCAGAACACCAAGAGCAAGCCGAATATGCTCGCGATTAGGATTCGGCGGGCGATGTACGCGGTTCCGGATCGCATAGTTCTCAAATATACCCTTGATTACGTTTACGAGGAGCTCGAACTGTTGTCTCCACCGGAGTTCCGGGGAGCGGTGTCGTAGTCTCGCCGGCTCTCCGCGCTCGGTGCTTCGTGTTGGGTTGTCTCTGCGCCGAGCGATGCAATCACGGCCGCGGTCTCGGTGAGTTGCTCCATCGCGATAAGCCGCTCACGGGTGGAGAGCGATAACACGCGTCGCAGTTGAGCGCGCCGACTACCCTCCCAAGTTGCAGCATCCCAGTCTTTAGTTTCTGCCGCCATTCTCTTCCGCCGTCACTCTTCGCCGCCGGCTCGCTCGGCTTGAATCATGCGTAGATGCGAAACATCGTCGCGGTCCCGGTCGCGGCCGGCGGTTTGCTTCATCGCGATCAAGGACTCCACCCGTGCAACCCGAAACACTACGTCTTGAGACAGCCGGTGTTCCTGAGACGTCTCGTACTCCAGGTCGAAATCGAACGGCTCACGCACGAAAACACCGACCACCGTGTCGCGATAGCGTTCGCTGACCAGCGAGAAAACCTCCATATTGCGTTCCTCAATCCAACGGCGCCGCTGCTCGGCGTCGGCAAACTCCTCGATCCGCACCGGCACCATGGGGCGATACCCCAGCTCCTGCAACGCCGAGGTCGCTCGGCGTATATTGGCTTCACGTAAGTCTATCACGAGATCGAGATCTTGCGTGCCGCGAACGTAGCCGTAGACGTTGACCGCCACACCACCGACCACCAGATAGCGAACCCCGTAGGCATTCAAGGTCCGAAAAATGGTTTCCAAGGTGGCTACTCGCATACAGCCTCCTTACCTTCGGTGCCGGTGACGCGCCCAACTGTTTGCGCCGCCAAGATCGCGGGAAAAGCGCCGAGCGTTCAGGGCCGGACACGACGGCGGTCGCGCGGGAAAAGCGCCGCCTCTTTGACGTTCTGCAGGCCGAGGATCTTCTGCGTGAGACGCTCGAGCCCGATCGCGAACCCGCCGTGCGGCGGGCAGCCGTAGCGAAAGATCGTGCAGTAATCGCCGAGCCCTTCCTCGGTCAGCTTGAACTTCGGCAGCGTCTCGAGCAGCATCTTGTACTCGTTGATGCGCCGGCCGCCGGTGGTGATCTCGAGCCCGCGGAACAATAGGTCGAAGCTCTTGGTTTTCTGGCCGTCGGGATAGGTATAGAACGGGCGCTTCTTGCGTGGGAAGCCGTACACGAACGCGGCCTCCACGCCGTGCTGTTCGCCGGCCCAGTCGCAGATCGCGCGCTCGGCCTCGGGGTTGATCTCGAACAGGCGCTTGCCGAGGCGCTCCGAGGCGATCTTCTTGGCGTCGTCGTGCGTGATGCGCGGGATCGCGGCCACCTGCTCGGCGGTGGGGAGCGTTTGCCCCCATTCCTCGAGGATGCGCCGGTGATCGCGCGTGACTCCCTCGAACACGTGCTGCAGGATGCCGACCTCGAGGTCCATCAGGTCGTTCTCGTCCTCGATGAACGCCATCTCGACATCGAGCGAGACGTACTCGTTCAAGTGCCGCGGGGTGTCGTGTTTCTCGGCGCGGTACGCGGCGCCGATCTCGAACACGCGCTCGAGCCCACTCGCGACCATCGCTTGCTTGTAGAACTGCGGCGACTGAGCGAGGTAGACCTTGCTGTCGAAGTACTCCACCGCAAACAAGCCGGTTCCGCCCTCGGTCCCGGTTCCGATCAGTTTCGAGGACTTGATCTCGGTGAACTCCCGGCTGCGCATGTACTCGGCAAAGTAGCGCACCACCGCCGCCTGCACGCGGAAGATATCGAGCACCTTGGGATTTCGCAGCGAGATAATGCGATTGTCGAGAATCGCCTCGATCCCGATCTTCTCGGGGTCCTGGTTAACCGAGATCGGCAGGTCCGGCTGCGCCGGCGCGAGCAGCTCGGTTTCGGCAACCTGCAGCTCGTAGCCGCCGGGGGCTTTTTCGTTGGCCTGCACCGTGCCGCGCACCGTCACGACCGACTCGAGCGTGTACTCCACCTTCCCGTCGTACACCAACTGCACCGTACCGCTGCGGTCGCGCAGCAGCACAAACGATATGCCGCCGAGCTCGCGCACGCGGTGAATCCAGCCCGAGAGCTCAACCTGCTGTCCCTCTTTCGATGCCAACTCGCTCGCCAGTGTTCGCATTGCGCCGTACTCCTTTTAGTCCTCCATCAGCTTAACGAGCTCATCGTCGTCCTCGGCGGTGAGGATCGCGACGAGCAGCCGCGTATACGCCGACTCGGTGGTAAGACTTCCCATCGGGACCGCACCCTCACGCCACAGCTCGTGCCCGGTAACATACTCAGAGAAATCCACCGCGATCTCCTGCTGCGAGGTACAGAAGAACAGCGCGCCCGTCTGCTCGCCGTGCTGAAACGCCTTGCGCAGGCTGTACGGGCTCTCGCGCAGGTTCGCGGTGCCGGTGTCGTAGAGCTCGAGGATGAAGTACCGCACGCCCGCGTTCATGAGCGCGATCAGGGTGTCGCCCTGCATGCCCGGGAACACCTTCGCGACGAACACCGAACGCACCGCGCTCTCGAGACGCTTTGTGAGCTCCTCGCGCGAGAGCTCCGCGAGCGCCGGGGCAAGTGGCCGGCCGCGATAGACCGGGCGTTCCATGTTCCAGGTGCGAAAGCGCCCGAGCGCGCCCTCGGCACTCTCGGCACCCTCGGCACTCTCGGCACCCTCGACGTCCGCGGTAAAGGGCCGGAGCCCCTCGAACTTGAGATTGAGCGGAGAGAAGTCCTCGTCACCGTAGACAACATGCACGCCCGGCTCGCCCTCGGTCGCGACTCGCACCGCCTCGCCGAGGTTTCGCGCAGCGTCGGAGTGCGGGTGCGGCGTCTCGCCCGGCTTATCGTGCGGCAAGACCGAGGCGGTGAGCACGATCGGCACCTTGGTGTCGGCAAACACCCAGTACAGAAGCGACGCGGTATACGCGAGCGTGTCGGTGCCGTGCGCAATCACGATGCCGTCGGCGCGGCCGTTCTCGAGCCGCACCGCCACCTCGGAAAGCAGCAGCGCCCAGTCTTGCGGCGTGATCTCCTCGCTCAAAAACCGGCCGAGCTCGAGCTCGTCGATGCGCACCCCGTCGCCGAACCGGCCGTCGGCGAAGAGATCGCGCAGCCTTATGAGCTCGCCTGGCTCCACCAGCCCGTCCTCGCGGCGCACGCCGCTGATTGCGCCGCCGAACGACAGCACCTGTATCAGCTTGAGCTCGAGCTTGGCGTTGATGAGTTCCTGAACCGCACGCGGCTCGGCGCGTCCGCTGCTCGCCTTCATCACCTGCCCGACCAGAAACCCGATCGGCTTGGAGTCGCCCTCGCGAACCTGCTGCACCGCCTTGGGGTGCGCCGCAAGGACCTGCTCGATATAGCCGGCGAGCGTTGCGGCGTCGGTGATCTGCTCCCAGCCGTTCTCGCGGATGATCTCGAGCGGGTCGCGGTCGGACTCGAACACAGCGGCGAGCGTCTGCTTCGCGATCTTGCCGTGAATGCGGCTCTCGGCGAGCAGCCGCAAGAGCTCGGCGAGCCGTGGCGGGGTGAGCGGACTGTTGTGTATCTCAGCGCGGTGTCGATTGAGCATCTTGCGCACATCGGCCGCGAGCCAGGTGGCGGCGGCTTGCGGATCGACGCCGTGCTCCACCGTCTGCTCGAAGTAATCGGCGAGCGCGCGTTCCTCGGTCAAGAACTCGGCCTGGTGCGTCGCGAGCTCGTACTCTCGGATGAAGCGGTCGCGCCGCGCGAGCGGCAGCTCTACAAGCGAGCTCTCGACCGCCTGCTGGAACTCAGGCGTGGTGGTGAACGGCGGCAGATCGGGCTCCGGGAAGTAGCGATAGTCGTGCGCGCTTTCTTTGGTACGCATCGCCTCGGTGAGGTCGCGGTTTTCGTTCCAGAGACGCGTCTCCTGTGGAATAGTTCCTCCCTGCGAAAGGATATCTTCCTGGCGAGCGATCTCGTGATTGAGCGCCTTGCGCACGAAGCGCGAGGAGTTGAGGTTCTTGATCTCGACTTTTGAACCGAGCCCCTCCCCGCTGCGGTTCACCGAGACGTTGGCGTCGCAGCGCATTGAGCCTTCTTCCATGTTGCCGTCGCAAACGCCGAGGTAGCGAACCATCCTTCGAAACTGCTGCAACAGGAGCTCCGCCTCGTCGCCGATCTCCATATCGGGCTCGGTGACGATCTCGAGCAGCGGCGTTCCGGCACGGTTATAGTCGAGCAGCGACATATCGCCCGCGTGAATCATCTTGCCGGCGTCTTCCTCGAGGTGCACCTCGTGGATGCGAACGCGCTTGCGCTTGCCGCGAAACTCGAGATCGAGGTAGCCGTCGCGCCCGAGCGGGGCGCCGTACTGGCTGATCTGGTAGTTCTTCGGGAGGTCGGGGTAGTAGTAGTTCTTGCGCTCGAACAGCGTCTGCTCGGTGAGCGTGCAGTTCAACGTACGCGCGACGACGTACGCCATGCGGATCGCCGCTTCGTTGAGCGTCGGGAGAACCCCCGGATAACCGAGGCAGACCGGGCAGACGTTGGTATTCGGCTCATCGCCGAACGCCGCTCGGCACCCGCAGAACACCTTCGTTTCGGTGAGAAGCTGGATATGAATCTCAAGGCCTATGAATGACTGATACATAACTATTCTCGGTTCTTGGCTCCGTTCTCCGCCCGCCCGTCGAGCGCCGCAAGCCGCTCGGCTACCGCAAACAGCCGCGCCTCGCCGAAGGCCGGCGCAAGCAGTTGCATCCCGATCGGCAGCCCTTCGGCTTGTTCGCCCGGCACCGATATCGCCGGGATGCCCGCGAGGTTGGCGGTAGCGGTAAAGCGGTCGGCGAGCTTCTGCTGAAACGCGCTGAGCTCGCTCTCGCCGTGCGCAAACGGCAGCACCGGCGCGGTGGGGGTGAGAAGAGCCTGCACGCCGCCGAACACCTCGCTGAGCTCGTTTCGGATCGCGGTTCGAATCTTCTGCGCGCGCAGGTAGTACTGATCCTGAAACCCGCTGCGCAGCACGTAGGTTCCAAGCAGAATCCGGAGCTTCACCTCCGGCCCGAAGCCTTCCTCACGCGCGCTGCGCACGAGTTCCTCGGGGTTCTCGGCCATCTCGGGGCGCAGACCATACCGCACGCCGTTGTAGCGCGCGAGGTTGGCGCTCGCCTCGGCGGTCGCGATGGTGTAGTACGCCGGCACCACGTACTTGAGCGTATCGAGCTCGAGCTCCTTGACCTCGTAGCCGGCTGCAATGAGCCGCTCCACGGTGCGCTCGTAGGCGGCCGCCACCGCCGGATCGAGCCCACCGGAGCCGCCGGAATCCGAGGCGCCGCTCGGGCGGCCGCCGGCGCCGCCGCCCCCAGCCTCAGCGCGCCCGAGACCGCGCAGCACGCCTATGGTGCGCACCTCCGCGGTCGGCAGCTCGCGGGCCGGGATATCCGCAGGCGCGATCGAGCTGTGGTCGCGCTCATCCGGGCCGCGCATCGCCGCAAACGCGGCCTTCAACACCGAGAGCTCGCGCGCGAGAACCGAGACCACATCGAGCGATGAGGCGAACGCCACAAGCCCGTAGCGCGAGACCGTGCCGTAGGTGGGCTTAAGGCCGTAAACGCCGCAAAACGAGGCGGGCTGGCGGATCGAGCCGCCGGTATCGGAGCCGAGCGCGAACGGCACGAGATCGGCCGCAACCGCGGCTGCCGAACCGCCGCTTGAGCCGCCGGCCACACGCGCGTGGTTATGGGGGTTGTTAGTGACACCGAGCGCGGAGTTGTCGGTGGAGGAACCCATGCCGAACTCGTCGAGGTTGGTCTTCCCGACCACACGCGCTCCGGCGGCCTCGAGGCGTCGGACCGCGGTAGCGGTGTACGGGCTTACGAGGTCTTCGAGCATGCATGAGCCGCAGGTGAGTTTGAACCCTGCGACCGCGATGTTGTCCTTCACGCCGAACGGCATGCCGTCGATCACGGCGGCATCGAAATCGCGGTCGCCGCGGGCGGCGCCCGCCTCCGCCTCTTGTGCGCCGCTCGCTCCCGTCGCCGTAATCGGCGGGTGGAGTCTGCGCTCCGGGTCAAACTCGAGAAATGCGCCGACAGCAGCATCGTGCTCGCGCACGGATTCTGCGTAGGCCTTTCGGGTTTCAGGGTCGGCGAGGACGCGCTTCCAATCGCTTGTACTATTCTTGGACATCGTGGGTTACAGTACGTTTGGTATTACGATAAAACGATCCTCGAGCTCCGGAGCGTTCTCGAGCAACGCATCGACGTCGAGCTCGGGGTCGGAATCGGCCGCCGCGGTGTCGGGACGCGTGCGGTTACGACGCAGCAGCGCGTGCGTCGTGGGCTCGAGTGCCTCAACATCCGCCTCCAACATCGTTTCAAAGTAGCCGACCATCTCCGAGACGGCCTCGGCAAGAGCCGCAAACTCCGCCTCACCCAACTCGATCTCGGCAAGCTCGGCGGTCACGCGGAGCTCGTTTTCGTTCATAGAGTAGCACTATTGCACTGAGGCAGTGCTGTGTCAAGATGAACACACGGCGTGTCACACGGCGCCGGGCTGCAGCGTTGCGCCGTCGCGTTGCGCCGTCGCGGCCGCGACGTTGAGCAGGGCGGCACCATTGAGCCGCGCTGCATCTGCAGTGAGCTCCCGCAGTGAGTGAATTTGACCCGCGGCGGTAACACTTGGTATGTTAGCGGAGAGCCCGCTCGATGGGAATGCCGTAGAAATCGTTGACTGTCGCCCAAATGGTGATAGAATAAGACACTTTAGCCTATACAGATATTAGTTCGACGAGGAGCATCGGTGGTCAAAAAGGACTTCCCCGAGATCCACTTTTATGACCAGGATTTCGTAGACATTTACGACCAGTCCTGGGCGTGGATCCAAGATTTTTCACAGAAGGGGACCACGCGCAATAAATTTCAATCTCGATACATCAACTATCCCGGCAGCGAAACGATCAACCAGTTCGAGGCCTGTGTCTCCACCTTTTTCTTGGTCTACAGCAACCGGATCCTCCCCGCGCATCCCCAGTTAGACAACTTCTATCAGAAGCAGGAGAAGGACGGTGCAATCCGCTGCGAGTACGGCGTGCGCGACGGCAAGCCGGTCTTCTCCAAGAACAACGCCGAAGGGGTAGGGCCGCCGCTGTTCTCGTGGGCCGAACACAACATCTACCACAAAGTCGGCAACAAGAAGCGCATAAGAGATGTCATGCCCCATCTCGAGGCGTACTTTACCTGGCTGGAGCAGAACTTCAAGAAGGAGAACGGACTCTACGCGGTCCCGATCGGCGCAACCATGATGCACAACTCGCCGCGCAAGGGACTGAAGTACCCGATAGACTTCAACACCCAGCAGGCGATGAACGCGCTGTATATGGCCGAACTCGGCGACCTTCTGAACGACAAAGAGATCAGCTTTCGATACAAGCGGCAGTACTTCTCGCTCAAGTCGCGCATCAACAACATGATGTGGAACGAGGACGACGGCATCTACTACGATCTCGACCGCAACGAACGGCAGATTTCGGTCAAGACGATTGCCTCGTTCTGGCCGCTCATCGCGGAGCTGCCGAACGAAGCGAAGGCCGAGAAGCTGATCGGGCATCTGCGCAACCCCGAAACCTTCGGCACCGAGAACCCGTTTCCGTCGCTCGCGGCCGATGAAGAAGAGTTCAGTGATAAAGGGATGGGATTCCGCGGATCGGTCTACCCGCCGTTTACCTTTATGGTGGTCAAGGGACTCGAGAAGTACGCCGCGTACGACCTTGCGCGCGAATGTGCGATTCGTCACCTCTACTACATGCTCGATACCCTGCACCCCGAGGGCAAAGAGAAGGGCAACGTCTGGGAGGCGTACGCACCACGGCGCGACGGCCCGGCGCAATGGCCGGGCAAGCAGGGCTTCCCGCGCGAGCAGTTTTTGATGTATAGCGGGCTTTCCACGATTGCGCTGATGATCGAGAACGTACTCGGCCTATACGTCAGCCTTCCGCGCAAGACCGTAGACTGGATTGTCCCGACGCTTGAGATCATGGGGATAGAGAACCTGTCGCTCAAGCGCAACATGATAACGATCATGTCGAACAAGAGCGGCCGAGGATGGGAGATTCGCCTCGAGTCCGAGAAGCTGTACTACTTCACGATAGACATACTCGGCAAGAAGAAAAAGACGCTCCCGATTCCCTCCGGCAAGTGCTCGATGCTGATCGACAAGCTCTAAAGCGACCCCGCGGCGGCGTGCGCGCGCCGGTCGGCGCGCCGGTGTCACCCGCGCGGCGGCGTCACCGGCCGGCGGGCTTAGCACCGTGTGGCCGCGCCGGCGTCACCGGGCGCGCTTCTCGCCCGGTTCGGCGGCAGGCGCCATGCCGTCCTGCTCGATCTTCTTGCGTAGCTCCGCGATATGCTTTGCCGGGTACACACCGGTAGGGCAGACGCGGCTGCAGTTAAGCGCCCGTTCGCACGGCCAGGCGCCGCGCTCGGTGTTGACCGCCTCGAGCAGCTCCGTGCGCCGCTCGGGCCGGTTGATGAGCTCACGGTTGTGCGCGGCGAGCGCCGCCGGGCCGATGAACGACTCGGTCACCGGACAGGAGGACACGCAGAGCCCGCACTCGATGCAGTCCTCGAACCGTTCCCAGTGATCAACCTCGAACGGCTTTCGCCCCTCGGCGTGCACCTCGCTACGACGGATATAGGTTGCGTCCTCCGGATAGTCTGCGAAGAGAGGCGTCGGGTCCACCGCAAGGTCACCGAGCGGATTCATGGTCCGCAACGGCTGAAGCTCTATGGTATCGACCTCGAGCGCAGCCGCGGCGGTGAGGCACGCGAGCTTGCGCTCGCCGTTTATGATCATCCCGCAGGTACCGCAAGAGCCGTGATGGCAGGAATGGCGATACATCAGGCTCTGATCTTGGTCGCGCCGAATGACCTCGAGTGCATCCAAGACCGTCATGCGGTCGTTGACCTCGAGTGAGAACTCCTGTCGGCGGCGGTTGCGCTCCTGTCCGGCCTCATCTATGTTACTTCGGCTTACGGAAAACGTAATGGTCTTGTGTGACATAATCCCTCCAGGCACCACATAGTGCAGGCGGTTCTAGGCGAAGTAGGCGCGGTGCGCCAGCAGCGGTGTTTCGGCGGTGCGACACGCTTCGGTAACGCCGAACTTGGCGCAGACCGCGTCGACGGTTTGTTCCGCCATCGCGCGTAGCACCGTTGCCTTGCCTCCGATTACGCTGAGCAAACCGTCGGGCCCGTCGAGCTCGCCGTGGTCAACCACGTTGAAGTCGCGGCTGAGGTTGCGCGCGTCGTCGACGCTGCTTGCAGCACCGGCGAGCGGGCGCGCAGCGATCCAGGCGGCGTGATACTTCCGGCTACTGAAGCTCGGGATCAGCATATCGGCACACCGGTACATCTCGGTGATATCGTCCTCCGGGACCGCGATATCGTCTGGGTCGTCGGTCTTGTACTGCGTGGTGCCGATGATGGAAAGTCCGCGCTGCGGGACGATGATGTCGCCGTCGCCGACCGGATGGAGCCGGCTGATCACCATGTTGTTGAGCCGTTTTTTGACCGCGACCATCGTGCCCGGCCCCGGGGTGATCGGGATCTCGACATCGGCCATCTTCGTGACCTGCCCGGCCCAGGCGCCGGTTGCGTTTATCACGAGGTCGGCCTTGATGGTGCGCTCCTGCCGGGTTTTGAGGTCGTAGACCTGCACGCCGGAGATGTTGCTGCCGCTGTAGGTGAACCCGGTAACCGGTGTAAAGGTGTGAACGCGTGCGCCGTTGTGCTTCGCGGTCGCGAAAAACTGCAGCGGGAGCCGCCAGGCGTCTATTGTACCGTCGGGCACCATGATCGCGCGTGTAATTTCCGGGTTCAGATTGGGTTCCATCTCGAGCGCGTGCTCCACCGGTACTTCCTTGGTGGGAATGCCGGACTCCACACACGACTGAATAAAGACCGGCGCGTGCTCCTCGTCTTCCTCGGTAAGCGCAACAAACAGCCCGTAATTGGCCTCCAAAGACTCGGCGGCGATGCGCTTCAAAATATAGGTTTCCTCCATACACTCGCGCGCGATCGCGCGATCCTTGACCGCATAGCGGGCGCCGCAGTGCAACTGCCCGTGATGCCGTCCGGTAGTGCCGGAGGTCAGCTCTCCCCGTTCAACCAAGGTGGCTTCGATGCCACGTAAACGCAAATCGTGAATGATCGCAGCGCCGGTGCCGCCGCCGCCGATCACCACCACGTGATAGCTACTCACCACGCCTCCTTTGTTGCTGAGATTATACCAGCGGTTTGGCGAGCTGACAATGTTTACCGTAACGAGAATAATTGTCACGCACGGTGCGCAGCCGGCGCAGCCGGCGAGCGGATCGGCTGCCCGGCGGCGCGCCGCGGGCTACCAGACCATTACACGCTCGCCGTTACTGAAGATGCTGATGCGCTTGGTAGACTCCGAGACCGCGACCGCCACCGCGGAGGTGACCGCGGTAATGGTAGCCGCGGCGGCGTGACGTGCACCGAGCCCCGAGGGGATATCGCTGAACGGGACCTCGGTGCGGACATAGGTGCCGGCCGAGTGAATCACTCCGTCGCCGCTGATCACGAACGCCCCGTCGATGCGCGAGAACTCCTTGACGGTCTCCTCGAGGATCGGGTCGAGAATGTTGCACTCGTCGTCGTCGTAGCCGTGAAACGGATTGATCACCAGTTGCTGCGTGTGGCGCACGACGCGCTGATAATCGCCGAGCACAAAAAGCGTTCCGGCGGGCTTACCTTCGCGGCCCTCCTCGGCGAGCTCGCTCGCGATCTGTATAACGCGCGAGAACACCACCTCCTGGAGATCGCGCGGCCGGCGGATGGACTGCAGCTGGAAGAACACCGCGAACTCGCGGTCGATATCGGTGTACACGATGCTGTCGAGCGAGCGCGCCTCGCTATCGCCGAACACGCTTATCACGGTGTCGCCTTTCTCGAGCACACCCTTTGACAGGATAAACAACAGCGACATCTCGATGACATTTGACCGCCGCAGGCCGCGAAACGGCAGCTGAATGACGTCTGCAAAACCGTAATCGATACTGTCGTAAATCTCAGCATCACGCGTAATCAGGAACACCGGCGGCGTACTCGGCACGCGGCGTTCGAGAAACTCAAGCGTCCCGAGCCCGTCGGGGTGCAGCAGCACCGCCCGCGATGAGGTGTCTTTCGCGAGCGCAAAGGCGTGCTCCGCGGTAGAGCCGGCCACCCTGAGAGCCGCCGGTTCAAGGGTGGCGCGCGCGCGCGCTCCGGGGCGCTTGAGCGCCGCGAGCACTTCTTCGGGTGTTTCCGATGCGATGACGCTTTCGCGCACCAGCGGGTTCGAGAACAGGCGCGCGATGGAACTCAGCAGCTGGATCTGGTCGAGCTCGGCATACACGATTAATACCACGATATAGGTGTGCTCCTCGGCGCCGGTATCCCACTGCATGCCGTCGCGACTCACGCCGAGCGCTATCGACCAGCTCGGCGCCCACTCCATGCGGGCGTGCGGCAAAGCCACGCCGTGTCCAACGTAGGTGGAGATCTGCGCCTCGCGACGCCGAACCGCGTCGGCTATCTCCTGCGGGGGGAGCCCCACCTGAGGCTGAACAAGCCGCGAAAGTGCGACAATGCAGTCCTCCTTCGCCAGGTTTGATTCGAGGAACATGATGCGGTCTGTTGAAAAGCGCTGTTCAATCTCCATCTCACTCCGGCCGGTTCTGCAGTATCGTCTCTATCGCGCTCATTACGTCGTCGGTCAATAGCGGCACGCTTTCAAGCGCTCGCATGTTGTCCTGCACCTGCTCGACGCGCGAGGCGCCGGTAATCACGGTGCTGACGTTGGGGTTCTTGGTGCACCACGCAAGCGCCAGGCTCGGCATATTGGTTCCGATCTCGGCGGCAAGCTTGGCGAGTTGACGCACCTTTTCGAGCCGCTCGGCGGTATCGGGCTTCTCGAGCAACAGCCTGCGCAACCATTCGTACTGCGGCAGGTCGAGTCGCGAATCGGCGGGAACGCCGTCGTTGTACTTCCCGGTGAGAAGACCGGAGGCAAGCGGCGACCAGATTGTGGTACCCAGCCCGATATCACGATACAAGCGGGCATACTCAGACTCAACGCGCTCGCGCCAGAACATGTTGTACTGCGGCTGTTCCATACTCGGCGGCACCAAGCCGTTACGCCGCGCGATGCCGTGCGCGGCCTCTATTGCGTCGGCCGGCCATTCCGAGGTGCCCCAGTAGAAGATCTTGCCACGACGAACCAACTCGTTCATCGCGAACACCGTTTCCTCGATCGGCGTGACGGGATCGGGACGGTGGCAGAAGTATAAGTCTAAATACTCGAGCCCCATGCGCTCGAGCGCCTGGTCGCAGGCCTCCACCACGTGTTTACGCGATAGCCCCCGCTGTGTGGGGCCCGGGCCGGCCACCGCGCCGAAGAACACCTTACTCGAGACCACGTACGAGTCGCGCCGCCAGCCGGTGCGCTTGAGCACCTTCCCCATGACGGTCTCTGAAACACCGTTTTCGTATGCCTCGGCGTTATCGAAGAAGTTCACCCCCGCGTCGTACGCGGCGGTCATGCAGTCGTAGGCCTTTTGCTCGTCGACCTGCTTCCCAAACGTCACCCACGAACCAAACGACAGCAGGCTAACCTGCAGCCCCGAGTTCCCGAGCCTTCTGTACTCCATAACGAGACCTCCTTACACACCGAACGGCCGATACGCCGTGCCGATGAACTCCGTTATCCGCATGTCCTCGGCCGATCCGTTGCCCTCGATCGCCGCGACGCGCCCGTGCTCAACCTCTATGCGCATCTCGCCCGCGGCCCGCTCCCCGGTCGCCCGCTCCTCGGCGGCCCGCTCCCCGGCGGCCCGCTCGCCCGGGGACCGTCTTACGGTTTGCTCAAAGCGCGGCGTCTTGCCGAACACCCAATCCCACCGACGGTACTCGGCCGCGCGCTCCGTGATCTCAGGATGCGCCTCGAGAAACGCGGTGCTCAGCTCGCGGCTCGGCGCCGCGCCGGCGTTTCCGTGGACCCGCTGAGTTCCGTGGGGACCCGCGCTTCCGTGGACCCGCGCGCCGGCTGCCCAGCGCCTCGCGAAGGCCTCGCTCAGTCGGGCACTCAAGGTCTCGATGAGCCGCTCGGGGGGCGCCGCCGCGCGGGCCTCCGCCGGCAGCAGGTCGACAAGGTTGGCTACCCGGGAGCGCACCGAGGCGATGCCGCGCGAAGAGATCTCGAGCGCGGGCGGCATGAGCGCCGTACTCAGCGTATTGAGGTCGGCTCCCACAAGAACGGTTCCGTGGTGAAACGAACGCTCGCGCAGATGCTTGAAGGCACTGCCTGAGATTTTGTACGATCCGCACACGAGGTCGTTGCGCCCCGATCGCTGCGCCTCAACGCCGAGGGCCGCGAGCGCCTCGATCACAACCGCGAAGTTGGCATCTTGGTCGTACTCCTCGCGCGCACAGAGCATCGAGAAGTTGAGATTACCGGGGTCGTGGTAGACCGTCCCTCCGCCGCTTTGACGCCTCACGAGCGCGATACCGGCGCGTTCGAGGTACTCGGGGTTGCACTCCACCCACGGGTTCTGATGGCGGCCGATTACGATCGCCGGGTTGTTCACGTAGAGCAGCAGGGCGCGTTCGCGAAGCGGCCGATTGCGGAGCAGATAGTCTTCAATCGCGAGGTTGAGAAACGGATCGGAGAAGGCGGATCGATAGACCACGGCGTCGTCGTTCATCTGGTTCCTACAGTATACCGATGAGTGGCGTCGACCGAAAAGCGCTTATGCGGGAGGAGAACCACGATCATGGCTCGATTGGTAGTATTTCTCGGCAACCCGGGTGCGCAGTACGCCGCGACGCGTCATAACGTCGGGCGTATGCTCGCCGAGCACCTGCCGTTTGCCGTTGAGCTCAGCTGGAGCGCCAAGTTCAACGCCCAGCTTGCCGAGTATCGCCCGCAACCGGGTGAGACCGTTCGGTTGCTGTGCCCCGACAACTACATGAACCGAAGCGGCGAGAGCGTTGCGCGCGCGGCGCAGTTCTTCAAGCTCACGCCGCAGGAAATCTTGATTGCGCACGACGACCTCGAGCTCCCGTTCGGTACGGTGCGGGTACGCGCCGGCGGCGGCCTCGGCGGGCATAACGGGCTGCGCTCGGTGCGAGAGAAGCTCGGCAGCGCGGATTTTCGGCGGCTGCGCATCGGGATCGGGCGGCCCACCCGCGGCTCGGTGCACAACCATGTACTCGGGCGCTTCACCCCGGAGGAGGAGCCCGAGCTCCCGGGCGTGCTCGCCGAGGCCGCCGCCGAGTTGGCCCGCGAAATCGGGGCTTAGCCGCCGTCGCGGTTACCGCGCTCGCTCGCCTGCTCGCCCCCTTGCTCGCCCGGCTGCTCTTCGGTTCGGTCGCCGGTTCTGTCGCTCATTCTGTCGCCGAGGGTGAAGCGGTCGGCGGGGCCTAGGGCACCCCAAGCATCGGTCCGGCACAACTCTTTGTTGTTTTGCTCTGTACAGCATAACCGGTTCGCACTATACTTACTGCAATACTCGTCAATTCACTGAATAAAGGCACCAAGAGGATGGGTGTATGAAAATGATGTACGGGATGCTCATGGCGCTTACTCCTGCTGCGCTGTGGTCGATCTATGTGTTTGGTCCGCAGGCGTTGGTACGGATACTCGCAGGAGTTGTTGCAGCGGTTGCCGCGGAAGCCGTCTTCCAGAAGCTCACCCGTCAAAAGATTACCGTTAAGGACGGTAGCGCGGCGGTGACCGGGCTACTGCTCGGAATGGCGGTATCCATCTCCACTCCGTGGTATGCGGTATCGGTCTCGGCAGCGTTCGGAATCATCGCGGGAAAGCAGCTATTGGGCGGTTTTGGGAAGAACCTCTTCAACCCGGCCATGTTCGGACGGTTGTTTTACCTCTTCGTTTTCCCGGACTCGATTCTGCCGTGGCGTCAGCCCTTCGATTTGGCTACCGCGGCAACCCCGCTCGAGGTACTGCGGGAAACCGGCGAGGCGGCAGGGGTACCTATTCTCGAGATGTTCCTCGGCCTAATTCCGGGCACAATCGGCGAGGTCTCGTCGTTACTGCTGCTGATCGGATTCTCGTTTCTCGTGTATCGAAAGTTCGTACGATGGAGAATACCGGCAGCCGCGTTCTCCGTGGTTCTGGTCCTTGCTCTCGTCGCCGGGCATAACCCCTTGTTCTATTTCTTCGCCGGTAGTCTTGTAGTGGGTGCCTGCTTTATGGCCACAGACCCAATGACATCCCCGAAGTTTCCGAAAGGCCAGTTGATTTTCGGCGCCGGCGTCGGGCTTATCATTATGCTGATGCGGTGGTACGGCTGGCAAACTCCCGGCGTCTACGAGTTCACCGAGGGTACGACGTTTGCAGTGCTGACCATGAATCTCTTCGTGCCGTTTCTCAACAGAAAGTTCAAGCCCGCTCCGAAAAGATGATTCTTCGTTGAGCGCGATATGAGTGGAGGTCCTTGCAATGCCTGAGAGTTCAATAATCCGTTTTTTGTCGGTAATGGCGGTGATGCTTGTGGTAGGCTTCGGTTGGTTTCAAATTGGTCTCGCCCGCCTCAAGAAGCAAGGGGTAGATGAGTCTGCGGCGCGCACGCAGGCCAAACAGGAGGCCAAGAAGTATTCTATAATCGCCGCCTTTCTCTATATGGTGGCAATGGTGAGCGTGGCAGGGTTGTTTCTCTGAGCTTCTCTGCCGCCACGTTACTCAAGCGGGGCCCGGCCGCGCAGCGAGCGGGCGATCATCAGGCGGTCGGCGTACTCGAGGTCGCCGCCGACCGGTAAGCCGAGCGCCGGATGCTTGTTTGGCCACCACGATGCCGACTCAGAACCGCCAGTCGACATACACGAAGTTGCGGATGCCGTCGTCGCGGTCGGCGCGGCCTATGTACTCCAGTTGATAGCGAGCCGAAACCGATTCGGTCAACTGAAAGCCGACGCCGCTAATGAGATTGTAGGTTAGCTCCGAGCCGTCGGGCCGGGCCGGGTTCTCACCGAGCTCCACGCTGGCGCCGAGTTTTGGGGTAACAACCGGGGTCACCGCGTAGTCTACCTCTACCCAGACCGAATGGTTAACCTCGCCCTCGTTGTCGATACCGACGTACCAGTTCGCCTGCACACCGAACCCTCGAGGCAGAAACACCTTGCCGCCGATAGTGGGTATCACGTACGCAACGTCGTCATCGGGCTCGATTCTCGCGCGCGCGCCTCCACCAACACGAAACGCCTCGGACTCGTAATGGAGTTGTATGTCACCCTCGTGCACAACGGTACCATCCTCACGAAAGCCGGCACCGTAAGTGATAATTCCGTATACAGCAGGAGAAAACAGAATCACCGGACCGAAGTGGACCATCGTCAGCGAAGTGGCGTCACCAAGCTGATTACCTACCTGGTTGGAAGCCTTGAGTTGCAAAAGTAGTCGATCGCTCGGCAACGGGGCCAAGAACACTGTCTCCATTCGGGTCTCGAAGGTGTTGTCGAAATAGGTATCGAGCGAGAAACTCGAGATGTTTCGAAAATCTTGGGCCGACGCGCTCGGAGCAATCCCAAAGCCTAACGCCGGCAGTAGCAACCACACAATCACACGTTTTGAAATCATTTGCTCTCCCTTGATGAACTCACAGGTTTCAGAAACCCACGACGGCGCATCGTACCCCAGCCGGTTTGGTGTCGAAGTGCGCTAAGGTAACCACGGACACGCAACCAATTGACAAACTGACGATACCCGAAACTCTCGAGCATGGTCGCCACTATGATCTGAAAACGAGCGCGCCTCTCAAATAAAGGTTTACCCGATTCTACCAGAAGTATCGATGCCAGCGAGACCAGAGTCCCCAAGACAATCGCCGAGACGAACGCGGCAACGAACACGCTAACGGGAACCAGCCCCAATACCAGCCCAACCACTACAACAAGATACCCCTTGGCTTCGATCCATGGACCAAAGAACTCAAAGATATAATAGTACGGTAGCGCTAAGAAACCCACCCTGCCGTAGCGCGGCCGGCAAAGCATCTTCACGTGGTACATGAGGATGTCGATCAAACCGCGTTGCCAGCGATCACGCTGGGCGCTCAGAATCTGGAGCGAGTCCGGCACCTCGGTCCAACAGTTGGCTTCCGATGCATACTGCACGGTAGCTTGCTTCCCTTTGTCCCGCAGATGCCTACGAAGCCGAATAACGAGCTCCATGTCCTCGCCGACTGTGTCCTTCGAGAAACGTTCGCTTGCGGTCAGGTATCCGTGTGCTTCTTCAACCTCGGATTTATTGAACAGCCCAAAGGCCCCCGAAACAATCAATAGACAATCGAGCCCGGCCCACCCGGTCCGCCCGGCCATAAAGGCCCGCAAGTACTCCACCATCTGAAAACGCACGAGCGGCCGGCGAGGAAGCTCGACGCGGTCTATATGGCCCCGTTCTACACGGCATCCGTTGATCGGGAGTACGTTACCGCCTGTCGCAACAACCGGAACATCGCTATCGAGCATCCCAAGCGCCAGATACAGCAACGCGTTCGGCTCTAAGAGAGAGTCGGCATCTATAGCCGCAAAGTACTCGCCGGCGGCGGCGTTGATCCCGGTGTTTAACGCATCGGCCTTGCCGCCGTTTGATTTGTCGATAACCGTAAGACCGGGAATGCGCGGGTTTCTATAGACACCTCGGATCGTGCGCGTAGCAAGACTCGAGTCGAAAACCAGGCCGGTACGCTCGAGTTCAAAGCCCTCGAGCAGCGAGTTGAGTGTTTGGTCGAGCGAGCCGTCGTTAACAACAATAACCTCGTAAACAGGGTAATTGAGATTGAGCAACGCGGTTACGCTTTCAACGATCGTCGCCTCCTCGTTGTAAGCCGGGGCAATAACGCTCACGCTCGGAAGCACCCCGGGACGAAACGCGAGCTCGTACGGAATTGTCCGCCGCAGCGCTCGCCCCGGGCCTACGACCCGCACCGCGGCTATAAGCAGAATCAAGTACACCGAGTTCAACGCGAACGCATATGCGGCGAATCCCCAGCCGAACCACGTTAGGTATCCCGGTAGCAGCGCGAACGAAATAGTGTTTCCGCTGACGAGCCACCACGTCAGGTAGCCCAACAGCGGTCCCAACACCGCGAGCGCCATACACGCGAGTAGAACCGTACCTCGCACCGCTTCCCCTTTTCGCTCGCCGCGCTCGGTGCTGAGAGTTCGCTGCTCTATCTGCAGCGCTTGTAAGACTGAGTCTTTGGCGTACAGGCCGAACTCGTTTCTCAGCCAGTCGTCTGTACGCACAGTACGGCCAATCAGCTCACAAACGCGTTGCTCGAACTGCTGATCGGTGTTGCGATTGAGCATCCCGAGTACGCCGGCTGCTTGCCGCGTTCGAAGCACCTCGCCGATCAGCAGCTCGGCGTTATGCCATCGCTGGCGGAGCGCTGTTATTACGAAGTACTCAGATCGCGATGCGATAACTCGACTCAGTCCCCCTCGAACACTGGGATCACGGGTGTTACGAAAAAGCGTTACGACATAGGAAAACAATGCAGGCACCGCGCCGATCATCCGTGAAAGCGCAGCTACCGCGCTCTCACGGGTATCCTCTTGCGCCAGCAACGGCAAAACCTCGTCAACCGTTCGCCTCGAAGGGCGCTTCGCAAGCGCTTCGATCGCCAGGTTTGAGTAGTACGGATCACCGGTTTGTGCGTAGGTGCTCAGATCAACCGAGTCGGCGTAATTGGTGACCAAGACCCGGAACGCCTCCCGGGCAATCTTTGGGTTTGGGTGTGAAAGGCGTTGTTCGAGATACTGTTGCAGATCGTCATCCACCATCTCAGCCGCAAGCGAGATCCAGACAAGCTGTAGCTCCGGCTCAGAGCGGTCACGCATCATCGGCAAGAACTGCAACACATCGCTGCCGAGGTCCCCCAACAATGCCGCAACCCGTTGCCGATACTGTTTCGAGGCCCGGTGTAGACTGTCGAACACCGTGGGAACCGACTGCAGATAACGCCGTCGCACGATCGCGTACACGAGGCGTATTCTCACGCCGTGCGAGCGCTCGCGGCGCAAGGCGTTGTCGATCGCCGCCGCGGCACGCGTTGAAGCAAAATACGCGAGGAAGGTAGCGGCCTGAGCTCGGTGAAACCGACGACCGGAGTTTAGGCGCGCTATAAGCACCCGTTCCGCGCCGGCAGCTTTCAAAGCGTGTTCGATTTGTTCCTGATCGGACTCGGACAGCACTGTTTGGTCGCACACCCTGATATAGGCTTCAAGAAATTCCAGCAGTTGCCTCGGTCTCAGTATCTGAATCCAGCGCGCGAGGTTTTCCGATTGTTGACCGACGATGAGGTCGCGGTAGCGTCGAATCTCACGTGCCGCCCGACGGTTACGATACGCGGAAACGCCGAGCACACCAACGAGCACGAGGTACACAACGGCGAACAGCACCCCCAACGATGCCGCAAACAGTTCTGCTGAACCGGCGGTCTGTACAATCGAGGACAGCGCTGCTAAAGACATCCCGGAGCTGTCTCCCTTATTCGGTTGCGCGCGAGATTTCGCACGAGCATCGCGAGCTCGAAGGCCGAGACCGGCTTGCGAAAGTAGTGAAGAATATCTAAGGAAGCGGCTTCCCGCACGAGATCATCGTTCTTGCGGTGCGCAACGAGCACGAACGGGATGCCGGCGAGCTCCTCCTGTGCGCGCAGACGCGTTCGAAGCTCAAACCCACCAATCTTGGGCACCGCAACTTCGGAAATCACGACCTCCGGCATAAACTGGGTAACCAGCTGCAACGCTTCGATACCGTCGGTCGCGGGTATCACCGCGAGACCCGTCGCTTCGATCTCGCGAATCAGAACCCCGCCCCAGCGTATGGAGGGGTCTACCAACAGAACCGTACCCCCGGAATACTCACCTTCATGCCCGGCAGGTGAAGCGCCGCTTACCTGATTGCCCCCACGGCGGCCGGCCACTCGCATGCGAGCTTTACCGCGATTCTCCAGCGCCTCCGCGTTCGGAACCTCGTCGACACCGACGATGCCGATCGAGAGCGTTAGCTGCTCAAGAAACTCATTACTCTCGGCAACGGCTCGGCGCACCGCCTCAGCTAGCGTTAGCGCGTAAGCGGTATTCCCGCTCATGGTTGCGACAAAGACCGGGCCCGCGGCGCGATAAAGGGGCTCTTTGATCTCGCCGGACAACAGCTGCGCAACCCTGGCAAGCGTCTCGTCGCCTTGCGCGCGACCATACTGCTCATTTATGCTCTCGATCCGATCAAGCTGCATAAACAGCGCCCAGCCGTCGCCACCGCGTTGGACCAAACCTTCGAGACCATGAACAAGCGACCGCCCGCTCGGCAGCCCGGTGACAGGACAGAGGGGCTCTCTCACGATTTACTCACATGCGCAAGGATCCGAAACCTTACGATGTTGCTGTTGATGCTGCTGTTATGGTGTATGCTCACATTGTGTGGAATCGTACACTCTCCCGACTATTAGGCACTAACGTGCCGAGGATTGCAGCTGCGATTCTGTTACTCACGGGTTTCCTGCTCACGACGGCGTCGCGTGACCAGTACCACGGCGTGTTCAAGGGCCCAGCTGCGTTAGGGGCGCAAACTTCTCGTATGATCGTGTTTTCAGAATATGACTGGATCGTTCGCTCGTCAACTGGACCCACCGCGCCCGGCGGCAACACCTTCACCGACGCGCCGGACAGAGTTTGGGTGGATCATGACGGCCGGCTGCATCTTTCGCTCGATGAACGCGCGACCGAGATTCGCTCACGTAGACGAGGGCTCGGATACGGGACCTACGAGCTACGCCTCAGCGGCAGGGTCGACCGGCTCCACCCCCGCGCGGTTTTCGGGTTTTTCACCTTCGAGCTTCCAAGCAATCATCCTTATCATCGCGAGATCGATATCGAGTTCTCCCGCTGGGACGACGCGGAAACACCCAATGCTCAGTTTGTGGTGCAGCCCGCCGGGCGACCCGAGAACCACAAGCGCTTTGTACTCACCTTAGACGCCGGCATCGCGAGCACGCATCGCTTCGAGTGGCGACCTGGCTCGGTTAGCTTCACGAGCTGGCACGGGCACGCTCCCTACCCGCCTGAAGAGCACGTGGTAGCTGCACGCTTCACCGTAGAGGGCGAGCACGTACCGACACCACAACGTGAGCGCGTGCATCTCAACTTCTGGTGGTATCAGGGTCCGCCGGAACAGGCGCCGAATCAAGAGATAGTTGTCGATGACTTTCGGTTCATACCTGCTGAGGGCAACTGAGCGCCGCCGGAGAAGCATCCCCGGAAGGGTGAATACAGGCGGGCTACTCGAGCGGAACGCGGCCGCGTAGCGAGCGGGCGATCGTGAGACGGTCGGCGTACTCGAGGTCGCCGCCGACCGGTAAGCCGAGCGCGAGGCGGCTGATCTTGACCGCGCGACCGGCGAACAGGCGCGCAATATACAGTGCGGTAGCGTCGCCGTCTACGGTGGGGTTGGTGGCGATGATCAGCTCCTGCGTGCCTTCCTTCTCCACGCGGCCCCCGAGCGTCGCGATATTCAGCTGCTCGGGCCCCACCCCGTCGATCGGCGCGATCACGCCGCCGAGCACATGATAGGTGCCGCGGTACTCACCGGAAGCCTCGAGCACCGCCACGTCTTGCGGGTGCTCCACAACGCAGATCGCGGCGCGGTCGCGCCGCGCGTCGGCGCAGACCTCGCAGAGCTCGCCGTCGGTATAGTTTCCGCATACCGAGCACGGGCGAATGCGATCGTGTAGCCCGCCGATCTCATCCGCGAGCGTCCCGGCGAACCGCCGGTCTTGCGCGAGGATGAAGTACGCCATGCGTGTGGCGCTCTTCTTGCCGACGCCGGGCATGCGTGCGAGTTGGGTGATTAAGCGGTCGAGTGCGGTCACGGTTAAAACGCCGTAGAAGCCGTCAAGGCAGGCGGCTGCAGCCCGGAGCGCAGCAGCGGCTCAGGAGGAGCCGCCGAACAGTCCCGGAGGAAGGTTCATGCCGCCGGTGAGCGAGGACATCTCTTCCTGGATCTTGTCTTTGACCTTGGCGACCGCGTCGGTGAACGCGGCGAGCGTCAGGTCTTCGAGCATCTCGATATCGTCGGGGTCTACAGCCTCGGGCGAGATCTTGATCGACCGCACCTCCATCTGACCGTTGATCTCGATGCGCACCATATCGCCGCCGGCCGTGCCGGTGACGGTGATTGCCTTGAGTTTTTCCTGAGCCTCGCTCATGCGCGACTGGATATTCTGAAAGTTCTTCAGGATATCCATCGGATTGATGTTGCTCATATCAAAGTCTCCCATATACCTACCCCCCGATGATCTCGCCGCGAAATACTTTCTTTACCATCTCCACGCGCTCATCAGTGTGGCGTTGCTGCTCACCTTCGTCAAGCTTTACAACCCGCACCTCGGTCTGCACCGGCTCATCGAGCACGGCCTGCACCGCCTCATTGATCACCGACAGCTCGTCCTTCACCGATTGCGCGTGGTAGCGCGTATCGAACACAAGCTCGAGTTTGTCGTCGAGCAGTTCCCAGCGCAGAACGTTCTCGAGCACCGAGGCAAGCGAGAGCTTGTGCTTTTTCACCGTCGCGATGATGCGCTCTATTTGATCCGGCGCGAGCACCATCGCGGCCGGGTTGCCGTCGGAGCCGGCCGCGGTGTGGGACTCGGCCGCCCCGGCGGCTGCGGTGGCCCCGGACTCTGCGCGGGTCGCCGGCGCACTATCGCCCGACCGAGCCTGGGCGCCTTGGCGCGAACCCTGCGCTCCGGGACGCGCTCCGTCTTGCGCTCCGTCTTGCTCTCCGGCGCTCCCCTGCGCGCGGCCGGACTCCTGGGCGTGCACGGGTCTATCCCCAGCCGCCTGGGCCTGCGCGTGCGCGGGTGCGTCGGCCTTGAGGCCGGTACGCAGCGCCTCGAGCTCTTTGCGAATCTCGGTCGGTGAGATGTAGTCGCCGAGCGCCGCGAGACGGCTCAACGCCAGCTCGAGCTCAAAGCGCGGGTTGAGCGAGTACCGCAGGTCGCGATACAGCCCGAGCAGCACGCCTACCGCAAACTCGAGCTGCGTTTGGCTGAACGCGCTGCGCGCGGTCTCCGAGAACCGTTCGGGCGGGTAGCCGAGTACGGCCTCCTTGAACACCCCGTGCTGAATGAACAACAGGTTGCGAAAGTACTCGCAGAGCTCGATCACCATCTGCTCAACCGCGATCCCGCGCGCGAGCGATTCGTCGGCCACCGAGAGCGCGGCTGCGCCGTCGCCGGCGGCGCAGGCCTCGGCGAGCTCATTCATGCGGTCTAGCCCCATCAGCCCGAGTTTGTCACGGATGATCTCGAGCGTGATGCTCCCGTGCGAGAACGACACCACCTGATCGAACAAGGTGTAGGCATCGCGCAGCGACCCGGTCGCTTCCTTGGCGATCCAGAACAACGCGTCGTCCTCGGCCTCTATACTGAGCTCGGCGGCGGCCTCGGCGAGGCGATCCTTGATGGTCTCTATCGGAATGAGACGAAAGTTGAACTGCTGGCACCGCGAACGAATCGTGGCCGGAACCTTGTGCACCTCGGTGGTCGCGAATATGAACACAATGTACGGCGGCGGTTCCTCAATGGTCTTGAGTAGCGCATTGAACGCGCTGTTCGAGAGCATGT
>Ga0207421_10000716_pt1 | contig 42974 bp, 35 predicted proteins | sample SodLakKL_010_SED_4_FD_187542 | JGI IMG/M metagenome (GOLD analysis project Ga0207421, IMG submission 187542) | Alkaline sediment microbial communities from Lake Tanatar, Kulunda Steppe, Russia - 8KL_010_SED (SPAdes) (version 2) | ecosystem: Environmental > Aquatic > Non-marine Saline and...
CGTGCCGGCGAGACCCTGCCCGCCGATGGCGTGGTCGAGGCGGGCGAGTCCACCGTGAATCAGGCCCTGCTGACCGGTGAGCCGGAACCCTGCCTGCGTCGGTCCGGCGATGCCGTGACCGGCGGCACGGTCAATGTCGACAGTCCGTTGCTGGTGCGGGTCACCCAGGTCGGTGCCGAGACTACCCTGGCTGCGATCCAGCGCCTGCTGGACCGCGCGCAGAGCGAGAAACCGCGCCTGGCCCGACTGGCCGAGAAAGGCACCGGGCACTTCGTTGCCGCCGTGCTGATCCTGACCGCCCTGGTGGGCTTGTTCTGGTTTTTCTGGCTCGCCCCCGATCGGGCGTTGTGGGTGATGGTGGCGATGTTGGTGGCCACCTGCCCTTGTGCGCTGGCCCTGGCGACGCCGGTGGCGATCACGACGACGACCGGGGTGCTGTCACGCATGGGCCTGTTGCTGACCCGCGGTCAGGCGGTCGAGGATCTGGCCCGCGCCACGGTGGTCTGCTTCGACAAGACCGGCACGCTGACGATGGGTCGCCCGGAGTGGGTCGGCACGCAGGTGCTCCATCCCGGTCTGGACGAACGCGCCGTTCTTGGGATGGCGGCCGCACTGGAGCGTCACTCCGAGCATCCGCTGGCCCAGGCCCTGGTGCAGGCCGCGGGCAGCATGCCCCCGGTGCCCCTGAGCCGGGTGCGCAACGTCCCCGGGCGCGGGCTGTCGGCCCTGCTGGATGGCGTCGAGCTTCGGGTCGGCACCGCCGATTTCGTCGGGCTGGAGTCGATGCCGAATACGGTGCAGCCACCCCGGGCCCATGCCCAGGCGACCGCGGTCTGGCTGGCCCGTGGCGGTACGGTCATAGCGGTGTTCTGGCTGGCCGATCAGCCACGGCCTCGCGTCCACGAGACGGTGGCGGAATTGCAGGCCCTGGGCACCGAGGTGGTGCTGCTGTCGGGTGATCGCTCCGAGGCCACCGCCTTTTTCGCCGACCGGGCCGGGATCGCGGAGGCCCATGGTGGCATGACGCCGGAGGACAAGGTGGCCTATGTGCGCCAGCGCCAGGCCGCCGGTGCGATCGTGCTGATGGCCGGGGAGGGCATCAACGATGCGCCGGTCCTGGCCTGCGCCGATGTCTCGCTGGCCATGGGCAGCGGCACCCGCATCGCGCAGACCCAGGCCGATCTGGTCCTGATGGCCGATCATCTGGAAGCCATTCCGGCCGCGATCCGGCAGGCGCGCAAGACCCTCGGCATCGTGCGCCAGAATATCGCCTGGGCCATCGGCTACAACGTGCTGGCCCTGCCGGTGGCCGCCACCGGGCTGCTGACGCCCTGGCTGGCGGCACTGGGCATGTCCCTGAGTTCGCTGCTGGTGGTCGGCAATGCCCTGCGGCTACGGCGCGAGGGAGAGGCCCTGCTCAGCAGCGAACAAGGCCGGGAACCGATTCCCGTGCCGGTGATCCGACCGGCCGATGCGCCCTGACCCCACGTCGGTACGGTGCTGTGCGCTTTCTCCGCAGAGCATCCCCCGTAGGAGGCGAGCCCCCTCGGCTACGCCTTTCCCAGCGCAAGACCGGGCAGGGCGTATTCACCACGAAGACCGCGAAGACACGAAAAAGGGCTTTTAGGGGGTGCCGCGGTGCGCGGCCGATGGGGCTACGGCTCGGGTGCGAATCAGGACGGCCCTGGACCTGGAATGTGGCGGGGTTCCCAGCAGGGAAGGCGGGTCGGTGGTAGGCTTTGGCGATGGACGTTCTTTATCTGCTGATTCCGCTGGCGATGGTGTTCGTGGTGTTTGTCGCCTTTGCGCTGTTCTGGGCCATTCGTTCCGGCCAGTATGAGGACATGGAAGGTCCCGCGCATCGGATCCTGATGGACGACGACGACCCGATGATTCCGGGGAACGACGACCGCCCCCGGCAGGACCCCAACCGCCCCGACGATGGCCCCCGTTCCGATACCCCCCGTTCCGATACCCCCCGTTCCGGTTCCGATGCTGCGCGTCCGGATCCAGGCCGTCCTGATGGACCTGGGGGCGGGAGCGCTCCGGGCCGCTAGGCACGGTGATCGGGAGTCACCCTTCTTGCGTCCGCTTCGGCTTCGGCATACCCTTCCCGCAAAATTCATTGATGGAATCGCTGATCATGCGCGACTGGTTCACCTTCGAAAATCTCCCCCTGACGCTAATCATCGTCCTGATCGTGATGTCTTGGTTGAGCTTCTTTTCGGTGATTCTGTTCGGCGGCTAGGGCCTTCGCTCGCAGCGGGCCTTGCGGAGCCTCCAGTCGGGGTGGCGTTTCATGGCCCAGCAGTTGGCCGAGCAAGCGGCGCGAGGTCTGGGCAATGGATTCCCGCGACAGTGTGCTTTCGGGCTGCAGGAGTTGGCGCTGCAGCTCCCGATCCTGATAAACGATCTGCGCCGGTTGCGGATCGAAGGCCTTCTCCAGGCTGATCCGCAACAGCCGCCCCAGATTGATCCCCCGGCCGTCATCGAGCACGATCATGTGCGGCGCGAGGCCTCGAGCGGGGTCCGGGCGCGGGAAATCCAGCACCTCGAGCAGCAGATGGGCTTGCCCGCGCTGGCGAATACCCAGATGGATGTCGGTGGCCGCCACCTCGACCAGATAGACGGTCCGGCCGATGGCCCGACGCAGGTCCTCGATCTGGCGCTGATAGGCCGCCGAGGGCCAGAGATCTCCCGGGTGGTGCAGATCCGAATCTGGCATCAGCGCGCCCCGGACGGGCCCCTCGTCGCTATCCGGCTCATGGTCGGCGCCGACGCCAGGGTTTTTGGGCGAGCTGCGCCAGCAACGTGTCGATCTCTTCGGCCGTGGTCTCGCGGCCCAGGCTGAAGCGCACCGTCCCGCGGCCCACCTCCGGTGCCACGCCCATCGCGCGCAGGACCGGCGACAGCTCGATCTGGCCGGAATGACACGCCGATCCGGTGGTGGCGGCGACCCCATCGAGTGCCGCCAGGACCTCGGCGCCGGTGGTGTCGAGGAAGGACACGCTCAGGGTGTTGGGCAGTACCGGGCCGGTCTCGCCATGAAACACCACGCGGTCGCCGAGTTGCGCCTGCAGGGTCTGGCGCAGGTGGTTGCGCAGTCCCCGGACTCGGGTCATCGGTGCCAGGTCGCGGGCGAGCGAGGCCGCCTCGCCGAGGGCCGCCGCGAGCATCGCGCTCTCGGTGCCGGCGCGCCGGCCACTCTCATGGGCGGCTCCGTGAATCAAGGGCTCCAGCGCGGTCCCGGCGCGGATGTACAGGGCGCCGATGCCTTTGGGGGCCTGGAACTTGTGGCCAGCCAGGCTCAGCAAATCCACCCCGAGTGCTTCGACGCGCGTTGGAATCTTGCCCACCGACTGGGCGGCATCGGTATGGAACAGCACCCCGTGCGTCCGCGCGATCCGGGCGCATTCGGCAATGGGCTGGATGGTGCCGACCTCGTTGTTGGCGTGCATGATGCTGACCAGCAGGGTGTCCGGGGTGATCGCCCGACGCAGGTCGGCCGGATCGACCCGCCCGGCGCGATCCACCGGCAGCCAGGTGACCGCCACACCCTGACGCTCCAGGAAGCGACAGGGTTCGACGATCGCCGGGTGTTCGATCTGCGTGGTGATCAGGTGAGGCCGCGGTGGCTGCCGGTGGAAGAACACCCCCTTCAGCGCGAAGTTGTTGGCCTCGCTGCCACCACTGGTGAAGACGATCTCGGCGGGCGCACACCCCAGCAGGGCGGCGACCTGCGCGCGTCCAGCCTCCACCGCCGCACGCGCCGGTGCACCCGCCCAGTGAGCGCTGGAGGGGTTGCCGAAGGCCGCGTCCAGCATCCGGAGCATCACCGCCCGAACCCGCGGCGCAAGCGGGGTGCTGGCGTTGTGATCGAGGTAGATCGGGCTCATGGCTCGGAGCATAACAAGAGTCGGTGTCGCGGATCGCTTTGCCGGTCTCTGGAGGGGGTTGCGCAACCGCCCGGCGCCCGAAGGGGGTCCCGGGCGTGCCATAGTGTTCCATCGCTTCGGCAGGATGATCGATGAATCCGTTTTCCTTGCAGTGGCTGTGGCAGGCAATCCGGGGACGCAGCTTGACGTTTGCGCTGATCTTTCTGCTGCTGGCGGCGGGCGTGTCGGCACCGGATCTGGTGCGTGCGCTGCTGAGGCCGCTGGACCTGTCCTGGTGGGCCGCCTGGGTGGCACCGGTCCTCGTCTTCTGGTTGTTGGTGCGGCTCGAACCCGTGCTGGTGCCCTCGGAGACGCTGCGGCGTCGGTTGGCCCTGGGGCTGGTGGCCATCGCCTTGATTGTGGCCTTCGTGGGCTTCATGACGCCGCGATGGCTGGGGGTCTCGGCGACAGCGGGATAGCGGCATCGGCCCAGGCGCATCGGGCCGGGCGCCTCGGGAGACTTGATCAGCACCCAAGCTCCGCCGGCCGTCTGATTGGCGTGTGTAGGAGGCCAGTCTCTGGGCGACCGGTTTTCCAGCGCCAGGGCGTCGCCGAGAGGGCTCGCCTCCTACAGGGGGGGGGCAGGCCCAACGGCGGTGCGGCGCGCAAGCCTCAAAAGCCCTTCTTCGTGTCTTCGCGGTCTTCGTGGTAAATAACGTGCTGCACGGGCTGGGAGGGCCGGCGGGGTTTTGGTCGGGCTCAGTGGGTGTGCGGGTGTTCGTGGTGGTCATGGTGCTTGTGGTGGCCGTGGTGCTCGGGGTGGTGCATGCCCGGACCCGGTCTGTCCGGCGGGTTGCGATGGACCGGAATCTCGAGGTTGATCTGCTCGTCGTGGGCCAGGTACAGGATCAACGGCACGTGGACGCCCTCTGTCAGCCCCTCAGTCAGCATGGAGTGCAGGCCGATGAGCATCAGATGCAGTCCGCCCGGGGCCATGATGAGCTGGCCACCTTCGGGCAGTTCCAGCGACGCAACCTCGCGCATACGCATCACCCCGGCGGCATCCTGCCGGTGTTCGTGCAGTTCGACCGCGGCGGCGACCGGCGATTCGGCACCGATCACCGTCAGGTTTCGATGACTCTGGTTGTTCAGGGTCAGGTAGGCCGCCGTGATGGTGGCATTCGGGGGCGGCAAGCGTACCCAGGAGCCGGGGCCGACGGTCACGCCCGCCGGGCAGGCACAGGTAACGGGCGCGGGGTGCGTCGCGGGTCCGGCGGAGACGGGGGTGCCCAATCCCAGCATCGTCACCAGGGCTAGCAGCAGTGCGACCTGAAGCATGAGGGGCGATCTCCGAAAACAGGCGGGCGGGGGCAGGCAGCGTAGCACTGGCCGGCAGTGAGCAGGCAGGGCCAGTGGGTGGGAGTGTGACCGAAGCCGTCTCCGGTCACGCCTCCAGCGTGGCGCGCAGCGCCTGGAAGGCGCGATTCTCGAGTTGACGGATACGTTCGGCGGAGATGCCGTAATCCGCGGCCAATTCGTGCAGGGTGGCCTTGGGCTCGATCAGGTGGCGACGAACCACGATGTCGCGGGTGCGGGCATCGAGGGAGCCCAGAGATTGCTGCAAGCGGGCTTGATAATGACGATCCCAGTCGGCATCCTCGGCGATCTGCGCGGGATCCTCGCCGCGGTGGTGGCCGGACAGGTGTTCTGCCGGCACCAGGACACTGCGCTCGTCATCCTCGCTGGGATTCGAATCGAAGCTGGCATCCCGGCTGGCCAGGCGGTTCTCCATTTCCAGGACGTCGCTCTCGGGAACGCCCAGATCCTGCGCGACCGCGGAGACCTCGGCGGCATTCAGCCAGCCCAGGCGCTTCTTGGCCTGGCGCAGGTTGAAAAACAGCTTGCGTTGCGCCTTCGTCGTGGCCACCTTGACGATGCGCCAGTTACGCAGGATGAATTCGTGGATCTCGGAACGGATCCAGTGCACCGCAAAGGAGATCAGGCGCACGCCCTGTTCCGGATCAAAGCGACGCACGGCCTTCATCAGGCCCACGTTGCCCTCCTGGATCAGGTCGCCCAGTGGCAACCCATAGCCCTTGTACCCGCGGGCCACATGGACCACGAAGCGCAGGTTGTGCAGGATCAATTGGCGCGCGGCGTCCAGGTTGGCCTCATCGCGCAGGCTGCGCGCCAGCCGCTGTTCTTCCGTGGCGTCCAGCACCTCGATCCGGCCCACGGCCGCCATGTAATGGTCCAGGTTGCCGACCGAAACCGGCAGGTCCGCCGACCTGCGTACCAACGCCTGAGTCCTGGCCTGATTTCTGGCTTCGTTCATCACAGGATTCTCCCCAAAAGAATGCCACCATATTAGAAGTTCGCGAATTAGAGCGCCAGATTCCTCACGGGTTCACTGCATCCCCGGGTTGCTGTTCCCGGTATCGGTGCAATGTCCAGCCGCCGGTGCATGCCTCAGACGTTTCCGGGTCCGGCCGGGTCCGGGTTCCGGGTGGGTCGGGGTCTGGGGGGTGTCAATCGCGCAGGGCGATCATGCTGCCGAGGCGGGCGCCGATCCAGCCGAGGATCAGGCCGCCAGCGATCAAGGCGAGGCCGAGTGGTGCCGCAGGACCCGGCATGGGCATCGGCAGGCCAAAGGCGGCTGCGGCTGCCTCGACCGGCTCCCGGGCCAGCAGCACGCCGACCCAAAGCAGCAGATAGGCGAAGACGCCTCCGCCGAGGCCAATCACCACGCCCCCGTACAGCGACGGGCGGCGCAGGAAACGGTCGGTCGCTCCGGTGATTCGCGAAATTGCGATCTCCTCGCGCCGTTCGCGCAGTTCCGAGGCCGACGCGGCCATCAGGATCAGGGCGACGCCGAGGCCCAGCAGACCGGTGATGACCAGCAGGATACGCAGGCCGGCACCGTGCAGGGCCTGGAGTTGCCGGATCCATTCATGGTCGCTGACGATGGTGGCCTGGGGAACCGTGGTGGCGAGGACCCGCTCCAGCGCGTGTACCGCCTCCGGGGTCGAGGTCAGGGGCAGCACCTCGATGATCGCCGGGAGCGGGTTGCTGTCCAGCCAGTCCAGCAGGCCCGGGTCGGGCAGCGCGGCCCGGTAGGTGGCCAGGGCCTGATCCGCACTGATGTGGGTGATGGCAGCCACGTTCGGCAACGCGCCGATCCGATCGGCCGCCGCCGCTTGTTCGTCCGCGGTGAGGTCATCGAGGTAGAGCGCGATGCGCGGTTCGTGGTCGATCCCGCCGGCGAGGTGCTGGGCGTGGTCCAGCAGCAGCCACAGGTACGCCGGCAGCGCCAGAATGAAGCCGAGTACGGTGATCATGATCAGGGTATGGCCGGGGGCCTGAAGGCGGCGTCCAACGCTGCGGCGCGCGGCATCGGCGTGGTTGTAGGCCCAGGCCTGCACGTGCCCGGCGCGTTCGCCGTTGCCACGCATGCCATGGCCCTGGCCCTGGCCAGGAGAGGCCTTGTGCAGAGGGCTCTTGTTGTGGAAGGCCTTCATGCGCGGCCTTCGCTGCGGGGACCATGACGCGCCTCCAGCTGGCCGTTCTCCAGATGCAGCATCGGCTTGCCCAGGCTCGAGATCAGTTCCAGGTTGTGGCTCGCCACCAGGGCTGTCACGCCGACGCGATTGAAGTCCAGGAACAGGTTCATGATCTCCCGGGACAAGGCCGGATCAAGATTGCCGGTGGGTTCGTCGGCCAGCAGCAGAGCCGGCCGGTGCACGATGGCCCGGGCGATGCCCACGCGCTGCTGTTCCCCGGCGGAGAGGGTCTGCGGGGCCGCGTTTTCCTTGTTCAGCAGGCCGACCTTGTCCAGCGCCGCGCGCACCCGCTTGCGGGCCTCGCCACGACGATAGCCGAGAATTTCCAGCGGTAGCGCGACGTTGGCCTGTACCGAACGATCGAACAGCAGGCGGTGATCCTGGAAGACCAGGCCGATGCTGCGGCGAAACTGCGGCACCCGACGCCGGGGCAGGGTCTCCAGGTCCTGGCCGTTGACCATGATGCGGCCCCGGGTCGGGCGTTCCAGGCGCGCGATCAGGCGCAACAACGTGCTCTTGCCCGCGCCGGAGGGTCCGGTCACGAAGGCCAGGGCCCCGGTGTCCACGCGTAGGTTGATGTTGTGCAGCGCCGCGGTGCTGCCGTCGAAGTGCTTGGTGACGCGCTGCAGCTGGATCATGGAGTCGGATTCATCGGACGCGGGCCTTCATCGCGATCGTTGCGAGGCAGGCTGGCGTGTTGGTCGGCATTTCGGCAGGTCCGGCCACGCGGTTTCAGGCCGCTCCGTCCGGGGCGCGGTTCAACAGGGCGCGTACGAAGGCCTGTGCCTCGAAGGGCTGCAGATCCTCGGCCTTTTCGCCGACGCCGACAAAGCGCACCGGGATGCCGAACTGCTCGGCCAGCGCGAACAGCACGCCGCCGCGGGCCGTGCCATCGAGCTTGGTGACCACCAGGCCGGTGACGCCGAGGGCCTCGTGAAATTGCCGAACCTGGTTGATCGCGTTCTGGCCGGTGCCGCCGTCGATGACCAGCAGCACTTCGCTGGGGGCGTCGGGATCCAGTCGGCCCATCACCCGTTTGACCTTGCGGATCTCCTCCATCAGGTTGCTTTGGGTATGCAGGCGCCCGGCGGTATCGGCGATCATCACCTCGATCCGGCGCGACTGCGCCGCCTGCAGCGCATCGAAGACCACCGAGGCGGAATCCGCGCCGGTGCCCTGGGCGATCACCGGAACCCGGTTGCGCTCGCCCCACGTCTGCAGCTGTTCCACCGCCGCGGCCCGGAAGGTGTCGCCGGCGGCGAGCAGCACCGAGTAGTCTTCGTTGCGCAGGTGATGGACCAGCTTGCCGATGGTGGTGGTCTTGCCGGCACCATTCACGCCGACCACCAGGATCGAGAACGGCTTGCCCGGCGTCGGTTCGATCGCCAGCGGCTGTTCTACCGGTTGCAGCACCGCGATCATCGCCGCTTCCAGCGCCTGCAGCAGCGCCTCGGCATTGCCCAGTTCGCCGCGCTTCACGGCGCGGGTGATCTGGTCCATGATGCGTTGCGTGGCCTCCACGCCCACGTCGGAGAGCAGCAGGCGCTCCTCGAGCTCCTCGAACAGGCTCTCGTCGATCCGGCGTTGCAGCAACTCCCCGATGTCGGTCGTGAGGATCCGACCGGTCTTCTCCAGGCCACTGCGCAGGCGCTGGAACAGACCGGCACGGGCCGGCGCATCGGGCGGTGTTTCTTTTTTTCGGAAACCGAACATGGTGTCTGTGGTCAAGGGATAGGGTCCGGCAATGCTATCACGAGGGTTGGGAATGATGAGACGGGTACTTTCAGGGTTAATGGCCGGCTGTGTGCTGCTGCTCGGCGCCTCGGTCGCCGTGGCGGCCGGGGTGGTGGAGCACCGGCTGGAGAATGGCCTCACGGTGCTGGTCCAGACGGATCGGCGGGCGCCGGTGGTGACCCACCAAGTCTGGTACCGGGTCGGCTCGATGGACGAGCACAGCGGCATCAGCGGGGTCTCGCACATGCTCGAACACATGATGTTCAAGGGCAGCGCGGCCTTTCCCCCGGGGGAGTTCTCGCGCATCGTCGCGAGCCTCGGCGGGCGGGAGAATGCCTTCACCGGGCGCGACTACACCGGCTATTACCAGATCCTGGGGCGCGAGCACTGGGAAACGATGATGGCGATGGAGGCCGAGCGCATGCACGGGCTGAAACTCACCGAGGCCGAATTCCTGCCGGAGCGGCGGGTGGTGATCGAGGAACGGCGTCTGCGCACCGAGGATCAGCCCAATTCTTTGCTGCGCGAGCAGTTCATGGCAACGGCGTTCTTCAATCAACCCTACGGGCATCCGATCCTGGGCTGGATGACCGACATCGAGGCCTATACCGTCGACGATCTGCAGGCGTGGTACGAGGCCTGGTATGCGCCGAACAACGCCACGGTGGTGGTGGTCGGCGACGTCGATGCCGATGCGGTGATCGCGGCCGCCGAGAAGCACTTCGGCCCGATTCCCGCGCGGGCGCTGCCGGAGCGCAAGCCCCGCGCCGAGACCCCGCAACGCGGCGAGCGCCGCATCACCCTGCAGGTGCCCGCCGAACTGCCCTACCTGATGATGGGCTGGAAGACGCCGGCGCTGACCAGCCTCGAGGATCCCACCGACGCCTACGCGCTGATCGTCGCTCAGGGCGTGCTCAGTTCCGGGGATGCCTCGCGCTTCGCCCGCCGCCTGGTGCGCGAGGACGAGGTCGCGACCAGCAGTTCCGCCTACTACAGCCCGTTCAGCCGCATGGACACCTTGTTCACCGTCGGTGCCACGCCGACCGCCGGGACCGGGATGGACCGCCTGGAGACGGCGCTGCTCGAGGAGATCGAGCAGCTGAAGGCCGCTCCGATCGATGCGACCGAATTGCAGCGGGTCCAGGCCCGGGTGATCGCCTCGGAGATCTTCCGGCGCGACTCGATCCAGTCGCAGGCGATGGAGCTCGGTCTGTTGCAGAGCATCGGCCTCGGCTGGCAGGTGGCCGACGACTATGTCGAGCAAATCCGGGCCGTGACGGCCGAAGACGTGCAGCGGGTCGCGCGCGAGTACCTGGTACCTGAACGGCGCACGGTGGGCGTGCTGGATCCGCTGTCGATGGGAGGTGATGCATGAGGGCCCTTAAAGGATTTGGCGCGCAGATGCTCGGTGCGCAGGTGTTCGACGCCCCGGGGGCGGTCACCGGCCGGATGTCGGCATGGGGACGCGGATGGGTGCTGGCGGTCGGTCTTGCGGCCTTTGGCCTGAGTGGCGTCGGGCAGGCGGTGGAGATCGAGGAATGGTCGACCGAGCAGGGCCTGCGCGTGCTGTACGCACCGGCGCCGACGCTGCCGATGCTGGATATCCAGTTGAGCTTCGATGCCGGTGCGGCCCGCGACGGTGAGCGCAACGGCCTGGCCCGCTTGACCAACCGAGCGCTGGCCCACGGACCCGCCGGCATGGATGCCTCGGCCGTGGCCGAGCGCTTTGAATCGGTCGGAGCCCAGTTCAGCACCACCTCGGCCCGGGACATGGCCATCGTCAGCCTGCGCACGCTGACCGAGCCCGACTGGATGGCCGAGGCCACCGAGGTTCTGATCGACCTGCTCGCGGCACCGGCCTTCCCGGAGGACGATCTGGCCCGGGAGCGCCGGCAGATGGCGCAGGCCCTGCAGCGGGAGCGCCAGGAGCCCGGTTCGGTGGCCAGCCGTCGCTTCTACCAGTTGATGTATGGCGATCACCCCTACGGGAATGCGCCCAGTGGCGACGAGACCACGGTCCCGACCCTGACCCGCGACGAGGTGCAGGCCTTCTTTGACCAGTACTACACCGCCGGCAATGCGGTGCTGGCGCTGACCGGAGACCTCTCGCGCGAGGCGGCCGAGGCCTTGGCCGAGCGCATCGCGGCGGCGCTGCCCGAGGGCGAGCGGGCGCCCGCGCTCGCGCCGGTGCCGCGGCGTGACGAAGCGGTCACCGAGCGGATCGCCTTTCCCTCCGAGCAGGCGCACATCTTCATGGGCGTCCCGGCCCTGCGGCGCGACGATCCAGACTACTACTCGCTGACCGTCGCCAATCACGCGCTCGGCGGCGGTGGCTTCACCTCCCGTTTGTTCCGCGAGGTGCGCACCCAGCGGGGCCTGGCCTACTCGGTGTACAGCTCGGTGCAGCCAATGGCAGCCGAAGGCCCCTTCCTGATCGGCATGCAGACCGGGATCGATCAGGTCGACGAGGCCCTCGAGGTGTTGCGCGACGAGATGGCGCGGTTGCATCGTGCGGGCGTGGACGGCGAGGAGATGGAAGCCTCGCAGGCCAACATCATCGGAGGGTTCCCGTTGCGCCTGGCCTCGAACAACGACATCGTGCGCAATCTGGGCATGATCGGATTCTACGATCTGCCGCTCGATTTTCTCGCCGAGCACAATGAGCGTATCGAGGCCGTGACCCCGGAGCAGGTGCAGAAGGCCCTGCAGCGCATCGATCCCGAAGCCCTGGTGACGGTCGTCGTCGGCGGGCGGGACTAGCGGCGGCCTCGCCAGGATGGCGGCGGACGCGACGACGATGGGCGCGATCGGCGTGTGCCCGGAATGAGTGATGCACACGAAGGGCCGTAGCCCGGGGCGCACTCCGCCGGCGCGCGCGGCCCGGGTGCGCATCATCGGCGGGGCCTGGCGTCGGCGGTGGCTGCCCGTCGCCGCGGTCCCCGGGCTGCGACCGAGCGCCGATGCCCAGCGCGAAACCGTGTTCAATTGGCTGCAACCCCACCTGCCCGGGGCGGCGGTGCTGGACCTGTTCGCCGGGACCGGGGCCTTGGGGCTGGAGGCGGCCTCTCGGGGCGCCGGCTCCGTCTGGCTGGTGGAGCAGAGTCCGGTGGCAGTGCGTCAGCTTGAAGCCAATTGCCAGATGCTCGGCGCACGGCAGGTGCAGGTGTTTCAGGGGGATGCGCTGCACCTGTTGGCCGCGGGGCCGGCCCTGCCGGCACCCCACCGGGCGAACGCCGCCATCTTCTCCGTGATGATGCCGTGGCCGGCAATCGGTACGGCGGCGGAAGGCATCGATGCCACGCAGGCCGCTGAGGCAGTGCCCGGCGGCTTCAACCCCGGTGTCTTCAACCCCGGTGTCTTCAACATCGTGTTCGTCGATCCACCCTTCGGCCAGGGTCTGGTCGCTCCGGTCCTGGAGCGGTTGCGCAGCGGCGCGTGGCTTGCCCCCGGTGCGCGCGTCTATGTGGAACAGGAGAGCGCCTTGCCCGCGCCGGCGGGCTGGACGATCCTGCGCGAGCGCACCGGCGGACAGGCCCGTGGCCTGTTGCTGGTCAGCCCGCTGGGCGACCCTGAGACGGCCCTGCGATGATGGATCCGGCGTCCGCGTCCGCGCGCCCGGTCGTCCCGGGTTGACCGCAGACCCAGTGGTACAGTCGTCGGCTCACCCCATCAGGCTCCTCCACGCCTTTTTTGCGGCCTTTCGCGGCCTGCCCCAGGTCTTCGCGCCGGGGATGCGCGGTTTGGTGGCCTGGCCAATTCTAATCAACGTCGTGCTGGTCGCGGGTTTGGTGACCGTTGCCGCCTTCGGCTTCGATGCCCAGTTGGAGCGATGGCTGCCGGCGAGCTGGGGCTGGCTGGCTTGGCTGCTGTGGCCGCTGTTCGCGGTGGCGGTGCTGTTTCTTATCGCGGTGACCGCGGTGGGGGTGGCGGCCATCCTGGCCAGCCCCTTCGCGGGACCGATTGCCTACCGCAAGGCGCGCCAGATGGGCCGCACACCCGGCCAACCGGCGCGCTCCTTCGCCGGGGAATGTGCCCATGGCCTGACCACGGCCGTGCGCAAGCTCGGCTATTACGCCTTGCTGCTGATTCCGGTGCTGATCGTGAGCCTGATCCCGGGACTCAACCTGTTCGCGCCCCTGGCCTGGTTCATCTTTGGCAGCTGGGTGCTGGCCGTGGAGTTTCTGGAGGTGCCGCTGGCGAATGATGGCCAGCGTTTTGCCGAGGTGCGTCGCAGCCTGGCCGCGCATCGAATGGGCGCACTGGCCTTTGGTTCCGGCGCGGTGGTGCTGGCGATGGTGCCCGTGGTGAACCTGTTCATCGTGCCCGCCGCCGTGATCGGCGCCACTGAGGTCTGGGCGCGCCATCTGCAGCGGGATGTGGATCCCGGCACCCGGGATGGGAGGATCAGGCGGCCTCCGGACGCGGCGTCGGGGGCCGGGTCCGGCCCGTGAGCAGGCTCAGAAACAGCCCAACGCCCCGGTTGCAGCGCGAACACCAGACCATCGAGAGCCTGTTCGGGATCTGGTGCGCGAGGTGATGCGCTATGCCGGTCCGCGGATGCTGTTGCGCCATCCCTGGCAGGCGCTGCGGCATATCCTCGACAAGCTGCGCCGGGTCGAGCACCCGATGGCCCTGCGCCGAAGGCGGCGACCCCGGAAGAAATAAGCGCGAAGAAATAAAACCGCAGGAAAAAAGCGCGTCGACGCGGCTCCGGTGATCGTGTCGGACGGAGGCCCAAGACTTCCTGCCAGAGTTCTCAAGAGCTTTTCCTAGAGCCATCGAACGGGGGTTCCGGTAGGCTTTCCCCTCAGGTCGACGGGGTGCGGGTGACGCCCCGGTTGACCCCGTGTGATCCGCACCCAGGAACGGCTCCATCGAGAGCCATTGTCGGGGTGGCGGGCGACTGCAGCAGGGACGCGACGGTCACGCCGACAGGGACGTAGTCACGGCCTCCCGCCACCCCGCCAATGGCTTTCGCCGCCGTCTTTCTGGGCCGTCTTTCTGGATAGGGTGCCCCGATGGGGATCGGAGCCAATCCCCATCGGGCCCGGCCGCCGACGTCCATACCCACCCACTTGGTCTGTCAAAGGGCGGAAAATACGTCTACTGTTATCCATAGGCGTCCTGAATCCCGGGGCGATCGAGCATCAAGCAGGGACGTACCGGCCATGACCACAGGGTGTACACGCGTACGGGCCGACTCGAAGCACGCCGGGTGGACGTCGGCGTTCGGGATCAGTGGACCCTGACATGCTGCCAACCGCCGCGCTGCGCATTTTGCTGGTGGACGATCACGCCCTGGTGCGGGCGGGGCTGCGGGGATTGCTGGAACTCGCGGGCGACATCACGGTGGTGGGCGAGGCGACCTCCGGCGAGGAGGCCTGCCCAATGGCGGCGAGCCTGCTGCCGGACGTGATCCTGCTCGATATCTCCCTGCCGGGCGTCAGCGGGATCGAGGCCATTGGCCGGCTCCTGCGCATCGCGCCGGAGGCCAGGATCCTGATCCTCAGCATGCATGAAGCCGAACCCTTTCCGGCGCTGGCCCTGGAGCGGGGGGCGCTCGGGTACCTGTCCAAGCGCAGTGCGCCGGAGGAGTTGGTGATCGCCGTGCGCACGGTGGCCGCGGGTGAGCGGTATCTGGGGCACGCGGTCGCGCAGCATGTGGCGATGGCCCACCTGCGCAAGGAACACGATCCCCTGAGCGCCCTGACCTCACGTGAGGTGGAGGTCTTTCTGTTGTTGGCCCGTGGTCGGTCGGTGAACGAGATTGCCGCGGCAATGAACCTGAGCCCGAAGACCGTGCACGCCCATCGCGCGGGTGTGCTACGCAAGCTGGGGGTGCGCAGCACCGTCGATCTGGTGCAGGTGGCGGTGCGCAGCGGGGTCATCGATGTGCACAGCCACTTTCCGGCTGCGTAGCATCAAGGCTCCGCCGGTGGTCAGACCGGGGCGTAGGAGGCCAGCCTCCGGATGACGGGTTTTCCGGGGGTGGCGCCGAGAGGGCTCGTCTCCTAGCGGGCCTGGTTAGGGCTTGTTCTTGTTGGTGTCTCCGTCCGGATCGTGCTCGGGCGGGTGCGTCTCCGTTTCCTCTGGCTCGGGAGACTCGCGCTCCGGAATCTCCTGGCCATTCACCACCGGGCGTCCACCGCCCCCCAGTTGCAGGATGGTCTCCCGATCGCGTTGGTCCTTGATCGCGTCGAAGAAGGAGTATTCGCCGTCGGTGACGGAGCGGGAGGTCTCGTCGAGTTCGTTGGCCAGTTCCTGGACGCTGCGGATGACGCGGATCAGCCGCTCGCCGGATTTGGACACCGAGAAGGTGTTGTTGCGCTTGGCCTCCTTGATGCTGTCGTTCAATTCCTGGATCGTGTCGTGCAGGGTCTTGTTCTCGGTCTGGAGGCGAGTGCCACTGCCCTCCAGTTCCGTGATCCGCGCGTGCAGGCGTTCGATCTCGGCCTCTTTGGTGGCGCGCAGCTCCTCGACCTTGCGCTGGTGCTCCTGCTCCACGCCTTGACGCAGCTTTTCCTGTTCCTGGCGCAGCGATTCGATCGCCTGTGCGTGATCGGCCTTCAGCGATTGCAGGTTGTCGTGCTGCTCGTGGCGCAAGGCTTCGGTGGCGCGGGCATGCTCGTCCCGGAACATCGTCATCGTTTTCTCCATCTCCGCCTTCGCGGACTGGAGATCGCGGGCATGACGCTCGGCGAGGTCGCCAAGCGCCGTCTCCTGCTGCTTGCGTAGCGCCTCCGTCTGGGTCTCGTGCGCGGTACGCAGTTCCTTCACATTGCGGTTGTTGGCCTCGTTCAGTTGCTGGATCAGGCCGGTGTGTTCATCGCCGATCCGCTGGATCTCCGCCGTGTGTTTTTGTTGCAGGCCCTCGAGGCTACCGGCGTGTTCGGCCCTGAGACGATCCAGAAGCTCGGTGTGTTCGGCCTGCGTCGATTCCAGGTTTTGGGCGTGCTCATGCTTCAGGCGCTTGATCGCATCGGCATGGTGGTCGCGGAGCATGTGCACCGTGTCGCCATGATCGGTTTCGAGGTCGGATACGGTGCGCGCATGGGTCTTGTTGGCGCTCTCGAGGGCCTCTTCGCCCCGTCGCTTCTGCAGGCTCGTCCCGATGGCGAATCCCAGTAAGGCACCGATCAGTGCCAGCAGAATGGCCACCAGGGCCACCTCGGGGTAAAACAGGACCGAAAAATCCATGGTATCGACCTCGGTTGGATGAGGAGAAGACGGCGCAAAGGCAGGGGCCATCCCTGGATGGGTTGCCGCTGAATGGATCGCTGCGGCAGGAAGTGCCCCGAGCCTCGGTGCAGCCAACTTGAGGATAGCAACCCGGTCGCCGGTAATGCCACCGGCGCAACTGCGTAGGGACGCGCGTGAACCTACGGTCCGGGCGCCTGGGGGGGCGATCGCATCCGTCGATGTGGCATGGGGCGTCTTCCGGGAAATCCGCGGCTACCGCACGGGGAACGGTGCCTTTGGCGGCGTCGGTACTCAGTCGAGTTCTGCCAGCAGCCGGCGGGCCATCCGCTCGACCTGGCTCGCGTACCCGCCGCCGAAGAGATTGAAGTGGTTGAGAAGATGATAGAGGTTGTACAGATCGCGGCGGACCGGGTAGCCGGCGTCCAGGGGATGGTGTTCGGCGTAGGCGGCGAAGAAGGTGGGGCCGGGATGCCCGAACAGTTCCATCATTGCGAGATCGGCCTCGGGATCGCCGTAGTAGACGGCCGGGTCGAAGAGGGTCGGTACCCCGTCGCTCAGAAAGCCCCAGTTGCCGCTCCAAAGGTCCCCGTGCAACAGCGAAGGCCGCGGGTGGTGATCCGTGAAGAAGGCCGCGAGCCCCGTCTCCAGGCGCGCCACGGCATCGAGCAGCCCCGATCCGGCCCCCTGCGCCTCGGCGAGGCGGCGCTGAACGGCCAGGCGCTGGTCACGATAGAACGCGGTCCAGTCCCGGTGGGGGGTATTCGGTTGCGGGGTGCTGCCGATGAAGTTGTCGTGGTCGAGGCCGAACTGCGGGCCGGTGATGGCGTGCAGTGCCGCAACACCATGGCCCAGTGCGGCGGCGTTCGGGGGTCCGCCCAGGTCGAGGTGCTCGAGCACCAGGAAACAAGCGTCGTCGTGGTCCACGACGGCGAATGCCCGGGGGATCCGCAGGGCCGCGCAACGCGCCAGCGCCTCGAGCCCGGCGGCCTCGGCCTCGAACATCGCCCGACGCTGCACCTGGTTCTTCTTCACGAAGAAGCGGCGGCCGTCGGCACCGGTCAGTGTGAAGCCCTGGCTGATCGAGCCGCCGCCGGTCCCGGTCCGGCCGGTGGGTCGGAAGGCCTGGCCCGTGACCTCGGCGATGGATTGGCAAACGGCGGTGATCCAGGGTTCCATGGTGGGCCTTCCGGGGTTTCGGCCGTGTCGGCCGGACTCGGGCTGGAAGAACGCTAGTTCGGGGTTTGGATTTCGGTTTCCGCATCCCGGCACGACACCTGGGTGTAGCCGGGTGCATCACAGAAGGCCCCGAGTGCCGCCTGCGTGGTGCCGTTGGCGCCGAGCTGCCACAAATGACGCTCCCGGGCCTGCGCCAGCTGGTCCACCGAGGTGACCGGAAACAGCAGCGATTGCAGGGCCGGCGGGGTCTGGTCGAGGCGCAGCGCATACAGGATGCGGTAGGCGAAGACACGCTGGATGTAGTCGCGGGTTTCGTGGAACGGGATCAGCTCGGCCCAGATGTCCGGATCCATCTCGCCGTTTTTGGGTAACCAGGAGCGGACCCGGCTGGCACCGGCATTGTAGGCCGCGGTGGAGAGCATCGTGTGCCCCCCGAAGCCGTCGAGGTTGCGCCGCAGGTAATGGGTGCCCAGGCGGGCATTGGTGCGCGGGTCGAGGATGTCGCGGTCGTTGCGGATCTGGACACCGGCGGCCGTGGCCACCGAGCGGCCGGTGGCCGGCAGGATCTGCATGATGCCGAGCGCGCCGGCACTGGAGCGCACGTCGTGCAGGAAGGCGCTCTCCTGGCGGGCAATGGCCATCGCCCAGGCCGGGTCGACCTTGTGTGCCTGGGCCCCCTCGAGGATCGGCTCGGCGAAGGCGAGGGGGAAGCGCAGGTCGATGTCGTCCCAACTCTGCGCCCGAGCGGCGGTGAAGATCGCGCGATCATGCCAGCCCCAATCGGCGAAGCGGCGTGCGGCGGCCTCTTTTTCCGGGTTGGAGAGGCTGTCGATCAGGTGGGACCACTCGCGGCGGGCCTCGGTAAAGCGCTCCAGCAGGATCAGCTCCCGCATCCGCGCCATCGCCGGGATGGCGTCGACCTGCGCCTGGACCGCCGCCGGAACCGACAGTGGGCGGTGGGCGATCCGGTAGGGTTGGCCCACCCGGTCCGCAGCGAGGAAGCCGTGGAAGTTGCGGTGCTGGGCGGCTTCCCGATAGGCGGCCTGCGCCGAACCCTCGTGCCCGAGCTGTTCCAGAGCGCGGCCCAGCCAGTACTGCCAGGTGGCCTGGTTCTGCGTGGCCGCGGTCATGCCCTCGACCGCGTGCCGCACGGTGTTCCAGTCCTGATCCCGTAGCGCCGCGCGCAGTTGCCACTGGCGCAATTGATCGTCGAACACCGCCTCCGGCAACCCGCCCATGAACGGCAGGGTCTCGGGGCGGCCGCGCACCGCCAGCCGCAAGGCGAGCGCGTGCAGGAGGCGGTGTTGGGCCTCGGTGCTCAGACCGAGCGTGGCGCTGTCGCGCCGCCAGGTGGCGATCGCATCCTCGGGGGCGCTGCGGATCCGGCTCAGCAACGCGCGCTCCAGCATCGGACCGGCCGCCGGATGCTCGGCGGCCGTGAACCCGGCGCGCGTGACCCGCTCCGGGTTCGCCTCGAGGTCCAGCCAGCGGTCAGCCCAGACCCGATCGCTCGCACTCAGGTAGCGGCGTAGGTAGCGGGCCAACCCGGTCTGACCGGCCTCGATCGCCAGTTCCAGGCGCTGCCAGCCCAGCTCCGGTGTCAGACGTCCGGCCGCGCGCCAGCGTTCCAGGACCGGATCACAGGCATCCGGCTGGGAACGCCCATGCAGCCAGATCGGCTCCACCGCCTCCAGGGCCTGTTGCGGGCGTCCGGTGTGGTGCAGGGCCTGCAGGCGAAAGCAGCTCAATTCGGTGGACAGGGCACCGCCGTATTCGGCAAAGCGCAGGAAGGCCGGCCAATCCCGCTCTTTGGCGAGGTGGTTCAGGTAATGGTTGCGCAGCATGCGCGCCAGCGGGCCATCGTCGTGGTGCTCGAGGAAACGCGCAATGCCCTCGGGATCCGCGGCGCTGAGGTTGCGGGCCAGTTGGCGGTAATCCAGATACGGCTGCAGGGGATAGCCCTCCAGGATCTGCCGAGAGGCTCGGAAGCTGGTTTCGTTGCCGGCGTTCAGGGCTTGTTCCGCGAGCAGAAAGACACTGCGCTCGAAACTGAAGGCGGAGGTTGCCGCCTCCGGTGTCGAGCGGTCGGGTGCCGGTACCGCCAGCGCGGCTGGGAGGCTGCCGCTGAGGATGAGCCAGAAGAAACCGGCTGCGAGGGCGCTGATTCGCATCTCGGTGACTCCGTGATTGAGCAAGAGTGGGGTTTGAGAAGGATGAAAAATGGGAGGGGCCTGTACCAGTTTCTCATCTTCCCGGTCTGCCGTTCGCATTGCAATGGGGCCCAGTTCGATGCGTGCGGGGTCGAGCTGGCCGGACCCTCGAGCGGTGCCGGTTTAGACCGACAGTTCAAGGTAACGGCCGGGCTCGATCCCGTCGATCGTCCAGGAGGCGACGCGGTAGCGCACCAGGCGCAGGGTGGGGTGGCCGACCGCCGCCGTCATGCGCCGGACCTGACGATTGCGCCCCTCGCGCAGGGTGATGGCCAGCCAGTGGGTTGGGATATGCCGCCGCATACGCACCGGCGGATCGCGTGGCCAGAGCGCCGGCGGCTCGATCGACTGGACGCCTGCGGGCAAAGTGATGCCGTCGGGAAGGGGCACGCCATTGCGCAGGACCTCCAGTGCGGCTGGCGCGGGGCAGCCCTCGACCTCGACCCAGTAGGTCTTGCTGGTCTGGTGCTGCGGATGGCTCAGGCGCGCCTGCAGCCGCCCGCTGTCGGTCAGCACAACCAGGCCCTCGCTGTCCCGGTCCAGTCGTCCGGCGGCGTGCACCCGGGGCACCGGGATGTAATCCGCGAGCGTCGGCCGACCCTCGGGGTCGGTGAACTGGGTCAGCACGCCCCAGGGTTTGTTGAACAGGATGATGCGCGCCATCTCAGGCGCCGGCCCGGGCCGGTTGTTGGGCCGGTGGTGGGGCGGGTTGCTGTGTCGGTGGGGGGCCATATCGGGTGCCGTGTCCGGTCAGTCGCAATGGACGGTGATCTGTTCAGCGAAATGCCGGCCCAGGTCGGCGCTGCCGGTTTGGTTGAAGTCCAGGGCCAGCGCCTTGGCCACTATTGTCGGATCCGGGCGCGGTTTGCGGATGTCCACCCGGCACAGGCCTTGGTTCAGGGTCAGGCGCGGCGGTGCCTGCGGCGCGTGCAGCACCTCGACGAAATAGGTGGGGTCGTAGATGGCGTAGCGCAGCGTCTGGGATTGCACCGGCACGGCCTCGGTGAGCACCAGACGAAAGCGCAGATGGAGCTGCCGGTCTTCCAGGGTTACTTCGGGAGGCGCGCCGTCGGGCTCGGCCCCGATGCGCCGCTCATCGGCGTAGACCTCGGTGTACCAGTGGTACTCGGCCAGGTTGTCGACGATCTCGCGGCCGAGTTCGGCCAGCCGTTCCTCCGGCGTGCTGCCGGTGAATTGTTGCATCGCATCGTCGTGCAGGTAGCGGCTGTAGGTCGGGTCCAGGATCCAAGTTTGCACGATGGCAATCACCTCATCCTGTGGATTGGCCTCGAGCAGGATGTCGAGGTCGATCCAGGCATGGGGGTGCGCGCCGGCCGGCGGGGTTCCGAGGCCGAGCCACAGTAGGGTGGTCAGCAGCAGGCCTCCGGCGCAACGTCGTTTCGGGCAGGCGCGGCGGGTGTGCGGGCGTATCCCGGGCCGTGAAGGATTCCAGTGGCTGCAGGCGATCATGGGACGCGAAGACCGTTGGGTGTGGACGGGGTGGTGCAGGGCGACGCGGAAGGCGCCCGAGCCCGGGGCCGGCGAGGATCGATTTCGGCAGGGAGCCCAGCGGGCTGCACGGGCGACGATGGCCATTGTGCCGCGGCCAGTGCCGTGGCGATGGCCTGCAGGCGGGGGCGGTAGGCCGCGGCGACGCCGAGCGCCTGCAGTTGGTCCTCGGCATCGAGGAGCGCACCGCGTGGCGCGAGGGTGTCCCAGGCGGGCACCTCGACAATGTCGGTGACCAGCCCCGTCAGGCGGCGCGCCAGACGCAAGGCCTCGGGCCGGGCGGCGACTTGTTCGGCGATCCGTACGGCACCACGAACATTGCAGCGGGCGACTTCGGCCGGAGCGGCCAGGATCGCCTCCAGACTCCCGAGCCGACGCAGGATGCGTGCCGCGGTGGTTGGGCCGACCCCCGCCAGGCCCGGCACGTTGTCGGCCCGATCCCCGGCGAGTGCCAGCATGTCCGCGACCTGGTCGGGGCGGATTCGCATCCGGCGCTCCAGATCCTTGCGTGTCAGGCAGGTGCCACGCTCCGGATCCAGCAGCCGATCCTCGGGGCCGAGGATCACCTGGGTCAGATCCTTGTCGGCGCTCAGCACGTCGATACGGGCACCGTGCACGCGGGCGGTGGCGGCGAGGCTCGCGATCAGATCGTCCGCCTCGTACTCGGGGTGCTGGCAATGGGCCAGTCCCAGGGAATCCAGGACCCCCCGGATGCGCCGGAACTGGTCGCGCAGGGCCTCGGGTGCGGGCGGCCGGTGCGCCTTGTAGAGTGGATAGAGGCGATGGCGAAAGCCGCTGCGCAGGCCGTTATCGAAGGCGAAGACCAGGGGTCCCGGCGGGCAGTGTTCCAGCCACTGGCAGAGCGAATGCACGAAGCCGTGCACGGCCCCGCCGGGGCGGCCGTGGAGATCCGGCTGCTCGCCCCGGGAAAACCAGGCGCGGAAGACGAAGATGCTGGTGTCGACCAGGGTTGCGACCGGCGGGGGCATCACAGCGGCAGGCACCCCGGGTGGGGTTTGTGCCGCAGGCAGCGTGTCGTCCGGTGGGCAATGGTCCGGGGCGACACGGAACCGGGCCAGTGCGACGGTCACGGCAATTTGGCGATGTCGGCCTGGACGCCGGCGAGCGACTGGGCAAAGGCCTCCCGTTCCTGCGTTTCGAGGTCGAGTTCGACGATCTTTTCCATGCCGCCAGCGCCGAGGATGCACGGCACGCCCATCGCGATGTCACGGGCGCCGTATTCGCCGTCGAGCAGGGCGACGGTCGGCAGCACCCGTCGGCGGTCCAGCACGATGGCCTCGACCATCACCTCGATCGCCGCCGCGGGGGCGTCGTAGGCGCTGGAGGTCTTCTTCAGGGCCAGGATCTCGGCGCCGCCATGGCGGGTACGGTCGACGATGCGGTCGATCACTTCCTGGCTCATGAAGTGATGCAGCGGAATCCCGTTGATGCCCGAATAGCGCAGCATCGGCACCATGGAGTCTCCGTGGCCGCCGAGGACCAGGGTCTGGATGTCCAGGGTCGACAGCCCGGTTTCCAGCGCGATGAAGGCCGCCATGCGCGAAGCATCCAGCACGCCGGCCTGGCCGAAGATCCGGGAGCGGTCCCAGCCGGTCTTCTTCCACGCGCGGTAGGTGAGCACGTCCACCGGGTTGGACACGACCAGGATGCGGCTGTCCGGGGCCTCGCGCATCACGTCCTCGAGGATTGCATCGAGGATCTCCACGTTCTTGTCCAGCACGTCGGAGCGCGACATGCCGGGTTTGCGCGGCAGCCCGGCGGTGATGACCACCAGTTCCGCGCCCGCGATCACCGCCGGATCGGTCGAGCCGACCAGCCGGGCGTCGAAGCCGAACAGCGGGGCGGTCTCCTGGATGTCGAGTGCCGCCCCGGCCGCCGCGCCCTCGCGCACGTCCAGCAGTGCGATCTCGCGGGCCAGATCCGCCTTAGCCAGAAACTGGGCGGTGGACTCGCCCACGCGCCCGGCGCCGATTATCGCGATCTTTTTCATGGCTGCGTCCTCTGCGTTGGGGGTCTCGTGGTGGATCCGTTGCGTCGCGGACCCGTCGTGTAGTGGACCGAAGGCATGGTGTGCGGTTCGGCCGATCGGCGCTCGCGGGTCGTGATGGCGTGCGCGGTCCGGCTTAGATGCGTGCAACCCCGCTTTTTCGGGCGGCCTCGGCCACCGCCGCGGGGACGGTGTCGATCAGCCGCGGATCGAAGGGCGTCGGCAGGATGTATTCTGGGCCGAATTCGAGATGCTGCTTGCCGTAGGCCCCCAGCACGCACTGCGGTACCGGTTCCCGGGCGAGCTGGGCCAGCGCGTGGACCGCGGCAATGTGCATCTCGTCGGTGATGCGGCGGGCGCGGACATCGAGGGCGCCGCGGAAGATGAACGGGAAGCCGAGCACGTTGTTGACCTGGTTCGGATAGTCCGAGCGGCCGGTGGCCATGATCAGGTCGCTGCGTGTGGCCAACGCGAGTTCCGGCATGATCTCCGGGTCCGGGTTGGACAGCGCGAAGATTACCGGGCGCGGGGCCATCGAGTTCAGCATCTCGACCGACAGGATGTCCGGTCCGGACAGCCCGATGAAGACGTCGGCGTCGGCACAGGCGTCGGCCAGCGTGCGCGCCTCGGTGTCCTGGGCGAAGATCTGCTTGTATTCGTTCAGATCGGTGCGCTGGCCATGGATCACGCCCTTGGTGTCGAGCATGAAGATGTTCTTGCGCAGCGCGCCCAGGCGCATCAGCAGGCGCATCGAGGCGATGCCGGCCGCCCCCGCGCCGACGCAGACGATGCGGACGTCCTCGAGCTTCTTGCCCTGGATCTCGAGGGCATTGAGCAGGCCGGCCGCGGTGATGATCGCGGTGCCGTGCTGATCGTCGTGGAAGACCGGGATGTCCAGGCGCTCCGACAGGCGCCGTTCGATCTCGAAACAGCGTGGGGCCGCGATGTCCTCGAGGTTGATGCCGCCAAAACCCGTGGCAATGCGCGCGACGGTGTTGATGAAGTCCTCGGGCTGCGTGGTGTCGACCTCGATATCGTAGACGTCGATGTTCGCAAAGCGCTTGAACAGAACCCCCTTGCCCTCCATCACCGGCTTGGCCGCCAGCGGGCCGACGTTGCCGAGCCCCAGCACCGCGGTGCCGTCGGTGATCACCGCGACCAGATTGCCCTTGCCGGTGTAGCGGTAGGCGTCGTCGCGTTCACGGACGATCGCCCGGACCGGCTCGGCGACGCCCGGTGAATAGGCGAGCGACAGGTCGTCCTGGGTCGCGGTGGGCTTGGTGATGTGGATTGCGAGTTTTCCCGCGGGCGCCTTTTCGTGATAGTCCAGGGCGCGCTGCTTGAAATCCTTCGACATGATGATTGAGGTCCTTGCTCGGAATGCGGCGGGGTCCCAGTGTAATCCCTTGATCGACGATCCGCATGATCGACGATCCGCATGGCACCGCGCGCGTGGGCCGTCGGTCGGTCGTGGGATCCGGTCGGCGGGACGGCTTCAGCGCACCGGGTGGGTGGGGATCGGCCCGCGGCGGCTTTGTTCGTACAGGGGCTGCATTCGGCTCGCGAGGACTACGAGTTCGCGCTGGCGCGATTCCGGTGCCGGGTGGGTGCTCAGAAAGACCGGGTGGCGAGCGCTGCCCTGTGCAGCCATCTTGCCCCACAGCGTGGCGGCGGCCTGCGGCCGATACCCGGCCCGGGCGGCGAGTTCGATGCCGATTCGGTCGGCCTCGGCCTCCATCTGGCGGCTGTTCGGCAGTTGCACCGCGATGACCGCCGCCAGCGACGCACCGGTCAACGCCGCACCCGAGCGCTCGCCGGTGGCGGCGTAGGTGGCGAGGGCCAGGTTGCTGGCGAGCGCCACCGACATTTTCTCCGCGGTATGCGCCGACAGCGCGTGGGCGATCTCGTGGCCGATGATCTGCGCCAGCTCGTCGTCGCTCAGTTCCAGTTGGTCGATGATGCCGGTGTAGATCGCCATCTTGCCGCCGGCCATCGCGAAGGCATTGAGGGTGTCAGGGGCCTCGATGACGGTCATCTCCCAGTCCCAGTCGGCGGTCTCCGGGCGAAAGCGTACCGCTTGGGCGACCAGGGGTCCGGTGATCGCAAGGACCCGCTGCTTGGTCGGGGAGTTACGGTCGATGCGCCCCTCTTCACGCGCGGGCAACAGCATTTCGACATACGCCTGGCGCGAGGCGGCGATCGCGGCATCCTCGGAGACGAGCATCAGTTGGGAGCGTCCGGTCACCGGATTGGTGGTGCAGCCGACCAGCAGCAGGATCAGCGCGAGGAGCAGGCTTGCGGTCGCGAGCCCGCGGTTCCGGATCGGGCCGGGGTGGATCGGGCCGGGGTGGATCGGGCCGGGGTGGATCGGGTTGCAACCGGCTGGGTGCCACTGGGATCGGCTGCCAACCGGGCGAATGCGGGGGTTCATGGTGTCAAGACCTCGGGCCTTCAGAAACGTTCGGCGCTCAACACGCCGGGGTATCCGGAAGTCTACGGCCTGCTGGTGAATCCCGCCTTAACCGGTGCGCCCCGCCGGACGGCGTGGGCGCACAGCTCACCGTACAGGGTACCCGGTGGGGTGTCCTGTGCGGTGAGGTTACCGAAGACCGGTTGGCCCGGCGGCAGGTTCAGAAGCCGTAGCGACGACGGAACTTGTCGACCTGTCCGGCCGTGTCCAGCATTTTCTGCTTGCCGGTGTAGAAGGGGTGGCATTGCGAGCACACGTCGACCTGCATCTCCGCGCCGGAGAAGGTCGATCGGGTCTCGAAGGTGTTCCCGCAGCTGCAGGTGACCTTGACGTCATGGTAATCGGGATGCAGGTTCGCTTTCATGTTTCGGACTCGGGTCAGGTTCCGGCGAAAAGTCAGATAGAGTACCGGGGATGGTGTGCTGCTGGCAAGTGATCGGTTAGGCTTGGCCCGGATCGGCTGGGTCGCGGCGTACGGTGGACGGCCGGGGGAGCGGTCCGGAAACCGGGTTTCGTACGAGTGGCCGGCGGGTGGTCCGGCTTGCGCTTCGACCTGCGGGTTGTGGCCGGTGCTGCTGGTAGCCGCTGATCGGGCAGGAGCTCATGGATGGCCACCGGTACGCTAAGTGATTGACCTTCCAGGGCGGCCCCGGTTCCCCCCAGTTTCTGTGGATAAGTCTGTGGATCACATGTCACTACCTGTCTGCAAGCGTTATGGCAGGCCGCTTCAGGGGTGTTGGTCATTTCTTGATCGTTATTTATAAGTAGTTGAAAGTAAAGTGAAAAAATATTCTCCCCGGCAGCGGTCGCGCAGCTGCTGGCGGTCCCGTCGAATGCGGCGCCCCCTGTTAACAAGTTTATAAGAGAACGCCAATGTCAAGCCCTGAACCTCGTATCGGTTTCGTCAGCCTGGGGTGCCCGAAGGCCCTCGTCGATTCCGAACAAATCCTGTCCCGGTTGCGTGCCGAGGGTTACGGGATCGCGCCGGACTATGCGGGAGCGGACCTGGTGGTGGTCAACACTTGCGGCTTCATCGACAGCGCGATCGCCGAGTCCCTGGACGCGATCGGCGAGGCACTGGCGGAGAATGGCAAGGTGGTCGTGACCGGATGCCTGGGCAAGGACGCCGCACGCATCCAGGCCGCCCACCCGGGCGTCCTGGCGGTGACCGGGCCGCAGGCCTTCGAGGACGTGATGGCCGCGGTGCACGCGCAGGTGCCGCCGCCGCACGATCCTTTCGAGAGCCTGGTGCCGCCGCAGGGCATCAAGCTCACGCCGCGGCACTACGCCTACCTGAAGATCTCCGAGGGCTGCAACCACGCGTGCAGCTTCTGCATCATCCCCAGCCTGCGCGGGCCGCTGGTCAGCCGACCGATCGGCGAGGTGCTCGCAGAGGCGGAACGCCTGGCCGCGGCCGGCGTGCGCGAGTTGCTGGTGATCTCGCAGGACACCTCGGCCTACGGGGTCGATGTGCGCTACCGCACCGGATTCTTTCAGGGCCGCCCGATTAAGTCCGATATCGCCCACCTGGCGGCCGCCCTTGGCGAACTCGGCATCTGGGTGCGCCTGCATTACGTCTATCCCTACCCGCACGTCGACCGCCTGATTCCGCTGATCGCCGAGGGTCGCCTGCTGCCGTATCTGGACATGCCGCTGCAACACGGGCACCCGCGGGTGCTGAAGGCGATGCGGCGTCCGGCGGCCGCCGAACGGGTGCTCGAACGCATCCGCGGTTGGCGCGAACAGGTGCCGGAGCTGACACTGCGTTCGACCTTCATCGTCGGTTTTCCGGGCGAGACCGAGGCCGAATTCGAGGCGCTGCTCGACTTCCTGCAGGAGGCGCAGCTCGATCGGGTCGGTGCCTTTGCCTATTCCCCGGTCGCCGGGGCGGCCGCGAACACGCTACCCGATCCGGTGCCGGAGGCCGAGCGGGAGGCGCGGCTGGAGGCCTTCATGGCGGTGCAGGCCGCCATCAGTGCCGAGCGGTTGCAGGCCCGCATCGGGCGACGGCAGACCGTGCTGGTCGATGGCCGGACCGAGGACGGTGTCCTCATCGCCCGGTCCGCGGGCGAAGCCCCGGAGATCGACGGCGTCGTCTTCGTCGAGGGCGCGCAGGCGAACCCGGGAGACTTCCTCGAGGTGAAAATCACCGAGGCCCTGGAACACGACCTGATCGCGCGGCCAGCGTGACGCCGAGGCCGCTGGGTCCTTGACCTTGACCTGTAGCAAGCGCTCATGGACGACTTGAGCGGTTCCGGATCGGGCGCACCTCGCATGGCTCGGGCACGGCCACAGTGGCTCCGCTGCGCTTGACTCACCACGTGTACGCGGTGCCGGGCAGCGGACCCTGCATTTTCTGGTGATTCCCGCCGATGGTGCGGGTCTCGCGTAGGATCGGGCTGCGCGGGCTTGGAAGTCCGTTCGAATCCATCCGTTCGAATCCACCGGAGAAGGGGGCACGATGAACATCGAAAGGCTCGACGATCAGCATTTTCGTCTTAGCATCGACCTGAAGCAGGGGCAGAAACTTGCCAAGGCCATCAATGGCCAGGCGAGGGCGATGCGCAACGCGGCACTGGCCCTGTCCTCGATTCTGGGAGAGGCCTACGCGCAGGCGAACAACGACTTTCGTCAGCCGCCACATGCTTTCGACGAGAAGGCGCCGCGGTTGCCGAGCATGGAAAACTGAAAGACCAGGAGCCCGCTGATGAACTTGGAAGAGATCGCCAACAAGCAGGCCCATATCCGCATGGACACCCACGAGGCCGCGGACCTGCTGACCAGCCTGAAGCAGCACGCAGAGGCCCTGGGCGACGCGGGGCAGGACCTGATCGCCGCGCTCGAGGCTCAGGGCGTGCAGCCCATCGAGGCGGACGCACAGCCGCGGTTTGAATACGGCGCACCCCGCGACCTGCATCGCCCCTAAGCCCAGCGAAGCTCTTCAATCGCGCAGATCCGGACCCCAAATACGGGGCCCGGGCCTCGCCGTCAGCCCCCGGGTGGGCTGCGGCAGATTCAGCCCTCGGCTTGCTTCGGGCAGGGCGCCTGCACCGGGTCGGGAACGGCATCCCAGACTTGTTCGGCGTAGTCGCGCACGGTGCGATCGATCGAGAAATAGCCCATGCGCGCGACGTTGAGCAGCGCCGCCTCGGACCAGGCCTCGGGATCCTGGTACAGCCGATCGACCTGATTGCAGGCGTCGCTGTAGGCGGCATAGTCGGCAAGGACGAAGAAGGGGTCGTCCTCGAGCAGGTAGCGGGCGAGCTCCTGGTGCAACTCGCGGCCGCCATTGGCGAAGAACCCGGTGCGCAGGGCCTCGACGATGCCGTGCAGGCGCGGGTGGGCACCCAGGTGCGTACGCGGCGGGATGCCGACGGCCCGATGGGCGCTGACCTCGGCCGCGGTCATGCCGAAGATGAAGATGTTTTCGCCGCCGACGGCGTCGCGGATCTCGATGTTGGCGCCGTCCAGGGTCCCGATTGTCAGCGCGCCGTTCAGCGCCAGCTTCATGTTGCCGGTGCCGGAGGCCTCGAATCCGGCGGTCGAGATCTGTTCGGACAGGTCGGCGGCCGGGATGATGATGCTCGCCGAGCTGACCTCGTAGTTCGGGAAGAACACGCACTTCAGCCGGTCACCGATCGCTGGATCCTGGTTGATGATGTCGGCAACCTCGTTGATGACCTCGATGGTGTGCCGGGCGCGCTCGTAGCCGGGCGCCGCCTTGCCGGCGAACAACACCACGCGGGGCAGCACCTCCTCGCCATCGCGGATGCGCTGATAGAGCTCGATCATGTGCAACAGTTTCAGCAGCTGGCGCTTGTACTCGTGGAAGCGCTTGATCTGCACATCGAACATCACGTTCGGGTCGATGCTGACTCCGGTGCGTTTGTGCACCAGCGCGGCGAGGCGTTCCTTGTTCTTCAGCTTGACCGCGCGGAAGGCCGCGCGGGTGGGCGCGTCCGACGCGTAGGGCTCGAATTCGCGCAGACGATCCAGATCGTACTTCCACTCGCTGCCGATCCGGGAGTCGATCAGTGCGGTCAGGCCGGGGTTGGCCTGAATCACCCACAAGCGCGGCGTGACGCCGTTGGTCACGTTGATGAAGCGGTCCGGCCAGACCCGATCGAAATCGGCGAACAGCGTTTGTTTCAGCAGATCGGTGTGCAGTGCCGCGACCCCGTTGACCTTGTGCGAACCGACCACCGCCAGATGCGCCATGCGCACGCGCCGTTCACCGCTCTCGTCGATGATCGACAGGCGGCGCAACAGCGCGTGGTCGCCCGGAAAACGGTGCCGGACCTCTTCGAGGAATTCGTGGTTGATCCGGTAGATGATCGTCATGTGCCGTGGCAGCACCCGCTCCATCAGGTCCACCGACCAGGTCTCCAGCGCCTCGGGCATCAGCGTGTGGTTGGTGTAGGAGAAGACCTGACGGGTGATCGCCCAGGCCTGGGCCCAGCGCACCTTGTGCTGATCGACCAGCAGGCGCATGAATTCCGCCACGGCGATGGCCGGATGGGTGTCGTTGAGCTGGATTGCCGCCCGTTCCGGCAGCGTGTCCATGGACAGTCCCAGGTGCATGTGGCGGTCCAGGATGTCCTGCAACGAGGCGCAAACGAAGAAATACTCCTGTTTCAGGCGCAGTTCCTTGCCGATCGCCTTGGCGTCGTTCGGGTAGAGCACCATCGAGATCGTTTCCGATTCGTTCTTGTCCGCCACTGCGCGGATGTAATCGCCTTCGTTGAAGTAACGCAGGTCGAAGTCGCGGGTCGCCTTGGCGGCCCACAGACGCAGGTTGTTCACGTTGCGTCGCTCATAGCCGGCGGTGGGGTAGTCATAGGCCATGGCCAGGACCGCTTCGCCGCCTTCCCAGGCATAGCAGATATCGCCGTCCGCCTCGTGGTGCTTGATCACATTGCCGTAGAAACGCACCGGGAAGGTCTTTTCCGGTCGCGGGAATTCCCAGGGATTGCCAAAGCGCAGCCAGTTGTCCGGATGCTCGACCTGGCGAAAGTGTTCGATGTGCTGCTGGAACATGCCGTATTCGTAGCGGATGCCGTAGCCGTAGCCGGGGTAGCCCTGGGTCGCCATGGACTCCAGGATGCAGGCCGCCAGGCGCCCCAGACCCCCGTTGCCGAGGGCGGCATCCTCTTCCAGTCGGGCGATATCCTCGAAATCGACACCCAGATCCCCCAGGGCCTCGCGGGTGACGTCGAGAATGCCCATGTTGCGCAGGTTGGCCTCCAACATGCGGCCGATCAGGTACTCCATCGACAGGTAATAGACGCGCTTGACCTCTTCCTCGGCAAACTGGCGGCGGGTGCTGACGCGCCGCTCGATGATCCGTTCGCGGATGGCGAAGGAGACCGCGTGCAGCCAGTCGCGGGGGGTCGCCATCTCCGGGTCCTTGCCGACGACCCGCACCAGGGCGTTGCGAATCGACTTGCGCAACGTGGCGCTGTCGCAGGTCTGCGCGGGCGCCGATAGTGAATCCGGTGTTTTTTGGGGCGATGCGGTCATTGCAGTGACCTCCATGAAGGTCTTTGTGGGAGGCCAGGAGCCTGAAAGGGACGCCTAGCGATCGGGTGTGAGTGCCCGATGGCCGATGTCCGTGCGGCAGTATAACGCCGAAAAGTCGATCTTTCGTGCAGTGCGGTACGCATTTTCCTGGGCCGCACGCAGGTCGTCGCCGAGCCCGACCACGCACAGCACCCGCCCGCCATCGGTCACGATCTGTCCGTCCTCCCGCAGGCGGGTGCCGGCATGAAACGCGCGCGCGGTGTCGCTGTTCGCGGCGTCGAGCCCGCGGATGACCTCGCCCTTGGCATAGGCCCCCGGATAGCCGCCGGCGGCGAGCACCACGCCGAGCGCGAAGCGGGTATCCCACGTCACGGTAATCCGGTCGAGGTGGCCATCGATGCCGGCCTCGATCAGGTCCGCGAGATCGCTGTTCAGGCGCATCAGGATCGGCTGGGTCTCCGGATCGCCGAAGCGGCAGTTGAACTCCAGCAGCTGCGGGTTGCCGGCGGCATCGATCATCACGCCGGCATACAGGAACCCGGTGTAGGCCTCGCCCTCGGCGGCCATGCCGCGCAGCGTCGGTTCGATGATCTCCTGCAGGATGCGGGTGTGCATCTGCGGGGTGACCACGGGGGCCGGCGAGTAGGCGCCCATGCCCCCGGTGTTCGGGCCGCGATCGCCGTCGTCCCGGGCCTTGTGATCCTGGGAACTGGCGAGTGGGAGGATGTGCTCGCCGTCGATCATGCAGATGAAGCTTGCCTCCTCGCCGGTGAGGAAGGCCTCGATCACCACCCGATGCCCGGCGGCGCCGAAGGCGTTGCCGGCGAGCATGTCCTGCACCGCGGCGCGGGCCTCGGCCTCGGTCTGGGCCAGGATCACGCCCTTGCCGGCCGCGAGGCCGTCGGCCTTGACGACGATCGGGGCCCCGTGGGCGCTGATGAAGGCCTCGGCCGCCGGGATGTCGGTGAAGCTGCCATACGCGGCGGTCGGGATCCCGTGGCGCTGCATGAAGTCCTTGGCGAAGGCCTTCGAACCCTCGAGTTGCGCGGCCTTCGCGGTGGGGCCGAAGATGCGCAGGCCCTGCGCCCGGAAGGCATCGACGATGCCAGCGACCAGCGGCGCCTCCGGGCCGACCACGGTGAAGGCGACGTCGCGTTCCCGGGCGAGATCGAGCAGACCTTCGAGGTCGGTGGCCGCGACGGCGACGTTCTCGCAGTTCTCCTCGAGCGCGGTGCCGGCATTGCCCGGGGCCACCAACACCCGGGAAACCCGCGGCGATTGAGCCAGCTTCCAGGCCAGTGCATGTTCGCGGCCGCCGCCGCCGATTACCAGTACGTTCATCTGCTGCTTGTCCTTAAAGACACGATAGGTATGGCCCGGAGCCGAATCAATGTCGATCGGCGATTCGGCGATGCACGGCCGGCGCTTTCATGCGCCCGTTCATGGCGCCCGGTTCAGTGCCGGAAGTGCCGCATGCCGGTGAACAGCATCGCGATGCCGTGTTCGTTGGCGGCGGTGATCACCTCCTCGTCGCGCATCGAGCCCCCGGGCTGGATCACCGCGGTGATGCCGGCCTCGGCGGCCGCATCGATGCCGTCGCGGAAGGGAAAGAAGGCGTCCGAGGCCATCACGCTGCCGGCGACCCCCAGGCCCTCATCGGCGGCCTTGATGCCGGCGATCTTCGCCGAATAGACCCGGCTCATCTGCCCGGCGCCCACGCCGATCGTCTGTTGGTCGCGGGCATAGATGATGGCGTTGGATTTCACGAATTTCGCCACCTGCCAGGCGAAGCGCAGGTCGCGGGTTTCCTGTTCGGTCGGCGTGCGCTCGGTCACGCAGCGCAGTTCGACCTGGGTCAGATCGCCGGCGTCGGCGTCCTGCACCAGCAGGCCGCCGCCGATGCGCTTGAAATCAAGCTGCGGCTGCGGCGCGGCCGGCGGGATCTCCAGCACGCGGACGTTGCCCTTGGCCTCGGTGGCCCGCAGCGCCGCCGGTGTGATCTCCGGAGCGATGATCACCTCGACGAATTGCCGGCTGACGATCGCCTGAGCGGTGTCGGCATCGAGTGGGCGATTGAAGGCGATGATCCCGCCGAAGGCCGAGGTGGGGTCGGTCTGGAAGGCGCGTTCGTAGGCCATCAGCGGTCGTTCGGCGACGGCCACACCGCAGGGGTTCGCGTGCTTCACGATCACGCAGGCGGGAGTGTCGAACTGGCGTACGCATTCCCAGGCCGCATCGGCGTCCGCCAGGTTGTTGTAGCTCAGGGCCTTGCCCTGGAGTTGGCGATAGCAGGCCAGACGGCCGCGGCCGCCGCGAGTGTCGCGATAGAACGCGGCCTGCTGGTGGGGGTTCTCGCCATAGCGCAGATCCTGGACCTTGGTGAAGCTCAGGTTCAGCTGGCCGGGGAAGCCTTGGGTCGCACCGGTTTCGTCCAGGGCCGAGAGGTAATTGCTGATCGCGGCGTCGTAGCGGGCGACATGGTCGAAGGCGGCGATCGCCAGGCGCAGGCGCAGCGTGGCCGGGATCGCCCCGAACTCATGCAGGGCCCGCGTAAGTTCCGCATAGTGAGCCGGCTCGGTGGCCACCGTGACATCGCCGTGGTTCTTCGCGGCCGCTCGCAACATCGCCGGTCCACCAATGTCGATGTTCTCGATTGCCTCCTCGAGCGTGCAGTCGGCGCGGCCAATGGTGGTCTCGAAGGGATAGAGATTCACCACCAACAAATCGATGGGTGCGATGCCCTGTTCCGCCATCACCGCTTCGTCCTGGCCGCGTCGGCCGAGCAGGCCGCCATGGATCTTCGGGTGCAAGGTCTTTACCCGCCCATCCATGATCTCGGGAAAGCCCGTGTGTTGGGAAACCTCGGTCACCGGAAGCCCCTGTTCTGCGAGCAGCCGGGCGGTGCCTCCGGTGGACAGGAGGGCGACGCCGTGGGCGTGCAACTCGCGGGCCAGGTCGACCAGGCCGGTCTTGTCGGAGACCGAGAGCAGGGCTCGGCGCAGGGTGCGGGCTTCGGACATGGCGACGCTCTCAAAGTGCGAAAGATTGCAAGTATAACGGACCGGGGATTTGAGGTGGCCCAGGCTGGGGATCGGGTCCGGGGGGCGCGGCCGCGAGGCCGGTGGGGAATCGGCACCAGCCGGCGGCCCGAGGAGGCAAAAACCGGGTAGCGGTTCCGGGGCGCCGGTCCTGGATTCCCCACCGGAATCCCCGTAAATGGGGTAGAAAAACGCCTCGATCTCCACCGGACACGGGAAATCACGCCTTGAAATTCGGAGAAAGAACCGGCAGGGTAGAAAAGGAACAGCGATTCAGGGGGTGAAGCCGCCCCCTTTTGTGGCGTTCCTGTCTTCGGTTCGCGAGCAGCAGACCCATTTGCACGGCCGGATCCATCGCCCGCTCAGGGCCCATCAAGGCGCGACCGTAGGGATCGCCATCGCCCGGACTGCACCAGCGGATCGGGAGGCTCGCTCCGCGAGCGACAGCACGACCACCATGGCCTCCCCGGCATTTCGAGGAGTCGGCTTGGTTATGTGCCTTCGTGATGACCGGGAATGCCACCGACGTCGCAGCGGTCCCAAGCCGGGCCGAACCCGAATTCGTTATGCGGATGGTCTTCAGGTCCGCCGCACCCATCAAGTCAGTGAGGAAAACCATGGTAGCCACGATCAAGAAACAGGATTTCGGTGATCAGCCGATCGAACGACGCGAGACCGATAACTATCGTGAGGAGTACGTCAGTTCCTTCGTCGATAAATGGGATGACCTGATTGACTGGGACAGCCGCAGGAAAAGTGAAGGCGATTTCTTCATTCAAGTCCTGAAGGACCGCGGCGCGCGCCGGGTGCTCGACGTGGCCGCCGGCACCGGCTTCCACTCGGTGCAGCTGATGGAAGCCGGTTTCGATGTGGTCAGTGCGGATGGCAGTCCGGAGATGCTCGCCAAGGCTTTCGAGAACGGCCGCAAGCGGGGCCACATCATGCGCACCACCCAGGCCGACTGGCGCTGGCTGAATCGCGATATCTATGGCCGCTACGACGCTGTCGTCTGTCTGGGCAATTCCTTTACCCACCTGTTCAAGGAGAACGACCGTCGCAAGACCCTGGCCGAGTTCTATTCGGCACTGAATCACGATGGGGTGCTGATCCTCGATCAGCGCAACTACGACGCGATCCTCGATCATGGCTACTCGAGCACCCACACGTACTACTACTGCGGTGACAATGTCTCGGTGGCCCCGGAGCACGTCGACGAGGGATTGGCCCGCTTCAAGTATGACTTCCCGGACAAGTCCACCTACCACCTGAACATGTTTCCGCTGCGCAAGTCCTACGTGCGCCGTCTGATGCGCGAGGTCGGCTTCCAGACCATCAATACCTATGGCGACTTCAAGGAAACCTACCGCGAGGCCGAACCCGACTTCTTCATCCATGTCGCCGACAAGCATTATCCGGAGGAGACGTCCTGATGAGCGCCGTCCAGTCGAGCCCCGCCCATTCGAACCCCGCCTATTCAAGCCCCGTCGCCACCGCGCGCGACTATTACAACAGTGCCGACGCCGACACCTTCTACCACCGGGTTTGGGGTGGCGAGGATATCCACATCGGTTTGTACGAGGATGATGAGGAAGCCATCGTCGATGCCAGCCGCCGTACCGTGGCGCACATGACCGATATGCTCGGTGAGCCGCAACCCGATTGGCAGGTGCTGGACATGGGCGCGGGTTATGGCGGTTCGGCGCGCTACCTGGCGGAGAATCACGGCTGCCGGGTCACGGCGCTGAACCTTAGCGAGGTAGAGAACGAACGCAATCGGGCGATCAACCGCTCGCGCGGCCTCGATTCGCTGATCACCGTGCTCGACGGCAGCTTCGAAGACGTCCCCGGTGCGGATGACCGTTTCGATGTGGTCTGGTCGCAGGATGCCTTTCTGCACAGCGGTGCGCGCGAACGCGTGCTGCAGGAGGCCGCGCGTGTGCTGAAACCGAACGGCGTGCTGATTTTCACCGATCCGATGCAACACGACGACTGCCCGGACGGGGTGCTCGATCCGATCCTGGAACGTATTCACCTCGAGAGTCTGGGGTCGCCGCGTTTCTACCGCGAGGCCTGCGCCCGCGCCGGCCTGCACGAGATCGGCTTCGAGAACCACAGCCACCAGCTGCCCCGCCATTACGCCCGGGTTCGCGGCGAGCTCGAGGCTCGGGAGTCCGAACTCACCGGTACCATCTCGCCGGACTACATCACCCGCATGAAGACCGGTCTGGGGCACTGGGTCGAAGGGGGCAAGGCGGGCCACCTGACCTGGGGCATCTTCCGCTTCCGCAAGCCCCGCGCCTGACGCCGGCCCGTCGTTCGCGGCCGGGCTGTTGCCGGATCCCACGCGTCTTCGCCGCGCTCCGGCGCGGGGCACGCTCGGGGATCCGGGCATCCGGGCGCCGTTACGACCCGCTGTGACCCTGAGGTCGCGGCCATCCGTACCTGATTTCAAAACTGAACCAAGGAGCACCATCGATGAGCAACCGTTACCTGTTTACCTCGGAATCCGTTTCCGAGGGCCACCCCGACAAGATGTGCGACCAGATCTCCGATGCGGTCCTGGACGCCTTTCTGGCCCAGGATCCGAAGGCCCGTGTCGCGGCCGAGACCTTCACGCAGACCGGCATGGTCCTGGTCGGCGGTGAGGTCAAGTCCAGCGCTCGGGTCGAGATCGCGGACATCGTGCGCGATGTGGTGAAGGACATCGGGTACGACAGCTCCGACAAGGGCTTCGATTACGCGACCTGCTCGGTGGCAGTGACACTGGGCAAGCAGTCGGCCGACATCAACCAGGGCGTCGACCGGAGTCGTCCCGAAGAGCAGGGCGCCGGCGACCAGGGCCTGATGTTCGGCTATGCCTGCAACGAAACCGACGTGCTGATGCCGGCTCCGATTCACTTCGCCCACCGTCTGGTCCGGCGCCAGGCCGAGGTGCGCAAGAACGGTACCCTGCCCTGGTTGCGTCCCGACGCGAAGAGCCAGATCAGCTTCCGTTACGAGAACAACCGCGCGGTCGCCGCCGATGCGGTGGTGTTGTCGACCCAGCACGCGCCGGAGATCGAGCAGGGCGCGCTGATCGAGGCGGTGATGGAAGAGATCATCAAGCCGGTGCTGGGTCAGGAGTGGCTGCACAAGGACACCAAGTTCCACATCAATCCGACCGGCCGCTTCGTGACCGGCGGACCGCTGGGGGACTGCGGCCTGACCGGGCGCAAGATCATCGTCGACACCTACGGCGGCATGGCGCGTCACGGCGGCGGTGCCTTCTCCGGCAAGGACCCGTCCAAGGTCGACCGTTCCGCCGCCTATGCCTGCCGCTACGTGGCGAAGAACATCGTCGCCGCCGGTCTTGCGGACCGCTGTGAGGTACAGGTGTCCTACGCGATCGGTGTGGCCGAGCCGACGTCGATCGCGGTCGAGACCTTCGGGACCGCCAAGGTCGAGGAAAGCCAGCTCACGGCGCTGGTGCGCAAGCACTTCGACCTGCGTCCCTACGGCATCCTGAAGATGCTGGATCTGGAACGGCCGATCTATCGCCCCACCGCCGCCTACGGCCACTTCGGTCGCGAGGATCTGGACCTGACCTGGGAGCGCACCGACAAGGCGGAGGCCCTGGCCGACGATGCCGGTCTGCGTCTGGCCAAGGCCTCGGCCTGATCGAAAGGCCCCGGTGGCGTGGATCCCGAGCGTAAGCTCGGGATCGATCCATTCCGGGGGTCTCGGCGCCGAAGTCCGCTCCCGATGCTCAAAACGCGGTACCCCCGATCGCCGGTGTTCAGGCCTCGGTGAACCCCGCGTTGGCAGCGTGAGGGATCGGCTGCCAGATTCCACCGATTCGCCCTTCAAGGGTATGGAAGCGAGTCTTGTAGCTCATCTTCTGTGAACCGGGGATCCAGTAGCCCAGGTACAGATGCGGCAGCCCCCGGTCCCGGGCCGCCTCGATCTGGCGCAGAATGGCAAAGGTACCGAGGCTGCGGACCGGACGGTCGGGATCGAAAAAGGTGTACATCGCCGACAGCGCCTGGGGCGTTTCGTCAGTGACCGCCACGGCCAGGAGCTCGTCGCCCTGCCGGTATTCCAACACGAGCACGCCACAGTTGCGTGCGCTCAGCATGCCGGCGTAATCGGCGCGGCTGGTGTCTTCCATGCCGCCGTCGGCATGGCGGGACCGCAGATACCGGCGAAACAGCTGCATGTGCTCGTCGAGATCGGGATTCGTCACCGCGCGAACTGTGAGATCGGCGTTGGTCTTCATGCAGCGGCGCTGGGTGCGGTTGGGCTGGAAACGGGTGACGGGAATCCGGACCGGCACGCAGGCCTGACAGACCGGGCATTGATGCCGGTAGACGAACTGTCCGCTACGTCGGAAGCCCTCGGCCAGGAGTTGGCCATAGTGGTCGCTGACCAGTCGGACGGCCGGATCGACCAAGACGGTCTGCATCTCCCAGCCCTCCACATAGGGGCAGGTCTGCGGTGCCGTGATGTACCAGTTGATGGGGTGGGTGCGCATGGCCCTATCGTGACACTTCCCCGCGCCCATGCAAGATCGGCCGCTGGGCTTGCCGGATTGACCGGCGAGCCGCACCGGAGAACGCCCGCGTCGTGCAGGGATGCGGCGGAGCGGGGCTGCTCTTATGGTAATTTTTCACAATCATCGACACGGGTTTCGTAATGACAACCAGACACCAACAGATCGAACAGGCCCTGGCCGAACGCATCCTGATCCTGGATGGCGGCATGGGCACCCTGATTCAGGCCTACCGGCTCGAGGAGGCGGACTACCGCGGCGAGCGCTTCGCCGACTGGCGGAGCGACCTGAAGGGCAACAACGACCTGTTGGTGCTGACCCGGCCGGACATCATCGAGGCGATCCACAACGATTATCTGGAGGCCGGCGCCGACATCATCGAGACCAATACCTTCAATGGCACCCGCATCGCGATGGCCGACTACGCGATGGAGGAACTGGTCCCGGAACTGAATCGCGAGGCCGCGCGTCTGGCGCGCCGAATGGCCGATGCCTGGACCGCGAAGACCCCCGAGCGCCCGCGCTTCGTCGCTGGGGTGCTGGGCCCGACCAACCGCACCGCGAGCATCTCGCCGGATGTGAACGATCCCGGCTATCGCAACGTCGACTTCCACACGCTGGTTGAGAACTACAAGGAAGCCGCAACGATGCTGATCGAGGGCGGCGCCGATCTGCTGCTGATCGAGACCGTCTTCGACACCCTGAACGCGAAGGCCGCGGTGTTTGCGGTCGAGACGCTGTTCGACGAGACCGGGCACCGGCTGCCGGTGATGATCTCCGGCACGATCACCGACGCCTCCGGACGCACGCTGTCCGGGCAGACCACCGAGGCGTTCTGGAACAGCCTGCGCCACGCCCGGCCGATTTCGATCGGGCTGAACTGTGCGCTCGGACCGAAGGAACTGCGCCAGTACGTGCAGGAGCTGTCGCGGATCGCCGACACCCACGTCTCCGCGCACCCGAACGCCGGCCTGCCGAACGAGTTCGGCGAATACGACGAGACGCCGGAGCAGATGGCCGCCGAGATCGGTGAGTGGGCCGCCTCGGGGCTGTTGAACATCGTCGGCGGCTGTTGCGGGACGATGCCGGAGCACATCAAGGCGATTGCCGAGGCGGTGGCCCAGCATCCGCCGCGGCGCATTCCGAAGCTCGCACCGGCGTGTCGCCTGTCCGGTCTGGAGCCGCTGAACATCACTGAGGAGTCGCTGTTCGTGAACGTCGGCGAGCGCACCAACGTGACCGGCAGCAAGCGCTTCGCCCGGCTGATCCGCGAGGAGGACTATGAGGCGGCGCTGGATGTCGCCAAGGAACAGGTCGAGAACGGCGCCCAGATCATCGACATCAACATGGACGAGGGGATGCTCGATTCCCTCGCGGCGATGCAGCGGTTTCTGAACCTGATCGCCGGTGAGCCCGACATCGCCCGCGTGCCGATCATGATCGACTCCTCGAAGTGGACGATCATCGAGGCGGGGCTGCAATGCGTGCAGGGTCGCAGCGTGGTGAACTCGATCTCGATGAAGGAGGGCGAGGCGGCCTTCATCGAACAGGCCCGGTTGGTGCGTCGTTACGGCGCCGCGGTGATCGTGATGGCCTTCGATGAACAGGGCCAGGCGGACACGCAGCAGCGCAAGCTCGAGATCTGCCAGCGCGCCTACCGTATCCTGACCGAAGAGGTGGGCTTTCCGGCCGAGGACATCATCTTCGACCCGAACATCTTTGCGATCGGTACCGGCATCGAGGAGCACAACAACTACGGCGTCGATTTCATCGAGGCCACCCGGGCGATCAAGAAGAGCCTGCCGCACGCGCTGGTGTCTGGCGGGGTGTCCAACGTGTCGTTCTCGTTTCGCGGCAACGATCCGGTGCGCGAGGCGATCCATGCGGTCTTCCTGTACCACGCGGTTCGGGCGGGGATGGACATGGGCATCGTCAACGCCGGCCAGCTCGCGGTCTACGACGACGTCGACGCCGAACTGAAGGCGGCGGTCGAGGACGTGGTGCTGAACCGCCGTGACGACAGCACCGAGCGCCTGCTCGAGCTCGCCGACCGCTATCGGGGCGATGGCGTGGTGGCGAAGAAGGAGGACCTCGAATGGCGCGGCTGGCCGGTCGCCAAGCGCCTCGAGCATTCGCTGGTCAAGGGCATCGACGCCTACGTCGTCGAGGACACCGAGGAGGCGCGTTTGGTGTCCGATCGCCCGATCCACGTGATCGAGGGTCCGCTGATGGACGGCATGAACGTCGTCGGCGACCTCTTCGGCGAAGGCAAGATGTTCCTGCCGCAGGTGGTCAAGTCGGCGCGGGTGATGAAGAAGGCCGTCGCCCACCTGATCCCCTACATCGAGGCCGAAAAGAGCGGTAGCGGGAATTCCAACGGCAAGATCCTGATGGCGACGGTCAAGGGCGACGTGCACGACATCGGCAAGAACATCGTCGGCGTGGTGCTTCAGTGCAACAACTTCGAGGTGATCGACCTCGGCGTGATGGTGCCGCCGCAGAAGATCCTCGATGCGGCCCGCGAACACAACGTCGACGTGATCGGCCTGTCCGGGCTGATCACCCCGTCCTTGGAGGAGATGGCCCACCTGGCCGCCGAGATGCAGCGCCAGGGCTTCGAGACGCCGCTGCTGATCGGCGGCGCGACCACCTCCCGCGCGCACACCGCAGTGAAGATCGAGCCCCAGTACGCGGCCGGGCCGGTGGTCTGGGTGAAGGACGCCTCGCGCGCGGTCGGCGTGGCGCAGAGCCTGATCAGTCCCGAATTGCGCGCGCCGTATGCGGCCAAGACGCGCGCCGAATACGTGGAGCTGCGCGAGAAGCTCGCGGGCCGCAAGCAGCGCATCCACTGGCTCGGCCTTGAGCAGGCCCGCGCCAACCGGCCGGTGATCGACTGGAATGCCCACACGCCGACCCGGCCTCGGGTGCTCGATCCCGACTATCCGCTGCCCGCGGGCGTGACCCGGCTGCAGCCGCACGGGCCGGATGCGGTGCTGCTGCGGTTTGACGACTACGACGTCGCCGAGGTCGCGCGTTTCATCGACTGGACGCCGTTCTTCCACGCCTGGCAGCTGCATGCCGCCTATCCGCGGATCCTGGACGACGAGGTGGTGGGCGAGGAGGCGCGCAAGCTCTTCGCCGACGGGCAGAAGATGCTCCAGCAGATGATCGACGAGCGCTGGGTCCGGCTGCGCGGGGTGGTTGGTCTGTTCCCGGCGAACACCGTCGACGATGACGACATCGAGGTCTACGCCGACGAGACGCGCGAGCAGGCCCTGATGCGCCTGCATCACCTGCGTCAGCAGACCCAGAAGCGCCGGGGCGCGCCGAGCCATTCGCTGGCCGATTTCCTGGCGCCCAAGGCGACCGGGATCCACGACTACCTCGGTGCTTTCGCGGTCAGCGCCGGTGGCGAGGTCGACGCCCGGGCCAAGGCCTTCGAGGCGGCACACGACGACTACCACGCGATCCTGGTCAAGAGTCTGGCCGACCGCCTGGCCGAGGCCTTCGCCGAGGCCCTGCACCTGCGCGTGCGCCGGGAGTTCTGGGGCTATGCTGCGGACGAGACCCTCGAAAACGAGGACCTGATCCAGGAGCGCTACGCCGGGATCCGTCCCGCGCCCGGCTATCCGGCCTGCCCGGAGCACACCGAGAAGGGCCTGTTGTGGACGCTGCTCGACCCGGTCGAGAACGCCGACATGACGCTGACCGAGAGCTACGCGATGCTGCCGGTCTCGGCGGTGTCGGGCTGGTATTTCGCGCACCCCGAGGCGCGTTATTTCGGCCTCGGCAAGATCAACCGGGATCAGGTCGAGGACTACGCCCGGCGCAAGGGCATGAGCCTCCCCGAGGCGGAACGCTGGCTCGCCCCGAACCTCGGCTACGACCCCGCCGAAGCCCTGGACAAGACCGCCTGACCGACCCTTGCAAGGGGCGATCCCGCCCACGCCAAGCCACTAACCCGTAGGCTGGGCCAAGCGCAGCGGGTCCACCATGGCCCTCCCCGAAGCGCCGATCCACGCTGGGTGCCGTGCCCAAGCCGTGCGGGGTGCGCCCGGTCCGGACACGCTCAAGTCGTCCCTGAGCGCTCGAAGATGGCCATCCATGGCTCGTGGGTGGGTGCCCGAGCCGTGCGGGGTGTGCCCG